>ERZ773269.679-NODE-679-length-38877-cov-9.601283_pt1 | contig 38877 bp, 59 predicted proteins | sample MGYA00511958_ERZ773269 | MGnify/ENA primary metagenome ERZ773269 (study PRJEB29015, sample SAMEA2737761) | human gut metagenome | biome: human gut; feature: human-associated habitat; material: faeces | place: China | collected 2012 ... | reverse complement strand
CGCAACTCGTTCAAGTGGAAGGCAACCTCAGCGATGCCAGGCAACGTGCTAACCTTAGCGAATGTCTCATCATCAAATGACGTCAACAACTTCGCAAAGGCGTCTAATGGCGCTTGGTAAGCAACTTCCAAGTGTGAGACCTTCGTTTGGTAGGGACGGTAGACAGGGTTCGTGTAATCAGCTGAGTAAAGGGCGTTAACGAATAGCGCCACCGTGCCCAAACCTGAACGAATCACTTGCGCGTCGTTCACCAAAGCGACGAGCTTGCTGAAGTCCGTGTCTGTGAAACGGTCGTAAGCAGTCACGTCAGACGCGAATTGCTTAATTTGTTGATCGAGTAAAGTTAGCTTGGCAGCGAACTCAGGTGATTCGATACCACCAGGGTAGATGGGATCCAAATCCCAGTTCAATGAATAGCTCATGTTGGTGCTCCGTATTTCTCATAGTTTTCTAATAGTTTAGCACAGTGGCGACTGGTTTTGAGAAAAATAATGATGGGCATGTTCCGAATTTGGCAACAAAACATTTACACAATCGTGACCGAAAACCTGCTAAAACCTGACAATTGGCGACTAGACTGAGAGACAACAAAAAGGAATGGGGGACTTGTGGCATGCGAAAGAAGTTAGTGAGATTACTAGTGGTGTTCAGCTTGGGTGTTTGGATTGTTGGGGCAGTTGCGGCGATTACGACGCAAAATCAACCATTGCCGGCTGAAAGTGAGAAGTCGTTGCGTGGCAAGTCACTTTGGGAACGCCAAGGCCAGTACTTGGATTGAATGGGTGATAAGTTGATTGACTCACTGTTGCACATGAAATAGTCGCTATTTGCTTAACGGGGTATACCTTTTATTTTCTAGTGTTCTTCCTTATAATGGACAGGTTGCACTTATACATTTATAGAAGAGTAAGAGGTTAGCGAATATGGCTAAGCAAAAGAAGCGCTGGTCAACGCCACGTAAGATTATCACTTGGGTAGTTTCAATCGTGGTTGTGTTGGCAGTTATTCTCGGTACTGCTGGTGGGTATTTCTTCCACGTCGCCGAGGTGCGTGCGAAGAAGGACTTTATCGGTAGTGGTGTGTTGACGAAGAAGGATCCATTGTATTCACGTCAACAAGAGTTCCTAGCGTTGGATTCACAAACGTGGCATTTGACGGCTAAGGACGGGACTAAGTTGGTTGGTAATTATGTACCAGCTGAAAAGAAGACCAACAAGACGGTTGTTGTGATTCACGGATTCGGTGTGGAGCACAAGGCAATGGCACCTTATGGACAAATGTTCCATGACATGGGCTACAACGTGTTGATGCCCGATGATCGTGCGTCAGGTAAGTCAGGTGGTAAGTACATCGGTTTCGGTTACTTGGATGCCAAGGACTACAAGCAATGGATTAGTAAGGTCATTACCAAGAATGGTCAAGATAGCCAAATCGTGGTGATGGGTGCCTCAATGGGTGGTGCCACGACGATGATGTTGTCAGGAATGAACCCACCAGCGCAAGTTAAGGCGTACATTGAAGATGCTGGTTACACGTCAGTTTATGACGAGTTGGAATACCAAGCGGGTGATATGTATGGTTTGCCAATGTGGTTGGCTAAGATTATCTTGCCAGTGGTTTCAACGTACTCAAAGGTTTTGGCTGGTTATGACTACGCTGAAGCTGACGCGTTGAAGTTGTTGCAAAAGAACACGCGCCCAATGATGTTTATTCACGGTGGGGATGACACGTTTGTGCCAACGAAGTTCTTGAACCAAGTGTATGACGCCTCAAACGGACCAAAGGAAAAGTACTTGGTCCCAGGTGCCTCACACGTGCAATCATATGCAACCAACCCAGCTAAGTATGAGCAAAGGGTTGCTGATTTCTTGGCAAAGTATTTTAAGTAAAAAGCATTAGTGAAGCGTTGCACGTTGTTGTGCAGCGCTTTTTATTAACTTACAATGGATAAGCTGTTTTAGAGAGATAGCGAAGCATCTATTGAGGAGAGTTCATTATGCAAAACAAGAATCAGTCACCTTTTTTGGTGCCTGGCATTGTGATGATGGGAATGATATTACGTATTCCGTTTACATCAATTCCGCCAGTTATTAGTGAAGTTGCGAAAGGGTTGGGGGTGTCAGTTAGTTCATTGGGGATTTTGACAACCATTCCACTTTTGAGTTTTGCCATTGTTTCCCCCTTGGCACCGAAATTTGGACAAAAGTGGGGAATTGAAAAGTCGTTCGCTATTTTCGTATTGTTAATGGCAGTCGGGTCATTGTTACGCATTATTTCGATGCCATTTTTGTTTTTAGGAACAGTATTGATTGGCGTCGGTATTGCAACGTTGAATGTGCTGCTCCCCAGTGCCGTCGTTGCAAATTTTCCAACACAAATTGGTCGTTATACGTCAACATATTCACTAGCGATGACGATTGCGACTATCCTGGCATCATCCTTAGCCGTGCCAATTGTCAGAGCGACTAATTGGCAAACGTTAATTTTGATTTTGTCAGTATTGATTGTGCTTGCTTTGGTTGTTTGGCTACCAAATACAAAGCAAAATCACGTGCTAGAACCACGACCAGCTGACGGCGCACAGTCGTCAATTTGGCGTAACAAGCGGGCGTGGTATTTGTTGGCATACGGTGGGTTACAGTCATTGTATTACTACACGGCGATGGCCTGGCTGCCAACGATGGCGCAACAAGCTGGGTTATCGGCTGAAGCAGCTGGTTACCTATCAGGTATCTTTACGCTAATCACATTGCCATTGACGTTTGTACTACCAACTGCCTTTACACGTTGGAATAACAAACAACGTCGCTGGATTATGGTGGGCTTCTCTGCCTTTGCATTTGTTGGGGTGGGGATGATCTTATTCAATGGTCACAGTTTTTTGTTTTGGTTGATTGTTAACTTATTGATGGGATTCTCAGGTGGGGCATTGTTCCCTTACTTGTTAACGATGTTCTCAGTTAAGACAACCACACCAACGCGAACGGCTGAACTATCAGGTATGGCACAATCCGGTGGCTACCTATTGGCTGCGTTTGGGCCAACTTTGTTTGGTTACGGTTTTGGATTGTGGCACAGCTGGACAATTCAATTGATTGTCTTGTTGGTACTCATTGTCCTCATGGCTGCAGCTGCTTGGATGGTTGAAAAGACCGATATTATTGCATAAAAAATGGTGATGATGCCCAATTTTTGACATCATCACCATTTTTCTGTTATTCACCAAATTCACCTTCAAGGTATTTGAATGTTTCGTCTACCGTTGGAATCAAGGCCAAGCGTGAAAGACCTTCGCGGGTGACGAATTCTGCTTCGATGGCTGTTTCGAACCAAGCCACCATGTCATCCCAATAACCATCGACATTCACCAGTACGATTGGCTTTTCGTAGTAACCAAGCTTTGTCCATGACATGACTTGGCCAAGCTCTTCCAACGTTCCCATGCCACCTGGCAAAAAGACGAAGGCATCGGCGCGGTCAAACATCATGCGCTTACGGGTATCCATGTCCGGCACGTCGATGTGTTCCATCTTCAAATCATGCCCAGCTTCTTCTGGTAGGAAACTTGTTGGTCGGATGCCAGTCACCTCGGCACCGGCGTCGATAGCGTTAACTGCGACTTCGCCCATCAAACCGCTTTTTGACCCACCGTAGACCAAGGCCCAGTTACGGGCTGCGATACCTTTACCCATCGCAGCGGCTGCTTCGTGGAATTCTTCTAGGTGACCATATTGGGCGCCCATAAAGACGCCGATTGTCTGCTTTTTCATGTCATACTCCCCCAAGTACTTTGCTTTTATAATTAGTCTCTATATCATACAATGGTTTATATAGAAAACTTTGAAGATTATCAGGATTCTGATATTGAGAATAGAAAGAGGTTCACATGGCTGAACATTATTACACGGCGAACCCAAGTGTTGCTCATGACGAGCATACTTGGACGTTCCCGCTTTTTGACCACACCTTGACGTTCACAACGGACGCCGGTGTCTTCTCTAAGTCTACCGTAGATTTTGGAACGCGCACGATGTTGGATGCGTTTGATCAAGATATTCCCGCTGGAAAGATTTTGGATTTGGGTGCCGGCTACGGGCCAGTTTCAATTGCATTGGCAACGGTGATGCCTGACCGCGAATTCGTGGCGGCTGAAATCAACGAGCGTGCAGCTGAATTGGTCAAGCGTAACGCCCAAAAGAACGGGGTTGGCGACCGCATTAACGTGGTATTGTCAGACCGTTACTCTGGCGTTGACGGTAAGTTTGCGGCGATTTTGACGAATCCACCGGTACGTGCCGGTAAGGACATTGTGTCAGATATGATTGCTGGCGCGAAGGATTACTTGGTTGATGGCGGTACGCTGACGGTTGTTTTGCAAAAGAAGCAAGGTGCGCCATCTGCCAAGGCGTTGATGGCTGAAACGTTTGGTAACGCTGCAACGATTGCCAAGAACAAGGGTTACTATATTTTGGAGAGTGTCTACCATGACGACGCTAACGCCTGAACAAGTTGACTACTTCATGGGTGAGGCCATCAAGGAAGCCAAGAAAGCGGGCGCCTTGGGTGAAGTACCGATTGGAGCGGTCGTCGTGCAAAATGGTCAAATCATCGGACGTGGTTTTAACCTACGTGAGCGGTTGGAAGATGCCAGCCAACACGCTGAACTACAAGCCATTACCGAGGCTAACCGTTTGGTGAAGTCATGGCGTTTGCCAGATGCCCAATTGTTTGTGACATTGGAACCATGCATTATGTGCGCAGGGATTATTCAACAGTCACGTATTAGTGATGTGTATTATGGTGCTGAGGATCCAAAGGCTGGGGCGGTGCACTCTTTGTACCACCTCTTAGAGGATGAGCGTTTGAACCACCAAGTTAACGTACACCAAGGTGTTCGTGAGCAAGAAAGTGGCGACTTATTGCGTAACTTCTTCCGCGAAATTCGCAAGCAGAAGAAGGCTGAAAAGAAAGCTCGTCGCGCAGCCGAATTGGCAGCACAAGAATTGTCGAATGAGATTGCAGAAAAGTAATCCACCTGCTATAATATTGTTTGTGGGGCAAGTGTGCACTTCGAACCGTGTCAGGGTCGGAAGGCAGCAGCACTAAGGAGACCGTGCATTGTGCTTCACTTCTTATGAACTTTAATCGCTAACCGATGAACTAATCGGTTGGCGTTTTTTTTACTGTTTTCTGGTAATATAAGAGTAGGTAAAATTCATACTTTGCTGTCACAATGGACAGCATCGAAAGGGGTCACACACAATGGCGTATCAAGCGTTGTACCGGACATGGCGTCCGCAAAAATTTAGCGACATGATTGGGCAAGAAGTTGTGACCAAGACGTTGAAAAACGCAATTATGACGGGGCAAACAACCCACGCCTATTTGTTCAACGGACCGCGTGGAACGGGTAAGACATCCGCTGCGAAAATCTTTGCCAAAGCCATTAACTGTTTAAATCCCATTAATGGGGAGCCTGATGGTGTATGTGCGATGTGTCAAGCAGCCGATAACGGTACGCTTGGTGACATTATCGAATTGGACGCGGCTTCAAACAACGGTGTTGATGAAATCCGTGAGATTCGTGAGGACGTTAACTACGCCCCAACGCAAGCGAAGTACAAAGTCTACATCATCGATGAGGTCCACATGCTTTCAACTGGTGCCTTTAACGCCTTGTTGAAGACATTGGAAGAGCCACCAGCAAACGTTATCTTTATTTTGGCCACGACGGAACCCCAAAAGATTCCGGCAACCATTATTTCACGTACACAACGTTTCGACTTCAAGCGCATTGATGCCAAAGCCGCATACGATCGTATGACGTACATCTTGGATCAACGTGGCGACACGTATGATGAAGCTGCGATTCGCGTGATTGCGAACGCCGCTGATGGTGGAATGCGTGATGCGTTGAGTATCTTGGACCAAGCGTTGTCATTTGGGGATGGTCACGTGACGTTGGAAAACGCCTTGCTTGTGACTGGTTCAGTGACGCAAACATTGCTTGGCGAATATGTACAAGCGGTGGTTAAGCAAGACACAAAGCAAGCTTTGGCTAAGTTATCTGAGGTATTATCAGCAGGTAAGGATGCTAACCGCTTTGTGGAAGACTTGATTAGCTATGCCCGTGATTTGCTACTTCACACTGAAGCGCCTGAGTTGATCAGCATTGTGCCTGATGAGACATTCACGGACTTGGCCGCGAACACGCAAGCTAACGTTTGGTATCGCATGATTGATATCTTGAATGACACGCAACAACAATTGCGTTTCACGAACCGCCCAAGCATTTACTTGGAAGTGTTGACGGTTAAGTTGAGCCAACCGATGGCCACGACGGCACCGGTAACGGTTGAACGTGTGTCAGCGCCACAAGTGGTTGCTGATCCGACACCAACTGCACCAAAGCCAGCGCCAGCTCCGGTTGCTTCAGCAGCACCAGTTGTTGAGACACCAACGCAACCAGCGACACAACCTGAACCAGTGGCATCGGCAGCACCGGTTGAACAACCGGCCACGGCGGCACCAACGCGTGTCGCACCACGTGTAGCGGATGATCAATCAGCTGTGTTCGGCGTGCTTAGTGCAGCGACCCGTGGCGACCTAGACCGTGTGCAAACGGTATGGGCTGACATGGTTAACATGTTGCCAGTGCCACAACAAGCAATGTTGAACGTTGCGAAGCCAATTGCTGCTTCGCCAGATGGCTTGGTCGTGGCCTTTGACTTTGAAGTGATTAAAGCCAACGCCATGCGCAACGCCGAATTGTTGCACACGATGGTGACGCAAATCCGTCTGTTGACGCAAGCTCAAAACGAGCGCCAATTGGTCTTTGTCACGACTGATGACTGGCCAAAGATGCGTGCTGCGTTTGTGGCCCAACGTCAAGGAACGGCTGCAACGCCATCCGTTCAACAACAAGTGCCGCAACAAGTAGCAGCTGCTGTTGATGATGACTTAGCAAGTCTAACGGCGATGGATGATCAAACCGAAGCAGCTGGTCCAGAACCAGTTGTAGCGGAAGCTGAACGTTTGTTTGGCGCAGATATCGTAGAAGAAATTGATGATTAATAACAAAAACTAGAAAACGAGGGTGATATTATGTTTGGCGGACAAAACATGCAATCAATGATGAAGCAAGTAAAGAAGATGCAAGAGCAAATGCAAAACGAGCAAGAAGCAATTGCAGCAACTGACTACACTGGTCACGCGCCTTCAGACGTTGTTTTGGCAACGTTTAACGGAAACCGTGAGTTGAAGGACTTGCAAATCAAGCCTGAAATCGTTGACGCTGATGACGTCGACGGTATGGCAGATATGATTTTGGTTGCAGTTAATGATGCATTGCAACAAATCGAAGCTGACCAACAAAAGCGTTTGGGACAATACGCACCAAAGGGTATGTTCTAAGCCGGTTGCTTTATTGAGAGAAAGAAGGTCTGTAACGTGCAATATCCAGAACCGATTGCTAAACTTATTGATAGTTACACGAAGTTGCCCGGTATCGGAATTAAGACAGCGACACGCCTAGCTTTCCACACAATTGACATGCAAGAAGAAGATGTGACGGGGTTTGCCCAATCATTGATTTCTGCTAAGCGTGATTTGCGCTTTTGTTCAATCTGTGGAAATCTGACGGAGACGGATCCTTGTGCAATTTGCTCTGACCCAACACGTGACCAAAGCCAAGTTTTGGTTGTTGAAGAAGTGAAGGATTTGATGGCAATTGAAAACACTGGCGAGTACCGTGGCTTGTACCACGTGCTTCACGGTGTGTTGTCACCACTATCTGGTAAGGGTCCCGATGACATCAACATTGAGTCATTGGTAACACGTTTGCAAAAGGATGATGCCATCCAAGAAGTTATCGTTGCAACGAACGCTAACGCAGAGGGTGAAGCAACAGCTATGTACCTATCACGACTATTGAAGCCAGCCGGTCTAACGGTTTCACGTTTGGCTACTGGATTGTCAGTTGGTAGTGATATCGACTATGCTGATGAAATTACGTTGATTAAAGCGGTTGAAGGAAGGACAAAGCTCTGATGTTTAACATGTTTAAGCGACCAAAAGTTGATACAGCAGCTTACGATGAACGTCTGAACAAGGCGATTGATCAAGCAAAGTTCGACTTTGAAAAAGCAAAAATGTCAGAAGTAGCTTTGTTTGAAAGTGACATTGACCCACGTTTGATTAAGGCTGAAACAGCCAAGGCCCGTCAGAAGTATTTCTTCTTACTTCGCGTGGCGCGTCAACGTGATATGAAGGGTCACTGGTCAACAGCTTTTGTCCACCCAGAGGTTTAAAAACTAAAGCTCAGAATAGGAGGTGTTTATAATGAGTGATAAGACTTATACAAACGCCCAATTTGGTGCTTTGATTGCGAAGAACACGCAATGGACAGAGGCCAATGCTAAGTGGGTGAAGGAACGTCTCATTGAGAATTCACGTTTGTTGCCAGACCATGGTAAGAAGTGGTCACAAACGCGTATTTCTAACTATTTGTTCGAATTGGCTTTCGTAAAGCCAGAGAACATCGACTGGAACGTTTAGCCAAAGTCGGTTCAGGTGTTATGCCTGGGCCGGCTTTTTGCTATAATAAGAATCAAGAACACAATTAGAAAGTGGTGGCGAGAATGCCAGGGACATTTATTTCGTTTGAAGGCCCAGATGGAGCTGGAAAGACATCAGTATTGCGTGCGATTGTCGCACGGTTGCAACCAGAACTAGGGGACCGCTTATTGCTAACCCGTGAGCCGGGCGGAACCGACAACAAGATTGCGGAAGCGATTCGTGACCTAGTACTTGATCCAGCCAATACAGAGATGGATCAACGAACGGAAGCGTTGCTTTACGCAGCCTCACGTCGACAACACTTGGTACAAACGATTTTGCCAGCTTTAGCAGCTGACAAGGTTGTGATTACTGATCGCTACGTTGATAGCTCAATTGCTTATCAAGGTGGGGGCCGTGAATTAGGAACTGATGCGGTGGCGGCAATCAATGATTTTGCCATCGAAGGGTTTATGCCTCAAGCAACGGTCTACCTTGATATTCGACCAGAGGTTGGTTTGCAACGTATTCAAACAACGCGTCAAGATGAAGTAAATCGTCTCGATGTCGAAGCGTTGTCATTCCACCAACGTGTGTCAGATGCTTACCATGAATTGGCTAAGCAATACCCAGACCGCTTTTTGATGATTAATGCAGAACAAGAATTGGATGCTGTGATTGCTGATACATGGGCAGCGTTGGCACCAATTTTGGGGATGAAGGACTAGGAGGTTCAGCTTTATGAAGATGGTAATCGCAATCGTTCAAGATAAAGATGCAAACAAGTTGGGAACTGAATTTGTGAAGGCGAATGTGCGTGCCACTCGTTTGGCGACGTCAGGTGGGTTCCTTCGTTCAGGAAACACAACGTTTATGATTGGTATTGAAGACGAGCGTGTCGATGAAGTGCTTGAGTTGATCAAGGAAACATCACACACCCGTAAGCAATTCATGACACCAGCGGTTAGCCTTGATGTCTCAATGGAATCAACGGCTTCAACACCAATGGAAGTGCAAGTTGGTGGCGCAACGGTCTTTGTTCAAGATATTGAACAATTCCACCGCTTCTAAGGGGCAAGTATGGACGCGAAAGAATTAATTGCACAGGCAAATGCACAACAACCGCAGTTAATCGCGCAATTCAAACAGGCGGTGGCAAGTGAGCAACTTGCCCACGCCTTTTTGTTTACTGGGCCACGTGGTCGTGGTCAAGACTTGGTGGCTGATTGGTTGGCGATGCGTTTGATGTGTCGTAATGTTACGGTTGACGGACAACCGGACGGGATGTGTGATCAATGCCAACGTATTGCGTCACACGAACACCCAGACGTGATTCAATTGGCACCAGATGGTAACAGCATCAAGGTCGACCAGGTACGTTACTTGCGTGATGAATTTACAAAGACGGCCGTCGAAGGTAATCAAAAGGTGTTTATCGTTTCTGGTGCGGATACGATGACTAGCAGTGCCGCCAACGGTCTGTTGAAGTTTATCGAAGAACCAGTTGGCCAACAAACGGCCATTTTGATTGCTGAAAACCGGGCGCAAATTTTGCCAACGGTTGTGTCACGTACGCAGGTGATTGATTTCCCAGCTTTGGGACCTGAACAAATGCGCACGTCATTGGAGGCAGTTGGCTTTACGCCGGCACAAGCCGAATTGGCACGTACGTTGACGGATAGCGTGGATAGCGCCGCTGAGTGGCTAGTTGATGATTGGTTTAACTCAGCCGAGAAGGCGGTCAGCGATATCGTGACTGGTACGCTGAAGGGTGACGATACCACCTTTACCCACGTGCAAACAGCTTTGGTGCCGTTAGCTGGTGAGCCAGCCCGTGCACGAGTGCTGTTGGCGATGCTGGCCCAGGCATGGCGTGATATCTTGCTCGGTCGTACTGGCGATGCGAGTGTTCGTTTCCCAGGGGCTAGTGAATGGCAGCGTTTGTCACAACGGTATACAACGGCCAAACTATTGGAAGTGTTGGATATCGTATTGGCGGCACCACAACGTTTACAGAAAAATATTAGTTTTCAAACGACGGTCGAATCAACCGTCCTTGAAAGTCAGTTTAAGTTAGCAGGTTTATGATGAATCAACAGAAAAGTTTTGCAACACATACAACGGGAACGCTTTATCTTGTCCCAACGCCAATTGGTAATTTGGGTGATATGACGGTTCGTTCAATTGATACATTGAAGGCTGTGGCCGTGATTGCGGCGGAGGACACTCGTCACACGCAACAATTGCTCAACCAGTTTGATATTCAAACGAAGCAAGTATCATTCCATGAACACAATAAAGAGAGTCGCATTCCTGAGTTGGTTGCACGCTTAGCTGCTGGTGAAGATGTGGCCCAAGTGTCAGATGCGGGGATGCCATCAATTTCTGACCCCGGTCATGAGTTGGTTAAGGCGGCGATTGCGCAAAATATTCCGGTTGTGCCACTTCCAGGGGCAAGTGCGGGTATTACGGCGTTGATTGCGTCTGGCTTGGCACCACAACCCTTTATGTTTTACGGTTTCTTGGCGCGTAAGCCAAAGGAGCAATTGGCAGAACTGCAAGGTTTGAATTCACACACGGAAACAATGATTTTCTACGAAGCACCACACCGTTTGGCTAAGACGTTGCAAAACTTGGTGAAGGCGTTTGGACCTGATCGCCAAGTTGTGTTAGCCCGTGAGTTGACGAAGCGTTATGAAGAGTTCTTGCGTGGTTCAGCGCAAGAACTGGTTGATTGGGCAAGTGAAAACGAAGTCCGTGGTGAGTTTGTGATGATGGTGGCTGGAAATGATAACCCAACCACTGACGGGGATGACGACCCACTTGCTGAAATGACTGCTGTGGAGGCAGTACAAGCCCTTGTTGCATCAGGGCTAAAAGCAACGGCTGCGGTTAAGCAAGTCGCCAAAGCGCGTGACTTGGACCGCCAAGCGTTGTATTTGGAATATCAAGGAGAGAATTAATGGCTGAAGTTTACAGTATGCAGCACGAGGTGTTGTACTACGAAGCTGACGTGACAGGCAAGTTGAGCCTGCCCATGATTTTTAATCTTGCTGTGTTGAGTTCAACGCAACAAAGTGTCGACCTGGGTGTCGGACCGGATTATGCACACGCAAACGGGGTTGGTTGGATTATTTTGCAACACGTTGTTGATATTAAGCGCCGTCCTAAGATTGGTGAAAAGGTGGCCTTGGAGACATTGGCTAAGGAGTTTAACCCATTCTTTGCGAAGCGTTTGTACCGCATTGTCGATGAAGCAGGTAATGAATTGGTCAGCATCGATGCATTGTACGCAATGATTGATATGGAGAAGCGTAAGATGGCGCGTATTCCACAAGAGATGGTGGATGCCTACGCACCTGAACGTGTGAAGAAGATTCCACGTCAACCAGAGCCTGACCACATGATTGGTGATATTCCAGTTGATGTAGATCAACAATATGCCGTTCGCTATTTGGACATTGATTCAAACCGCCACGTTAATAATTCAAAGTACTTTGATTGGATGCAAGATGTGCTGGGACCAGCATTCCTTGAAGCTCACGAACCAACACATTTGAACATCAAGTACGAACACGAAATTTTGCTTGGTGATACTGTGCGTTCTGAAGCGCAAATTATGGAAGATAAGACGATTCACCGCATTTGGTCAGGTGATACATTGTCTGCCGAAGCGCATATTGATTGGACGAAGTCAGAAAACTAAAGTAAACTAATTAGTGAAGAAAGTCATTTAAGGAGAAAACACATGGCCATTTTGGTTCTAGGTGGAGCCGGATACATCGGTTCTCACATGGTTGACACATTGTTGTCAGACGGTCGCGATGTTGTCGTTGTCGACAACTTGTTGACGGGACACCGTGCTGCGGTGCCTGCAGGTGTACCTTTCTACGAAGTTGATATTCGTGATAAGGCAGCTTTGCGTGAAGTATTTGAGAAGGAAAACATTGAGCAAGTCGTTCACTTTGCGGCTTCATCAATCGTGCCAGAATCAATGGCTGATCCGCTAAAGTACTTCGACAACAACACGGCAGGTATGATTGCGTTGTTGGAAGTTATGTTGGAGTTTGATGTTAAGCAAATTGTCTTCTCATCAACGGCTGCAACGTACGGTATTCCTGAGGAAAACCCTATCAAGGAAACGACGCCACAAAACCCAATCAACCCATACGGTGAGTCAAAGTTGCAAATGGAGCACATCATGAAGTGGGCTGATGAAGCTTACGGCTTGAAGTGGGTTGCATTGCGTTACTTTAACGTTGCCGGTGCAAAGGCTGACGGTTCAATCGGTGAAGACCACCCAGTTGAGACGCACTTGGTACCAATCATCTTGCAAACGGCCTTGGGTCAACGCGAGAAGATCATGATGTACGGTGATGACTACAACACACCAGATGGATTCAACGTCCGCGATTACGTTCACGTAATGGACTTGGCTAACGCGCACGTGTTGGCTTTGGACTACTTGGCTAAGGGTAACGACTCAAACCAATTTAACTTGGGTTCAGCTAACGGCTTCTCAGTTAAGCAAATGGTTGAGGCTGCGCGTGAAGCAACTGGTCAGGAAATCCCTGCCGAAGTTGGTCCACGTCGTGCCGGTGATCCTGACTCATTGGTTGCGTCATCAGACAAGGCACGTGAGATTTTGGGATGGGCTCCTAAGTACGATGATGTTAAGGAAATCATCAAGACGGCTTGGACTTGGCACCAAAAGCACCCAAACGGTTATGAAGACCGCTAATATCTAGTATTTGGAAACCGCTGACAGGCTATTCTGTTGGCGGTTTTTTATAGATGGAAAATTCATGTTTTCTTCCAAAAAAACAATTATATTCAAATAAAACATCGATGCCGATGTGTCTTGGGGTCGGACATGGATGTTGATTGAACAATTTTGAAATAAAGGGCTAGTAATTTGAAAATACGTTGATTGTTATTGTTACAAGGCAGGCCATTGACTTTATGACGCTCGATTAACTTATGTCTATATAAGGGATATAGATCTGAAGTTTTCTGTAGCGCTCTAATTTCTTAATTGTTCTGTAGAAATTGATTTTAATTTGTTGAGGATGGATGAAAAGGTAATATGGTATGAAGAAAACACTTCCGTGGACCATCCTAGTTTTGATTATAGTGTGTGGATGGTGGTGCTAATATGGTTGAATTTTTTTGGGTGTTTTTGATTGGTGGCGCGTTATTGTTAGGATATTCGTCGCAAAAGCAGAATCAGCAGGTTGCTGAAGAAGTGGTTGCCGAAGAATTGGATGCTGAAGAAATTGTTGATTTGTCACATGATGATTTAGTAACGACAAATGATGTATCTACTCGCCGTCAACGAAAGTCTGAGGAGGAGCATATTCGTGACTACGTCAATGAATTAATTCAGTATGAGGAGTTGAAGGACACTGATAAAGTTAGGTATAAAAGAAAGTTCTTGAATAGCGATGTGTATAAATTGGGAGATGAATTACCTTCCGATACAGAAAAAATCGAAACACCAGTTGGGATTACATTGGTAGAACCCGTCCTGAGTTCAACTAAAATGTTCCGTGGACTCTTGGATCCGGTGGAATTAGATGTTTCGGGTGGATTTGAATATATATGTCACAGCCCACAGTTTACACAATGGTTGACTTTATTATTTGAACTATTCGATGGCGATGTAGTAGGTAGAATTGATTATTTAACAAAGACATTGTCTATAATAGTTGGTTTAAATAAAAAAAACAGACGGAATATATTTTTTACGTTGAGGAACGTCTGAACGAGCCGTTGGGCATTGATAAGAAATACTTTGGAACTGACGCTGTATTTTTCATGAGTGATGTATATCGGTATTCGGCTGACACAAGAGTTGATTTTGAAGATGCAGGTATCTCACCCGTGTCATTAGAATATTTTAGAATTTTAATGTTAGCAAAGGCTGAGGCAGATGAGTTGTTTGAGGCTAAGTTTGCGAATAGTTTAGCGGAGGGGTTTGTTATACCGAACTATTCAATACAGAGTTACCCATATTCTGAACCGTATGTCGGACGATTAAAAATGTCTACTGTTCATCCGCCGATGCTCATAATGTACGAGGAGATGATTCCTTTTGTGAACTTTGAGAAAATATCAGCAGGTGATCCTGATGCTTTTGAAGGAGACAATATAGAAAAGAAAACTTATCCTGCATTCAGAGTAGAAAATGAAGGCAGAGGGGTGCATTCGGCTGAAACGGTAACGGAATGGTTTAAAGGGTATTCCGACTGGCTTTCAGAGGATGAATATGCAGAACTGAAGGAAAAAAATCGAATTGTGACTGAAGCGTATTTTGATGAACTTGAGAAACAATTAGCCGATTTAAGTGATAAGCTACTAGGAGATGTTGATGATTCTTGGTCACGGCAGCTGGTCGATTCAGCTGATTCGGAAGAGTCGTTTCTTGATTTGCTACAGAGAACAAATCCCTACGTTGTTGAGTATTTAGTAGGCATAGTTCTTTCTGAAAAAACGGGATTTAACTACGAGGTGACACAAAAATCCGGCGACCAAGGCGTTGATGTAATTTTGCACGATGGTGAGGATTCGATCGGGGTTCAAGTGAAACGCTACAGCAGTAATGTTGGTAATAGTGCTGTGCAAGAAATAGTAGCTGGCGAGAAGCTGAATGGATATTCGCAATCGATTGTGGTGGCAACGGCAGGATTTACTAAGTCTGCAGAGGAACTAGCGGTAGCTAATGGAGTAGAGCTTATTGACGGTCATGGTTTGTATGAAATCATACTGCCGTTCTTGCATAGTAAGCGATTCTTGAATGATATTGATGCAGTTGCTGGTGTTTCGACTACAAATTATTCGGTCACTGCCGGTTAACAATATTTATAAAAGACGTGTAATCATTTGTAATGGATTGAACCTCATGAGTTAGAGTAATTCTGACACATGGGGTCTTTATATTCTCCTAAGAATTGTTGGAACTTACACAGTATGTAAGGCTATCCGCCACCATTGGAAGAAAAAGATTGCGCTGCAGGAAAGTATATTCAATGTTTTTCTATCTGGTGCTAAACGGCAGTAAAAGTAGTAAAATGGACTATTGAATGACTAAAGAGTAAAGGAAGTAGTGTGGCATGAAGGTTATTGCGTTTGATACGTCTAATCAACCATTGTCGGTAGCCTTGTTTGAAGACGACAAGCTAATCGGACAACGTGAAACAAACGTCGCTAAGAATCATTCGGTGCAATTGCTACCGTTTATCGATGAACTAGTGAAGTCAGCAGGGTGGGCGCCGGCTGATCTTGACCGGGTTGTGGTTAGCCAAGGACCTGGTTCTTATACAGGATTGCGTATTGCGGTTACAACCGCCAAGACGTTGGCCTTTACGCTAGGTATCGAACTGGTCGGCATCTCAAGCTTGGGCTTGCTGGCAACGAACGTAACGACACCTGGCGTGACGATTGTGCCAGTGATGGATGCACGTAATGCGAACTTATATGCTGGTCAATATGAGTTGCGTGATGGCAAGTATGTTGCCACGGCGACTGATCGACACACGAATGTTCCAGCTTTGATTAGTCAGTTGGCAGAGGAGAATCAACAAGTGGTTTTTGTTGGTGAATGGGCTCGGTTTGAGGAAGAGTTGCGACAGGCTTTGCCAGATGCACAATTTGCATCTGATAATTTGCCGCATGCCGCAAATGTGTTGCCGCTGGTTACGGATGCACAAGTACTAACAGACATGACAGATATTCACCAATTTGTGCCAAACTATTATCGTTTGTCGCAAGCTGAGGCTGATTGGGCCAAGGCTCACCCTGATGCAGGTGATGGTGTTTATGTGGAAAAGGTTTAAGAATTGGGTTCATTGGTTTATGCACCCATTGCCACAAAGTTTACGAGAATTTCGTCAGGTGATTGCGGTTAACGGCTTTGAGTTCCACTTAATGCCAGCGCAATACACAGACGTTGAAGAAATGGTTGTTCTAGAACGGGCAGCGTATGACGGTGAGGAACCTTGGTCGGAAGATATCTTCCATAATGAGTTACACCGTTCACGCGAGCGTTTGTACGTTGTTGTTCGTGAACCAGAGACGGGAACGATGGTTGCCTATATTGGCGCAGCATTCCGACCTGGTATTCATGAAGTGCATATCACCAATGTGACGGTGACACCGCACTGGCAAGGGCGTGGCTTAGGAACGTTTTTGCTCATGTATATGATGACGGTTGCTAAGCAAATTCAATTCCACCGCGTTTCATTGGAAGTGCGGGTATCGAATGTGAATGCACAACGCCTGTACGAACGACTAGGTTTTCAAACGGTTCGTCGTAAAACGAATTATTATGGAGATAACGGGGAAGACGCGTTTGATATGGCGCAGATTCTCGGGAGAAAGAGTGATGGATTTTACATTCAGGGATAGTACGGACGCCGAAGAGCTGTACGCGATTGCTAAGGCTGCTTATAAAGGATCACCTTGGTCGAAGAAAGTTTTTCAAAATGACTTGAAAGGTAAGTTTACAAAATACTTGCTGATCGAAGCAGACGGTGAGACGGTTGGCTTTGTTGGTGGGACACATTTAGGTGATGAACTTGAAATCACCAATGTGGCGGTTATGCCTGGTTTCCAGGGACAACACCTTGGCGAACGACTACTTCGTGAATGGTTTGGGCGCTTTGAGGATGGTACGCGGGTACTATTGGAAGTGCGTCATCGAAACAAGCGAGCAATTCGTTTATATGAACGCTTGGGATTTATCATCTATAACATACGAGAAGATTACTATCGTGACCCGGTGGAAGACGCCTACTTGATGGATGTCACATTGCCGTTGCGTGGAGAAGGAGAATAGCATGAGTGAAACACGTTATATCATGGCCTTTGAATCAAGTGCCGATGAAACAAGTGTGGCGATTGTCAAAAATGGTACCGAAATTGTGAGCTTGGAGACAGCGACACAAATCAAGAGTCACCAACGATTTGGTGGTATCGTACCGGAAGTGGCTAGCCGTCACCACATTGAACAAGTAACGGTGTTAGCTGATGCTGCTTTGGAAGATGCGCAATTGACGTATGATGACTTGACGGCAATTGCAGTGACGCAAGGGCCTGGTTTGGTCGGGGCGCTGTTGATTGGTGTTACGGCGGCGAAAACGATTGCTTGGGCACACAATTTGCCATTGGTACCGGTTATTCACTTGGCTGGTCACATCAGTGCGGCGAACTTCGTGCAACCAATTGCCTATCCAGCATTAGCCTTGATGGTTTCTGGTGGTCACACGGAATTGGTTTTGATGCGTGAGGAATATGATTACCTCGTAATCGGGGATACACGTGATGATGCTGCCGGTGAGAGTTATGACAAGGTCGGTCGTACGATGGGGTTGCAATACCCCTCTGGAAAGACGATTGATGAAATGGCGCATGAAGGTGAACCAACTTATGATTTGCCACGTGCCTTGATTAACGATGACCGTTATGACTTTTCATTCTCTGGTTTGAAGAGTGCAGTGATTAACTTGATGCACAATGCTGACCAACGTGGCGAGACGGTTGATCATGTTAACCTTGCGGCGTCGTTCCAAGAGGCAGTTGTTGATGTCTTGGTAACCAAGACTCGCCGTGCCTTGGAGAATTATCCAGTGAAGTCATTTATCGTCGCTGGTGGTGTTGCAGCTAACCGTGGTTTGCGTGATGGACTAACGGCAATGATGGCTGAATTCCCTGACACGACATTTATCCCAGTGCCAATTAAGTTGGCCGGTGATAATGCGGTGATGATTGGTGCTGCTGGTGATATTGCTTATCGTCATGGCAAGCGTGGTGGTTTGGACTTAAATGCCAACCCTGGTTTGGAATTTGATTATCTAGAAGATTAACAAAAAAGGTACCGACAAAATGAATTGTCGGTACCTTTTCTACTATATATTAGTCGTTACGTGAGAGTAGTGAACGACTGATGCTGAACAAGATGTCTTTTGATTCATGTTCTGGCATATCGTCTAGATAGTTTAATGCAGCTTCTGTATAACGCATCGCCATATCACCGGCTTCATCAAGCGCACCGGAGTCACGAACAAGTTGGGCTAATTCTTCAGCCTCAGCAGTCGTGATTTCAGTTTGCTTTGCGAGTAAGGCTTGAATACGTTCATTGTTTTGCATCGCAATAATCAATGGTGCAGAGTAAACACCTTCACGCACGTCGTTCAATGTTGGCTTGCCAAGTGTCGTGCTATCTGATTGATAATCAAGCATGTCATCCAAAATTTGGAATGCCATACCGACATTGTAGGCGAAGTCGCTGGCAAGTTCAGCAAAGTCATCTGGCGCATCGCTAGCTGCGATTCCTAGCTTAGCTGCTAGTACGAATAGGGCAGCTGTCTTACCAGAAATTTGTTCTTCATAATCCGCGATCGTCATATCAGTACGGTAGTGATTCGTACGTTGTGTCAATTCACCAGATAGAATGCGTTCTAGGTAGCGGGTTGCCATGCGAACCGTTTCGATATTATTTGTGTTGTCTGCTAAGGTACGGAATGTTACAGCGAATAGGTAGTCACCAGCGTATGCAGCAACGTCCTTACCAAAGCGGGATTGAATTGATTCAGCGTGACGACGAGTTGGTGAGTCATCGATAATGTCGTCGTGAACTAAAGAAGCTGTGTGGAGCATTTCAACCGTAGCGGCGAGATTCAATAGTGGCTCGCGTTCGGCAGGGTAGAAACGACCAATCAACAATGTGAACGCAGGGCGGAGTAACTTACCGCCGGCGTTAAACATATCGAAAAGAGCCGCTTCGACTTCTGGATCATTAGCATCCATATTAGCTTCAATGCGATTCAAGACTGCTTGGAGTTCCTTTTGGATAGCAGGAAAGTCTTGCCAAATCGGATGAAGTTGTGTGAGTGATTGCGTCATTACTAAGGAACTCCTTAATTGTTTATCTACTATAATATGTATGTGTTCATAACATGGTATGAATAAGCTATCTACTATTATATAGGAATAACCCTGAATAAACACATGCAATTCTGAGAGGGACTTACGAATTTTTTTAAATAGAACCAAAACGGTGGAAATTAGTAAGTAAATCAGTTATTATAGTTTTCGGAATAAAATATGAACACGACATGAACGGGGTTAAGAAATTAATTCAAGAAAGTTGTTCAAAAGGCTTGCCAACGGGGTTAGCCTGCTGTATTATATTCTAGTACGTTAAATACAGGGTGCATTGTGCACCCGCGTATTAGCGTGCCATCGACAAGCGATGATGTGGGAGGTTGCGACACACCCGGCAGCATTGCCACGGGGCCCATTGCCATGGAGCTCTTTGGGGTGCGTCGGTAGTTTCCACGGAGTTAGTTTCATATTCCAATATGGACGAAGGGAGAATTTATATCATGGCAAGTAAGAAGATTCGTATCCGTTTGAAGGCGTACGAGCACAAGATCTTGGATGCTTCAGCAGAAAAGATCGTTGAGACGGCAAAGCGTACAGGTGCTGAAATTTCAGGTCCTATTCCATTGCCTACTGAGCGTACGTTGTACACGGTTTTGCGTTCACCACACAAGCACAAGGATTCACGTGAGCAATTCGAAATGCGCACTCACAAGCGTTTGATCGACATCGTGAACCCAACTGCTAAGACGGTTGATGCTTTGTCAAAGCTTGAATTGCCAAGCGGTGTTGACATCGAAATCAAGTTGTAATTTTTACAACGCAACAACAGCAACAACAACTTGCCTGATTAAGCATTTAACTGATCAAAAATTTAGATTTACTATTCAAAGGAGATAGTCATGACTACTAAGGGTATCTTAGGCCGCAAGGTCGGCATGACTCAGGTATTCACTGAGAACGGTGAGCTTATCCCCGTAACAGTAATTGAAGCTACGCCAAACGTAGTTCTCCAAGTTAAGACTTTGGAAAACGACGGTTACAACGCAGTTCAATTGGGTTACCAAGACAAGCGTGCCGTTTTGAGCAACAAGCCTGAGCAAGGTCACGTTGCCAAGGCAAACACGGCCCCTAAGCGCTACATTCGTGAAATCCGCGACGCTGAGGGAGAATTCAATGTTGGGGATGAAGTTAAGGTTGATATCTTCGCTGCTGGCGAAGCTGTTGACGTAACTGGAATCACAAAGGGTCATGGTTACCAAGGTAACATCAAGAAGGATGGACAATCACGTGGTCCTATGGCGCACGGTTCTCGTTACCACCGTCGTCCTGGTTCATTGGGTGCCATCATCAACCGCGTCTTCAAGGGTAAGAAGTTGCCTGGACGCATGGGTAACCACAAGCGCACTGTACAAAACTTGCAAGTAGTTCGCGTTGACGTAGAAAACAACGTGATCTTGGTTAAGGGTAATGTTCCTGGTGCCAACAAGTCACTTGTTACTGTTAAGTACTCTGTTAAGGCTAAGTAATAAGGACGAAGGGAGGAAACTAACATGACTAAGGTTGCTTTGTTTAAGCAAGACGGCTCAAACGCCGGTGAGATCGAGTTGAACGACTCAATCTTCGGAATCGAGCCAAACAACAACGTTGTTACTGACGCTGTTTTGATGCAACGTGCATCAATGCGTCAAGGTACTCACGCCGTTAAGAACCGTTCAGCGGTTTCAGGTGGTGGTAAGAAGCCTTGGCGTCAAAAGGGAACTGGACGTGCCCGTCAAGGTTCAATCCGTTCACCACAATGGCGTGGTGGTGGTATCGTCTTCGGACCTACTCCACGTTCATACGCCTACAAGTTGCCAAAGAAGGTTTACCGTTTGGCATTGAAGTCAGTGTTGTCACAAAAGGTTTTGGACTCAGCTTTGGTTGTTGTCGATGCATTGTCATTCGACGCTCCTAAGACTAAGGAATTCAAGGCAGTTTTGAACAACTTGAACGTAAACGAAAAGACGTTGGTTGTCTTGGACGATGATAACGCTAACGCAGCATTGGCAGCACGTAACTTGGAAAACGTTACTGTTATGACTGCAAAGGGTGTTAACGTGCTTGACGTAATCAACAACGATAAGTTGGTTGTAGTTCAATCAGCTTTGGCACAAGTTGAGGAGGTTTTGGCATAATGGACGCACGCGATATCATTTTGCGCCCGGTCATCACTGAACAAACGATGAGCGTTTTGGATGAAAAGCGTTACACGTTTGAAGTTGATGTTCGCGCCACTAAGCCACAAATTAAGCGCGCTATTGAAGAAATTTTCGATGTTAAGATCGAAAAGATCAACACGGCGAACGTACGTGGTAAGTTGAAGCGTCAAGGACGCTTCGCTGGTTACACTAAGAAGCGTAAGAAGGCAACTGTTAAGTTGACTGCCGCTTCTAAGGACATTCAATTGTTCAACGAAAACTAATTAGGAGGAAATTAGCGTGGCTATCAAGAAGTACAAGCCAACCTCTAACGGTCGTCGTAACATGACGTCTTCAGATTTTGCTGAAATCACTAAGACGACGCCTGAAAAGAGCTTGTTGGAATCAAAGTCAAACACTGGTGCTCGTAACTCATACGGTCACATGACTGTGCGCCACCGTGGTGGTGGACACAAGCGCCAATACCGTATTATCGACTTCAAGCGTACAAAGGATGATGTTCCAGCCAAGGTTGTTGCGATCGAATACGATCCAAACCGTACTGCTAACATCGCTTTGTTGCAATACACTGACGGTACTAAGGCATATATCTTGGCGCCTAAGGGCTTGGAAGTTGGTATGACTGTTCAATCAGGTCCTGATGCCGACATCAAGGTCGGAAACGCTTTGCCATTGGCAAACATTCCTGACGGAACTCAAATCCACAACATCGAGTTGAAGCCTGGTAAGGGTGGTCAATTGGCCCGTTCTGCCGGTGCATCAGCACAATTGTTGGGTAAGGAAGGAAAGTACGTACTTGTTCGCTTGCAATCAGGTGAAGTACGTATGATCTTGGCCGTTAACCGTGCCACGGTTGGAGTTGTTGGAAACGAACAACACTCATTGATCAACTGGGGTAAGGCTGGTCGTCGTCGTTGGAAGGGTCAACGCCCACACGTTCGTGGATCAGTTATGAACCCTAACGATCACCCACACGGTGGTGGAGAAGGAAAGGCCCCAGTTGGTCGTCCAAGTCCAATGTCACCATGGGGTAAGAAGACTGCCGGTAAGAAGACGCGTAACAAGAAGGCTCGTTCAACGAAGTTCATTGTTCGCGGTCGTAAGGGCAAGTAATCAATACTTACACTCCGTAATTAATAAGTTTTTAGCAAACGAGAGGAGGACCTTAAAATGGGTCGTAGCCTGAAGAAGGGACCATTTGCTGACGCTCACTTGTTGAAGAAGGTTGAAGAAGCCAACGCTTCAGAAAAGCAAGCTGTCATCAAGACATGGTCACGTCGTTCAACGATTTTCCCTAGCTTTATCGGATTGACTTTTGCTGTTTACGATGGACGTAAGCACGTGCCAGTTTTGGTACAAGAAGACATGGTCGGTCACAAGCTTGGAGAGTTCGTCCCTACGCGTACGTTCCGCGGACACGCAGCAGACGATAAGAAGACTAAGCGCAAGTAATATAGGAGGACAATACAATGGCTGAACAAATCACGTCAGCACGCGCCACGGCGAAGATCGTTCGTGTCGCTCCACGTAAGGTCCGCCTAGTGCTTGACCAAGTTCGTGGTAAGTCTGTGGCAGAGGCATTTGCAATTTTGCAATTCTTGCCAAACCACAGCTCAGAAGATGTATACAAGGTGTTGAACTCAGCTGTAGCTAACGCTGAGAACAACTTCTCACTAGATCGCGAAGATTTGGTAGTTGCAGAAGCCTTTGCTAACGAAGGACCAACGCTAAAGCGTTTCCGTCCACGTGCCAAGGGTTCAGCTTCACCAATCAACAAGCGTACAAGCCACATCACGATTGTGGTAAAAGAAAAGTAAGGAGGATTGAGTCATGGGTCAAAAGATTAACCCAACTGGTATGCGTGTCGGCATCATCCGCGACTGGGATGCTAAGTGGTACGCTAACAAGAAGGACTACGCAACGGCTTTGCACGAAGATTTGAAGTTGCGTAAGTACATCGAGACTAAGTTGGCTGACGCATCTGTATCTCGCATCGAGATCGAGCGTACTGCTAACCGCGTGAACATCTCAATCCACACTGCTAAGCCAGGTATGGTTATTGGTAAGGGTGGTTCTGAAGTTGATGCATTGCGTAACGAGTTGTCAAAGCTTGTTGCTAAGGGCGAGCGCGTCCACATCAACATCATTGAGATTAAGAAGCCTGATTTGGACGCCCACTTGGTTGGTTCACAAATTGCATCAGACTTGGAGCGCCGTGTGGCATTCCGTCGTGCAATGCGTGGTGCTATCCAACGTGCTATGCGTGCTGGTGCCAAGGGTATCAAGACGCAAGTTTCTGGACGTATCAACGGGGCTGACATTGCTCGTGTAGAGCAATACACTGAGGGTACGGTGCCTTTGCACACTTTGCGTGCTGACATCGACTACTCATGGGATGAGGCAACAACTACTTACGGTCAATTGGGTGTTAAGACTTGGATTTACCGTGGTGATGTTTTGCCAGAGAAGAAGTCTGTAAAGAAGCAAGGAGGCGAGTAACATGCTAGTACCAAAGCGTGTAAAGTACCGCCGTCCACACCGTGGAAAGATGCGCGGTGAGGCCAAGGGTGGTAAGACAGTTACATTTGGTGAGTTTGGTTTGCAAGCCACTGAATCACACTGGATCACTAACCGTCAAATCGAGGCTGCTCGTATTGCTATGACGCGTCACATGAAGCGTGGTGGTCAAGTTTGGATCAAGATTTTCCCACACTTGTCATACACTTCTAAGGGTGTTGGTGTTCGTATGGGTAACGGTAAGGGTACTCCAGACGGATGGGTTGCACCTGTTAAGCGCGGCAAGGTAATGTTTGAAGTTGCCGGTGTTCCTGAAGAGGTTGCCCGCGAAGCCTTGCGTCTTGCATCTAACAAGTTGCCAGTCAAGACTAAGATCTTGACTCGCCAAGTGGAGGGTGAATAATGAAGATCAAGGATCTACAAAACGAAATCAAGGGTCTCAGCCAAGCTGAGTTGGTTGCCAAGGAAAAGAGCTACAAGGAAGAATTGTTCAACTTGCGTTTCCAATTAGCTACTGGTCAACTTGAGAACACGGCTCGATTGTCAGAAGTACGTAAGCAAATTGCACGTATCAAGACGGTCATTCGTCAACAAGAATTGAACAAGTAGACTAAGAGAGGAGACCGATATGACTGAAGCTCGTAACGCACGTAAGGTTTACCAAGGCCGCGTGGTTTCAGATAAGATGGATAAGACAATCACTGTTGCCATCGAAACTTACAAGAACCACCCTGTTTATGGTAAGCGTGTTAAGTACACGAAGAAGTTTAAGGCTCACGATGAAAACAACGAAGCTAAGCAAGGTGACATCGTACGCATCATGGAGACGCGTCCAACGTCAGCTACAAAGCGCTTCCGTTTGGTAGAAATCGTCGAGAAGGCCGTTATTATCTAATCGTTTAATCTCGAATCTTACCAATAACGGAAGGAGGACAAAATCGTGATTCAACAAGAGAGTCGTTTGAAGGTTGCTGACAATTCTGGTGCACGTGAAATCTTGACTATCAAGGTTTTGGGTGGATCAGGTCGTAAGTTCGCCGGTATCGGTGACATGATCGTCGCAACTGTTAAGCAAGCTATTCCTGGTGGTACTGTAAAGAAGGGTGACGTCGTTAAGGCTGTTATCGTTCGTACTGTTTCAGGAGTTCACCGTGCTGATGGTTCATACATCAAGTTCGATGAAAACGCTGCAGTCATCGTTAAGGATGACAAGAGCCCTGTAGGTACTCGTATCTTCGGACCTGTTGCGCGTGAATTGCGTGACAATGATTACATGCGTATTGTGTCATTGGCACCTGAAGTATTGTAATTACCATCATTAAATCAAGGAGGAAGCCTCGCATGTTTGTGAAGACTGGTGACAAGGTTAAGGTTATCGCCGGCAAGGACAAGGGCAAGGAAGGAGTAGTTGTTAAGACTATTGCTGCTAAGGACCGTGTTGTTGTCGAAGGTGTGAACATCGTAAAGAAGCACCAAAAGCCAAACAACCAATACCCACAAGGTGGAATTGTTGAGCTTGAAGCTCCAATCCACGTTTCAAACGTACAATTGCTTGACCCTTCTACTAACGAACCAACGAAGATTGGTTACAAGGTTGAAGATGGTAAGAAGGTACGTTTTGCTAAGAAGTCTGGAACGACTTTGGCATAATTTTCTAGGTGAAAGGAGGAAATCATTATCATGGCAAATCGCTTGAAGGAAAAGTACGTCAATGAAGTAACGCCTTCATTGATCGAGAAGTTTGAGTACTCATCAATCATGCAAGCACCTAAGATCGAAAAGATCGTGCTTAACATGGGTGTTGGTGACGCCGTATCAAACTCAAAGAACTTGGATGAAGCTGTTGCTGAATTGGAATTGATTGCTGGTCAAAAGCCAGTTATCACTCGCGCTAAGAAGTCAATCGCTGGCTTCCGTTTGCGTGAGGGTATGGCAATCGGTACTAAGGTTACTTTGCGTGGTGAGCGTATGTACGACTTCTTGGATAAGTTGATCAACGTTTCATTGCCACGTGTTCGTGACTTCCGTGGAGTTTCACCAAAGGCCTTTGATGGTCGTGGAAACTACACGTTGGGAATTCGTGAGCAACTTATTTTCCCAGAAATTGATTACGATCAAGTTAACCGCGTTCGTGGATTGGACATCGTTGTTGTAACGACGGCCAACACTGACGAAGAAGCTCGTGAATTGCTTACTCAATTGGGTATGCCTTTCTCAAAGTAATCAACACTGATTTACAGTAATTAATAATAGGAGGCAAACATCAATGTCAATGACTGACCCAATTGCAGATTTCTTGACTCGCATTCGTAACGCGAACATGGTTCGCCACGATTCAGTTGAAGTACCTGCATCAAAGATCAAGAAGGACATCGCCGAAATCTTGAAGAACGAAGGCTTTGTTCGCGACGTTGAATACATTGAAGATGACAAGCAAGGTGTCATCCGTGTCTTCCTTAAGTACGGTGCCGACAAGCAACGCGTTATCACTGGTTTGAAGCGTATTTCAAAGCCAGGATTGCGTTCATACGTCAAGGCAGATGCTGTACCTAAGGTTTTGAACGGTTTGGGTATCGCTATCATCTCAACTTCCGAAGGTGTTATCACCGATAAGGAAGCTCGCGCCAAGAAGATTGGTGGCGAGGTATTGGCTTACGTCTGGTAATAAATAAAATCTAAACAAGGAGGTGTCTACCGATGAGTCGTATTGGTAACAAGGTTTTGACTTTGCCTGCTGGCGTTGAATTGTCACGCGAAGGTAACGTCGTTACTGTTAAGGGACCTAAGGGTGAGATTTCTCGCGAAATCGCATCAGAAATCGAATTCACTGTGGACGGTACTGAAGTATCATTCACTCGTCCTTCAGACGAAGGACGTATCAAGGCACTTCACGGAACTACTCGCGCTAACGTTGCGAACATGGTTGAAGGTGTATCAGCCGGCTTCAAGAAGACTTTGAAGTTGGTCGGTGTTGGATACCGTGCTGCTAAGCAAGGCGACAAGCTTGTCTTGAACGTTGGTTACTCACACCCAGTTGAGTTTGAGGCCCGTGAAGGCTTGACAGTTGAAGTTCCTGATTCAACTACGATCACTGTTGAAGGAATCAACAAGCAATTTGTTGGTGACTTGGCCGCAGAGATCCGTGCCGTACGCGCACCTGAGCCATATAAGGGTAAGGGAATTCGCTACGAAAACGAATACGTTGCACGTAAGGAAGGTAAGACTGGTAAGTAATCTTAAGCTTATTGCTTAAGGCCCGGGAGCAACGTCTCGGGATTTACTTATTGGTATATCTTTCGAGTATATACAAAAAGAGGTTACGAACATGATTACGAAGTCAGACAAGAACAAGGTGCGTCAACGCCGACACACGCGAGTTCGTGGAAAGATTTCTGGTACTGCTGAGCGCCCACGCTTGAACGTTTACCGTTCTAACAAGAACATCTACGCGCAATTGATTGATGACGTAGCGGGTGTGACGCTTGCTAGTGCCTCAACTTTGGACAAGTCAGTTGAGACTGCTCCAAAGACTGAACAAGCAGCAAAGGTTGGAGCTTTGATCGCAGAACGCGCCAAGGCTGCAGGTGTTGAAGTTGTTGTATTCGACCGTGGTGGTTACTTGTACCACGGACGTGTGCAAGCTTTGGCAGAAGCTGCTCGTGAAGCTGGTTTGAAGTTCTAAGGGAAGGAGGAAATTAAACATGGCTTTTATCGATGCAAACAAGCTCGGCGAGCTTGAAGAAAACGTTGTTGCCATCAACCGTGTTACCAAGGTTGTTAAGGGTGGACGTCGTTTGCGTTTCGCCGCTTTGGTAGTTGTTGGTGACCGTAACGGACACGTTGGTTTTGGTACTGGTAAGGCACAAGAAGTGCCTGAAGCTATCCGCAAGGCCGTTGAAGCTGCAAAGCGTAACATCGTTGCAGTTCCAACTGTTGGTACGACCCTTCCTCACTCTGCAAATGGTGTCTTTGGCGGTGGTCGCATCTTGCTTAAGCCAGCCGTTGAAGGATCTGGAGTGGCAGCCGGTGGTGCTGCTCGTGCCGTTTTGGAATTGGCTGGTGTTGCCGACGTGACTGCAAAGTCATTGGGATCATCAACTCCAATTAACGTTGTGCGCGCAACTTTCGATGCAATCAACTCATTGAAGAACGCTGAAGAAGTTGCTGAATTGCGTCAGGTCTCACTTGAGCACTTGGCAGATTAAGGAGGCAGAAAATGGCTGAACAAGTTAAGATTACTCTTGTAAAGAGTGCTGCCCACCGTTTGCCAAAGCAACGTGCGATTGTTAAGGCCCTTGGTTTGAACAAGGTGTCATCATCAGTCGTGTTGCCTGACAACGCAGCAACGCGTGGTGCAGTGTTTAAGATTGCTCACTTGGTTACTGTTGAAGTAGTTAAGTAAGCACATAAATAGATTGCTTTGAAGGAGGTACAACCTAATGAAGCTTAATGAACTCCAAGTTGCTGAAGGTTCACGCAAGGTCCGCAACCGTGTCGGACGTGGTGAGTCATCAGGAAACGGTAAGACTGCAGGACGTGGTCAAAAGGGTCAAAAGGCTCGTGGTAAGGTACGTTTGGGCTTTGAAGGTGGACAAATGCCTTTGTTCCGTCGTAAGCCAAAGCGTGGATTTACTAACATCAACCGCAAGGAATTCGCTGTTGTGAACCTTGATGTGTTGAACCAATTCGATAACGGAACTGAAGTTTCACCAGCATTGTTGGTCGAAGCTGGTATCGTTAAGAACGAATTGAGTGGCATTAAGATCTTGGCTAACGGTCAATTGGAAAAGTCATTGACTGTTAAGGCAAACAAGTTCTCAGCCGCTGCTGTTACGGCTATTGAAGCTGCCGGTGGTAAGACTGAGGTGATCTAATGCTGAAAACCGTGCTCAACTCACTTAAGGAAAAGGACATCCGTAAAAAGTTGTTCTTTACCTTAGGGATTCTGATTGTTTACCGATTGGGTGCCTACATTACTGTGCCGGGTATTAACACGGCAGCACTTACTGAGGTAGCAAATTCTGGGCTCGGCAGCATTTTGAATATGTTTAGCGGTGGTGGACTTACAAATTACTCATTGTTCGCAATGGGTGTTTCACCATACGTTACTGCTCAAATCGTGGTACAGCTCCTACAAATGGATATTGTGCCACGATTTGTTGAATGGTCGAAACAAGGTGAAGTTGGTCGACGTAAGTTGAATCAAGTGACCCGCTATTTGACTATTGTTCTAGCGTTTGTCCAATCTATTGGAATCACCGCTGGATTCAATCAACTGAGTCAAGTGAATTTGGTTAAGACACCAAATTTGGAGACGTACTTGTTGATCGGTTTCATCCTAACTGCAGGAACTATGTTTGCTGTTTGGTTGGGTGAGATGATTACTGAGCGCGGACTCGGTCAAGGTGTCTCAATGTTGATTTTTGCTGGTATCATTGCGCGTGTGCCAGCAGGTGTATACCAACTGTTCAAGGAACACGTCCTACAAGGTGACGACCCAGCGCGTGGGTGGGCATTCTTGGTTGGTATCTTGTTGATCTTCGTTTTGGTTATCGCGTTTGTTACGTGGTTCAACCAAGCGATTCGCAAGATTCCAATGCAATATACACGTCGTTCAACTGGTTCAGGTAACTCATCTTACCTACCATTGAAGATTAATGTTGCGGGTGTTATTCCTGTTATCTTCGCTTCATCATTGTTGGTAACGCCACAAACTATCTTGCAAGCATTTGCAAGTAAGTTTGCGGACGCAGGTTGGTACAACACTTTGATGCAATACCTATCAATGCAGACAATGCAGGGTGGTATTGTTTACACATTGTTGATTATCTTGTTTACGTTCTTCTATGCATTCGTTCAGGTTAACCCTGAAAAGGTTGCGGAGAACTTGCAGAAGCAAGGTAGTTACATTGTGGGCGTCTGGCCAGGACGTGCCACTGAAAAGTGGTTGTCTGGTTTGCTGATGCGTTTGTCAGTTGTCGGCGCTTTGTTCCTAGGATTTGTCGCTTTGGCACCAATTCTAGCAACACACATCTTCGGGTTGGATAGTAACCTTGGAATGTCAGGAACATCAGTATTGATTGTCATTGGTGTGGCAATTGATCTGATTCGCCAACTTGAAGGATTGATGATGAAGCGGCAATATGTTGGATTTATTCAAGAAGGAGTCGAAGCAAAATGAGTTTGAATATCATGCTATTGGGCTTGCCAGGTGTTGGTAAGGGTACCCAAGCTGCGAAGATTGTTGAAGAGTACAACTTGCCGCACATCAGTACGGGCGACATGTTCCGTGCTGCCATGGCTAACGAGACTGAACTCGGTATGAAGGCAAAGTCATTCATGGATGCTGGTAACTTGGTCCCAGACGAAGTTACTAACGGCATCGTTGCTGAGCGCTTGGCTGAAGAGGATACGAAGGTTGGATTCATCCTTGATGGATTCCCTCGTAACTTGGACCAAGCTAAGGCATTGGATGAGATGTTGGCAAAGGATGGTCGTTCATTGGACGGCGTTCTTTACTTCACTGCTGATGCTGATGTTTTGGTTGATCGTATGATGGCCCGTGGCCGTGCAGACGATACGCCTGAAGTGATTAAGAATCGCTTGGACGTTAACGGAAAGCTTACTGAGCCTATCGCTGAGTTCTATGCCGAAAAGGGCATTTTGCACAAGATTGATGGTGCTCGCGAGCTTGATGTAGTGTTCGCTGATGTAAAGACGTTACTTGATAATTTGAAGAACGCGTAATTATTCCGGGAAGCTTTCTTGTTAAATTGTAAGAGAGCATGTTATAATTACTTGTTACGTTCTCCAATGTCACAACTAAGGAGGCAGCAACGTGGCCAACGATGTTATTGAAATTTCTGGTGTGGTAAAGGAAACTTTGCCAAATGCCATGTTTACCGTTGAATTGGAAAACGGCGCCGCCATTCTAGCTCACGTGTCAGGGAAGATTCGTAAGAACTTTATCCGCATTTTGCCTGGTGATCGTGTGACGGTTGAAATGTCGCCATATGATTTGACTAAGGGACGTATTACGTACCGCTTTAAGTAGTCAACCATAAAAAATCCAAGGGAGGTAAATACCATGAAGGTTCGTCCATCTGTTAAGCCTATGTGCGATAACTGCAAGGTTATCAAGCGTAACGGTCGTGTGATGGTGATTTGCTCAGCAAACCCTAAGCACAAGCAACGCCAAGGTGCATAATTTGCATTTTGACACAAAAACTTTTTAAATCTTATATAGGAGGTAATCGTAATGGCTCGTATTGCTGGTGTTGATTTGCCTCGCGACAAGCGTGTCGTGATCGCATTGACATATGTATATGGAATCGGTAACGCAACTGCCAAGAAGGTGTTGGAAGAAGCTAAGGTTTCTGAAGACGTACGTGTTCGTGATTTGACGCCCGACCAAGAGGACGCCATCCGTGCCGTCGTAGACGGTATCAAGGTGGAAGGTGACTTGCGTCGCGAAATCTCATTGAACATTAAGGCATTGCAAGAAATTGCATCATACCGTGGTATCCGTCACCGTAAGGGCTTGCCTGTTCGTGGTCAAAACACGAAGAACAATGCCCGTACGCGTAAGGGCCCAGCTGTTGCAATTGCAGGTAAGAAGAAGTAATTCTTAATTTGTAAAGAAAGGAGATTACTTGATTATGGCAGGTCGTACTAATCGTAAGCGTCGTGTAAAGAAGAATATTGAGTCAGGTGTTGCACACATCCACGCAACGTTCAACAACACGATTGTGATGATCACGGACGTTCAAGGTAACGCCGTTGCTTGGTCATCAGCTGGTTCTCTTGGATTTAAGGGTAGCCGTAAGTCAACACCATTTGCTGCGCAAATGGCTGCTGAGGCTGCTGCCAAGGGTGCTATGGAAAACGGCATGAAGACTGTTGAGGTCACTGTTAAGGGACCTGGTTCAGGTCGTGAAGCCGCTATCCGTGCGTTGGCCGCTGCTGGTTTGGAAGTTACGTCAATTAAGGACGTTACTCCTGTACCACACAACGGTTCACGTCCACCAAAGCGTCGTCGTGTCTAATTGCCAGTTGCAACTAGTTCACACAATGCTTTGAAAGGGGTAACAAACAGTATGCTTGAATTCGAAAACCCAAAGATTACGCTGGTTGAAGAGGATAGCAATTACGGTAAGTTTGTGGTTGAGCCGCTTGAACGTGGTTACGGAACTACTTTGGGTAACTCCCTACGCCGTGTATTGTTGTCTTCATTGCCTGGTGCGGCAATCAATTCAGTACAAATTGATGGCGTTTTGCATGAGTTTTCAACGGTCGAAGGTGTCGTTGAAGATGTAACGCAAATCATCTTGAACCTCAAGAAGGTTTCAATGCGCATCGATAGTGATGAAGCGAAGACGCTCGAAGTTAACGTAACCGGTCCCGCTACTGTGACGGCCGGCGACATCGCTGGAGATAGTGATGTAGAGATCTTGAACAAGGATCTTCACATTGCCACTGTTGCGGCTGGGGCTACGTTGCACATGACTTTGTCTGCAGAACGCGGACGTGGTTATGTGTCAGCGGACCAGAATAAGGAATTGCATGAAGAAATGCCAATTGGCGTTCTAGCAATTGATTCAATCTTTACCCCAATCGAACGCGTAAACTATCAAGTTGAGAACACTCGTGTGGGACAACGTGATGACTTTGACAAGTTGACTTTGGACATCTGGACTGATGGATCATTGACTGCTACTGAAGCTATTTCATTGGCAGCCCGTATCATGTCAGACCACTTGAACTCATTTGTTGAATTGTCAGAACGCGCGGTTAACACACAAGTGATGGTAGACAAGGAAGAAGTACCAACTAGCAAGCATGCCGACACTCCTATTGAAGAGTTGGACTTGTCAGTTCGTTCTTATAATTGTCTCAAAAGGGCCGGGATCAACTCTGTACAAGAGTTGACGGAGCGTACAGAGACTCAAATGATGTCTGTACGAAACCTCGGTCGGAAATCACTTGACGAAATCCAGGAAAAGCTGGCAGTGCTCGGTTTAGGGTTCCGCAAGGAAGATTAGATTAAACGATAGAATTCCAAGTAAAGGAGGACATACTCATGGGATACCGCAAGTTGGGACGTACTAGCTCACAACGTAAGGCTATGTTGCGTGATTTGACGACTGCTTTGTTGATCAACGGTCGCATTCAAACGACAGAAGCCCGCGCTAAGGAAGTTCGTCGTACTGCAGAGAAGATGATTACGTTGGGTAAGCGTGGTGACTTGGCTTCACGCCGTAAGGCCGCTGCTTTCGTACGTAACGTTGTTGCAGACGTACAAACGACTGAAGATAACAAGGTTAAGGTAGAAACGGCTTTGCAACACTTGTTCAACGATGTTGCACCTCGCTTTGAGGGCCGTGCGGGTGGTTACACTCGTATCTTGAAGACGGTACAACGTCGTGGAGACGCTGCACCAATGGTTATCTTGGAATTGGTTGACTAATTTCATTGGTTAATTAATAAAACAATGAAATCTCTCATGTTACATGGTATAAACCGCTACGATGATGGCTTTAAGCCAAGTCTAGGTTGAATGGCACTTGTGTCGCACCAGTAATGTGTGAGGTTTTTTTGTATACTTTTGCCTTTAGGTCGGTCGATCCGATTTAAAGGCTTTTTGTTTACCTGAGTGGTTGATGTGTCTATAATGTATGTAAACTTACTGATATTACAGGGGGAATATATTATGAACGCACATGTAGATGATAGTATTTTAAATATGACGTTTCATTTGACGCCGGGGAGTCTAACGTCTGATAAGGTCTGGATCAAGGGACAGCGTTATCCATACCGCTGTTTTGATGGGTTGCAGATTGGGGATTCTGTTCGTGTCACTGGTGTTTCTGATGGCACTGTTGCACTAGAAAAGTTACAACGTAATAACTAACATGGCTTATAATTTTGATAATCGCCTTAAGCAACAAATCATTACGTTGACTGACGATAATTATACAGATGGTATGCTAAAGCTAAACGGTATTTATTATCAGGTTAACAATCCGTCTCAGTTTAGTATGGGTGATACTGTTATAATTGATGACGTAATAGGTAATAAGGTTATGTTAGTTGAAATGGGGGATAATGATGATTTTATTTAGTGTGTTAATTGTGTTGTTGCTGATTATATTGGCGTTTGTTGTGTTTACTGGTATTCGTATCATTCCACAGAACATGGTGGGTATGGTATCTGTGCTTGGTAAGTATCAACGCCAAATCCAACCTGGATTACACGTTGTGATGCCGTTTATCACGCGCGTTGACCGTGTTGACTTAGCGCAAGTACCTTTGCGTCTGAGCGAGCAAAGTGTCATCTCTCGTGATAACGCTGAAGTTATTATTTCATTGTCACTGAACTATCACGTGACGGACCCATATAAGTTTACGTTTGAGAACGCGGACTCAGTAAAGTCAATGGTGCAACAATCACGTGCACATTTGCGAGGCATTATTGGTACGATGGATTTGAACGAAGTCTTGAATGGGACCGAGCGTATTAACGCCGCGCTAAGCAAGGAACTTGGTTCAATTACGGATGCTTACGGTGTAAATGTTGATCGTATTAATATTGATACGATTCAACCAACGCCTGAGATTCAAGAATCGATGAACAAGCAAATCAATGCCACGCGTGAACGTGAAGCAGCGATTGCGCGTGCTGAAGGTGAGGCACGTTCGATTGAGTTGACGACGAAGGCTCAGAATGATGCATTGGTTTCAACGGCTGAAGCTAATGCTAAAGCTGTGCGTTTGGCCGCGGATGCTGAGGCTTACCGTATTCAAAAGGCAAATGATATCTTGAGTACAGTAGATGCAAACTATTTGGTTGCTCAGAACATTGATGCCTTCAGAGACGTTGCTAAGAGCCCCGCTAACACGGTTATTGTACCGAATACAGCTATTGATGCCCTTGGTGAACTAAAGGTCGCAGGACAGCTTCTAAACACAAATCAAAAGTAAACGAAAAGGGCAGCTCAAGTTTGAGCTGCCCTTTTACTATGCGATCTTCTTCTGGTACACAATACCAAGAATAATTAACGCAATCGTTAGAATGAGAATGTTGGTAATACCACCCATGTTAAACAATGCATGCCCTGGTGCTAGGACTGAAAAGTCGTAGAAACCGTGTGCGAATGCAATTGGGAGTAGCGCCTTTGTCTTTAGGTAGATGACCCCGAGGAAAATACCCAAGCCGAACGTAAAGAATACTTGGAATACCAGTGCGATTAAGTTGCCACCAGCAAGACCGTTCACCATGTGGAATGCCGCGAAGATGAGGGCTGATACCACGATAAGTGCTGTCTCACCAACCCCAGCTTTCTTGAAGGCTGCAAACAAAGCGCCACGGAAAATGTACTCTTCGGTCAACCCAACCACCAAAGCGCCGATTAGGTAAACCAATGCCGTGATGTTCCAGGTAATCCCTTGGGCAATGGTGCTGACAATCGCGTAGAGCAAGTATGGCAATAAGAGGATCCAAGCAAGGCCGGCTTTTGCACCCCACCAGCCGATGGCGTAGTGGAAGAAGAGCATGTTAAGTAGCGCGAGTGGTAGGAACCACCAGATATCGTTGATTTGTGTCCCAATCGTTGTGCCAAGGCTTCCAAATAGGGTCGTCATGAGATTGCTTTTGTCGATGACAATGCCAATCACACCACTAATGAAGAACCCGAGGACAAGCCAGATGAGCCACTTTAAAAATGCGATGAATTTCAAAATATGAGCCACCTTTCTTTACGTATTTAACTGCACTTATTGTACACGGAGAAGGGGCAATTACCCACTAAAAAAGCCTGGCCTCAACACATGTGAGACCAGGCTTAAGTTTATTATCCGTGATGTGCACGCTTAGCGAAGAAGTCACCAACGAATTGGATCAACACGATAAGGAGCAAGATGATGATGGTTGCCAACCACATAACGTCGTTTTGGAAACGTTGGTAACCAGTAACGATAGCAGTGGTTCCAAGTCCACCGGCACCAATAGCACCAGCCATGGCCGTCAAACCAACCAAGCTAATCAACGTAACAGTTGAGACACGAATCAATTCTGAACGACCTTCACGTAGGTAAACATCAGTGATGATGTCCCAGTTCGTGGCACCGAATGAACGCGCGGCTTCAACCTTACCGGCATCAACACCCAACAAAGCGACTTGCACTTGGCGCGCGTAGAATGGGAAGACACCCAATGACAATGGCACAAGAGCGGCCGTCGTACCGATTGTGGTACCGACAATCAATTGTGTCAAAGGTGAGAAGGCCACCACCATGATGATAAATGGAATGGCACGGCCAACAGAGACCACCTTATCCAAAATTTGGAATACGGTACGGTTAGGCGTAATACCATTTTCAGTTGTTAGGACCAAACCAGTTCCGAAGGCAAGACCAAGCAAGCCGCCGAAGAAGGCTGAACCAATCGTCATGTAAATAGTTTGCCAGATAGCAATTCCCCAGCCGTAGTCACCGCTCCAGCCAAGTTGATAAACATTTGGAAATGTCGTTTCAATCCATTGAATCATTAGTTTTGTCCTCCCTTAGCAAGTTCGACAATCTTAACACCGTGATCAGCAAAGCTTGCCTTCGCCGTGGCACGTTGTGAGTCAGTTCCCTTGAAGATGGCGATGGCCAAACCAACTGGCGTCTTCGTCAAAATCTCCATGTTTGAGTACAACAAGTTTGTTGTCACACCGTAGTCAGCGTAAATCGTTGATAGCAATGGTTGCGCCGTATCAGCACCAACATAATCGATTTGCAAAAGCTCTTCATCAGCTGACAATGGTTGCTCAGCCAAAAGCTCATTAACCTTCTCAAGCGCTTCGTCACGGTTAGTGGCCGTGTTAATGAAGTCCTTCGTCAATTGCTTTTGTGGGTTCGTGAAGATTTCAAGTAATGAACCGCGTTCGATGATGGCTCCGTTCTCCATCACAGCCACCTTGTTAGCAGCTTCCTTAACGGCTTGCATTTCGTGCGTAATCAAAACAATGGTCAAACCAAGTTCTTGGTTTAATTGCTTCAACAAGGCCAAAATTTGGTTGGTCGTCTTAGGGTCCAAAGCTGATGTGGCTTCGTCAGAAATCAAAATTTCAGGGTCGTTAGCCAAGGCACGCGCGATGGCAACACGTTGCTTTTGACCACCAGAAAGTTGAGAAGGGTAGTTCTCAGCGCGGTCAGCCAAGCCAACCAATTCAAGCAATTCATTAACCTTAGCGGCCTTCTCAGCCTTTGATAGGTTAGAGTGCTTCAATGGTTGGGCAACGTTCCCAAACACCGTCAATTCGCTCATCAAGTTAAAGTGTTGGAAAATCATCCCAATCTTCTTACGCTCGTCACGCAATTGGGCAGGGCTCAACGTCGTCATTTCAGTGCCGTTCACCAAAACAGAACCTGAAGTTGGACGTTGCAACAAGTTAATCGTACGCACTAGCGTTGACTTACCAGCCCCAGAATAACCAACGATTCCGTAAATATCACCTTTTTCAATTGTGATTGATTCGTTTTGAACCGCCACAATTTCTCGATTCTTTTGCTTAAATGTCACGTTGACATCAGTTAGTTGAATAACAGCCATGAAAATCTCTCCTTATTAATCTCAATATGTATCACCGCTCGTAAAAGCGGTGGGGTGAAGTTGATTACTTCAATGTGATGTCCCAAGCTGGAATTTCAGCTTGACCCCAAGTCTTCTTCAAGTAGTCCTTAGTAGCCTTTGTTTGGTAAGCCTTAACAACTTGCTTGTAGATCTTCTTATTAGCGTTCTTCTTAGAAGCAGCAATAATGTTGATCCACTTCTTTGAGTCCTTGTTAACAGGCTCAACGTAGATAGCTGAGCTCAACTTCAACTTTGCTTGTTGTGCGTAGTTCGTGTTGATAACTGCGCCATCAACTGACTTCAATGATGAAGGTGTTTGGTCAGCAGCAACTTCCTTGATATCCAAGTCCAACTTGTTTGTCTTGATATCCTTAACCGTTGGCATATCAACACCCTTCTTCAAGGTAATCAAACCAGCTGATTGCAACAACGTCAAAGCACGGGCTTCGTTAGTTGCGTCGTTAGGAACGGCAATTGCATCACCCTTCTTAAACTTCTTAACTGACTTGTACTTCTCTGAGTACAAACGGATAGGTGTGATGAAAGTCTTACCAATGGCCTTAACTGAGTTCTTGTTTGACTTGTTCCAGTTTTCCAAGAAGTAGTAGTGCTGGAATGAGTTCAAGTCCAATGAACCATCCGCAACGGCCTTGTTAGGTTGGTTGTAGTCTGTGAAGACCTTTGTCTTAATCGTGATGCCGTACTTCTTCTTAGCTGTCTTAGCGACTTCTTCCCAAACGCCCTTATCAGACGTCCCGACGATACCAACCGTCACAGTCTTTGAATCAGCTGAAACAGCCGTAGCAGGCAAAACAACAGATGCAGTCAACGCTGCGGCAGCTACCGCAACACCAGTCTTAAATACCTTGTTCATAAATAAATCTCCCAAATAATTAAAGTTCATGTCCCATATCAATAATGTGTTTGTTTTAAACAGGTGAGTAGAAAAAGAAAAAACTCGTTTCCAAATGACCATTCAAATAAATTGATGATCAAATAGAAACGAGTCTTCGTGTTACCATTCTACTTCATCTGGAGCGTTGCCACTCCAGACCTTAACAACGAGCGGGCAGTGAGCGAGATGATGCTTTGCCGATTCGTGTGTCT
>ERZ773269.664-NODE-664-length-39439-cov-7.495277_pt1 | contig 39439 bp, 32 predicted proteins | sample MGYA00511958_ERZ773269 | MGnify/ENA primary metagenome ERZ773269 (study PRJEB29015, sample SAMEA2737761) | human gut metagenome | biome: human gut; feature: human-associated habitat; material: faeces | place: China | collected 2012 ... | reverse complement strand
TTAAGACTCCGGTTTTTCACACCGGCATCCAGGGTTCGACTCCCTGATGGGCTATCATGTTAGACATCCAGTTTGCTGGGTGTCTTTTTTGTTTCATTTAATCACCTTGAAACAATCAATAATCATGTTTATAATATTAAATATTGTTATGGAGCTATGGCAGAGTGGTAATGCAGCGGACTCGAAATCCGCCGAACCGGTGTTGAGCCGGCGCACGGGTTCAAATCCCGTTGGCTCCTTCTCTTTAAGTAGTACGTTGTAGAAACGTACTACTTTTTTATTTTGCGACACATCAAAAGAGGCTTTGAGACAAATTCGTCTCAAAGCCTCTTTTTTCATTTCCTACTCTGCTTCTTCATCCTTCTTACGACGCTTTGCTGCTACAAACAACAAGTTTGCTGAGAACATGAAGATTCCGAGTGCCATCAAATACCAATCGTCATGGTAACCCGTGTAAGGCAAAACGCCTGATCGTGTTACCGTGCTACCAGCCAACAAACGAGTTGTTGGATTTGCTGTGTATGCAAGTACACCATTAACTGGTGGTACAGATGACGTCGGTTGCACCACTACTGCTGCCCGACTTTCAGCTGACTGTACCGCATCTTGCAATGCCTGCATCGCCTTCAAAATATCCGCCGTTAAGTCGGTTGCACTGTCGTTTGACGCTGCCAACATGATTGCTTGCAACTTTGCCAACGCTTCTTGTACGGCTGGATCACCAGATACTGCCGACTGGTTAGCTGCGGCAATCGCATCATGGGCTGATTGGTTAGCCGCTTCACGTTCAGTCTTAGCCGTCGCCGTCGCATTCTGCAAGTCGTCCATCGCTTGCTGGATTTGGTCCCTCGTTGCTGATGGATCATCCAACAACTTTTGCAAAGCCGCTACCTTTGGCGCGACATCAGCCTCATGTGAAAACGGCTTAGCTTGGGAAATCAAATCCGAAGCATCTTGACGCAAGGCATCCAAAGCGTTATTCGCATCTTGCATCGCGTTTTGCAATGCGGTCATGGCAGCCGCAATATCGGCCGTCAAATCAGATGCGCTGTCTTGGGCTGCTGCTGCTTGCACTGCCTGCAAATGTTGCATCGCTTGCGCAACTGCTTCATTATTGGCAATCGCTGGATTCTTTGCCTCAGCCACAAGCTTATCGGCAGCCGTGTTCGTTGACTGACGACTAGCCCCATCCTTTTGAAGGGCAGCCTGCAATGCAGCCGTTGCATTTTCAATCGCCGTTGTGATGGCATTTGGGTCATCCAGTAACTTTTGCAAGGCAACCTTAGCCGTACCTACCGCTGCCTCATTCGACAATGGCGCCGTCTTGCCCAGCAAACTGCTTGCAGCATCACGAGCCGCATTACGATTAGCCTCGGCTGCCTTAATCGCATCAGCCAACGCCTTCGTTGCCGCATTAATATCAGCTGTCAAACTATTTGGATTATCAGCTGCAGCCTGTTCTTGAATCTTTTTCAAATTAGCAACCGCAGCACTAACTGACGGCTCATCCGCCAAATCGCTTGGTACTTGCGCAATCGCATCATCAGCTGCCGTGTTCGCAGCATCACGGTCTGGTTGCGCCTGGCTCACCGCATTGCGAACTGCTTGGGTGGCATCCGCGATCTGAGCTGCCGTTGATGTTGGGTTAGCCAACAAATTCTTCAACTCACGCACTGCATCAGCCACCGGCTTTTCATTTGAAAGCGGCGCCGTTTGTGCTAACGCATCAGTAGCGTCTTGACGGGCAGTGTCTTGCTTTGCAGCCGCCGCATCACGCGCATCAGCCAATGTTTGGATAGCATCCAAAATATCTTGTGATAAGGCATCTGCCGTATCGGTTGCTGCCGTTGACATCACTAATTGCAACTCTTGCAATGCTGACTTCACCGCTGGTTCGTTCACTTGATCAGAGCCCTGGGCATCAGCAATCGCTTGTGTTCCGGCTGCATTCGCATCATCACGGTCGCCCTTATCAGCTGTCGCCGCCGTATTAAGAGCTGCGGTAGCTGTTGCAATTTCCGATGCTGTTGCATCAGGATTTGCGAGCACTGCATTTAATGCATTAATCGTCTGTGCAGTGGCCAACTCGTGTGAAACCGGACTAGCTTGCGCAACTGCAGATGCTGCATCCTTGCGGGCTTGCTCTTGAGCAGCTTGAGCCGTTGCCAAGGCATTATCAAGCGCCTTACGAGCAGCATCGATATCGGCTGTTAGCGCATCCGGTGAATCATTAGCTGCATCTGACATCACTTGATTCAAATGATCAATTGCTTCCTGCACGGCCGGCTCTTCACTTTGTTCACTGTTCATCGCCTTGGTGATTGTATTTTGCGCATCCGTTTCAGCAGATGAACGGTCAGCCTTCGCATCCGCCGTCTCATTCAACAACTTTTGCGTCGCGTCCGTAATCTCCTGAGCTGTTGCGGTGTCGTTTGCTAACACCTTTTCAAGCGCAGCCTTCGCTGTTTCAACACCTGGTTCATTGGATACTGGTTGCAAATCATTAAGCGCTTCGTTTGCCTTATCTTTGGCCGCCTCTTGAGCCGTTGCTGCCTGATTAACGGCTGTTTTCAATTCTGCCAACTTCTCGGCGATATCGGCCGTCAACGCAGCCGATGAATCGGTCGCTGCTTCTGCCTGCATTTCTTGCAATGCATTCAAAGCACTCACAACCGTTGGTTCACTAGCTTGTGCCGAATTTTGCACATCCGTGATATAGCTGTCAGCTTCGGTGTTAATCGCATCACGCTTATCCTTCTCAGCCGCCGTTGCCTCAGTCAAAGCCTTGGTTGCATTCTGAATGTCTTGGGTTGAAGCCGCCGGATCAGCCAACAACTTATCTAACGCCTTACGCGCCGTGGAAACAGTATCTTCATATGATACCGGCCCAGTCTCAGCAATCGCTGCCTTAGCCGCATCACGTGCCGTTTCTTGGTTACCCGCCGCTGTTTCTTGCGCAGTCGCCAAATCAGCAATCGCTTGGTCGATATCGGCCGTCAAGGCATCGGCATCATCAGTTGCCGCCTTAGCCTGCAAATCTTGCAAATTCTTAATCGCATCAATGACACCTGGTTCAGTCGCTTGGTTTCCCGTTTGCGCAGCTGTCACAGCATCATTGGCCTTTGTGTTCATGGCATCACGGTCGGCCTTATCAGTCTTAGACGCAGCCGTTACTGCTTGCGTTGCCTCCTGAATTTCAGCGGTCGTTGCATTCTCATTTGCCAAAACAGTTTGCAAATTGTCCAAAGCTGCCTTTGTTGCCGCTTCATTTGATACCGGCGATGCAGCTGTAATCGCATCTTGGGCAGCATCACGTGCGTCATCCTGATCAGATGCCGCCTGACTGATAGCATCCTGCAAATTCTTAATCGCATCACGAATATCAGCCGTCAACGCGTCTTCCGTGTTGGTCTTCGCCTGGTCAACTAGGTCTTGCAGCGCCTTTTCGGCTGCTTGAACAGTTGGCTCTTCAGATTGATTTGAACTCTGTGCCTGTGAAATGGCGGTCGCTGCATCATCGTTAGCTGATGTACGCTGCGTGGTTGCAGTGTTAACAGCCGACGTCAATGCTGCGGTTGCGTCATTAATTTGATCAGCCGTTGCTGTTTCATTAGCCAACAAATCATTCAGGGCGTCAATCTTCTCTTGCACATTTGGCTCGTAAGTCACTGGCGCCGTCTTGGTCAACGCTTCATCAGCCGCTGTACGTGCCGCATCTTGCGCACCACCAGCCGCTGCCACCGCATCAGCCAAATCTTGCGTCGCTTGTTCAATATCAGCCGTCAAGGCATCAGCATCCCCAGTGGCTGCCTTATCCAACAAATCTTGCAACTTATTCTTCGCATCAATTACCGACGCATCGTTCACTTGATTTGAATTATTCGTCGTTGTAATTTGATCTTCAGCTGCCTTGGTGGCGTCATCACGCGCAGTTTTTGCATCAGCGACCGCCTCGTTATAAGCGTTTGTCGCATCAACAATTTCTTGTGGTGTGCTTTCTGCATTATCCAAGACGTCTTGCAAATTATCCTTGGCACGACTAACAGTTGATTCATTTTGAACCGGAGATGCATCTTGATCTAGTGCGGTTTGGGCTGCATCCTTCACGGCATCAACGACCTTTTGAACTGCTTGTTCAATATCAGCCGTTGTTGCGTCGTCATTTGCGGCCGCATCCTGCACAGCCGTTAAATCAGCCACGGCTTGTTTAACCGCATCATCTGAACTATCAGCCACTTGTGTCTTGGTGTCATCGGCTGTCTTATTCGCATCCGCACGGTCAGACTTGGCTTGTGCAACGGCGTCTTCAAGAGCTTGCTTGGCAGCATCCACCTCGTCCGTTGTTGCATCGGGATTATCCAACACATCATCCAAATCAGATTGCGCTTGCATAACGGCGTCTTCTTGTGAAACCGGTGCCGTATCAACGGAACCAGCTTCCGCACGGGCGACTGCATTTTCAAGGGCATCCGTGGCATCAGTAATAGCTTGGGTTGTGCCTGTATCAGCATCGGCATTATCAATAGCGTCTTGCAAAGCTTGTTGTGCCTCAACAACACCTGGATCATCAGCTACGGCTTGGGTTTCATCTGACGTTGATGCCGCCTGGGCAGCATCCTTCGCCTCATCACGTTGCGTTTGCGCATCCTGGATAGCCTGTTCAAGTGCTTCCTTAGCTGTTGCAACATCTGCATCACTCGCATTCGGATCACTCACCAAATCATCCAAGTTCTTCTGTGCCGTTTGCACATCAGCTTCTTGTGAGACTGGCGCCGTATCAACCACCGTCAACATCACTGTCTTAGTGGTGGTATTACCAGTTGCATCCTTAACCGTAATCGTCACTTCACGAGCCTTGCCGTCAGCCTTCACATCGTTCATCACACTGTCGTAATCGGTTGAAACCGTTGAATCACCGTATTGTTGATTATCCGTTGTCGCATAACCAACTGCTGACAAGAAGGCCGCTTCATCAGCTGGCAAACCATCCTTTGAGGAAACCAGTTCTGTCTTAGTCGTCGTCACAGTTGGCGCTTGCGTATCACGGTAAACGAAGGTGACATCCTGAGCAACCGATGTATCGTCATCATAGTTAGTTGCCGTATCCGTCGTGTCAGATGTAATGGTATAGCCATCGATAACCTTGTCGGCTGCCAACGATGCGTCATCATAATCAACCGCTTCGTTGGTCTTACCTTCTAGCGCGTGTCCGTTCTTGCCAGTATCAGACGTCAATATACGTCCAACTTCATCCTTAAAAGTCACATTGACTGTTTGATCCAACGGACCATACGTCACCACTGATTCTTGACTCACCGTGCCATCGGTTGCTGCCCGGAGCATTGCCCGGGTCGCTGGCGCTTCTTCAGTAATCGTGTCATACGTAATTGTGTATGTTGCTGACAGATTGTCAGCCGCAATTTCCCACGTTACGCCATCAACTTCGGTGATATCCACGATTTCATAACCAGTTGGCGCCGTAATCGTGCCAGTAACTTGTTGATCAGTTTTACCATTCAACGTTGGATCAGATTGTGGGTACGCTGGCCCATTCGTCGTTCCATCGGCGTACTGTTGCAAAATTTTAACCGTTTGATTCTGAGCCGTGTATGTGACTTCAAAGGTTTGGGTCTCAACATCGCTACCTGATCCATTGTTACTATCATCGAAAGTTGCATTGGCGGCCAACGCTTCAGCCATTGTGTCGTAAATCGTCCCATCTGGTCCCTTGACTGAGTACGTATAACCATCCTTAGCTAATTCCGCATCCGTATAGCCAGTCGGTGCTGTAATCGCCTCGCCGGTTTTACCTTCAATCGTGTTCAGCTTAGCCGAAACGGTCTTCGCCCACGATGGTACGACCACCTTAAACTCGGCTAATTGGGTTGCTTGGGTCAAGGTAATAGCGGTATTTTGAACGGCACTATCTGTACCAGCTTCATCCAAATCCTTTGAATTATCGTAAGTACCGGTCAACGTTACCGTCGTGCCGTCCGCACTAATTGACGCCGTCACGCCCGAAGCAGGTGTCACACCATCACTGGCAATGTAATATCCTGCCGGCGCTGTATAGGTGTAACTGTAAGAATCGGCCGTCCGGTCATTTTGGGTATCAACCACGCTGCTTGAGCCCGTTGGCATTACCTCAGTCACCGTTGCAGTTTGATTGTTTGGTGCCAAGACGACCAGCAAGTTTTGTGGCGTAGTATCAGACGTCTCATTACCGTTGTTAGTGTCATCCAAAATAACTGAGTACGTCGCCTCTTGATGGGTTTCATCTGTGTAAACCACTGAATATTGATCACCCGTCACTGAGACAATGTAGTAACCGTCTGGCGCTGTAATCGTGCCGGACTTTGTATCACCTGTCACACCGGCGATTGGGACGGCATCTGGCACCGTTGGCGAACCAACTGCGTTTGAATATGAGTAACTAATCTCACCAGATTGACTTGCCTCAGCCATCAATACATTAAAGGTTTGTGCCGAGCTATCCGTCGCACTTAAATTAGTCGTATTGTCATAGTTAAACGTCAACGTCGCCGTGCGACCATCTGCGGCCACACTGACGCCACTTGGTTGACCTGAAGCAACGAAGTAATACCCATCAGCCGCTGTGTAAGTTGACGTATAAGCGCCACTCGTAACACCCGCGGTTGCAATTGATGGCATCGGCTTATCACCGTCAGCCGTCGCAAAGTTCACATTAGCTGATTGGTAATCGGCCTTGTAGCTGACTTCAAAGGCTTGGGCACTTGAATCAGTTGACCCACTACCGTTAATTGTACTGTCGTAACTTGAAACGGCCGAAACCGCCGCTGACAACGTATTGTACGTATCGCGCGTGCCGTCCGCATTCACGACTGTCACGGTGTACGTGTAACCTGAAAGTGCCAAACTTGCATCCGTCATTGCAAAACTCAGCTGACCATCAGTCACACCACTAGCCGTTTCAACGGCCACTCCTGCTGAAATTGGCGATTCACTCGTCACCGTCAATGTACTCTCTTGATATGATGCGACGGGGTTCAAGATAAACTTCTTGATACCAGTATTAACCGCATCAAAGAAATCATTTGCAGCCACCGCATCTGCCAACGTTGCGTAGTGCACTGGATTACCATCCGCATCAACAACCATCGTGCCATCCGCATTTTGAACAGTTACTGTGTAGGTATAACCATGCGTCATCTCCATGTTAGCCAAGTCGGCATCGGTCAACGTTAGCCCCAAAGTCGCACCGGTATCACCAGTGACCTTAGCCAACACCTGACCTGAGTAAATATCGCTGGTTTCACCAACAACCACTTCAGCCGTTTGTGTAATTGCTGCATAAACCACCGTAAAGGTCTGCGGTGTGGCATCCGAAGCCCCCGCATTCGTTGTATTGTCATACAACCCTTGTGATCCCGCGACAGCCGCTGACAACGTGTCAAAGACAGTGCCATTTGGTGTCTGAATCGTGTACGTATAACCACTCAATGCCAATGCTGAATCTGTCGTAGCGAATGACACACGGCCACTCGTAACACCGGCAGCCGAATCAAGTGTCACGCCACTGCTAATTTGCGTGTCGCCACCAATCACCAAGTTGGCTGATTGATAGTTAGCCACATAAGAGACCGTAAACACTTGTGGATCGGCATCTGAATCCGTCGTATTCGTGTTGTTATACAAACTGTTCGCTGCCATAGCCGCCGACAACGTACTGTATGTCGTACCACTGTCAGAACCCATGTAGACCACATAGCTGTAGCCACTGCGACTCAAGGAACTGTCGTTGTGTGTGAAGCTAATCTTCTCACTCGTGACACCAGCTGCACTTTCGATGGCCATGCCTGCACTAATTGGCGAATCTGCCGCCCCAACAATCGTGGCAGCTTGACTCATTGCCGTGTAGCTAACCAAGAACATCTGTGTCTCAGCATCCGAATCACCGGCATTGCTCGTGTTATCAAACGTCGTATTGTCACTTTGTGCTTCAGCTAGCGTGTCATACCACTCACTGTTTGGTCCTTGAACCTGGTAGGTGTAACCTGACACAACTAACGCTGCATCTGACCCATCAAACGGGATGTTCGTAGCAGTCTTACCGGACAATGAGCCAATCACTGAGCCGGCGTTGATTGGTGAATCATCCGTCACGGCCAATGATGCCCATTGGGTGTCGGCCGTGTAAGTCACCGTGAAGTTTTGTGCGCTCGCATCAGTTGTGCCTGTGTTAGTCGTGTTGTCATACAAGCTATTTGCGGCAATCGCCGTTGCCAAATCACTGTAAACCGAGCCATCTGGCCCCGTCACCGTGTAGTGGTAACCTTGCACGTACAAATCACTGTCAGCCGTATCCGCAAACGCAATCGCTTCACTAGTAGCACCGGCCGCTGACGTCACAGTTTGCCCAGCGCTAATTGGTGAGGTTGTGTCGACAACGATATTTGCTGTCTGTGAATCCGCTGTGTAAATCACCACAAATTGTTGAGTGCGACTATCTGAAGTTGCTGACCCATTCGGAGTATTGTCAAAGTGGGTTTCAGCTGCGAGGGCTGAACTTAGGGTTGCATATGAACTCGTCGCATACTTACCCCAAACCACATAGTGATAACCTGACAGCGCCAAATCGGCGTCAGTGATACTGAACGAAAGTGAACCTGATGTGACCCCGGAAGTCGTCGCAAAGACTGAATCTGAGGCGTACGGTCCTGACTCGCCAAGTACAACTTCAGCTGTCTGATAATCAGCCTTATATGACACCAAGAAGCTTTGAATAGCCGTGTCACTTGATCCAGAAACTGGATTATTCGTGTTATCAAACAACGAATTAGCTGCTACAGCGGCGCTCAAATTACTGTAAACACTACCATCCGGTCCGGTTACCGTGTACGTGTACCCACGCTTAGCCAGTCCTGAATCGGTCATCGTAAACGCCAAACTACCTGACGTAAAACCTGAAGCTGAATCAGCAATCGAGCCTGACGCCACTGGCGAATTGCTCGTCACAGCCAAAATAGCGGTTTGTGAGTCCGCCTTGTAACTCACGGTAAAGACATCTGGATTAGCATCGCTTGTGCCTGATGTTGTGTTATTGCTGTTGTACTTATTGTGAGCCGCCAACGCTGATGACAACGTTGTGTACGCCGTTGCATCACTGCCGTACTTGACCGTGTAGGTGTACCCCGACTTAGCCAATTGCGAATCCAACGTCGCATAAGACGCATTTGATGCAAACGAAATCGCTGACCCAGTCGAACCTGCGGCTGAAAGCACCGTTGAACCTGCATTGATTGGCGAGTCACTCGTTACGGCGACTGTCGCGGCCTGACTCATCGGTGCATATGAAACGTAGAAGAACTGTGCCTTCGTATCCGTTGTACCAGTGTTGTCAGTGTTGTCAAAAATTGCATTCGCAGATAGGGCCTCTGACAACGTCACGTACCACGTGATATTTGACGTATCATAGCCAACTCCGACGCGATATGTGTATCCAGATACTGGCAACGTCGTGTCGTTCACCTTGAAGGACATCGCACCACTCGTGACACCAGTAATGGCATCTAGTGAAGTACCGCCACTAATTGGTGAGCCTTCTTGGACCGTAATTTGGGCTGATTGCACATTCGCCTTATAAAGCACGCGGAAGGCTTGGGCTGATGAATCAGTCGTAGCGGATCCGTTTGTCGTGTTGTCATACAAGGCATTAGAGGCCAAAGCAGCTGTCAAATTAGCATAAGAGCTACCCGTTGGTCCGATAATCGTGTAGGTGTACCCTGTTTTTGCCAGTTGCGCGTCCGTTACATTAAACGAAATGCTGCCACTTGTTACACCACTTGCTGATGTAATTGCTGAGTTTGCAGCGGTTGGGGATGCACTATCCACCGCCAATGTGGCTTCTTGGTGGTTTGCACGATAAACGTAGGTAACCGTTGAAACTTTGTCAGCATCGTATATGCCGTCTGTATCCGAAATAGCAGTATCCGGTCCGATTAGGGTGTAACCGGGGATGACCATCGAACGATCATCGATTGTCGCGCCGACCACGCCTGATGAGCTGACTGGTTCGATAAGTTTTGTCCCATTTTCATCAACATAGTGATATGTCACGGTTGCCGATTCTGGCGAATAAACAACCTCAAACAATTGACGTTGTGCATCAACCGTTGCCGCCGTTGCGTTTGACGTATTGTCATACTTTTGCGCAGCCAATGCTGAAGCCAACGTCGTATATGAAGCCAGCACGCTTCCCAGAATTGACCCCGCTGAATCAATTGTTTTAACAACCACTGAATACGTGTAACCGCTGCGGGCCAACTGTGAATCAGTTGTACTAAATGAGATGGCACTGCTTGCTGGCCCATTCGCTGATTCACTGACCGCTGAATAACTCAAGACCGAATGGCTCGACGTATCAGTTGGTGTTGTCTGCAAAACAGCATATTGGTTCGTCTTATAGTTGACCGTGAACACTTGACCACTAGCATCTGACGTCCCAGCGTTTGATGTGTTGTCGTACTTGCCGTGCGCAGCCAAAGCAGCTGACAAGGTCGCGTATGAAACACTATCACCCGGATAAGTCACCGTGTACGTGTAACCAACACGCGCCAAATCACCATCCGACGTCGTAAAACTAATCGCATTATTTGTCGTACCAGCTGTCGAAGCCAAAACAGCTCCGGCACTGACTGGTCCATTAGCAGCATATTGAATTTGCGCCGCTTGATACTGTGGCACATAGCTTACCGTGAACACTTGTGCCGAACTATCCGTGTTTGATGGATTAGTTGTTGCATCATACATTGCATTGGCCGACATTGCTGCTGACAAATTGCTGTACTCTGAACCATTTGGCCCCTTCACAACATACGAGTATCCTTGTGTGGACAGCGAAGCGTCAGTGTATGGCAATGCCAACGTCGTATTGGTGTATCCGTATGAGGAAGCTAACACGGATGCGGCATTTACCGGCGAATTTGCATCAACCACCAAACTAGTAAATTGCATCGCTGGATAGTAGTACAACCAAAAGTTTTGTGCTGACGCATCAGTTGTCGTGTTATTCGTACTATCAAAACTGTACGCTGACTGCGCTGCGCTCAATGTCGTATAAGACGAATTATCCGGTCCATAGATGACATAGCGATACCCAGAGGCTGCTGTTATCTGTGAATCAGTTGCGGTAAATGAAATGCTGCCACCTGTAGAACCAACGGCTGACGCATATAATGAACTGCTTCCTGAAGAAACCCAACTACCGCCTGATGGTGCAAAATATTGCACGTACAAATTGGCTTGCTGTGGGTTAGCCACGTAGTTAACTGTCCAGTTTTGTGGCGTCGCATCCGCTGATCCAACGGCATTCGCTGTGCTGTCCCAAACGTTAGTAGCTGCTGCCGAGGCTGCTGACATCGTTGCATAACTTGATCCATTCGGTCCCGTCACATAGTAGCTGTAACCCGAACGTGCCAAACTGGCATCGTTAATGCTAGTTGCCAAACTACCAGAATTTCCCAGTGGCATATCTTGTTGCTTCGTTGTATATGAGGCAATCGTTGATGACCCATTCCAGAGTGCTGGCGTATTTGTTTGAATGTTGGCTTGTTGCGTTGGCTTTTCAGCATAGGTAATCGTGATAACGTTATCAGATGCTGTTTGCGAAACCTTCTTAACAGCCGAAGCCGCACTCACCGTATAGCCTTTAATCGTTGGGGCTGCATAGCCATAATCCGCTGAGTCAACACCAGAAGACAAGCCGGTGATTCCAACTGTTTCACCAACGTTAGCAATGAAACTAGTCGCTGTTTTGATTTCTTTACCGTTTTGATCAACATATTTAACAGTTGTTGTACCCGTTGAAAAAGTACCGGTTACATTGTCCATCAATGCATATTGATCACCTGCATTATTTCCGTTAATGGCGTTCAATCCAAACGTCAACGCACTGACTGATTGTAGCGTTACACCAGACGCCTTAGTATCTATCGTCCAAGTCGAACCACCATCAGGCGTCATCGTCGCAACGATTGATGGCGACTTGCCGTCTGGCCCACCAGTTGGATTCCAAGTTAACGTGTAGCGAATTGTATTTTGCCAATTAGAAACGCCTGACTTATACAGATTAGAATTAGGCGTAACCAGATTTCCACTGGCATCCGTAGTACGAAGCGCAGCAAATGGGGATGTCGTACTCGGATCGTTATAATCCGATGCCGTGTTTACATTAAAGTCGATCCCCAGTGCGAACGCTTTCGCCATTCCGCGAATTCCTAAACCACTTCCACCATACGTATCCAAATTGTATTTTTTTGCAATATCATCAGGGTTGGTTGGCGTCAGCAACAATCCAGTCCAGTCAGAATAATTACTTACTAGTGTGGTATTGCTGTCGGACTTCCCTGGGTGCAAATACCCAGAAATCGTAAACGGTTTCGTGGCGTCGAACTGACGATTTAAATACGTATACCCCGCATTTTTTTGACCGTCAGCCACCAATTTAGTATAGAATGCACCATTTATCTTGTACTTAGTACCACCATTATAATTTCGATCTGCAACCCAAGGATTTCCTGTTGGCGCATACGTTCCCAATCCATCAACTTCACTGTTATTCCAGATTGGTGTTGCTCCCCAGTTCACATCTCGACTTTGACCATTCTCCGAATCCACATCCTTGACCTGATCAATCGTCGTTTGCGAGTTAACCGTAGCGGCATATGTTTGATGCATTTCATCATCAATAAAGTCCCAGAATTGCGGTTCAACCGTCGTCACGCCACCAACGGCAACGGCGGTCAGTCCGGCTGCGACCCAGAACTTGCTGTTTTCCAGCCTTTTCTTTTTATCCTTTGTTTTTACCATTGTTATTTCCCCAAACAATACTTTCTAAGCAAGACAACATCACAAATTTGCAATATTCTCCCTTTCCAGTGCCAGAATACCAGGTCAGATGGACGTTTACGGTTGTTAAGCGTGGGCATTTTTAGAATGATTTTTGCCTTAAATTCACCAACCGGGCAAAAAAAGCATGCTGTCATCAGCATGCTTTGTCATCTATTTACTTCTCTTCATTATTGTCGTTGACTTCAGCAGCTTGTGGCTGCTTTGCCCAACGCATACCAAGGTAAACTAAGCCAACAAATACCAGCACAGCGACTGACCAAATGGCCACAACAGCTTGGGTACTCAAGCCGGCCGCACGCTTTAGGAAGGCATTCTCATGTTTAGCGTCCTTAGCTGGTGCCTTCGCCGTCGTCTTTGACTTCACCGGCATATCGACTTCAAGCGGTCCATGTAATGGATCACTCGCTGCGCCGTGGTGCAACGTTGCATTAGCTGCGGCTGGCGTTTGCTTAGCCGGTGCTGCGGTTGCCGTTTGAGTGGCCGCAGTTGTCGTTGCTGGCGTTGATGCCACAACCGCCCTCGACACTGCTGGCGTCACAGGCGTTGCCGTCGGCGTCACAGTTGCTGGTGTCACTGGTGTACTTGGCACAGGCGTTGGTGTGGTTCCCCCACCATTGTTTGGTGCTGGTGCCGGCGTTGTTTGGACAGTCAATTCACCAGTCGCTTCGCCACCAAACACGCCCTTGTCAACATTTGCAGGTTGGCTAACCTTCACACTATATTGACCAGCTGCCAGCTCACCACCATTAAAGGTCGTATAATCCGACCCGTTTTGACTAATCGATACCGTCACCGGTTGTCCATTACCTGCGGTGTACAAATCGGTTGGGTTAATCTTCTCAGCTGCCAACTTGGTAGTATTCACAACCGCCAAATTATTTGCCTTAAATGCTAACGGTACACTTGAAACCTCAATACGTGTTGCCGTCTCACCATCTGGCCCCTTCAATGACAATGGCCGAGTGCTGTAATTTGCCGCATCGCTCCAGTCCGTATCGTTTTGATCATAATCGACACGCCATGATGTCGCCCCAACAATCTTTTCCAAATTGCCTGACAAAACCCGTTCTGGGTTATAAATAATGGCATCCCCACCAACAACGCTATCTGTCGACTTGCCTGCCAAAATCAATTGATTCAAACGGGTCGCATCATCTTTTCCAAGCGTGATAGTTGGCACAGCCTTGCTACCATCCTTATGCGTCAAGGTCAGTGGCTTAGCAAAGTCCCCTTCAAGTTGCATCTCGCTAGCCATGCCTGGCGTGTCCTCTGCGTAGACAGCCAATGCGTCACGAGACCCACCCAACAAACTGGCAGCCCCAGTTACCGTCGTGATTCCTTGCAACGCACCCTTTACCACTGAAGGCTTTTCACCTTGGAAGTAAAGGTGCGTTTGTTGATTGCCAGTTGAAACAATTGACGCCCCATCGCCATTTGGATTCAACGTTACACCAGCCAAATACAAATTCACCTGGCCATCGGCTGTTTTCGTTTGCTTAACAGTTCCCCCTGCAAAGGTCACCGTGCCATCAATGTTTGATAGCACCTGCGTTCCGTTAGAGATTTTCACCCCATAATCTGCCGCCGAAACGCTTTGTGCTGTCGGTAATGTAAGTAGACCGGCAAAGGGTACGATTACAGTCGCTAACATTGCCCCTCTAAATAACCTAGTCACTTTTTCCATTGTCCCCACCTCTTCTAAAAGTATCCGTAACTAATTTGTAACAATAGAATAATGCCATTTGCTCTGTATTTCACGTGACAACCCTTAAATTCATAAAACGTTCACACAATTCACGGAATAGTCGAAAGTATACAAAAAGACGACCACCACAGACCGGAAGTGATCTGTGGTGGTCGTCTTTTTTGTCGTTATAAACTCGAATCTTATCTGTATCTAATGTAGCAGATTTTTCAAGTTTTCGCTAATGTTTTAATAGTACTTATCGTTTAACGTGGCGCCCGTGTACCAAGAAGTACCAAACCAAGGCAATAATCGCAAACGCAATCATCAACTCGTACAAGCCCACGAAGCCAATACTTGGTTCAATCAAACCAAGCAAGTATGGTCCGACACCAAATGCCAAATCAAAGAAGATGAAGTACGTTGATGTGGCATATGACATGCGCTCAGGTGGCACAATTTTTGCAATCGTTGCTTGGGCAGCAGATTGGAAGTTCCCGAACCCAACACCGATGAAAATCGCAGCTAATACGAATACCCAAACGTTTGTGACATGGCTCAATAACACAAACCCAATGGCAAGCAAAATCAAACCTGGGTAAATGATGTAGTTTTCGTTCTTTTCATCAGCCAAACGACCCGTAAATGGGCGACTAATGAAGATTACTGCCGCATAAATCAAGAAGAAGTACTCGGTCACTGAGGCCATGTGTTGCGCCTTCATAAAGAAGCTCAAGTAACTTTGGATGGCTGAATACGTCAACGTGGCAATAAACAGTGCAATTGCCAACGGCACTGCCTTAGGCTCCAAAAACTTCTTAAGACCAGTTGGCTTATCAGCTGTTTCAACCTTTTTAACTGTATGTGCCTTAATATCAACGGCTTCCTTGTGAATCAAAATGGTTGCTAAAAAGGCCAACACAGCAATCATGGTTTCAATATTAAACAAGAAGCCATAGCCAATCTTACTCAAGGCCAGACCTAAGAACGGACCCATTGCAGTGGCGATAACTGTACTCAATGAGAAATATGAAATTCCTTCACTGCGACGCTCTTCCGGTACAACAAACACGACTGCCGTATTTGTAACCGTCCCGATTAGCCCAATCATCATTCCTTGGACAAAACGTAGTACCAATAATGAAATCATTGACGTTGCAACATGATAAGCCAGCATACTAGGAATCAATACAAAGGCACCAACCATCATCATCGTCTTGGTTGAAAAGCGTGCTAGCACCGCACCTGACATCATACGCATGACAAGTGAGCCAATAACCACGATACCAACTAGCAACCCACTGCTTGCTGTTGATAGATGAAGAACATCTACCGCATATGGACCGACGGCAACAATCAAACTGTAAAACGTCATCAAAACTAGGAAGTTAATCAGCGCAATTTCAAGAAATGACTGGTTAAAGATCTTGGTTTTTCCGGAATTCATAAAAACCTCTACTTTCAAAATTAAACAAATAAGTGCCCTTTTTGTTGTGATTAACAAAAAGCGTCGCCTTAGAAAGACGACTTATCTACTTTACGCTTATTTTTAGGAAGTGGCAAATTTTAGTGGTCATTCCGTTTGACGCCCACATTTTATAAGCAGATAATGAATTTACAGTCTAATTAGAAAGAAGCACCTTCATGTCAGCATCTACACCTATGTACCAAGTCATCAGTTATCTGAATGATTTGGACGGGAGCTATGTCTCCCTATTTGCGCCAGACGCCATTGTCTCTGATGTTGCTTCAAAGCAAATCAGTGTCGGGTTGCCTGACATTCAAAGCTATTTTAAGCAATACTTCTTTGCGCATAACGTCCAAACGAGTATTCACTCCGTCGAACCTTTAAACGACGAAGTCCTAGCTCACGTCACCTTCCACGGTGATTTTTCCGACAGTTTTGCATCCGACGGCAACGTTGATGCAACCATCGAATTGGCCACTACTGGTCACAAGATTCATAAGATGATTATCAAACTAGACGCTGCCTAATGTGGTATGCTTAGGTTACTAATTAATAGAGAGTGAGCAAACACATGGCCACGTATAATTTGACAGACATCCTCGACATCGTAAAGTTGTGGGGTGTTGATTACCCAAACAAGCAAAAGAACCGCGTGAAGTACGACGCATTCAAGAAGGATCTCCGCAAGAAGATTGAGGAAACATTCGATACTGAGGCTGATGCTTTGGCAGCTGTCACGCCAGAACTAGCCGCACCGGTTAAGCCAAACCCAGTAACTGGTCAAACGACCACTTACTCAGCTCGTCACATCGTTTGGCTATTCGAACAACCCCTTTTCTTAGTTTGGGTGATTAAGCACAGTGCTCGCCAAGAAGCTTTGCTACCCTTGTTGAAGGCTGAAAAGACACGTTCTGAAGTTGCCGATACTGAAGAAAACGCCGAAGCAATCATTAATAACTGGCACTAAAAAATAGGATGGTATCTTGAAAAAATCAAGGTACCATCCTATTTTGTTTAATCGATAATACGTAATTCCTTTGATGAGTGCGTAAATGAATCCGCACCAGTCTCCGTCATGACAACTGAGTCTTCAATACGAATACCCAAGTCACCAGGAATGTAAATACCTGGCTCAATTGAGAACGCCATACCTGGTTGCAAAATCAAATCATTACCAGTGGCAATTTGAATTGATTCGTGGACTGATGAGCCAATACCGTGACCAAGACGGTGCACGAAGTACTCGCCGTAGCCAGCCTTTGTAATAATATCACGCGCAATCGCATCCAACTCGCCGGCCGTCATACCAGGCTTTGCTTGTGATTGGGCAGCCAATTGTGCTTCCAAGACAACGTTGTAAACATCGCGTTGGTGATCTGAAACTGACTTGTAGGCAACTGTACGGGTGGCGTCTGAAACGTAACCGTCGTAAATCGTTCCCAAGTCGAACAACGCCAAATCACCAGCCTTCAACAAAGTTGAACCTGTGTCACCGTGTGGTTCAGCTGCGTGCGCACCGAATTGAACCAACGTCTCAAATGACATCCCCACAACGCCCATTGACTTCAAGTCGTATTCCAACTTGGCCATCACTTGAAGCTCTGACACGCCTTCTTGCAAAGCCGCAAAGGCGAATTCGAATGCACGATCCGCATCATCACCAGCCTTGTGCATCTTAGCAATTTCATCCGGTGTCTTGATCAAGTGCATTTCAGTCATCAATGGTGACAAATCAGCCACAAACTTAGCTTCTGGAACAGCCGTTTCTAGCAAAGCAGCACGGTCCAACGTCATTTGCGCCTTTTCAACGGCCCACTTCGTTGCATGCGTCGTGTGTTGCTTGATGTAGTTGGCAATCATTTGATAAGGTTGCTCGTGGTCTTGGTAACCATAAACAGGGTGCGTCCAACCGGCGCCCTTTACTGCCTCGACTTCTAGTGCTGGCGCAAAAATAAATGGCTCGTCTTGTGGAAAGACAACCAACGCCAAAACACGTTCGATTGGGTCAGATTCAAAGCCCGTCAAATAGGCAATTGAATGAAAATCTGAGAAGTAGGCGACATCCAATTCATTGTCGTTCAACCATGATTGGATTTTTGTAAGTTGTTCAGTCATCTGAAATCCCCTCTTGTTTCACTTTTCTATCATTGTACACTCATTTTCAGAAAATGACGCAATACACCGATTATTTATGCTAAACTATTAACTTGTGATATATTGAATGTTCTCATGAAAACATTTTATGAAAGCATGATACAATAACCTTGTAACCGTTTGCAGATATGCAACTTGGTTAATGACTGAAAAGTTATGAAAACGACAAAAATTCTGTATGAGAGATTTATAAAGGAGCATCAGCATGGAAAAGCAGACCATCACGATTTATGACGTGGCCCGCGAAGCGAAAGTCTCAATGGCGACCGTTTCACGTGTTGTCAATGGCAATGCCAACGTTAAGCAAGAAACGAAAGAAAAGGTTGAAGCCGTTATCGAACGACTTGGTTACCGTCCAAACGCCGTTGCCCGCGGTTTGGCATCACGTCGTACGACCACAATCGGTGTCGTGATTCCCGACGTCACAGACCACTACTTTGCCGAATTGGCTCGTGGAATCGATGACGTTGCTGCTATGTACCACTACCAAATTATCTTGGCTAACTCAGATGAATCTGACACCAAGGAATTGCAAGTTTTGGAAAACCTATTGAGCAAGCAAGTTGACGGTATCATCTTCATGGGTAACTTGATTGATGATGATATTCGCAAGGAATTTGCTAAGGCCGATGTGCCTATCGTTTTGGCAGGCTCAGTTGATGACGTTACTGACCAACCTTCTGTAAACATTGACTACACAAGTGCCATCGGTGAAGCAACGACCAAGTTGTTGAAGAACGGCCACAAGCGCGTCGCCTTTGTGACGGGAAGCTTGGATCACGGCATCAACCGCGAGTACAAGCTTAAGGGTTATATGAACGCTTTGGCGGTTGCTGGTGTCGATTACGACGAATCACTCGTTATTCAAGGTGATTACGACTATCAATCAGGTTACCAAATGGCTGAAATGGTCCGTGACGCTAAGGCGACAGCCGCTGTTGTTGTTAACGACGAAATGGCTGCTGGTTTGTTGAACGCTATGACTGATGCGGGCGTTAAGATGCCTGAAGACTTTGAATTGATTACCAACAACAACTCAAAGTTGGCTGTTATGACGCGTCCACAAATGTCTTCAATTACGCAACCTATCTACGACCTTGGTGCCGTTGCCATGCGTATGTTGACGAAGTTGATGAACCGTGAAGAATTGGCTGTTAAGAACATCATCTTGCCACACGGTTACGTTGACCGCGATTCAACGAAGCAATAATGACTACAAAAAAGAGGAACGACTTAACGGTCGTCCCTCTTTTTACATATTATTAAGCTTCTTCTGACAAGCCCTTCTTGTTCGTCTCAGACAAACCACCCTCGGGTTCCAAAACTTCAGCCGTTACTTGCTTTGCTTCTTCAACCGCAACTGGTTCTTCCAAGTCTTCAAATGCTTCTGACAATGAAGGTGCTGTTGGATCCAACACGATATCAATGTCTTCATCCTCAAGTTCAGGTGCAACCTTGGCACGAACTTGATCCTTCACTTCACTTGCCTTTGACTTCGCTTGGTCAGCCAAGTCTTGTGCTTGGGCCTTCAAATCATCAGCCTTCGCACGCAAACCGGCCGTCTTTTCGTCGGCTTGAGCCTTAAGTTCATCGGCCTTCGCACGCAAGCCAGCCGTCTTCTCATCAGCTTGCGCCTTCAAGTCAGCGACCTTACCGTCCAAGCCCTTTTCGGCTACGAAATCGTCTGCGCGATCACGAACAGATGCCACCGCATCCGTTGCTGCATATGTGTAATCAACTGCCTTGTCGCGAACATCAACAACGATGTCGTCAACCTTAGCCTTCAACTTTTCTTGTTCTGCTGGTGACAAGCTCTTGAAGTAGGCGTATCCAGCCGCAGCTGCTACACCACTAAACAACAATCCTGCCAAAAATCCTTTTCCCTTAGACATGGTTAATACCCTCCTGGTTTATATCTGATTACTTTGTCGTTGATGATTGTGCTTTGCGCGCCTTGCGGAATCCATTAACCGCTGAGAACGCTGATGCAACACCAGCCCCACGTGAAGCAGCCGTTGACTTAACCTTCCCCGTCAAGTTGTGCGTTGCCGCGTTCAACTCAGACACAGATGTCCCCAAATCTGCCACCGCTTGGAAAGCTGGATCAATTGTCGCTACCTTGCCATTAACATCGTTCAACAATGTATTTGCGTTAGCTAAAATGTCGTTTGCCTCACGTGCAATGATATCCACATCACGCGTAATGACCCCCAAAGTTCGTGTCAATCGAACCAAAAATAGCCCAATAAACAAGACCAACAACAATACCGCCACCGCAATGATAATCAACGCGATTTGACCTGCTGTCATAGTTATTCCTCCAAGTTCCTTTATAGGTCTTATTCTAACTGTTTAAGCGCTTCCTTTCAATGAAAGTGATTTTAATGATATACGGCTGTATTATGTATGAATTACGCTTCTCATCAAAATGTTTCATATTTTGTTCATAGACTCTGTCGTAAACGGCATAAAAACGTTACAAACGGGTTAAAAACACGCAAAAAACATTGAACTGAACGCATTTTTTTGATAAATTGATAAGCGTTCGTTTGTGCACAGAAATGTGCAAACATTTGTTCTGGTTAAACAGTTAAAAATTATTTTCACATTTGGAGGAATTATGGACCACTCATTAGTCGTACGTTTGTTCGCCGAGTTTTTCGGAACAGCGTTCTTGGTTTTGTTGGGTAATGGATCAGTTGCCAATACCGAGTTGAAGAATACAAAGGGAGCTGAAACTGGTTGGTTGAACATCGCCGTTGGTTACGGAGCCGGTGTTGCTATCCCAGCTATGGCTTTCGGAGCTTTCTCAGCTCAAATCAACCCTGCCTTTACGTTGGCCTTGGCCGTTGTTGGTGACTTCCCATGGTCAGAGGTTTTGCCTTACATCATCGCTCAAATTTTGGGTGCGATGTTCGGTCAACTTTTGGTTGTCGCTGCCTACAAGCCATACTTTGATTTGACGACAAACGTTGACGCGGTCTTCGCCCCATTCTCAACGACTGACGCTGCTAACTCACGCTTCAACGGTTTCATCAACGAATTTGTTGGAACATTTGTTTTGGTCTTCGCCGCTTTGGGAATTACGTCATCAGCTGAATACAAGGGTATTGCCGGCTTGGCATTGGGTGTCCTTGTTGCAACGTTGGTTACATCATTGGGTGGTGCAACCGGTCCTGGTTTGAACCCTGCGCGTGACTTCGGTCCACGTTTGGTCCACGCCTTGTTGCCATTGAAGTTTAAGGGATCATCACACTGGGAGTACGCATGGGTTGCCGTTTTGGCACCTATCGCCGGTGGTATCGTCGCCTCAACTTTGTGGTGGACATTGTTTAAGTAAGAACAGTAAATTAAAAGACGCTGACTTCAGAATTTGAAGTCAGCGTCTTTTTTATAGCAATTTACTTTAGGCCAATTCGTTAACAAGTGCTTCGAACTCGTTCAAACGTTCCTCGAAGACCTTGAATGTGTCTTGTAGGTAGTCTGGCTTGGTCATATCCAAACCAGCCTTCTTCATCACATCAATTGGGAATGCTGATGAACCAGCTTGCAAGTATTCCTTGTAAGCTGCCACGGCCGGCTCACCTTCAGTCAAAATCTTGTCTGCCATTGCGGTTGCAGCTGCAAAGCCTGTTGCATATTGGAAGACGTAGAAGTTGTAGTAGAAGTGTGGAATACGCTCCCATTCGTGGGCAATTTCTTCATCAAACGTCAATTCTGGACCATAGTAACGACGGTTCATCTCACCATACGCTTCATCCAAAACGTCAGCCGTCAAAGGCGTACCCTCAGCATCTGTTACGTGCATCCATTGCTCAAACTCAGCAAATTGCGTTTGACGGAAGACCGTGCCCTTAACGCCATCCAAGTATTGGTTCAAGATATAAGCTCGGAGCTTCTTGTCATCAACCGTCTTCAACAAGTAATCCGTCAACAAGTTCTCGTTCGTCGTTGAGGCAATCTCAGCCAAGAAAATTGGGTAGTCACCATAGTGATATGGTTGGTTTTGACGCGTGTAATATGAGTGCACTGAGTGACCCATTTCGTGAACCAGCGTGCTCAAGTTATTCAAGTTATCCACCCAGTTCAACAAAATGAATGGGTTTGTGTCATATGATCCACCTGAATAAGCACCTGAACGCTTACCCTTGTTTTCAATGACATCAATCCAACGACTATCAAAGGCCTTGTTCACAATATCAAGATAATCATCCCCCAAGGGTGCCAACGCCTGCAATGCTTCAGCCTTGGCTGATTCATAATCGATATCATAATCTGGTTCACCCAAAATTGGCGTGTAAAGATCGTATGAGTGCAACTCATCCAAGCCTAACAACTTCTTACGCAAACCAACATAACGGTGGAGCAATGGCAATGCCTTGTTCACTTCCGCAACCAACGTATCGTAAACAACTTCAGGCACGTGGTTACCAGCCAACGCAGCTTCACGCGCATTGTCGTAGTGGTGCGCAGCCGCCATGAAGTTTTGTCCCTTAACATGGTTACCAATCAATGAGGCAAACGTGTTCTCCAAAGCCATATATGACTTGTAGAACGTTTGGAAAGCATTCTTGCGAATTTCAGGCTTCGTTGACTCCAACAAACGTGAGTAAACACCATTAGACAATGTTTCCATTTCACCGTTTTCATTTTCAACGGCTTCAAATGAAATATCAGCGTTGTCCAACACACCAAATGTACGTTGTGATGCCCCAAAGACATCACCCGCGGCTGCCAAAAGTGACTCCTGTTCAGTTGGCAAGACGTGACCTTGTTGCGTCAAAATGCTATCAAAGTAGTGCTTGTAGTCTTGTAGCTTAGGCTCAGCTGCAAAGAATTCTGACAACTCTTCTTCTGACAAGCTCAAAACGGCTGGGTCAAAGAAAGCAATCGCAGCTGACACACGAGCAGCCAAAGACTCGGCCATGTTATTCAAACCTTGGTAGTAAGTGTTAGCCGTGTCTTGATCAGACTTCATTGAGGCATATACATACAACTTTTCCAAATCTTGCATCAAGCCTAGGCCGTATTGCAAAGCGTTGTACAAATCTGTTGCAGAATTCGTCACACTTGCTGCAAAGAACTCAGCTGATTCAAGACGGTCTTCCAAATCCGCGAAGGCATCTTCCCACGCTTCGTCAGAGGCAAAGATGGTTGATAAATCCCAAGTCATTGACTCAGGCAACTCTTCGCGCAATGGTAATTCTTTTGCCATAATAGCTAACCTCATTTCAAGTTTATTATAGTTGTTATTCTACACTTTGGGTTCCGAAGTTGCACGTGGTAACGGAGATGCTAATCTAACACGGCCAATTTATGCTGATAATCCGGGTACCATTCTGTTACTCGCTTCAGCCAAACCATGTCATCACGTTGCATAATCACGTTTGTCGCGCCCCATTCCGCCAACAATCGATCCAGCCACAGCCCAATCGCATCATCTTGTTGCGTCGCACCAAATTCAAACCAGACTTGCTTCGACAACACCTCATGTAATCGCGTCTTAGTCTGCGGTCCATCCTCTAGTGCCAGCAAAACCGCCAATGATAACTCCCATTGCGCTGTGCGGGCACCGCCTGGCATTGCCTTAAGTCGATGGCAAACCCAAGGCATGCCGACCAAACTTCTGCCTAACCGATACAAGCGTTTCTGCCACCGACGACTCACCTCCGAGCGTTGCGTCACCAATTGTTGTAATTTCAATAGCTGTCGATGCGCATCGCCCACATTATGCGCGTTTACGCGATTGCGACAATCAAGCCGCCACCATTCCTGCCATTCAACCCGGTTCCCTTTAGCATGCCAAAACGCCACTTGTAAACGTCCACCACGAATCCGTGCGAACTTCGCCCAAGTGGCTTGTTGCAACTTTTTCTGTTGATAAGTGGGGCCTAACACCCAAACGACATCCATCCCCAACGACTCAAACCCACGCGTTCGTTCTGATACGCGCTGGGCTGTTATTGATGCACATTGAAATTCAACCGCAATTTTCACATTGTCAAACGTCACCACCAAGTCTGGTCGCTGCTTGATTTCCGGTAGCCAAACTTCTAGTTCAACAGTGCCACCGATACTTTCAAAAAAATCAGCTAGTTGTAGTTTTCCCAATAAATGATCACTCGATTCACCCTCAGCCAGGGATTGGCAATCCCGCAACGTCACGTGTGAAAAATGGGGTGTATTAATTGTCCCCTGCTTTACCTGAACCTCACCTTCACAACCAGGACAAACATAAACCGCCGTTTTTACCGCTACGTCAGCTTTCACTAAATCCACTGATTCTTTTTTCTTCGCTATAAACATGTACACCCCTCCTGATAATAAAGAGTTGTGGCATCCCGGATTTTCCAATTTAATTTTGCAAAAGAAAAAGACTTATAAGTCATCTGACCTATAAGTCTTAATTCTTAATCAACTTGATTAGTTAGTTGCTTCTTCCAACTTTTCAATGTCTTCAGCTGATGGCTCTGCATCACCTTGCTCTTCAGCAAGCAAGACCTTGTCGTACTTACGAGCGAATGGCAAGTAAGTAAATCCAGTCATCACAAGCATCAAAGCTTGCCACAAAGCACCTTGCCATCCACCAACGATCAAACCAGAGATAATGGCTGGCGTCGTCCAAGGAACATACATTCCGTTAAATGGTGGGATGATACCGAAGTAAATTGCAAAGTAAGTAGCGAATCCTGAGATAAGCGGCGTCAAGATAAATGGTACGGCTAGCAATGGGTTCAAAACCAATGGCAAACCGAACAAAATTGGCTCGTTGATGTTGAACAAAGCAGGAACGATTTCCAACTTACCCAACGTCTTCATTTGAACTGACTTGGCGCGTACCAACATGAACACAACCAAACCAATCGTCATACCTGAACCAGTTACCGTGATAAATTGGTCCATGAAGGCTTGCGTAACGATGTGACCACCGTTCTCCAACGTCAACTTTCCAGCCTTGTACAAAGCCAAGTTGTCGGCGTTGTTAGCCAATAGCAATGGCGTCATGATACCACCAACGATGGTTGCACCGTGGACACCGAAGAACCACAAGAACACTGGCAAGAAGGCAACAACTACGACACCCAAAGGTCCGTCAGTTGCGTGTTGCAAAGGCGTTTGAATCGTCGTGTAAATCCACTCTACCAAAGTTGTGTTGAATCCCAACTTGAAGATTCCGTAAACAGCAGTTGCAATTGTTACGATAGCAGCACCTGGCAACAAAGCCGTAAATGATGCCGCAACGTTTGCTGGCACTTGTTCAGGCAACTTGATAGTGAAGCCCTTCTTCATGAACCATGAGTAACCCCAACCAACAAGCAAACCAACGATGATGGCAACGATCATTCCCTTACCACCAAGCCAAGCCTTGTCGATAACACCTGACACTTGCCAAGCAGTTGACGTCTTGTCTGGGTCAGCAATGTTTGTTACTGACTTAATTGTGTCTGGTTGCAACAAGATGTCGACAACAACGGCCAACAAACCGGCTGACACACCTTCGTATCCTTCATCACGTACCCATGAGTAGGCGATTCCAAATACGGCAAACAAAGCCATGATTCCAAATGATGCGTTGTTTGCTTGCAAGAAGATAGGTCCTAGACCAATCTTATCCAAGTAATCTGCGATTGGTTGATATGGGAATTGTCCCAAAATCAAGAAAATAGCTCCAATAACGATGAATGGAATTGGGTAAAGCATACCATTCTTAATCGCTGTAACCGCCTTCGTGTTAACGAACTTCATTACCGGCGGCAACAACTTTTCATTAATAAATGTATTCATGTTGTTATCCTCATTCTATGAATAATATAGTTAAATTTTTAAAACCGATAGTTAACACCAATCCTCTTTTAGAATTACCCCAAATCCTCTCCGTTTGAGGCAATTACTTGTTGATACCACTTGAATGAATCCTTGCGGTAACGCTTACCTGATCCTTGACCCATGTCATCCAAATCAACGTAGATGAAGCCATAACGCTTCAACATTTCACCCGTTGAGGCTGACACAATATCAATACCTGACCAGGGCAAGTATCCAATCAATGGAATACCGTCTAAGACAACGGCGCGTTCCATTGATTCAATGTGACCTTGGAAGTATGCAATACGGTAGTCATCATGGACTTCGCCATTTTCTTCCAATTTGTCATAGGCACCAAAGCCGTTTTCAACGATAAACATTGGCTTTTGCCAACGATCCCACATCCAGTTCATGGCCCAACGGACACCAACTGGATCGATTTGCCAACCCCAATCTGACTTTTGCAAGAATGGGTTGTCGCCGTGGTTTGCTTCTTCATCGTATTCCAACCACTCATCACCGGTATCTGAAACCGTCCATGACATGTAGTATGAGAATGCGACATAGTCGACTGTATTCTCCGCCAAAATCTTTTCATCTTCCGGCGTGATATCAATCTTGAAGCCCTTGTGTGCCCAGAACTTCTTCAACCAGTTTGGATACTTTCCGTTGGCGTGAACATCACCCCAGAAATAACGGGTTTGCATGGCACGCTCAGCCATCAAAATATCTTCCGGCTTTGATGACGCTGGATAAACCGGGTTCATGGCAATCATGTCCCCCACCAACAACTCGCAACCCTTTTCACGGGCGATTTCGTGGGCGCGCTTCGTTACCAAAGCTGATGCCAACAATTCGTAGTGTGATGCTTGATACATCAACTCTTGCGCCTCATCTTCGCTGTAATCCTTCAACCCTGAGTTTTGCAACATTGGGTGTGGATCCATCCATGATGTTTGGTTGTTGATTTCGTTAAACGTCATCCAATACTTAACACGGTCGCCGTAACGACGAATAACCGTGTCCGCAAACTTCACGAAGAAGTCGATTACTTGGCGATTACGGAACCCACCGTACTCTGTTACCAAGTGAAGTGGCATTTCAAAGTGACTCAACGTCAAGACAGGCACGATGTCATTTTCGATCATCGCATCAATCATCTTGTCGTAATAACGCAATCCTTCTTCACTAGGCAACACATCATCACCATTTGGATAGATACGTGTCCAAGCAATTGAAGTACGGAATGCCTTAAGACCAAGTTCCTTCATCAACTTAAAGTCTTCTGGGTAAGTGTGATAAAAATCAATGCCGCGGTGGTTTGGATAGTTACCATCTGGCAATACTTCATCCGTCACCTCACGTGCCACACCGTGCTTACCAGCCAGCATGACATCGGCGATTGATACCCCTTTATCATCTACGTCCCAGGCACCTTCAAGTTGGTGAGCCGCAACCGCCGCTCCCCACAGGAACCCATCAGGCATTTTATAGCCTTTGACCATTACTTACCCTCCAAAGCATCGACGCGCTTCATCAATTCAATCAACTCAACGGCCATGTCACGGAACGTAATCGCGTTCATCAAGTGGTCTTGTCCGTGAACCATGTACAAGTCAACTTCGGTGTGCTCCCCTTGTGCTTCCTTAGTCAACATGTCAGTTTGAACGTCGTGGGCAGCCTTCAATTCTTCGTTAGCTGCCTTCAAAGCTTCTTCAGCTTCGTCGTACTTGTGTTCCTTCGCAAATTGAATTGCTTGGTATGCTTGTCCCTTAGCGTTTCCGCCGTGCATGATCAAGCCCATTACGACTTCCATACGTGCGTCATCCATAATTATTCCCCCATATACCAATGACTGACTGGCCATTACGCTACCAGTCAGTCAAACCGTCATTTGTTACTGCTCAAATCGTGTTACATCATTGCTTCGGCGGCTGCCAAAACCTTGTCACCCTTCATCATGCCGTAGTCCATCATGTTGATAACATCCATCGGAATACCAGCTTCGTCAGTCTTCTTCTTAACATCGTTCTTCAAGTAACCGACTTGAGGTCCAAGCAACAATACGTCAGGCTTGTGATCTGATGCCAATTCTGCATCGATATCTGACGTTGACTTTGCGAAAATCTCGTAGTCCTTACCTTCAGCCTTAGCTGCATCTTGCATACGCTTAACCAACATTGAAGTTGACATTCCTGCCGCACATGCCAACATAATCGTCTTGTCTGCCATAATTATTTCCTCCAGAAATACCTTTAATAAAAATTTTTTAGAATTAAATTACAAGTCCACACCATGTGAGGCGATAACTTGCTTATACCAATCAAATGAATCCTTCCGCAAACGTTCGCCTGAACCTTCACCCATATCATCCAAATCAACGTAAATGTAGCCGTAACGCTTACTCATTTCACCAGTTCCAGCTGACACAATGTCAATTGGTCCCCATGATAGGTAACCGATTACTGGGATACCATCCATCACAACTGCCTTTTCAACTTCAGCAACGTGTGCCTTCAAGTAATCAATACGGTATTGGTCATGAACCTTACCATCAACTACTTCGTCGTAAGCACCAAAGCCGTTTTCAACAATCATGATTGGCAAACCTGGGTACAAGTCGTTCAGTTCGTTCAACGTGTAACGCAAACCTTGTGGGTCGATTGCCCAACCCCAATCTGAAACTTGTACTTCCGGATTAGGCACAATTTCATAACCATGTAGGTTATCGAATTCTGCATCATCATCTGATGTTGCCTTAATCACGAATGAGTTGTAATAAGAAATTGCCAAGTAATCAACCGTTCCGGCGCGAAGTGCTTCGCGATCTTCTTCAGTGATATCGGGGCGCATTCCTGTACGCTTTGCAAATGCTTCAAATTCTGCTGGATACTCACCACGAACGTGAACATCTGAGAACCAGTCACGTGCTTGACGGGCCTTTTGCACCGCCAACATGTCAGCTGGCTTTGATGAAGCTGGGTACAATGGCGCAACGTTCAACATACCGCCGATGACGAAATCAGGGTTAATCGCATGTCCGATTTGAACAGCCTTGGCACTGGCTACCAATTCGTAGTGACCAGCTTGAACCATGGCTGCCAACTTTTCTTCAGCCGGCGTACCTTCTGGGAACTTCAAACCTGAATTCGTCCAGATCATGAATTCGCCCATCGTTTCGTCAGTCAAGTTAGCTTGATTTGAAATTTCGTTGTGCGTCATCCAGTAAGTCACCTTGTCCTTATAACGAGTGAAAACTGTTTCAGCATACTTTACGAACAAATCGATCAAACGACGGTCAGACCAACCACCGTATTCCGTTACCAAGTGGTATGGCATTTCAAAGTGGTTCAATGTGATTACTGGCTCAATTCCAAGACGATTCATTTCATCAAACATATCATCGTAGAATTGCAATCCTTCTTCGTTTGGTGTTGCATCATCGCCATTTGGGAAGATACGCGTCCAAGCAATCGAAGTACGGAATGCCTTAAAGCCCATCTCGGCCATCAAAGCCAAGTCCGCCTTGTAAGTATCATAGAAGTAGATACCGTGATGGTTAGGATAGTTCAACCCCTCGATCACACCGTCTGTGATTTCACGTGGCTTCCCGTGAGCACCAGCAGTCAAGATGTCTGCAATTGAGACACCCTTACCACCGACGTTCCAAGCACCCTCGGCTTGGTGTGCTGCAATCGCACCACCCCACAAGAAATCATCATTCAACTTTAGTCCCATAATATCCCCCTATTCGGTTACGTAAAGTGAAAACCCAACGTCGCAAATAATTAATGTAAGCGTTTACAAACACAATTTACTGCTTCGTTGTAACAACTATATTACAGATATATTTTGTAAAAGTTTCGAACAAAAAGACTAAATTATGAATTCTGACGGTTATAGTCTGTGATTAAGTTGTAAGTTTTTTTATGAACAAGCCTAAAACGGCAACGATGAAAGCGTTTACTACCAAATGAGGCACATTACCATTTGATACATTGCCCACCTTTTCATTTGTAAAACTTTTGCAACAAACCGTGTTTTTGGCGTAATTCTTTTTCTTTAATTTATAAGATTTGTATATGGTCGATAGTTTTGGTTTGTGTCCCCATGCTTCGCCGCAACGCGTCGACACACACCACAACCCCCCAGTGCACAACAAAAAAGCACACAACCGAAAAATCGATTGTGTGCTTTTGGGCTTTATTCTAGTTAAAGTATGACAACACTTGCGTCAATGCGTTTTCAGCGAAGATCGTGCGCCCGTGTTCTGCAAGCACTTCTGCTGCTACCGGCGTGACTTCACCATACTCACGTGCTACCGCGGTGATGTCTTGCAAACCAGTTTGTGAAACTGAATCATCAAATGACAACTCAAGGTAGTAAGCCTTGTTGTATTCAATAATCTTTGAATCACCAACTTCTTCTTGCATCATCTTAGCGAATTGGATGATTGCTTCAAAGTCGTTAAACTTCAAGATAACTTGGCGACGACCTTGCTTGTCGCGTGCCAATTCACGAGCTGCATTAACCATTTGGTTAGCAGCTTGTTCTTCAGCACGGGCACGACTGTTAGCCTTTGGCTTACGGTCGTTCGTTCCATCGTTATCTAGTAGTTGCTCCAACAAACTGTCTGAAACATCATCGTTTACGTCGCCCGCATCGCGATTTCCAAACATTGAGTTGATAACGCCATCCATCATGGCCTTATCGCCAATGTTCTTTGAAATAAACAACTCCAAGCCATTTCGGTTTGGCAATACTTGGAAAGTGACAGCCTCATTGTTTTCAAAATCGTGCTCAACATCAACTTCTTCCAAGATATTGTAGAAGAAACGTTCAATTTCTTCCTGGTTGCCCAGCAAATCGATCACTGAGATACTGCGTTCTGCGAGATCGTCGTTTGTCACCACAACTCGAATTGTATCCTCATTAATGCGTTCCATTTCCATAATTGGGCACCCCTTCCCTTCCCGCTACTCGGGAACTTATCTTTGTTAACCATTATAACAAAGTTACTGATTAATAGTCGATATATTAGTGTTTTAACCACCAATTTGGGCTAAAAAAGAGGCCACACCCAGCAGCCTCATTTTCTATGTATGGGTTGGGATGTTACAAATCCACCATGAGCGTTGCACGCTTAAGTTCTTGTTGACGAACCTCGTGTGGCAAGAAGCGACGAATCTCATCCTCATTGTAACCAACCTGCATACGCTTTTCATCAATCATTAATGGGCGCTTCAATAGCGCAGGTTGCTGTTGAATCATTTCAATTAATTGACTCAATGACAAGTCATCTAGCTTCACATCCAATTCAGCAAATAGCTTTGATCGTGTTGAGATGATTTCTTCTGTCCCATCTTCCGTCATGCGGAGGATGTTCTTAATCTCATCTCGGCTCAATGGCTCTTTGAAGACATTACGCTCAGTATAGGGAATGGCGTTTTCTTCGAGCCATGCACGCGCTTTGCGGCATGATGTGCAACTAGGTGATGTATATAACGTGACCATATGTGCCTCCTTCCGGCTTCTACGGTGTTACTGCTACCTATGGCTCCTATTATAACCGTCAATATGTGAACATGTAACCCCCATTTTTACGAAAAATTGCGAACAAATTACAGAAACATGACAACCAAATCGTCTATCGCGACCACAAATTATTAAAAAATGATTAAGGCCGAGTTTACTTGTTCGCTATTGTTTTAATGGGGTTCATGCACGAAATGATACAGTTATCACATCCTTTTGTATTTATTTCATACCGCCTCAATTTCAGCGCAAAACGTGAATTTATCGTGATAAAAAACGCGGACATCTATGACAATGTCCGCGAAAAAATTTTTTAATTAATGTCTTTTCGGCCTTGTTCTTCGGCCATCCCCAACAACTTTTCCTTCAACTCGTTCTCCATCACTTGCATTTGTTGCTCAGCATCGGCACGCTTAGCGCGACCATCGCGTTGGATTTGCATCGTCTCTTGAATCGTTGCAATCAAACTGTTTTGTGTCTCTTGAAGTGTCTCAATATCGACAACCCCACGCTCATTTTCCTTAGCCGTTTCAACCGCACTTTGGTGAAGCATATCTGCATTGGCACGCAAAAGTTCATTGGTCGTATCAGCCACAGCGCGTTGTGCGATAACCGCATTCTTTTGCTTCAACAACGTCAACGCAATCGCAACTTGATTCTTCCACAATGGAATAGCCGTTGAAACAGATGCTTGAATCTTTTCGGCCAACACTTGATTCGTTGATTGGATCAATCGGATTTGTGGTGCTTGTTGTAGCGCAATTTGACGAGTCAACTTCAAATCGTTGGTACGCTTTTCCAAACGTTGTTCAAATTGCACCAAATCTTGTACCTTTTGCACATCAAGTTGATTGTTCGTTTGGCGTGCCTTTTCTTGGGCAGCTGGCAATTCACGTTGACGGACATCGCTCAACTTCATCTCCGCTCCACCAATATATACGTTCAATTGGTTAAAGAAGTCGAGGTTTTCTTGGAACAAGCCATCCAACATCTTATTATCAGCCAACAATGAATCCTTGTGGCGATCCAAACGCGCAGCCACGTTATCAACTTGGGCACCAATTTGTTGGTACTTAGCCGTCATTTCATAGACTGACTTTTGGACGCGATTAAAAATACGGGCAAAGAACCCTTGCTTTTCCGGACGCAAATCATCTGGGCTAGCTTGATTCAATGTATTCATCAACTCAGTCAACGAATCACCAATTGGGCCTACATCTTGATTTTGAACCTTATCCAATACACCTTGCGAGAAAGCAGAGAGGTTCTTTTGTGCATCTGCACCGTACGTTAACACTGAATCGCTCGTTGCAACATCCAACGTTTGGGCCAATTGCAGCGCCTTTGATTTCTCTTCAGACGTCAACGTATCCGTTAACTCGGGTGTCGTCACCGTCTCTTTTGTCATTACTTCTTCTGTCATTTTTTATCCCCCATAGTTCGCTTCGCCACATCAATTTGATCGCGAAGTGAGTTTAAATCATCGCGCGTGATTAAACGGTAGTCTTGTTGAATTTGGTCAGCAAGTTGGCGCAACACTTCACGTGCCGCCTTCAAGTGTGCTTTGTCCGACTCATCAATCATTTCATGGTTTGCAATTTCTTGATACGTGACCAGAATTTGTTCCATGTTCGGCAAATGTGTATAAACAAATTCATCTGCTTCTGTTAATTGGGTTGGATCATCAGCTAATTCTTTCAGAATACCACGCGCAAACCGCATCACATCGGTCTCAATCGCAATTTTACGCAATCCCGTTGTCAACTGCAACAATTCTTCCACATGATCAACACTGGCCAGCGTCCGATTGAACGTTGCTTTAAACACAGTGACATCACGCTTCGACAGGTTATCAGTATTAATGGTTAATTTTTGTTTTGCGGTCGTAATCCGTTGCTTGGTCTGTTTCATCGGCGTAAATACCACTTGACGAACACCCAGAACAACGCCTGATAGCAAAAGTTGCACTGGCCAGCCGATTCCTGGAATCGCCCAGGCAACACCGATTAGCATTAGTGGTAATAGCCAACGAAATACAAAGGTTGGCTTAGTAACCAAACTAACCAGGAATGCGAACACCAACACATTTGAAATACTATCTAGATAGGCTGGCGTAAACCCAATCGCTAAAAACAGCATCAGAACGGTTAGCCACTTACTGCGCCTTAATGTCTTTTTTGGAATTTTATCTAAATCCAGCATTTTTCTTATCCTCTCGAATGCACCTATTTCTATTATACGTGCAATCGACAACTCTTGTCATGGTAGAAAAAAAGCAGGTCATTGACCTACTTCGTTGCATCGGGATGCTCTTCAGCAAATACCAACTCTTCACGCTCTTCACGGTGCGCTAAATCTGCTAGATAGCGACGTGACCAGCGGTAAACAACCAACACTAGAATCAAAATTGCAATCGCAGCTGCTTGAATCAAAATGCCAATCGTGTCGGCGTGATATACCAATAGATTACGGAGCAATGCAGTAATCCCAATATACATAAAGTTCTGCAGAGAAATGCGATCTTGGATAAAGTACTCACGTGTTAGCACAACAAACTCGAAGAACAAGAATGTTTCCAAGATGCGTTCCGCTACACCAAAGAAATCCGTCGCTAAATCAACATGCATCAACATTGTCACTAATTCCCAGAGTTCTTTCACAAAGAACCCAATCATCACAATACCCAGCACCAACATCGCCAAATCAAGGATGATGGCGTAACCTTTTTCAATAATTTTTCGATTCATAACTCACCCTCGCGATTCTTTTCTCCATCATATCAAACAAATAGTCTGAAACAAACTTTGTCCAATCGGCAATTCATGTTTTAAAAAATTAGCGTCAGTCAACAACTAATAAATACGGTAAAGTTTTGAAAAAAGGAGACTTAACTTATATGACAGGAAAACAGCCTTACTTCAAAACAAAAATTGCGGCCTTAACGATTGCGTTCATTGGCATCTTGTTATCATGGATTCCCGTGATTAATCACGTTGGGCTCGTGGTTGATATTCTGGCTTTTGCATTCGCCCTATTCGCTCTATGGCTAGATCGACATGGCGATAAGACATTACCCATTATTACGGCTCTATTGAGCTTATTAGGCATTGGCCTAGTAAGTATCAACCAAAACTACTATGGCAATTCAATCAGCCACGAAAGCAAGCATTTATCTGTGCACATTAACGATAAGCAGGCGGATGGATTTGATTGGGTTCGCGCCGACTTTGATAATCTGACCGTTGGTGAAAGCAAAACCGGCCGTGGTGGTGACACCTATCAGGACATTCGTGACATGCTCGGCAAGCCAAACGAACAAGAAGATGACACGTCCGCATCCCCAACGACACGCGTGGCAATTTGGCGTAATGCGAATAAAACAAAAACTGTGACGCTGACTTTTGCGAAAACCACATCAGGCGACTTCAAGTTAACCAGTAAGCACGCTGAAGGGCTAAAGTAATTTACGAAAAAAGGATGATTCTCGATTATGAGAATCATCCTTTTCTATATGCCGCCGACAGGAATCGAACCTGCACGAGATTGCTCTCACACCGACCTGAACGGTGCGCGTCTGCCAGTTCCGCCACGGCGGCATATCAATAACAGTATAACTATATCAAATTATCCTGTTATTGAATAGATTATTTACATATTTTGCTTTGAGAACGCGGCAAAGCTGTATTGCTTACGCATCAAACCGTACAAACTGTTTGAACTCTCATATTGACGGAGTGGGAAGTCATTCTTGGCATGCCATAGCTCCCAGTCGGACTTCATGTTCCACGTTGATAGCATCACAATTTGGTGTTGATTATCGTTACGTTGCAACAAGAATGAGCTGATAAAGCCGTGCTCATCCATCCCCTCTTCATATGCGTTATAACGACGAATGAAGTTATCACGTTCTGCATCATTCAATGTGATGAACGTAAAATTCATCCAGCCACGAATATCGCTCGTTTCCCCACGACTAGCAAGAATTTCATACGTCGTTGGCATTGCAAAAATCGACTTCTTATTCGTTGTCTTTTCAAGCAACTGATAGCGAGACTTATCTTCATCATCAACCATCATCAACAACTTGTGATCCAAGTGTTCGTTACGCACATTTTGCAACACTGCCTTTGAACCAAAGGCGACATGTAAGTATTCAGTCATTATGTTTTCCTCCACATTATTCCCCAATTAGATTAAAAACATTATAACCAATTTATATCAAAAATACCCGTCAAAACTATCCGCTTTACTTATATTCTGGTCCGTTTTGATTAGCATCGTATGCGGCAATATCAACGCCAGTCGCATCCTTAACAGCCACACTCTCGACCAAACGGCCTTGTTCATTTGAATCAAGCGCCAAACCACCAAAGTTATTCTTCTTACGAAGTTGCATGTTTTCAGCTAGCAAAGACTTTGACGTGCTCTTGATGTACCAAGTACCCAAGCTGGTTTCCAATGGCATATCAAACCAGCGTTGGTATGGGACATCCTTGTTAACGATGTTAATCGTAAAGCTTGTTTCCATCGTGACATCTAGTGGGTCATTGTATGGGCTAATACCATCTTCCACCGCGAACAAAATCACTTGGGTCTCGAAATCAAAGTTGTTCATCACACGGTTCGTTGCGTAGTCATCAAGTTCAATATACATCTTCATCACCTCATCTTTTGATTTAATCTTAGAATAATTTCAGCTTTATTGGTCAAAAAAAGGACCGGCAATATGCCGGTCCCTCTTCTATTAGTTGTTACCTTCTGATTGTTGACGGGCGATGTAACCGCGTGACGTCGTTTGTGCAAAAGGTCCTGATTGCATTTGCATACGCATACGCAAGTTTTGTTGAACGTTTTGGTTGATTGTTTGTGCAACCAATGGCGTAACATCAGCTGGCACTTCTGAATCAACCTTCGTACGAATTTGGCGGATCAATTGGTAAAAGTCCTTACCCTTACGCATAACCAACTCGTTGTCAGCCTTTTCAAACGTAAAGTGTGCGTCATCCGTGTCCTTGTTGTAAACAAAGTCCATAATTTGTGACGTTACAGCTTCGTTCTCGTAGTTGTCTTCTTCACCTTGCCAAAGGTTAGCGATTTCCGTCAAGTAAGCCTCAACGTCTGCTGGGTCGATGTAAACTTCCTTCAAGTTAACCATGAATGCCATGTGCCAAATCCTCTTTCCGTGCTTATTTATATTCGCATACTTACTAATTACAAGTATTAGTTTATCTAAAAACAAGCGAATATGCACTGATAAAGGGAGCTTGCATAACACCTTTTATGTTGCATTTTCGAAACACACGGTGTAACGATTAATGCAACGCCATTGAGATTAATGACAATGACGCAATGGCATTATTAAGCATGTGCGTCATCATCGAATATTGAATTTGTTTCGTCTTCTTATAAACCACAGCTAAAGCGACACCCATCAGTGAATATTGAATAAGGGCGAAAATTTGGAAATCTTGGAAGACGTGGAAATACCCAAACAGCACACCTGAAATCACGACATTCAGCCACCATGGTCCATCCTTAAAGAAATAGTTCAGAACGATGCCACGGAAAATCAATTCTTCCACTAACGGTGCCACAACGACAGCTAACAAGATGACAAACACCAAGTTTGCACCACCCGCGCTAGCCATTTTTTCAAGCGCCTGTTGATTTGTCGCGGTTTGTACACCGCCTGCGAAAACATATTGCAGGAGCACGCTCACCACGCCAGCACCAATAATCATCAAGTACCCACGCCAAATCCAATTGGCTTTATGCCCGTTAAATTTGTGTAAGCCCATCTTAGGTGATCGCTGACGAACACCGTAACCCACAACTAATACTGCAATTGTCGTAAAGACCGCCAAAAACAATAGCATCGTTATAATCGGACCGGCACTATTTGGCGAAACATGTAGCAAGCTAGCCATGCTACGTGCGCTGTACATCCCCGCTACCTGAATCGCAAAGTCCAACAGAACACCTACGATAATCCAAATCAAACCCGTGATAATATCGCCAATCCAGTTATGTTCTTTAGTCATGATTAGCCTCTTCCTCCTTCTTTTCCGCCTTTAATCGCAACGTTACCGTCAACCATGACATGACAACTGTCATCAAGACGAATAGGAGCAAGAATACTGGGATTGACACCCAGAGTGGCCACGCCATTATTTTCGCGACTGCTGCCAGCCCGACAAAAAGTAGCACCGTAATTATACTCGTGCCAATCTGCAACGCTAATCCCATTATTTACCTATCCTTACAGTACGTATTTTTCAAGAATTTCCGCAATCGCACCTTCGTTGTTTGTCTTCGTCGTCACAACATCAGCAGCTTCCTTAATTGCTGGAATACCATTCGCAACACTGACACCTAGTCCCACAGCAGTCAGCATCTTCAAATCATTATTATTATCACCAGCGGCAATAATTTCATCACGTGCAATACCGAGCTTCTCACCCAACAGCAATGATGCTGATCCCTTATCAACACCCTTCTTGTTAAATTCAACATAACGTGAAGATGAGAATGTGGCTTCAACTTGGTCGGCACCAACCGCTGCAAGAACTGCATCACGAATTTGTTCGCGCACAGCCTCATCAGGGTGTTCAAAGATTACCTTCATAACCGGTTGCTCATTAGCCAAGAATGCCAAGTCATCCGTCGCCATTAGTTCATATGGCACACCACGCTCAGCCATGTATTGCTTATCAGTTGGCGAGATGTTGTAGATGAATAGTGTGTCGACCGTGTAAACGTGCACATCGACCGTCTCGTTCACCAAACCGGCCTTAAAAATCTTCTCAGCAAGCGCAAGATCCATACCACGCGTCAACAAGACTTGGTTGTCTTTGTTTTCAACAATGGCTGCCCCATTGTATGAGATAACATATTGCCCAGCTTGATCATATAGCCCCAAAGTCTTTAACAGCTCTTGAACTGACTTGAAAGAACGACCAGTGTTGGGCACAAACTTAAATCCCGCCGCCACAGCTTGCTTAATTGCCGCCAAATTGGCTTCGTGGACGGTTCCATCATCATTTAACAATGTTTCATCTAAGTCTGAAACTAGCATTTTATATACCATTTGTATTATCCCCCGTGTGTTTATCCCTATTGTAACAAATAAAGGCAACCGCTTATTACCAATTCATGAATAATTATTTGATTTTTACTTTGTTTTTCAAATGCTTTTGCTTGCTGTCACATTTCTGAAACAGTTATAATCAGAGTAACAAAAGGATTATAGGAGAGTATTCAGATGCGTAATTTTATTAATGAGTTCCGCGACTTTATTATGCGTGGAAACGTCATGGACCTAGCTGTCGCCTTCATCATGGGTGCTGCTTTCCAAACTGTTGTTAAATCAGTTGTTGATGACTTGATTATGCCACTTGTTGGTATTGTCACGGGGTCAATCTCATTTTCAGCCATCGTCTGGCACGTGGGATCTGCCGACATCAAGATTGGTGCTTTCATCTCAACGTTAATCACATTCTTGTTGACTAGTTTTGCGGTCTTCTTGATTTTGAAGGCTATCCGTAAGGCACAAGCATTGACGTCAAAGGAAGTCGAAGAAGAGGAAGAAGCAACGATCGAAACAGAGCTTGGCGTTTTGCAAGAAATCCGTGACGCTTTGGCCGCTAAGAAGGACTAAACCCGAACGATATCTTCGACATAAAATAGACATATTTTATTCACTTTCTAAGGAATGCCTAAACGGTGGGGTTTATCCCTACTTGGCATTCTTTTTTTATTTGTCAAGACGTTGAATTAAATTCATATTTTGGCTAAGATAGTTATCAGTTATTCAACGCAGCTTATGCTGTAGTTGACGATTCTTGAAACAAAATTCTGAAGGAAGAAGGACTACCATGGTGATTATCACGGCAGGTATGATT
>ERZ773269.645-NODE-645-length-40245-cov-14.803235_pt1 | contig 40245 bp, 30 predicted proteins | sample MGYA00511958_ERZ773269 | MGnify/ENA primary metagenome ERZ773269 (study PRJEB29015, sample SAMEA2737761) | human gut metagenome | biome: human gut; feature: human-associated habitat; material: faeces | place: China | collected 2012 ... | reverse complement strand
GCAAGGTTGAGTGGTCTAAGTATGTGACAGCTGGCTATTTAGATCAGCATGCTGTATTGAAAGAAGGTCAATCCGTGCGTGATGTGTTGCGGACTGCTTTTGATGAACTTTTCAAGACTGAAGCTCGGATCAATGAGATATATCTGGCTATGGCAGAAGATGGAGCGGATGTTGATGTCCTTATGGAAGAAGTGGGTGAATTGCAGGAGCGATTGGAAAGTCGAGACTTTTATACTTTAGATGCTAAGATTGATGAGGTAGCTCGTGCTTTAGGGGTTATGGATTACGGTATGGAAACGGATGTCACCGCTCTTTCTGGAGGTCAACGAACCAAGGTGCTCTTAGCAAAACTTCTCCTTCAAAAACCAGACATCTTGCTCTTAGATGAGCCTACCAACTATTTGGACGCAGAGCATATTGATTGGCTCAAGCGCTATCTGCAAAATTATGAAAATGCTTTCGTGCTCATTTCCCATGATATTCCTTTCTTAAACGATGTAATCAATATCGTCTACCATGTAGAAAATCAAAACTTGACCCGCTATTCTGGTGATTATTATCAATTCTTAGAAGTCTACGAGATGAAAAAATCTCAGTTGGAAGCAGCTTATGAGCGTCAGCAGAAGGAAATTGCGGATCTTAAGGACTTTGTAGCTCGCAATAAAGCCCGTGTGGCGACCCGTAATATGGCCATGTCCCGCCAGAAAAAATTAGACAAAATGGAACTGATTGAACTGCAAGGCGAGAAGCCTAAGCCCTCCTTTGACTTCAAAATGGCTCGTACACCAGGGCGCTTTATTTTCCAAGCCAAGGACTTGCAGATTGGGTATGACTGTCCACTGACCCAGCCTCTTAATCTGACCTTTGAGCGCAATCAGAAAGTGGCCATCATCGGGGCAAATGGGATTGGGAAAACAACTCTTTTGAAGAGTCTCTTGGGGATTATACCACCAATCGCTGGGGAAGTTGAGCGTGGAGACTATCTGGAATTGGGCTATTTTGAGCAAGAGACAGCTGGTGGTAATCGTCAGACACCGCTCGAGGCAGTTTGGAACGCCTTTCCGGCCCTTAATCAGGCAGAAGTCCGAGCTGCTCTGGCCAGATGTGGTTTAACTTCCAAGCATATTGAGAGTCAAATCCAGGTCCTTTCAGGTGGAGAACAGGCCAAAGTCCGCCTTTGCCTTCTTATGAACCGAGAAAATAACGTTTTGGTACTGGACGAGCCAACCAACCACTTAGATGTAGATGCCAAGGAAGAGCTGAAGCGAGCTTTGAAAGAATACAAGGGTAGTATCCTCATGGTCTGCCATGAGCCAGATTTCTATGAAGGTTGGATAGATCAGATTTGGGATTTTAATCAATTAATGTGAGAATAAAGAAAATGAGGAGTAAGTCTGTAAAAGCTGATAGCATCAGTGCATTATAGAGCGCTCAACTACTGCGTATTGAGTTTTATTCTAGAAAGTAAACGAGAGTTTGGGACAAAAAGATTTCAATTTTTAAAAATCTTAATTATTAAGCCCTTCAAATCTATAATTAAATGCGAAAAGCGAACAAAGCAGAATTCTGATTACCAGAAAACTAGTTTTGTTCGCTTTTTATATTTTAGGTCGGACTTTTGTCCCAGCCTCTTCGTTTTGTGATTATTTCTTAAATGTATAGTCCTTAATGACTTCAATTTTCTCGATTTTGATTTCTTTTTTGGGTTTGTCGTTTTCGCCTGTCTCAATTGCAGCGATTTTATCCACGACATCCATGCCAGAAACGACTTGCCCAAAGACAGTATAATTCCCGTCTAAACTTGGATTTCCACCTTTTTTATAGGCTTCAATAATTTTTTCAGGATAAGTTGTGCTAGAAAGTTGACTCGAACTGTCCTTGGTGTTTTGGTTGATGAAAAATTGACTACCGTTGGAATTTGGATTGGAAGAACGAGCCATGGCTAATGCACCACGGATATTGTAGAGATAAGACGAAATCTCTGTTTTAAAGCCACTTCCAGAGTCGATCTTAGAGTTTTTGCCTTTCCAAATGGACTCACCACCAGTCCCGTCTCCTTTAGGATCTCCTGTTTGAATCATGAAATCCTTAATGACACGGTGGAAAGTTACGCCGTTATAATAACCTTCTTTAGCGTGCGTTAAGAAATTTTCAACTGCAAGTGGAGCATATTTTGGAAAGAGCTTCAAGGAGATAATACCTTCAGTTGTGGTTATTTTCACTTCCGCTTCATCGTCAGCGACCTTGTCAGACAACTGTGGGAAATGAGCATTTTTATCGGTCAAAGCAGCTTTTTGCTCTTCTTTTTGTTTTTCAGCTGCTTTTGAGCTGGATTCGGAAGCAAGACTTGAGTCTACATAGTCATTTCCTCTGATAGCTCTTTGTAAATTGGTACAACCTGTCAAAAATAAACCAGCAGCCAGTCCTAAGATAAGTAATTTTTTCATAGATTTCCTTTCTGAATATTGAGTTATTCACATTTTACTATAAATAAAAGTCTTTTTCAAACCTTTTGAGAGGTTGTCTCTGCTAACTGAAAGGCACTATCGGGCTATCTTTTTGATGTAAAGATAGCTCAATCGTTTTGAGTATGAAAACATTTTCTTATGAAAAGTTTTGTAAATTCGCTTACGAGAAAAAATTTTTTGTGCTAAAATAGCGTTTATCAACAAAGAAATGGAGTTTTTATGCCGAAGAATTTTAAGGAATTATTATTTTTTACAGCCCTTATGTGTAGCATGATGGTATTTGGAATGAGCATTTGGAACCTGTCCGTTGTAGGATATTTTTCATGGGCTCATCTAGCAATGGGATATGTTCCTGGATTGATTACCGCTTTTCTCTTAGACCTTCTTGTGGCAGGACCAGTTGTGAAGGGAGTTGCTTTTAAATTTTTAACAGAACGCCATAAACCTTGGCAGAAGATCCTCGTTGTTTCAGGTGGTATGGTTCTGATTATGGTTTCATTGATGTCTCTTTATGATATGCTTTTTAACGGCGTGCCGCTTTCAGTAACCAATTACCTTGGAGCTTGGTTGACCAATTTTATTGTAGCTTTTCCCTTGAATTTTCTGATTGTTGGACCAATTTCTCGCTTTATTTTAGGTCAACTGCAACAGCAACTTTTTTAATCTTGCTGACGATGAACGTTTGACAATTGGTTCATGGAAATTCTTTATGATATTTATTTAATGGTAAAAAATTTATGTTATAATAGATTTATAAAGGAGGGACAGAGAATGGCTAAACGATTGACAAGAGATGTGCGAAATAAGAAAATTGCGGGTGTCTGTGCAGGTATAGCAAATTATTTTGACATTGATCCTACCATTGTACGACTGATCTGGGGAGTAGCATTTTTTGTATATGGAATCGGTCTAATCCCTTACTTGATTTTGTGGTTTGTCTTGCCAGAAGATGACGGAGACGATGATGTGATTTGGAAGTAAACAATGTTGTTTCAAAAGTGGAAGTATGGAGCTTCTGCTTTTTTCTTGCATTGGATTAGTGTTCAATTTGTGGTATAATAAAATTTATGGCAAGTAAGAAAAATAGTAAAAAAGGTCGAACAACGAGACGACCTACAAAAGCAGAAATAGAACGGCAAAAGGCTATTCGGAGGATGTTAGTAACTTTCGGAGTTGCTTTTTTGCTTCTTTTTGCAGCCTTAAAATGGGGTGCTGTTGGAATCACTCTTTACAACCTTATTCGATTGTTAGTAGGAAGTTTAGCCTATATGGCTATTATAGCCAGTCTCATTTACCTTTTCTTTTTTAAGTGGGTCAATAAGCATGAAGGCTATAAATCAGGCTTTTTCAGTATTTTTATTGGCTTGCTACTCATATTTCAAGCTTATTTTGTAAATGTTTTAAATTTAAAAGGACAGGTTCTGAGTACAACCTTGTCACGGATTTTAACAGATTTAAGCTCATTTAAAGTCAGTGCTTTTGCTGGTGGTGGTTTATTAGGAGCGACACTCTATACTCCTATAGCCTTTTTATTTTCAAATATTGGCACCTACTTTATCGGGCTTCTTTTAATATTGCTAGGGGCGCTACTCATCAGTCCATATTCGATTTATGATATTTTTGAAAAATTAAGTGAAACCTATCATGCTTGGAGTGAGAAGCGAGAAGCAAAGCGTCAGCAACGTTTTATCGAAAAAGAAGAAAAAGCTGCGCAAGCAGCGATGAATGCTATTCAGGTAGAGCAAGACGAGCCACAAATTGATTCTGAAACGGGAGAAATTTTAGATGATGAGGTCTTAGCTAATACGCCGATTCAGTTTGAAGAAGCAGAGCCAGAAATTTATGATTATGATGAGAGTTTGTCTGAGAAACAACACAAAGAAGAGCAGCAAGATAACACAGATGAAGATGTTGAGGTTAATTTCACCCCCAAAGAAAGTTTAGATTACAAACTTCCAACAATCAATTTGTTTGCGCCAGACAAGCCTAAAAATCAATCCAAAGAAAAGAAAATTGTCCGCGAAAATATCAAGATTTTGGAAGAAACATTTGCTAGTTTTGGCATTCGTGCTAGCGTTGAACGTGCTGAAATCGGACCGTCTGTGACTAAGTACGAGGTCAAGCCAGCTGTCGGAGTGCGGGTCAATCGCATTTCCAATCTGGCTGACGATTTAGCTCTGGCTTTGGCTGCCAAAGATGTGCGAATTGAGGCACCTATTCCGGGCAAATCTTTAGTCGGAATTGAAGTTCCGAATTCCGAGATTGCGACGGTTACTTTCCGTGAGCTTTGGGAGCAGTCTAAGACAGACGACAAGAAATTACTTGAAATTCCTTTAGGAAAAGCTGTCAATGGCTCTGTTCGGACATTTGATTTGGCAAAGATGCCTCATTTGCTGGTGGCAGGCTCGACTGGTTCTGGAAAATCCGTTGCAGTCAACGGCATTATTGCTAGTATTCTCATGAAAGCACGACCAGATGAAGTCAAGTTCATGATGGTTGATCCAAAAATGGTTGAATTGTCTGTCTATAATGACATTCCGCATTTGCTTATCCCTGTTGTGACCAATCCTCGCAAGGCGAGCCGAGCTTTGCAAAAAGTGGTAGATGAAATGGAAAATCGCTATGAGCTATTTTCTAAGGTCGGTGCTCGCAATATTGCAGGTTACAATGCCAAAGTAGCCGAGTACAATGCCAGTCAACCAGAATATAAACAAATTCCTCTTCCCTTGATTGTGGTCATTGTGGATGAGTTGGCAGACCTTATGATGGTAGCCAGCAAAGAAGTGGAAGATGCCATTATTCGCTTGGGACAAAAAGCTCGAGCAGCTGGTATTCATATGATTTTGGCCACTCAGCGACCGTCTGTTGATGTTATCTCTGGGCTCATCAAGGCCAATGTTCCTTCGCGGATTGCTTTTGCTGTCTCTAGCGGAACTGATAGCCGAACGATTCTAGATGAAAATGGTGCCGAGAAACTCTTGGGACGTGGGGATATGCTCTTTAAGCCGATTGATGAAAATCATCCTGTCCGTCTGCAAGGATCATTTATTTCCGATGAAGATGTAGAGCGCATTGTCACTTTTGTTAAGAATCAAGCAGAAGCAGATTATGATGATAATTTTGACCCAGGCGAAGTATCTGAGAATGACATGGATTCAGGTAGTGAGAGTGGACAAGGAGATCCACTCTTTGAGGAAGCCAAGGCTTTAGTCATCGAGACGCAAAAAGCGAGTGCTTCAATGCTCCAACGTCGATTGTCTGTCGGGTTTAATCGTGCGACTCGGCTCATGGAAGAGCTAGAAGCTGCGGGTGTCATCGGTCCAGCAGAAGGCACCAAGCCAAGAAAAGTTTTATTGAATAACTAAAACTAAATAGGTGTGGTTTAAAAAATGTAACATCCTTTCCCAACAAATTTCTGTTGGGATTTTTTTGTAGCTGTTCTATTTTAAAGTTTTGTAGAAAAGGTATGAAAAATCTCATGTTTTCCAGTTTTATGACTTTTCTATGACCTAAGGATAACTTTTTTGATAGAATACTAATATGATTTGTGAATGGAGGCTATATGTCAGAACAGATATACACAGGGCTTAGCCAACAAGAGGTTGAAGAACGAATTCAAAAAGGCTTAGTCAATAAAGTAACAGTTAGCACGGAAAAAACAACTTGGCAAATCATTCAATCCAATGTTTTTACCTACTTTAATTTCATCTTTTTTGTTCTTGCTCTATTGTTGATAATTGTACAATCGTGGAACAATCTACTCTTTTTGCCTATTGTTATTATCAATTCTTTGATTGGAATTGTTCAAGAGCTTAGAGCGCGCAAAATATTGAGTAACATGCAGTTGCTTCATCACTACACAGCGATTGCAGTGCGAGATGGTAAAGAAATCCAACTAGAGACAAAAGATTTAGTACAAGATGATATCGTTCTTTTCTCGGCAGGGGACCAAATCTATGCAGATGCTAAGATTGTATCAGGTGAATTGAAAGTCAATGAATCACAGTTGACAGGAGAAGCGGATGAAATAGCAAAGCAAATAAGTGATACAGTTATGTCAGGCAGTTTTGTCGTATCTGGCAAAGCCTATGCTCATTTGGAAAAAGTAGGCGATGAATCCTACATCAATCAACTGACATTGAAAGCAAAAGAAGTCTCTGGAAAAGAAGAATCTGAAATGGTACGTTCGGTCAATAATCTGGTTAAAGTGATTGGATTTTTGATTATTCCTTTAGGGCTTCTTCTATTTTTCCAAAGTTATGTGACCAATCACGAAAGTTTTCAAGTTAGTATTGTCTCTACGGTAGGAGCTATTATTGGGATGATTCCAGAAGGGCTTTATCTTTTGATGACTCTGGCGCTGGCTTTGGGAGCAGCTAGTCTAGCAAGGCAGAAAGTTTTGTTAAATAGCATGAAAGGAATTGAGTCTCTTTCTCGTGTAGATGTTTTGTGTGTAGATAAGACAGGAACCATTACGGAAAATACGATGAAAGTTGCACAAGTACTTTCTGTTCAGCAAGACAAGAATGCTTCGCAGGAAGCTCTTAAACAATATCTGGCAGCAAGTCCAGATGAAAATGAAACGATTGCAGCGATTCGAGACTTTTTTGTTTCAGAAGTAGTAGAAAAGGCTTGGACCGTAGTGAAAACCTTTCCGTTTAGTTCAAAGACCAAGTTTGGTGCTATTTCTTTCAAAAAAGGCAATTTTATTTTAGGTGCTCCGGAGTTTGTATTAAAAGAAAAGCTGGAAGAATATCGCAGCTATTTTCAACAATATGCAGAAAGTGGCTCACGCGTTCTTGTTTTTGCTGAATCAAAAGATCAGCCATTTACAGGTGATTTGACTCAAACAGTAGAACCCCTACTCTTCATCTTATTAGAAAATCCAATTCGAGAAAATGCAGCCGAGACCTTTTCATATTTTGATGTTCAAGGTGTGGAAGTCAAAGTTATTTCAGGAGATAATCCTGTCACAGTTGCTGCAGTGGCTACCAAAGCAGAGATTCCTCATGCTGAAAATTATGTAGATGCGCAAAACTTGGATACTGATGAAAAAATCACTCAAGCAGTTGAAAAATATACGGTCTTTGGTCGAGTGACCCCTCAACAGAAACAAAAATTAGTTCAAGCACTTCAAGCTAATCAACATAAAGTTGCAATGACAGGTGACGGTGTAAATGATATTTTAGCAATGAAGACTGCAGATTGCAGCATTGCTATGGAGTCAGGCAACGGTGCTACCAAACAGATTGCACAAGTTGTTTTGCTGGATTCTGACTTTTCGCATATGCCGCATATTGTGACAGAAGGACGTAGGGTTGTCAATAACATTCAGCGTTCCGCTAGTTTATTTCTTGTGAAAAATATCTTTTCCATTTCACTAGCTATTTTGTCCAGTTTGTTTGCTTTTACCTATCCTTTGCAAGCATCACAAGTTTCCTTGATTAGTGCGTTCACTATTGGTATACCAGGATTTATGTTAGCTTTGGAGCCCAACAAGCAGCGCATTCGAGGGCGTTTCATCAGAACGGTTTTACAGAATGCGATACCAGCAGCTTTTGTTGATTTATTGGCAGTTTTGATTGTCATGGCTTGTGGTCGGATTTTTCGATTATCCACGCAAGAAGTTGCGACATCATCTGTTATCTTATTAGCAGTGGTTGGTTTCATTATCATCATCAAGCTTATTCAGCCGCTCAATCGAATGAAAATCATTGTCGTACTCTTTAACATCATCGGCTTGGTGATTTCGGGCTTGTTATTTCACTCTATCTTTTTGTTATCCAAAATCTCACCGATTACCATTATCCTCACAGTCATTCTCTCCTTAATGTTAGAATCACTCATGAGACTGTTTCAATTCATAACAAATAAGTTATTTGCTCTATTTGATAAGTTCTCAACAAAATATTAAATATAAAAATATCGGAAGCAGATGAGTCTGTCCGATATTTTTTATTATTTTGTTAAAAATAAGCCAATCACCATGGCGAGGTAGAGAAAGAAGGTCAAAATAAAACCAGCTCGCCAGAAAAATTTAAAGAACTTAGGATAGTAAAAACTGCGTTTAACTCGAAGAAAGTAGACAGTAATGGCAATTGCTAAGGCAGAAAGGGCTAATGCTAATTCTGGCAAGAAACTGTGGTAGAAAGCTCTATCAGAGATGACATAGAATTCCAACACAAAAAGTGGAAAAGCCAAATCTGCAAAATTCAAGCCAAATCGTTTCAAGCGAAGTAATTTAGTAATAATAATGGTCAAAATAATAGTTAAAAAGATAAATAAAATAGATGCGATTTTTAATAATGTCATACACATATTTTACCACAAAAATCGAGAAAGATAGAGAATTTTTTTAGTATTTTTTCTTGCAATTTAGTCGTTTTAGTGTATAATAGAAAGGTATGCAAGAAGCATACTTGTGGGAGGTAAAAATCTTACATTACCGCCAAAACCACAAAGGAGGATTTAAAAATGGCTAAAAAAGTCGAAAAACTTGTAAAATTGCAAATCCCTGCTGGTAAAGCTACTCCAGCTCCACCAGTTGGTCCTGCGCTTGGTCAAGCCGGTATCAACATCATGGGATTCACGAAAGAGTTCAATGCTCGTACAGCTGATCAAGCTGGTATGATTATCCCAGTTGTTATCTCAGTATATGAAGACAAATCATTTACTTTCGTAACAAAGACACCACCAGCTGCTGTTCTTTTGAAAAAAGCTGCAGGTGTTGAAAAAGGATCAGGTACACCAAACAAAACAAAAGTTGCAACAGTTACTCGTGCACAAGTACAAGAAATTGCTGAAACTAAGATGCCAGATTTGAACGCTGCAAACCTTGAGTCTGCAATGCGTATGATCGAAGGTACTGCTCGTTCTATGGGATTCACTGTTGTTGACTAATCAATAACACCCAAACCCGCAAGACTTCATCATTTCGAGAAGGACGTGGGAGATGAAAATCGATTGAACCACTTACAAGGAGAATAGAAAATGGCTAAAAAAAGCAAACAACTTCGTGCTGCTCTTGAAAAAATCGACAGCACAAAAGCATACAGTGTAGAAGAAGCTGTAGCACTTGCAAAAGAAACAAACTTTGCAAAATTTGACGCAACTGTAGAAGTTGCTTATAACTTGAACATTGATGTGAAAAAAGCGGATCAACAAATCCGTGGTGCAATGGTTCTTCCAAACGGAACTGGTAAAACTCAACGTGTGCTTGTTTTTGCACGTGGTGCAAAAGCAGAAGAAGCAAAAGCTGCTGGTGCAGACTTCGTTGGTGAAGATGACCTCGTTGCAAAAATCAACGGTGGCTGGCTTGACTTTGATGTCGTAATTGCTACACCTGATATGATGGCACTTGTCGGACGTCTTGGACGTATCCTTGGACCACGTAACTTGATGCCAAACCCTAAAACTGGTACTGTAACAATGGATGTTGCAAAAGCAGTTGAAGAGTCTAAAGGTGGTAAAATTACTTACCGTGCAGACCGTGCAGGTAACGTACAAGCTATCATTGGTAAAGTTTCATTTGACGCTGATAAGTTGGTTGAAAACTTCAAAGCATTCCACGATGTGATTGCAAAAGCTAAACCAGCTACAGTAAAAGGAACTTACATAACAAATCTTACTATCACCACTACTCAAGGTGTAGGTATTAAGGTTGATGTCAACTCACTTTAATTTAGAATCTAAAACTCTATCTTCGGATGGAGTTTTTCTTTTGCTAAAATCAAAAGCGTTGGATTGATGAATTCATCGCTTTTTTATGCTTTGGATTTTTTGGCGAATACATATGTGAAATAGTAAACAAAAACCGGTAATGTTATATTTTATTACATATTTTTATAAAAACTATTGCATGAATTTTTGTAAAATTGTATAATATAAAATAATTATTCCTAGTGGGAGGTTTCTCATGCTAACATATAAATCTATATTATATCAAGATAAGCGAGAATATAGCTATATTGATCTCGAGAAAGCTGCATTAGATATGGGTGGAGACTTAGACAATCTTCCTTATTCTATTCGCATATTATTAGAAAGTCTTTTGCGAAAAGAAGATGGCGATGTTGTAAGAAAACATCACATAGAGAATCTAATACACTATCAAGCTGTTAAACCGAGAGGTGAAGTGCCCTTTAAACCAAGTCGTGTTATTTTACAGGATTTTACGGGAGTACCAGTTGTTGTTGACTTGGCAAGTATGCGCGATGCAGTTGTAACAAATGGGGGAGATCCAGAACTTATCAATCCTGAAATTCCTGTGGATTTAGTCATTGACCATAGTGTGCAAGTTGATTGTTATGGCTGTGAGACTGCTTTGGAAGAAAATATAACAAAAGAATTTTCACGTAATAATGAGCGGTATGAATTTTTGAAATGGGCTGAGCAATCTTTTGATAATTATCGTGCAGTTCCACCTGCAACTGGGATTATTCACCAAGTTAATATTGAATTCCTTAGTGATGTTGTTATTGAAAAAGACGGCATGCTTTATCCAGATTCAATGTTTGGAACAGACAGTCATACAACAATGATCAATGGAATAGGGGTTCTTGGCTGGGGAGTTGGAGGAATTGAAGCAGAGGCTGCTATGTTGGGAGAAGCTTCTTATTTTCCAGTTCCAGAAGTGATTGGTGTACGCTTAGTTGGGGAATTGCCCAAGATTACAACGGCAACTGACTTAGCTTTAAAAGTAACGCAACGATTACGACAAGAAAATGTAGTTGGAAAATTTGTAGAATACTTTGGGGAAGGACTAGCAACACTTAGTTTGGCAGACCGCGCAACAGTTGCAAATATGGCGCCAGAATATGGAGCAACTTGCGGTTACTTTCCTATTGATGAAGAGACCCTTCGTTATATGCGATTAACAAATCGGAAAGAAGAACATATTGCGTTAACGAGGCTCTATGCTCAAAAGAATCATCTATTTTATGATGAAAAAGTGGAGCCAATTTATTCAAAAATTGTTGAGATTGATTTGTCCACCATTGTTCCAAGTATTTCTGGTCCCAAACGGCCACAGGATTTAATTGAATTGACAAATGCTAAGCAAGAATTTCAAGCGAGTCTTATCCGAGAAACGGGTGTTCGAGGTTTTGGTTTGCCAAGAGAGGAATTGAGGAAAACAGCGACGGTATTGTTTGATGATTATGAAGAAGAGATTAAAACGGGTCATGTCGCTATTGCAGCAATTACTAGTTGTACCAATACCTCCAACCCATATGTCTTAATGGCGGCAGGCTTAGTAGCTAAACGTGCTGTGGAAAAAGGATTGCGTATTTCAAAAACAGTCAAGACGTCACTTGCACCAGGCAGTAAGGTTGTTACGGCTTATTTGAAGGAGAGTGGTCTCCAAGTCTATCTGGACAAATTAGGTTTTAATGTTGTTGGATATGGCTGCACCACTTGCATTGGCAATTCTGGAAATTTGCTACCAGAAGTGGCAAAAGCAATTACGGATACGGATTTACTTGCTAGCGCTGTCCTATCAGGTAATCGGAATTTTGAAGGACGAATCAATCCTTTGGTTAAAGCAAATTTTTTAGCTAGTCCGCCACTGGTGGTCGCTTATGCTTTAGCTGGGAATACAAATATTGATTTAACAAGTGAACCGCTTGGATATGATAGAAATGGGCTACCTGTTTACTTCATGGATCTTATGCCAAATCATGATTTGGTAGCAGATTATGTACAAAAATACGTTACCAGTAGTTTGTTTAAAAAAGAGTATGAGCATGTTTTTACTGATAGTGAAAAATGGAATCAAATTCCAACAACAAAGTCGAAAATCTATCACTGGAATCAAGCCTCTACTTATATACAAAATCCTCCTTATTTTGATGGCTTGGAAGATGATACAAACATTCAACCGTTGAAAAATCTAGCTGTTTTAGCAAAATTTGGAGATACGATTACGACAGATCATATTTCTCCAGCAGGAAATATTGCTAGAAATAGTCCAGCAGCATCATATCTAGAGGAACATGGTGTAAGCTATCAAGACTTTAATTCTTATGGTAGTCGTCGCGGGAATCATGAAGTGATGATGAGAGGCACCTTTGCCAATATTCGGATAAAAAATGAACTAGCAGCTGGAAAACTTGGTGGTTATACAAAGTATAAGGGTGAACTGATGCCGATTTATGAAGCTGCTATGTGTTATAAGAAAGAAAAAGTGGATACGATTATTTTGGCAGGTCGCGATTATGGTATGGGTTCTAGTCGTGATTGGGCAGCTAAAGGAGCAAATCTTTTGGGTGTTAAAGTGGTTTTAGCTGAAAGTTTTGAAAGAATTCATCGTTCCAATTTAGTCATGATGGGCATTCTTCCTCTTCAATATTTGGACGGCGAAAATGCTCAACATCTTGGATTAACTGGAAAAGAAACGTTTGATATTCAATTGCCGAAGGAGCCACAGGTAGGGCAAGTCATAACGGTTATTGCAAAAGAAGGTGATCGAATCACACGATTTAAAGCACATCTTCGTTTTGATGCAGACGCGGATATTCGTTATTATGAAAATGGGGGAATTTTACCAATGGTGGTTAGAAAGAAATTGCAAGAGGTAAAACAATGACACAAAGCAATGGTTTAAAAGATACAATTGCCTGTGAGACTCGTATCAGTCAGATTATAGATGATACTCTTTCTTATGCAGGCTATAATATTTCAGAATTGATGGAGAATAATGCAAGTTTTGAAGAAGTCATTTACCTACTTTGGAATTTACATTTGCCAACTCAGATTGAATTGAAACATTTTGTGAACGATTTACGTGCCAACTATGTCATTAGTGATGCGGTGGAACAATGTATTCTCATCCAATCGCGCAAGCATCTGCATCCAATGAGTGTATTACGTTCCACAGTTAGTCTTTTAGGAGTTTATAATATCCATGCCGAAGAGACGTCTCTAGAAGCAACTTATGAACAAAGTATTCAATTGATGGCTAAGATTCCAACGATTATTGCAACATTTACAAGGTTGAGATCGGGGCAAACTCCGATTGAACCGAGAAAAGATTTAGGATTTGCAGCGAACTTTTTATATATGTTAAATGGGCAGCAACCAACAGAATTAGAAATTCAAGCTTTCAATCGTGCTTTGGTTCTGCATGCAGATCACGAGCTAAATGCTTCAACTTTTGCAGCGCGGGTCTGTGCTTCCACTTTAACAGATATTTATTCTTGTGTGACGGCGGCAATCGGCGCTTTAAAAGGGTCACTTCATGGGGGTGCCAATGAATGCGTCTTTGACATGTTAAAGGAAATTAAAGCAGAGGGCGATACGAATGCATATTTGGATCGAAAATTAGCCTCACATGAAAAAATCATGGGCTTTGGTCATCGTGTTTATAAAACACAGGATCCTCGTGAAAAATATTTGCGAGAAATGGCAGAGGAATTGACAAAGGGAACAGAAAAAGAAATTTGGTACCAGATTTCAGAAGAAATCGAACGTTATATGAAGCACACCAAGCATTTAATACCGAATGTAGATTTTTACTCAGCAACGGTTTATCATGTTTTAGGTATTGACAGTAGTATCTATACATTGATTTTTGCAATGAGTCGGGTGTCTGGCTGGATTGCCCACATTCAAGAACAGCGCAAGAATAATAAGTTGATTAGACCTCGCTCTCATTATGTTGGCGCTCAAAATTTACATTATATTCCTATTGGGAGGAGATAAAATGGCAGAAAGAATTCGTCTTGTGAATAAGCAGTTGCTAGTTCCAGATAATCCCATTATCCCTTATATCGAAGGTGATGGAATTGGGCATGACATTTGGAAAAATGCACAGCTTGTCTTGGATAAAGCGGTGGAGATAGCTTATGGAAGCAGTAGAAAGATTTTTTGGAAAGAGATATTGGCGGGAGAAAAAGCCTTTCGTTTGACAGGAAAATGGTTGCCAGAAGAGACTTTAACGACAATCCAGCATCATTTAGTTGCGATTAAAGGTCCTCTTACAACTCCTGTTGGTGGTGGCATTCGTTCTTTAAATGTTGCCTTGCGTCAAGAACTAGATCTCTACGCTTGTGTACGTCCCGTACGGTATTTTGCGGGTGTTCCTAGCCCACTACGACATCCTGAAAAGACGAATATGACAATTTTTCGTGAAAATACCGAAGATATTTATGCAGGAATTGAATGGGAAGGTGAGTCTGATGAGGCTCAACAAGTGATACAATTTTTACAAAAGGAAATGGGAATTGATAAAATTCGTTTTCCGAAGACGAGTGCTATTGGCATTAAACCAATTTCACGCCAAGGAAGTGAACGGTTGATTCGTACAGCGATTCATTATGCTCTATCTGCCAATGTAAAAAACGTAACTCTGGTTCATAAAGGGAATATCCAAAAATTTACAGAAGGTGGTTTCAGAAAATGGGGCTATGAGCTTACCGAGAAGGAGTTTGCAAAGGAATTAGCAGCTGGGCAATTGATTGTGACAGATGTGATTGCAGATAATTTTTTACAACAAATTCTATTAAATCCTGAAAAATTTCAAGTAGTAGCTTTGACAAATTTGAATGGGGATTATGTTAGTGATGCTCTGGCTGCTCAAGTCGGCGGCATTGGTATTGCTCCTGGAGCTAATATCAATTATGAAACAGGTCATGCTATTTTTGAAGCAACGCATGGAACGGCTCCTGATATCGCAGATCAAAATAAAGCAAATCCTTGTTCACTTTTATTGTCTGCCTGCATGATGTTTGATTACATTGGATGGTCCGAAGCTGCGCAAGTTATTATAAAAGCGATTGAAAAAGCGTTAGCACTTCAAAAGATGACAGATGATTTTGCTAGTCAGATAGAAGGTGTTCCTGCGCTTTCAACGAGTGATTTCACTCAGGTTTTATTAGATTTTCTAGCTTAGATTCTGATTTTTACACATGAAACAAACGGCAAAGAAGCTGAGACAAAAGTTTCTGATTTCAATATTCGTTGCATAATAAATGAACGACACCATAGCTGGTTGCTCAAATAGCATAGCAAACTATCTTCTCCCTTTTATCGAAATTTTTATTTTTTAAAGAATTTGACTATATAAAAATCTCAAAATATGGTAAAATAGTACAGATAAAGTAAGGAGAATAAAAATGGTAGCCCCGAAATATAAACGTATTTTAATCAAATTATCAGGTGAAGCTCTTGCTGGTGAGAAAGGGATCGGAATTAACATTTCAACCGTTCAAAAAATGGCAGAGGAAATCAAGGAAGTACATGATTTGGGCATTGAAATTGCCCTTGTTATCGGCGGTGGGAATCTCTGGCGTGGAGAGCCTGCGGCAGAAGCAGGAATGGATCGTGTGCAGGCTGACTACACAGGAATGTTAGGAACAGTCATGAACGCTCTGGTTATGGCTGATTCCCTTCAACAAGTGGGGGTGGATACGCGCGTACAAACAGCGATTGCGATGCAGCAAGTAGCAGAACCTTATATTCGTGGACGCGCTCTGCGACACTTGGAAAAAGGACGTATCGTTATTTTCGGTGCTGGAGTTGGTTCTCCCTACTTCTCAACAGATACAACAGCTGCCCTTCGCGCGGCTGAGATTGAAGCTGATGCGATTCTGATGGCAAAAAATGGTGTAGACGGCGTTTATAACGCTGACCCGAAGAAAGATAAGACTGCGGTGAAATTTGATGAATTAACCCACCGTGACGTGATTAACAAAGGTCTTCGTATCATGGATTCAACGGCTTCTACTCTTTCAATGGATAATGACATTGACCTTGTTGTCTTTAATATGAACGAACCTGGTAATATCAAACGCGTTGTCTTTGGTGAGCAAATCGGAACAACCGTTTCAAATAATGTAGAAAAAGAAGAGGAATAATTTATGGCAAATGCAATTGTAGAAAAAGCGAAAGAAAGAATGACACAATCACACCAAAGTTTGGCGCGTGAATTTGGTAGCATTCGTGCTGGTCGTGCCAATGCCAGCCTTTTGGACCGGATTTCAGTTGAGTATTATGGAGTGGAAACTCCACTTAATCAAATCGCGTCTATCACGATTCCTGAAGCGCGTGTCCTTTTGGTGACGCCGTTTGACAAATCTTCTATCAAAGATATTGAGCGCGCACTCAACGCTTCTGATCTTGGCATTACCCCTGCAAGCGATGGTACGGTTATTCGTTTGGTCATTCCAGCTTTGACAGAAGAAACTCGTCGTGATCTTGCTAAGGAAGTGAAGAAAGTCGGCGAAAATGCTAAAATTGCTATTCGTAATATTCGCCGTGACGCTATGGATGAAGCTAAAAAGCAAGAAAAAGCAAAAGAAATTACTGAAGATGAATTGAAGACACTTGAAAAAGATATTCAAAAAGTGACAGATGAGGCTGTTAAGCATATTGATGATATGACTGCCAGCAAGGAAAAAGAATTGATTGAAGTGTAAGCTTTTCTCTGTATGTAGTAAAAAATAGAAAGCAAAGAGATGGAACAGAAATCAGTCGTTTCCTAGAAACTTTATTCTTCGCAAAGTTGAGTAGGGCTGTAAAAGTTGATTGATTAACGAGTTAGAGCCCACTCAGCAGTGATTGATTAGGCACTAAAGTGCCAAATAATTGTGCATGGGAAACTCTAATTGACTAAAGTCAACATAGTTTCTCCAAATCACTGCGTCTTAGAATGATAACTATATAAACAAAGGAAGCTGAACACTTTTGTTCCAGCTTCTTCTTTTGAAGTAGGAAGAAAGTTTCATATCCGCTTCGAACGATAGAAAGATAAAAAATGAATACAAATCTTGCAACATTTATAACAGGTCTTGTAACCGATGAAAATGATCGTTTTTACTTTGTCCAAAAAGACGGGCAGACGTATGCTTTAGCTAAAAAAGAGGGGGAGCATCAGCTGGGCGAATCGGTCAAGGGCTTTGCTTACAGCGACATGAAGCAGAAACTTCGCTTGACGACTCTTGATGTAACAGCGACCCAGACGACTTTTGGCTGGGGAGCAGTGACGGATGTTCGTAAGGACTTAGGTGTTTTTGTTGATACAGGACTTCCAGATAAGCAAATTGTAGTGTCTCTCGACATTTTGCCAGAAATAAAAGAACTTTGGCCTAAAAAAGGCGACCGCCTCTATATTCGTTTGGATGTAGACAAAAAAGACCGCATTTGGGGGCTTTTGGCCTACCAAGAAGATTTCCAGGAATTAGCTCGTCCAGCCTATAATAACATGCAAAATCAAAATTGGCCGGCTATTGTTTATCGTTTGAAGTTATCTGGAACCTTTGTCTATTTGCCTGAAAATAACATGCTGGGCTTTATCCATCCCAGCGAGCGCTATGCTGAGCCGCGTCTGGGCCAGGTATTGGATGTGCGTGTCGTTGGTTTTCGTGAGGTGGATAGGACTTTGAACCTTTCGCTCAAACCACGCTCTTTTGAAATGCTGGAAAATGATGCTCAGATGATCCTGACTTATCTGGAGACTAACGGTGGCTTCATGACCTTGAATGATAAGTCAGCTCCAGAGGATATTAAGGCGACTTTCGGCATTTCCAAGGGACAGTTTAAAAAAGCCCTGGGTGGCCTCATGAAAGCTGGTAAGATTAAACAGAACGCGACTGGGACGGAGTTGATTTGAGATACCAATTTGCTTTGCTTTCGAGATTTTTGGTAAAATAAAAAATATGAATCAAATAAACCTCATAAAAGGAGGCCGTTGTGTTAGCAATTGAAGAGATTAAAACAGTAAATCTGACAAATTTACCTAATCTGACAATTTTGACTGGTGATGATACAGGGCAATTTGAATTGATGAAATCACAATTTTTACGTCAAATTCAATACGATGCTGCAGATTTAAATATGACTTACTTTGATATGAAAGAAGCCGTTTATCCAGATGTGGAGATTGATCTAGTGAGTTTGCCCTTCTTTTCTGAAGAGAAGATCGTCATTTTGGATCATTTTTTGGATGTGACAACAGCTAAAAAATGCTATTTGACGGATGATGAGCTAAAATCTTTTGAGCAATATTTGGAAAATCCTGCAGATACGACAAAATTAGTCATTTTTGCAGAAGGAAAGTTGGACAGTAAACGGCGAATTGTAAAATTGCTCAAGCGAGATGGTAAAATTTTTGAAGCAAGTGAGCCAAAAGAGCAGGAGCTGCGGGCATACTTTAGTAAGTTGGCTCAGGAACAAGGATTAGAATTTAGTTCACCAGTTTTCGAGGAATTGTTTGTCAAATCCGGTTTCGATTTTAGTGAAATTAGTAAAAACTTAGCTTTTTTAAAGGATTATAAAAAAGATGGCATCATTACAAGCGATGACATTGCTGAAGCAATTCCAAAAACTTTACAGGATAATATTTTTGATCTTACCCAGATGATTTTGCATCAAAAGGTAGATGCGGCAAGAAGCCTGGTGCGAGACTTGACATTGCAAGGTGAAGATGAAATCAAGCTGATTGCGATTATGTTGGGCCAGTTTCGTATATTTGCACAAGTGAAAATCCTCTTTGAAAATGGACGTAATGAAAGTCAGATTGTAGCAGATTTGTCTAGTTATTTGGGACGAAAGGTGAATCCTTTTCAAATCAAATATGCCTTACGTGATATGCGCTCATTATCTTTAGAATTTTTGAAAAAGTCTCTATCTTGCTTGATTGAAACAGATTACCAAATCAAGTCTGGAGTTTATGAGAAAGGCTACCTCTTTGACTTGGCTTTATTAAAGATTGCTACCAACAACTTATAAGCAAATAAGTTGAAAATTTTGTAGCTCTACGTTATCATTTTCATATAAACTGAAAAAGGGGAACAAACCAATGGCAATTATTTTACCTGATTTACCTTATTCTTACGATGCTTTGGAACCGTATATTGATGAAGAAACGATGCACTTGCATCATGACAAACACCACAATACTTATGTCAATAATGTAAATGCGGCTCTGGCAAAACACCCTGAAATCGGTGAGGATTTGGAGCAACTTTTGTCAGATGTAGAAACCATTCCAGCGGATATTCGTCAAGCTGTTATCAATAACGGTGGTGGTCATCTCAACCACGCGCTTTTCTGGGAATTGATGACACCAGAAAAGACAGAGCCGTCAGCAGCATTAGCAGCAGACCTTGAAGCAACATTTGGTTCATTTGGGGATTTCAAAGCATCATTTACAACAGCTGCGACAAGTCGCTTTGGTTCAGGTTGGGCTTGGCTCGTGGTCAATCCAGACGGCAAATTGGAAGTTATGTCAACTGCTAACCAAGATACACCAATCTCTGAAGGTAAAACACCAATTTTGGGAATTGATGTTTGGGAACATGCCTACTATGTGAAATATCGTAATGTTCGCCCAGATTACATCAAAGCCTTCTTCTCAGTTATCAACTGGAACAAAGTCAATGAATTGTATGCAGCAGCAAAATAAGATGTGCAATGAGATAGAAAAAACGAATCTGCTAAGGTTCGTTTTTTCTGTTATAGTAAAATCACCTATAAATTTCTTTCAAATAAAACCAGATTTGTTATTTGAGGAATTTCAGAGAATGATCGTTTATTCTGTCAATCACGTCAAAAACGAGATAATGATTTTTAAATAATAGCTCATAATCAATATTTTCTCCGACAATAATAATTTTTCCTCCTTGTAAAATATCTTATCATATAAGACAATCTTCTTCTGAGTGAAATCCTTAAACAGTCATTCAACGTTGTTTAACAGTTTATCTTTGTAGTAATGAAAGAATGATTTTTTCGCAATGACACTCGTTACTTGTCCTTGCAAACCGTACTTCAAGATTTGGCTATCTCTTTTAGATACGGAGGCTTTTGCAGTAATTTTAAACAGGTTTCCCTGTTTTGTTTCTGTAGCAGAAGTGTCAATACTGTTAATTCTACCGATAATAGTGATTGTCTGATTTCCAATTTTTTCTAAGGTAAGTCGGGAAGTTTGTCCCTTTTTTAAATTGGTCATATAGGCTGAAGGCACGTAATAGGTGATAAGAACTTCTTTTGTTTTCGTGATATCTGGATAAATCTGAGCAATTTCCGTTCCTTTTGGTAGTAAAGCCTTTCCTTTGAGTGGACTATTGATATGAAGAATCCCTGTTTCAGGAGCAGTTAACTGATTGTTTTGAAGCTGAGCATTTGCTTGGTTTAATTGATTTTGCAAATCAGTAATTTGTGTCGTAAGACTTGCTAACTGTTGGTCTGTTGTTTGGATAAATTGTGTGCGAAGTACTTCAATCTTAGTCGAAAGGCTATTATCATAGGTCGTTGCAGTTCCGGCACTAGCTTTTTGAATCTTTAGATTGGCTAGGGAAGATTTGAGGTTGGATATATTCGTATTAATCTGAGATAGGTATTGATTTGTAGTTGACGGATTGGGTTTGACGTTATATTCATTTTTATATAGGTTAAAGGTTGCTTGATGAGGATTGCTTTTTGGCAAATTTGAAGCGTTGCTAGAAATGGCATTATACAGTTCATGATAGTCATTCATTTGTTTTGTTAATTCGTTCATTTGCTCATCAATAGCAGCAATCGTATGGTTGGTTAAAGAAGCTTGTTTACTAACTTCGGAATTATTTTTTGAAATGCCGATAGTTAAATCTTCTGATTGTTTGATAAAATTGTTAAATGTGTTGGCATAGCCAAACTCATCTTTATCTGTAAAAAGATTTGTTCCCTGCTGTAAACTGTTTTTTAATGTTTCTAATTCTGCTTTTTGCCGTTGATAGCTGGCAAGCTGCGTTTCAATGGCTATCTGTTGGGAAGCTTCCATATTTTTTGTATATTGAACCAACAACTCTCCTTTGGTGACGGTCTTATTTTCAGCTAAATGATTGGTCAGAACCGTATTGTCACTGGTTGACTGAATCATGGCAATGACTTTCATCGGTGTGATTTCGCCAATGGATTTGACAGTCACCTCTTTTTGCCCGATAAAGGAAAAAAGAACAAGAAATAGAACGAAGAATACCAAAGGCAGAATGAGAACGGTCGCAAAGTTGTGGTATCTTCGATGATAAAATTCTGCACTTTTAAACAGATTGGGATTCATAATTTACTCCTTATTTATTAAATAGATGATAATAAAAACCTTTTCTTTCTATCAATTCAGTATGAGAACCAGTTTCAATCACTTTTCCTTGGTCAAGGACGATAATCTGATTTGTACGCTTTGAAATGCTGAGACGATGAGCAACAAAAATAATGGTTTTGTCGGGTAATTTCATGAGATTATCAATGACTTTTTTCTCTGTTAGAACATCTAATCCACTCGTTGCTTCATCTAAAATGAGAATGGGAGATTTCGTCAGGAGAGCGCGTGCAAGTGCGATTCGCTGTTTTTGCCCACCAGATAATCCAGCTCCGTCAGACAATTCTGTCTGGTATCCCATGGGCATTTGTTCGATATCTGAACGAATTTCTGCAATTTCACAGGCACGAAGAATATCTGATTGAGAAACTGTTTGATCGGCTACTAATGTGAGGTTGTCTAGAATGGAACCACTAAAGATGTAAGCTTGCTGAGGTAAGTAGTTGATATATTGCCGAAGGACTTTCTTATCAATTGTCTTGAGGTCATTTCCATTGAGGCGAATTTGTCCTTGATAAGGCTCATAAAAATGAACAATCATCTTAGCAAGTGTTGTTTTTCCCGAACCGCTAATACCGACAAGACTGATTTTATCTCCCTTCTTGATAGTTAAACTAATATCTGATAAAGTATCTCGTCCAAAGCCATATTTATAGGAGACGTTATGAAAAGTAATATCACCAGCTAAGAAATTTTTCTCCGTAAGGACTTGTTTGGTTTTGAATTCAGATTCTACCAGATAAACTTCATTCAGTCGATGATTGGCAACTTTAGCTGATTGCAGTTTGGTTTGAAGATTGATGATACTTTCAAGCGGGCTTGTAAAATACGAAAGAAGTGCATTGAAAGTAATCAGTTGTCCAATCGAAATTTTTTGAGACATAGCCAAAGAGGCTCCGACCCAGAGAATAATCACATTCAAAATAAATTGTGCTCCTTGTTTGAGTGCTGCCTGCATAATGGAATATTTACTTAATTTGAAAGTTTTATCCAGATAATCAACAAACTCGCTATCAATCTTTTGGTAACGACTTTCTTCGCTGGTTAAAGATTTAATGGTTTCAATTCCATTGATATCTTCGATAATAGCAGAATTCACCATAGCATTGCTTTGCATAACATCGTTGTTCATTTTTTCAAAAGGCTTCATAAAAGCAAAAATAATGAGAGCGTAGATAGGAATTGCAAGCAAAGTGAGTAAAAAGAGATTGGCATTTTGCAGTAAAAGAACACTGCCGACAATTATCAAAATGGACAAATCAAGAAGGAGGGATAGAATTGTTGACGCTAGAGCATCAATAATAGAGTTGGCATCTGTAAAACGAGAAATAATCTCTCCAGTGCGTCTCGTCGCAAAAAAGGACATTGGCAATTCAAAAATATGCCGAATATAAGACAAAATCACATCAATTGTTAATCGTTGACTGAGCACTGTTAGCAGGTAGTCTCTTGAAAAACTCATCATTTGCTGTAAGATGTAGGCAATGATAAGTCCAATCGAAATAATCCCAAGAGTTGATTTCATCTGATTTGGGATGTATTCGTCCAAAACACTTTGCAGATAATAGGAGCCAACAATGTTGATGAGGGTCACGAGCAAACTAGCTAAGACAATATAAAAAATCAAAGAACGCTGTTTAAAGATGAGTGGTAAAAAGCTAGCAAGTCCATTTTTCTTATCCTTATGAGGTTTATAGCTAGGTTTTGGTGCGAGAAAGATAGCAACACCTGTCCATTCTTTAGTAAATTGTTCTTTGCTAATCTTAGTTATTTTGACAGTTGGATCAGGATCACCGATAAGCAAGTGCTTTTTCTCGTTTTTATAAACGACATAATAGTGTTGAAGCTTGCCGTCTTTGTTGACATGTGCGATGAAAGGATAGGGAAGCTCTTCTGTATCAAACAATGTCATGTCTGCTTGGATTGGTCGGGTTTCAAAGCCCATTTCTTTTGCTGCTTTGACAATTCCAAGTGCAGTTGTCCCTTCTTTGTTTGTCTTTGCGAGCTCTCTCAAGTGTGCTAAAGAATAATTTGAACCATAGTATTTAGCAATGGAAGCCAGAGCAGCAACACCACAATCTCTAGCATCTATTTGTGGAACAAACGATTTTTTAAAATTCACTATAATGTTTTCCTTTCGTTTTGTAATGTTATTTTCTCAAAATACGCAAGAAAAAGAGTATTTTAATCTTAAATGGTAGTTCTGATGTCTTAAATGGTTAAAAAACACTATTTAGGATGTGAAAGCTACCATTCAGGCTTATTTTAAATGAACTAGAATTGTTACTTTATACTGTATATATACAATAAAGGAAGTTGAAAATAATTGATGATTCTGTTTATCATATCTTGTCATTTTTTCATTCTTCCTATATAATGAGGTATATAAGTTAGGAGAAGTGCGTGAGTAAAAAGACAACAATTCTTTGTTTGCTTGGTTGCTTTATGATGTGTGGTGTGTTGGTGTTAAGTGCTGTGCACTTTGGGCAAGCTAGAAAGCCACATCATACGAAGGTAGCTAAAAGTTATACAGTTAGTCAAGAAAAGAAAAAAAGTCCGTCAAAAGAGTCAAAACCAGCCACTCGTGTTCCAATAAAAAGTATGGAAGAAAAGCAGAAGGTCATGGAAGCTGATTTGCCGGTAATGGGTGCCTATGGTTTGTATTATGATTATGCCAATCTAAATTTAGTTCAAGTTGTACAAGCGTATCTAGATGAGATGGGAATAGAGCATTCGCAGGTTGCATTTTCTTATAAGGACTTAACGAGTGGACAAATCTACGCTATGAATGAAACGCAACCGATGACAGCGGGCTCGACTTACAAATTGCCATTAAATATGTTGGTCGTTGATGAGGTAGAAAAGGGAAATTTATCACTTACCGAGCGATTTGATATTACACATACCCGCTATGAATATATCGGCGAACACAATAATTACGTAGCGGCATTTAATGGGACAATGAACATTCCTGAGATGCAGGAATACTCTCTTCTCTATTCTGAAAATACACCTGCTTATGCTTTAGCGGAACGCTTAGGTGGCTTGGATAAAGCCTATACGATGTATCAGCGCTATGGAAAAGGAAAGGGCGAGATTAAGACAATCAACCAACAGAATCAAACAACGACGGATTATTATATTCAGGTTTTGGATTACCTTTGGAAACATCAGGAAAAGTATAAAGATCTTTTGTATTATATCGGTGAATCTTTTCCAAACGAATACTATAAACGATATGTAAGAGACATTCCAATCTACCAAAAGCCAGGTTATGTTGCAGAGGCATTAAATGTAGATGCAGTTGTGTGTGAGGAAAAGCCTTATTTGATTGCCCTTTATACAGCAGGACTGGGAGGAACGACTTCAGAGAGTGATGAAATCAGTGGTGTTGGTATTACGCAAGTTGGACAATTGGCCTATGTCATCAATGAATGGCATCGAGTGAATATGAATTAAGATACGTATATTTATAGGGCGAAGGACACGTTGTAAAAAGAACAAATTTCAGAAAAATGTAAGGGCTCTCTTTAAGATTGAAGCCCTTTTGTGTTATAATAAGAGCAGAATGTAAAAAAAGGACCACAAGGATATCATGATTAACAAAGAGCATTATCGTTACATTAGAGAACATCCTGCTTTTAAAAATTTGCCAGTTGAATATTTTGATAAAATAGCTGTTGAGATTCAATTTCGCAAAGTGCCAAAAGGGCAAATTATTTTCTTTTCTGGAGATAAGCGAGAGCGACTTTTTTTGATTTATAAGGGCTATGTTCGGATTGAGCAGTATGATCAGACAGATTCGTTTAATTACATTGATTATGTGAAAGAAAATACCATGTTTCCTTATGGTGGCATGTTTGAAGATAAAGATTATCATTATTCTGGGATTTCTGTGACGGATTTAGAATACTTTTCGATTCCTGTTGACTTGTATGAATACTATTCCAAACAAATTATAGAGCAAATGTTATTCATTACGCATAAGTTATCAAATATTTTGCGTTTCCATGAATTACGCTTGCGAAATTCCGTTTTAGCGAGTGCGACAGAGCGAGTTATCCAAGCGATTTCAATTTTATGTATTGATTTTTGTCAAGATAGAGATGATATTCCTTTTGCCCTTAGTATGAAAGAGTTAGCCAAGTTGGGGGCGACCACTCGTGAAACAGTTAATCAAGTGTTGAAAAAATTAACAGAAGAAAACATTATTCAATATAATCGAAAGAAACTCGTCTTTTTGAATAAAGAATACTTTTTAAAGTATTTTGAAGATATGTAGAAAAGAAGGACAGAATTGCAGTCCAAAAAGCAATTTTTGGTCCTTTTTAATTTAGAAACCTAAACATTTAAAATATCCTCAAAAACTTCATTTGTTTCTAAAAAATAATTATTCATAAAACCAATAAAATGCATAAAATATTTATAGAAAGCGTTTTATTTTGAAATAATATTAGAATTTATTTTAAAAAAAGCAAAGGATTTGGCATTTTAAATGTATAATTGATTGTGAAAGCGCAAACAAAAGATATTACAATATAACATGTAAATAGAACTTAAGGAAACTTAAGTCACAAAGAAAAAAGAGGAGGACATAAGATGTCTACACATCCTATTCATGTTTTCTCAGAAATAGGAAAACTGAAAAAAGTTATGCTACATCGTCCTGGTAAAGAGTTGGAAAACTTGATGCCAGACCATTTGGAACGTCTACTTTTTGACGATATTCCATTCTTGGAAGATGCTCAAAAAGAACACGATGCATTCGCAGACGCTCTACGTAAAGAAGGTATTGAAGTTCTTTACCTCGAAAAATTGACTGCTGAATCATTGATTTCTCCAGAAATTCGTAACGAATTTATTGAAGAATATCTTGACGAAGCAAATATCCGCGGAGCACAAACAAAAGTTGCTATTCGCGACATTCTTCATGGTATAGAAGACAACCTTGAGTTGGTTGAAAAGACAATGGCAGGCTTCCAAAAAGCAGAATTGCCAGAAATTCCTGAAGAAGCTAAAGGACTGACTGACTTGGTAGAATCAGACTATCCATTTGCCATTGACCCAATGCCAAACCTTTATTTCACACGTGACCCATTTGCTACAATTGGTAATGCGGTGTCATTGAACCACATGTACTCAGATACACGTAATCGTGAAACACTTTATGGTAAATACATTTTCAAATATCACCCAGTATATGGTGGCAATGTTGACTTGGTTTATAACCGTGAAGAAACAACTCGTATCGAAGGTGGAGATGAACTCGTTCTTTCTAAGGATGTCCTTGCAGTAGGTATTTCACAACGGACAGACGCAGCATCTATTGAAAAACTTTTGGTTAATATCTTCAAGAAGAATGTTGGCTTCAAGAAAGTGATTGCATTTGAATTTGCTAATAATCGTAAATTCATGCACTTAGATACAGTCTTCACAATGGTTGACTATGACAAGTTCACGATTCACCCAGAAATTGAAGGCGATCTTCGCGTTTATTCTGTTACTTATGAAAATGAAAAACTTCATATTGCAGAAGAAAAAGGTGATTTAGCAGAATTGCTTGCTAAGAATCTTGGTATTGATAAAGTTCATTTGATCCGTTGTGGTGGTGGAAATGCTGTTGCAGCTGCTCGTGAACAATGGAACGACGGTTCAAACACCCTTACAATCGCACCAGGCGTGGTAGTGGTATATGACCGTAACGTTGTTACAAATAAGATTCTTGAAGAATATGGACTTCGTTTGATTAAGATTCGCGGAAGTGAATTGGTTCGCGGTCGTGGTGGACCTCGTTGTATGTCAATGCCATTTGAACGTGAAGAACTTTAAGATTAGAAAGAGGAAATAATAGAATGACAAACTCAGTGTTCCAAGGACGCAGCTTCTTGGCAGAAAAAGATTTTACACGTGCAGAATTAGAATATCTTATTGGTTTAGCAGCTCACTTGAAAGATTTGAAGAAACGCAATATTGAACATCATTATCTAGCAGGTAAAAATATTGCTCTCTTGTTTGAAAAAACGTCAACTCGTACTCGTGCAGCTTTCACAACGGCAGCAATTGATCTTGGTGCTCATCCAGAATACTTAGGAGCTAATGACATTCAGCTTGGTAAGAAAGAATCTACTGAAGATACTGCTAAAGTATTGGGACGTATGTTTGACGGGATTGAATTCCGTGGCTTCAGCCAACGCATGGTAGAAGAATTAGCAGAATTCTCAGGTGTTCCTGTATGGAATGGCTTGACAGACGAATGGCATCCAACTCAAATGTTAGCTGACTATTTGACAGTTCAAGAAAACTTTGGTCGTTTAGAAGGCTTGACTCTTGTCTACTGTGGTGACGGACGCAATAACGTTGCAAACAGTCTCCTTGTAACAGGTGCTATCCTCGGTGTAAATGTTCATATCTTTTCTCCAAAAGAACTCTTCCCAGCTGAAGATATTGTGAAATTGGCAGAAGGATATGCGAAAGAAAGTGGCGCACATGTCTTAATTACTGACAATGCAGATGAAGCTGTTAAAGGTGCGGATGTCCTTTACACAGACGTTTGGGTATCTATGGGTGAAGAAGACAAATTTGCAGAACGTGTAGCCCTTTTGAAACCTTACCAAGTAAATATGGACTTGGTTAAGAAAGCTGACAATGAAGATTTGATTTTCTTACACTGCTTACCAGCTTTCCATGATACAAATACTGTCTATGGTAAAGACGTTGCTGAAAAATTCGGCGTTGAAGAAATGGAAGTAACTGACGAAGTATTCCGCAGCAAATACGCTCGCCAATTTGACCAAGCTGAAAACCGTATGCATACTATTAAAGCAGTTATGGCAGCAACTCTTGGTAACCTTTATATTCCAAAAGTATAATTTAAAACCAAAACCGTTTACCAACAGCTATGAGGGCTGCGACTAATAGCTTTAGTCCAGTCCTCATTTTTAATAATGCTCGTATCAACAGTAACATTACTATTGACAACAAAATGAATGTTATAGGTTCAAAAACAACTTATATCTGGAGTTCGTTGTTGACATTAGAATGGAAAAGCACTATAAAAGCAACTCTAAAAGGAGGACAACTATTTATGGCAAATCGTAAAATTGTTGTGGCTTTGGGAGGAAATGCCATCCTTTCATCTGATCCATCAGCAAAAGCACAACAGGAAGCATTGGCAGAAACAGCAAGTCATCTTGTGAAATTGATTAAAAATGGTGACGACTTGATTATCACTCACGGTAATGGACCACAAGTTGGAAATCTTTTATTGCAACATTTAGCAGCAGATTCTGAAAAAAATCCAGCATTCCCGCTTGATTCGCTCGTTGCGATGACAGAAGGAAGTATCGGCTACTGGTTGCAAAATGCTCTTCAAAATGCTTTACGTGAAGAAGGGATTGAAAAAGAAGTTGCTTCTGTTGTGACACAAGTCGTGGTTGACAAAAACGACCCAGCTTTCACAAATTTGAGCAAACCAATCGGACCATTCTACACAGAGGAAGAAGCAAAAGCAGAAGCTGAAAAGAGTGGAGCTACTTTCAAAGAAGATGCTGGACGTGGCTGGAGAAAAGTAGTTGCTTCACCAAAACCAGTTGGAATCAAAGAAATTGAAACTATTCGTACACTCATCAATGCAGGACATGTCGTTGTGGCTGCTGGTGGTGGCGGCATTCCTGTTATCAAGGAAGACAATGGTCATCTTGCCGGCGTAGAAGCAGTAATTGACAAAGACTTTGCTTCACAATGTCTGGCTGAATTGGTCGAAGCAGATCTTTTCATTGTCTTGACAGGTGTTGACTATGTTTATGTGAACTACAATAAACCAGATCAAGCTAAGTTAGAGCGTGTTAATGTAGCTCAGCTTGAAGAATACATCAAGCAAGAACAGTTTGCACCAGGAAGTATGTTACCTAAAGTGCAAGCAGCTATTGCCTTTGTAAATGATCGACCAGAAGGCGAAGCTGTCATTACTTCTCTTGAAAACTTAGGTGCTTTAATTGAGTCTGAAAGCGGAACGATTATTGAAAAAGGATAACAGAGTGTTATCATTTATAAGTTTAAGACTGTAATAAAACTTTTTAAAACAATGTCGGTGTTTCCTATTTTTAGATTTGCTTTCTTTAAGTCTATTTTACTGTTGTAAAATGATAATTTTTTTGAAAATGACTAGTATTTTTCATTTGAATATGTTAAAATATAGTCAAAGGAAGCGCTTTCTGAAAATGGGATTCGGTTAAATTTTTACAATTTGTTACATTTAGGAGGAAAACAAATGAGTGAAAAAGCAAAAAAAGGGTTTAAGATGCCGTCATCTTATACCGTTTTGATGATTATCATTGCCATTATGGCAGTATTGACCTGGATTATTCCAGCTGGTCAATATGATGCTGATAAGTCTGGTAATCTAATTACAGGAACCTATAAGACTGTTGCTCAAAATCCACAAGGGATTTGGGATGTCTTAATGGCTCCGATTCGTGCTATGCTTGGGAAAGAACCAACATCAGCAGCAATTGATGTTGCCTTCTTTATTCTGATGGTTGGTGGTTTCCTTGGTGTTGTCAATGAAACAGGTGCCCTTGATGTAGGGATTGCTTCTATCGTGAAGAAGTACAAAGGCCGCGAAAAGATGTTGATTTTAGTCTTGATGCCTCTGTTTGCTCTTGGCGGATCCACTTATGGTATGGGTGAAGAAACCATGGCTTTCTATCCACTTCTTGTGCCAGTTATGATGGCAGTAGGATTTGATAGTTTGACCGCGGTAGCCATTATCCTTCTTGGTTCTCAAATTGGATGTTTGGCTTCTACTCTAAACCCATTTGCTACAGGTATAGCTTCTGCGACAGCAGGTGTGGGTACTGGTGACGGTATCGTTCTTCGTTTAATCTTCTTTGTTGTAATGACAGCACTTGGTACGTATTTCGTTTATCGTTATGCGGATAAGATTCAAAAAGATCCGACAAAATCTTTGGTTTACAGCCATCGCGAAGAAGATTTGAAACACTTTAATGTAGATGCAGTTGCTAATGTAGAATCTACTCTTAGCAAGAAACAAAAACAAGTGTTGGTATTCTTTGTCTTGACCTTTGTTCTTATGATTATGAGTTTCATTCCATGGACGGACTTGAACGTACATGTCTTTGAAAACTTCAACAAATGGTTGATTGGCATTCCTGTAATTGGTAAAATTGTGGGTACATCAACTTCTGCATTAGGTACTTGGTACTTCCCAGAAGGAGCAATGCTCTTTGCAGTTATGGGTATTATCATTGGTTTTGTTTACCGCATGAAAGAAGATCGCTTCATCACTGTATTTATCAATGGTGCAGCTGATTTGCTTGGTGTTGCACTTATCGTAGCTGTTGCTCGTGGTATTCAAGTTATCATGAACGACGGTATGATTACAGCTACAATCCTTCACTGGGGTGAAGTAGGACTGAAAGGTCTATCATCTCAAGTATTTATCGTATTGACTTACATTTTCTATCTGCCAATGTCATTCCTTATCCCATCAACATCTGGTCTTGCCAGTGCAACAATGGGTATCATGGCACCTCTTGGAAAATTCGTCAACGTTCCAGCAAGCTTGATTATCACTGCTTACCAATCTGCTTCTGGTCTTTTGAACCTTGTTACTCCAACATCTGGTATCGTTATGGGGGCACTTGCTCTTGGACGTATTGATTTGGGTACTTGGTGGAAATTCGTTGCAAAATTGGTTGCAGGAATCTTTGTAGTAAGTATTCTACTTCTTATTTTAGGAACTTTCTTATAATAAGAAATTAATGAGGTGTTCTCTATGAAACAATTTTTAACCGAAAAAATTAAGTCTGATTATTTAGAATCGCTGAAAACAATCGTTTCCTACCCGTCAGTTCTTAATGAAGGGGAAAATGGAACACCTTTCGGACAATCTATTCAAAACGTCTTAGAAAAAATGCTAGAGATCACTAGGAGTTTAGGTTTTAAAACTTACATTGATCCTAAAGGCTATTATGGATATGCAGAAATCGGTCAGGGAGAAGAACTCCTGGCCGTTCTCTGCCATTTAGACGTTGTTCCAGCTGGAGATTTGTCCGATTGGGAAACTCCTCCATTTGAAGCAACTATAAAAGATGGTTGGATACATGGACGTGGGGTGCAAGATGATAAAGGTCCGTCCCTAGCTGCACTTTATGCTGTTAAAGCACTGATGGATGCAGGTGTGACATTTAACAAGCGGATTCGTTTCATCTATGGTACAGACGAAGAAACTCTGTGGCGCTGTATGGCTCGTTACAATGAGCTGGAAGAAACAGCGACGCTTGGTTTTGCACCGGATTCTTCTTTCCCGCTGACTTATGCTGAAAAAGGTTTACTGCAAGTTAAGTTACATGGTTCAGGTTCGCAAGAACTTGCTATTGAAGCAGGAGAAGCTTTTAATGTTGTACCTGCAAAAGCAAGCTATACGGGAAATTTAGCAGATTCATTAGAAGATGAATTGAAAAAACAGTCTTTTGAATACGAACGAACTGTAGATACAGTAACAGTCATTGGTGTTCCTAAGCATTCAAAAGATGCGGCTGAAGGAGTGAACGCCATTGTACGTTTGGCAACAGGACTAAATCTGCTTGTTCAACACCCTGCCATTCAATTTATCGCTGAAGCAGTTGGGGAAGATGCCACAGGCAGCAGCTTATTTGGTGAAATTTCAGATAAGCCCTCAGGAACCTTGTCCTTCAATATCTCTGGATTAACCATAAATCCAGACAAGTCTGAAATTCGGATTGACATGCGGATTCCAGTTCTTGCAGACAAAGATAAATTAGTACAGGAATTAAGCCAAATTGCTGAAAAATATCAATTGCGTTATGAAGAATTTGACTATCTTGCGCCATTATATGTGCCGCTTGATAGTGAATTGGTCAGCACGTTAATGGCTGTCTATAAAGAAAAAACAAATGATGACAGTCCTGCTGTGTCCTCTGGTGGTGCTACATTTGCTCGCACCATGCCAAATTGCGTGGCCTTTGGCGCACTTTTCCCTGGTGCTTTACAAACAGAACATCAAGCGAATGAACGAACTGTGATTGAGGATTTGTATAAAGCCATGGACATCTATGCTGAAACGATTTATCGCTTAGCTGGAAAATAGTTAGAAGAAAGTGGGAATGAGAAGAACTTGTAAATTGCACAAGAGTTTATTTTCCACCTAACTAGCAATCAATCATTGCGTCAATGTGGTTTTGATAGCGAAAAGCTAAGACTGGACGAAAGTGGTTCAATGTCATTGTAGTGGGGGTGATTCTGCTAGCAAAAAGAGAGGACGTCTTCGTTCTCTCTTTTTTGATGTTGAAAGCGATGAGAAGAGGGGAAGCCTTCAAAATTCTTGAAACTAAATGCGTTTAGCTGCATAACCTTGATGAGGTTGTTGGAAATTGGAGTAGGACAAGGTAAGAGCGTTGATAATCTTGATTCTATTTTTCAAAACTGTCTGAAAGAATCTCTTCAATGAGCTCGAAGAAATGCTTGGCTTGTTTCTTCTGGAAATGAAAGAGCAGGAGCTGAATAAAGCTTATAGAGCTGTCTGAATTCATCAGAATAGCAGAGTAATTTGTTGAGGATCTATACATTCGAAAAGCGAGGCGATAACACCGTTTATGATTAAGATTTCCGACTGTCCTGCTGGATAATTTAGAAACAATTCAGAATGATGAAAGTGCAAGGAAATGGCTACTTAGGCAGGGACTATACCTAAGATGCTTTTTGTTGTCAGTTTAGTTGCTTTCATGATAGGTCATATAGGACATTTTTTGTGTTTAAAAAAGCTCCATAATTTCTGAAGTAGAGTGACCCCTACAGAAATTATAGAACTTTATTTTTTTTCATATAATCTATAGATATTTCTTATGCTTTTGGTCTTTCAGCATACATATTCTACATAAAAAAGATTTTTTGTAAACGTTGTGTAATCGCTTGCAATTTCTGTGTTGAAAGGATATACTTAAGGCGAAATGTTGGTATTACGGTTCAATTTGCTTGTGCTAAGATATTCTTAGTTCTGTTTATAGTCAAAAAGGAGATAGACTATGAAGAAAATTTTACTAAAACTGATGTTCGGTGTTATGTTGCTGTCCTTATTACCTATTCAGGTAGCACAGGCCTGCTCCGGTTTCATTGTAGGTAAGGGACTAACCGCAGATGGTTCTACTCTCTATGGTCGTACGGAAGATTATCCTTATCCGCCAGATGGAGGTAAACATAATCAGAACTATGTTGTTGTGCCAGCTGCAACTTATAAAGAAGGCGATAAGATCGAAGATGAGTCAAATGGATTTACTTATCCACATTTGGCCAATGAGATGAAATATACAGCAACCTATGATGCAGCGCGTGGAAGATGGTAGTAACGGTAATTTTGGAGCTCATGGTTTTAATGAAGTTGGTGTATCAATGACAGGAACCGTTTCTGCGACACCAAATGACAAGGTCTTGAAGGCTGACCCGCTTGTGAAAGATGGACTGCCTGAAGCATCGATGATTGATTTAGTTTTACCTCGTGCTAAAACAGCTCGGGAAGGAATTGAAATTGTCGCTAAGGCCATCGAAGAAAAAGGCTCTGCTGAAGGCAATATCATCATGGTTGCTGACCAAAAAGAGCTGTGGTATATGGAGATACTATCTGGTCATCAATATGTTGCTATTAAATTCCCAGAAGACAAATATGCTGTTTTCGCAAATACTTACTATCTTGGCAATGTTGATTTTAATGATACGGAAAACGTCATTGCCTCTAAAGGAGTGGAGGAAGTAGCGAAAAAAGCAGATCATTATAAGACGGATAAAGACGGTAAATTCCATATTGCTAAATCTTATGGACCTGATGAATATGCAGAACGTAACCGTTCTCGGACTTTTGCTGGTATCAAATGGATGGATCCAGATTCTCCAGTTACTTATAAAGATGAAACCTATGATTTACTTCGTACTCCAAGTAATCCAAGTAAAAAATACACTGTTCAGGATGTTATTGGGGAACAACGGAATCGTTTTGAACACCTACCTCAATTTAAGGCAGATGATTTGGTAGAAGTTGGCAAGAAAAAAGATGAAAGCGTTTACAAATATGCCCTAGGTAACGAAAATGTTATTGATGCCCATATTTATCAAATTAAATCTAAGCTTCCAAGTGAATTTGGGGGTATTGTTTGGTTAGGTCTTGCCCAAAGCCGTAATACACCGTATGTGCCATTCTATGGTAATGTTGAAGATACCTATGAAGCCTTTAAGCCACGAACAGATAAATATGATGGTAAATCTTGGTATTGGTCTGTTTGGCATATTGACCAAATGGTGATGAAGTATCCGGAAATCTTTGGCACTAGCATCCAAGAAAAATGGAAAACAATGGAAGATCAGTGGGTTAAAGACCAAGCTGAAAGGGATGCAAAATATGAGGCGTATACAGCTGAACAAGCTAAAGCTGCTGGACCTGAAGTGACAAAAGAAGCCCTTGAGCGTTCTGAAAAAATCTTTAAAGAAATCAAATCCGTTGAAAAGGAAATGGAAGAAAAAATTAAAGAGAAAAAAGGCAAAGATGCTGATCTGGTTTACACTGGTTATAATAAAGCAAACCTGCTGGCAAAATATGAAAAAAATAAAAAAGATGCTGGAACAGCAAAATCAGAATCGAAGAAGACGGATTCCAATCAACTTGGTTTCATGCTAATCATAGCATTAGTTGTGATTATTCCTGGATTTATCGCTTTCAGACCATTTAATAAGAAAAAAGAAGATTAAAAAGCAGGGCACAATGTCAACTGTAGTGGATTGACCTAACCTGACACTTAGAGAAGACTAGCTTGGTCTTCTCTTTTTTGATGTTTAAGGTGATGAGAATGCGTTTCTTAAAGTTGTCAAAGCTCCGAAAGCCAAAAGAATAACTCTATAATCTCTGAAGCAGAGTCCACCCACTACAGAAATTATAGAACCACAAAATTCCAGCCTTAGCTTTTTAATCTTTACTAAAGAAGAACGGGGGTGCAAATTGTTTTAATTTGTTAAAACAGTCTTGTGCTTTTTGATTGTCCTCGCAGATAATCAAGCAGACATCATCACCGCAGACCGTTGCAACAATTTCGGAAAATTCTAGAGCATCTAAGATAGAACCGAATGATTGTGCCAATCCAGGAAGGGTTTTCATGACAACTTGATGTTGAACAGGACGCAACATAATCAAGGCATCTTCCATATAGAGACGCAGGCGTTTTTCCCAGCGTGAAGGTGCCATGCTATTGATAATGTAATAAGAAATATCTGCTTCGTGTACTTTTACCAAGTTCAAAGCTTTAATGTCTCGAGAAAGTGTGGATTGCGTCACTGTAACGCCATTTGCTGAAAGCAAATCTTGTAATTCTTGTTGTGTGTGAATTTTTTTCTCTAGGACAAGTGAGCGAATGAGTCGATGACGGCTTTCAATTTTATTCATATTTCACCTATTATTTTATAAACATAGCATCTCCAAAGCTGAAAAAGCGGTATTTTTCGTCAATGGCATGCTGATAAGCAGAGAGCACTAATTCTCGACCTGCAAAGGCTGAAACGAGCATGACGAGAGTGGACTTTGGAAGGTGGAAATTGGTAGAAAAAGCATCTACGATTTTCCAATCGTAGCCAGGTTTAATAAAGATGTTGGTCCAACCGGAGTCTGCTTTGATTTCCCCATTAAATTTTGAACCGATTGTCTCTAGTGTACGGATAGAAGTTGTTCCGACCGCTATAACACGTTTCCCGCTGGCTTTGACCTGTCGAAGCGTGTCAGCTGCTTCTTCAGACAGTGTATAGAATTCTGAATGCATCTCATGTTCGTCCACATTATCTACAGAGACAGGACGGAAGGTTCCTAGACCAACATGAAGCGTCAGATAGACTAATTTCACACCTTTAGCTTCAATCTGAGTCAGCAGCTCTTTGGTAAAATGAAGCCCGGCAGTAGGAGCAGCCGCTGAGCCATTTTCTTTAGCATAAACAGTCTGATAGCGTTCACGGTCTTTTAATTTTTCATGAATATAAGGCGGCAAGGGCATTTCGCCCAGACTTTCAAGCACTTCCAAGAAAATCCCTTGGTAATGGAAACGTACAATTCGTCCACCGTGTTCTAATTCTTCTAAGACAGTTGCTGTTAAGCGCCCGTCACCAAAAGATATAGCTGCTCCGACTTTTAAGCGCTTGGCTGGTTTCGCTAGCACTTCCCAATCATCTCCTGCGATGTTTTTCAACAGTAGTAATTCAACATGTCCGCCTGTTTCAGGCTTTTCACCATGAAGGCGTGCTGGCAAGACGCGCGTATCATTCATAACCAAAGCGTCTCCGGGATTTAATTGGTCGATAATAGCGTCAAAGTGAGTATCTTCCATTTGACCAGTTTCGTGATTGACGACTAAAAGGCGGGAAGCATCTCGCTTTTCTAAAGGTGTTTGTGCGATTAACTCTTCTGGTAAATGAAAGTCAAAATCAGCAGTATTCATACATTCTCCTTAAGCTGTAAATAAAATCCATAACGAATAACAACAAGCAACAAGTGGCAGGCACATGAGTAAAATGCCTAAAATCAATAGGGTATAATGCCAGATTCGCTTGGTTTTGAAAAGGAGCGCAGCGATAACAAATGCAACTCCCAGTAAAAATAAACAGAGTAAATAGACTAACATTCTTCTATTATAGCACGATTTTTCGTGCAAACAAGCTCGGATTCTTTAAAAAGGGACAAATTCTCTTGACAAAAATTGGTCTATACCATATAATATAATTAAATAAGGAAAAGGAGTTTAGCGATGAGAATTATTCAAGTGGAAAATCAAGTAGACGGTGGTAGAGTAGCCTTTGAATTATTAAAAGAAAAATTAGCGAAAGGAGCTAAAACGTTAGGATTAGCGACAGGTAGCAGTCCTTTGAGTTTTTACGAGCAAATTGTTGAAAGTGATCTTGACTTGACAGATTTGACAAGTGTGAATCTAGACGAGTACATAGGATTAAGTGGGGAAAATCCTCAGTCTTATCGTTATTTTATGCAAGAACATTTATTTAATCAAAAGCCTTTTAAAAAAAGCTTTTTACCAAATGGTGTTGCTGAAGACGCGGAAGCAGAAGTGAAACGCTACAACCAAATTTTGGTAGAGCATCCCGTTGACCTGCAAATTTTGGGAATTGGTACAAATGGTCATATTGGGTTTAATGAACCAGGGACGAGCTTTGATAGTACTGTTCATGTAGTGGATTTGGAGCAATCAACTATTGAAGCGAATGCTCGTTTCTTTGATAAAATAGAAGATGTACCGACGCAAGCTTACTCAATGGGGATTCGGAATATTCTCGATGCAAAATCTATTATTTTATTTGCTTATGGTGCTTCAAAAGCTAAAGCGATTGCAGGAACAGTAGAAGGACCTATTACAGAAGAACTACCAGGAAGCGTCCTTCAAAAACATGAAGATGTTGTCATTATCGCAGATAAAGAAGCTTTAAGTATTTTGAAAAAATAAGAATCTATTTCCTATCTAATTTTTAGGTAGGTTTTTTGATATTTTGGAAAAAGTTCGTTATCTTATGGATAAAGTGTGCTATACTAGAAGATAAGTGAGAACTTAGGAGGATTCTAGTGAAAAAGCTGTTAGCTATTGTTTGTCTTTTTGTGTTGTATGTGGGAGTAACTTTTGCTCGTGCAGATGAATTGGTTGATATGGCACAAAAAATGTATCCAAACGAGAAGGTCAATCCAATCAATCGTCCGAAATCATCCTTGATTGTAGATGCTAATACGGGAAATATCCTTTGGCAAGACAATATTGATGAAGTTCGTGATCCTGCCAGTATGAGCAAATTGATGACCTTGTATTTAGTTTTTGAAGCAATTCAGCAAGGAAAGTTGAGCGAAAATACAGTTATCAAAGCAACACCACGTGATGAAGCAATTGCCAAAATTTACGAAATTTCCAACAATAAAATTGTGGCGGGAGTAGATTATACTGTCTCTGAATTGATTACGATGACAGCTGTTCCATCTTCAAATGCGACAACTGTTATGTTAGCCAATTATTTATCTAACAATGATCCAGATACATTTTTGGACATGATGAATGCCAAGGCAAAAGCATTAGGTATGACCAATACAAAATGGTTCAATGCTAGCGGAGCTGCAGCTGTTTCTTTCAAAGGCTTGTATACTCCACAACGGTATGATAACAATGTAGCCAATCAGACAACGGCGCGCGATTTAGCCATTTTAGGGTACCATTTCGTCAAGAATTATCCAAATATTTTAAATTACACCAATAAACCAGTCGTAACGGTAAAAAAGGGAACGCCGTATGAAGAAACCTTTGAAACCTATAATTATTCTCTTCCTGGTGCCAAATATGGCATTGAAGGCGTCGAAGGTTTAAAGACGGGGTCAAGTCCACGAGGAGCTTTTAATTACATCGCAACGATTAAGCGAGGGGAACAACGTTTGATTAGTGTCATCATGGGTGTTGGTGATTGGGCTGATCAAAACGGAGAGTATTATCGTCATCCGTTTGGCAATGCCTTGATTGAAAAGGCATATGCTGACTATGAGTATAAAAAGGTTTTCAATGCTGGTGAGCAAGAAATCAATGGAAAGACCTATAAATTATCAAAAGATTTCTATGCAACAGTGAAAAAAGGTACAGCAGCAAAAGCAGTTGTGGAAAATGGGGTGTTGAAAAACGAGAATGGTCTGGAGCAACTTTCTTCGCTCATTTCAGATGGAGAAAGTGTCACAGAAGTAAAGAATACTGCAACTAAAAACAGTACAGCTAAGTCAACTGTAAAAACTACAACAGCAAAATCTAGCGGAAAAAGTTTGAAGCAACTCTTTTTAGATTATCACATTCTGATCGCAGTTCCGTTGCTTATTCTTTTGCTCATTGTCGTTTTTGAAGCAACGAAACGTAAGCAAAGAAGAAAACAGCGTACGACTAACGATACACAGCTATCTCGTCGTCAGAAACGTTAATCACTCATTGCAGAATAGAAAGCTCGATTGGTTGATCCAATCGGGCTTTGTCACCCTTTTAGGGAGAAGGAAAAATCATGTTTAGGAAATTTCAAAATAGCTATTTTGCTTATTTTTTGATGTATGATTTTTATTTTTTATCGTATTCGCTTTTTTCGACTTTAATTTCAGTTTATATGCTGGATAAGGGGTATTCGGCTAGTCAGGTTTCACTTGTTGTCTCTGCCTCGTTCTTTTCTTCAATGATTGTACAGCCTATTATGGGTGTTTTGAATGATGCGATTGGCATTAAAAAAGTAACCATTTATAGCTTTCTTTTCATCATCGTTGGAGCAATTTTTTTCATGCAAGCCAATAATCTCTTGCTCTTGACAATTTGGTACAGCGCTGTTTTAATGCTAATCAACGGTGTGAATCCTGTTATGGACGTTCTAGCTGCTAGAAGCCCTTATACTTATGGGAAAATCCGTATCTGGGGGACTTTTGGCTATGCAATGGGCTCACAATTAGCAGGGCTGATTTATAAGTTCATCTCTCCGCAAGCGATTTTCATCGTGTTTATCGGTATGATGTGTGTGAGTATTCTTGGAGTGCTGGGAATTGAGCCAAAACAAGATCAGCGTCCTAAAAAAACGACACAAACGAAAAATGATTCCTATATTGGACAGATTTTTAAAAATAAAACATATTTG
>ERZ773269.639-NODE-639-length-40457-cov-10.229271_pt1 | contig 40457 bp, 32 predicted proteins | sample MGYA00511958_ERZ773269 | MGnify/ENA primary metagenome ERZ773269 (study PRJEB29015, sample SAMEA2737761) | human gut metagenome | biome: human gut; feature: human-associated habitat; material: faeces | place: China | collected 2012 ... | reverse complement strand
TGATAGCGAGCTTTGTGGGCTTGATTGGTGAATCCACCATGTGCTTACCTCTCTTATAAGAAAGAATGTCCCGCTGGTAGCAGGTTTTCTCTTAGAATTTCATCTTTACTTTATCCACACAGCATGACGTTTCAAGGCGTTATAACACGACTTGCAAATAATGAAAAGTGATATGCATCACAAAAGATGTGAGCGCTCACAAACGCTGTGTCCGCTGCGTTGCACTGTTTTGCAAGGTTTTCAGCCGATTGACTGTTCCACGATTTGCGCAGCCAAATGATCGTCCACTTCCGCTTCGAGCATCATACCGTCGTCACGGTATTCGACGTTGATCACTTTGCCGTATTCACGTACGCGCGACACCAGCGAACCGGCAGTGTATGGCAGCAACGCCTCGACATGCACGTTCGGCGTCGGCAGCATGGATTCCACCTGCATACGCAGCTCGTCGACGCCTTCGCCGGAAAACGCCGATACGATGTACGCTTCCGGCATCAACGCCTCGATACGCTCGCGTGTGGCCTCATCCATACGGTCGGCCTTGTTGAACACGATAATCGTGGGAATGGTTTCGACGCCGTCGATGTCGGAAAGCACATCGTCGACCGCGTCGATTTGCGAGAACGGGTCCGGATGCGAGCCGTCCACCACATGCACGATCAGATCGGCTTCGGAAACCTCCTCCAGCGTGGATTTGAACGCTTCAATCAGCTGCGTAGGCAGTCGACGCACGAACCCGACGGTATCGACGTACGCATATTGACGTCCATCTTTGGCACGCGCCCTGCGCACTGCGGTGTCCAATGTGGCGAACAGCGCGTTCTCCACCAATTCCGCTGATCCGGTCAACCGATTCGTCAACGACGATTTGCCCGCGTTCGTATATCCAACCACGGCAACGGTCGGCAATCCGAAACGACGGCGAGCGCCACGTTTGACGTCACGCGCGGGAGCCATCTGTTCGATCTGTTTGCGGAGTTTGGCGATGCGGCTTCGGATCACACGGCGGTCCATTTCGATTTTCGTTTCGCCAGGTCCTCGCGAGCCGATGCCCGCGTCTCCTGCGGCGCGGCCGCCTGCCTGTCGTGACAGTGATCCGCCCCAGCCTCGCAGTCGTGGCAGCATGTACTGGAGTTGTGCCAGTTCCACTTGGGCTTTGCCTTCGCGTGAGGTCGCATGTTGGGCGAAAATGTCGAGGATCACGGCAGTGCGATCCACGACCTTCACTTTGGTGGCGTCTTCCAAGGCGCGGCGTTGACTTGGCGGCAGGTCATCGTCCACAACGATGGTGTCGGCTTCCTCTTGCGCCACGATTCCGGCGAGTTCGCGGGCTTTGCCGGAGCCAACGTATGTAGCTGCGTCCGGCTTGATACGATGCTGCAGCAGGCCGTCGCATACCACGGCGCCGGCGGTTTCGGCGAGCGCGGCAAGTTCTCTCAATGATTCTTCGGCCTGTGCCTGTGTGGTTTCACGGCTGGACCACACGCCGACGAGCACGACGCGTTCGAGGCGGACTTTTCGGTATTCGACTTCGGTGACGTCTTGCATTTCGCCGAGTCCGGACACATGCTTCAACGCATTGCGGGATTCGCGTTCCTGCCATTGTTCGTCATGGGATTCGTTGAAATGGTTCTCGCCGTTGGTATCAAGCAGCACTTCGGACTGGTCGGCGAGCACGCCTGACACGTCGTTGGCGCTCATGCTATGCTCGATGTCGTTTTCTTGGCTCAATGGCACCTCTCACGGTTAAACTATGGTGTCTTTATTATCATCATTCTCTAGAGACATGGGTATCGGGCATTCGCCACGTGGATGAGCGTGGCTTGCGTGATGCCGGAGGCGAGCGTTTGCAAGGAGTGGGTATGGCACAGGCCGAACAGTATTTCGCGGCTGATCCGCAGTCGAAGGATGTACGTAAGAGGCTGCATGTTGTGTTGCGAGGCAATGAGGCCGATGTTGAGGTTTCCAATGGCGTGTTTTCCGGCAATCGCGTGGATTTGGGAACGTCCGTGCTGCTTCGTCAGGCTCCGGAGCCTCCTGAGGAGGGTACGTTCCTTGATCTGGGTTGCGGTTGGGGTCCGATTGCGTTGACACTTGGTTTTGCTTCGCCGAAGGCTGATATTTGGGCGTTGGACGTGAATGAACGCGCGTTGGATCTGACGCGTCGCAATGCCGAGCTCAATGGTGTGAGGAACGTTCATGCGGTCACCGCCGATGAGATCCCTTCGGATATGACGTTTGATCTGATTTGGTCGAATCCGCCGATTCGTGTTGGCAAGGATGTGCTGCATGAGTTGTTGATGACGTGGCTACCACGTTTGAATGCGGGTGGTGCCGCCTATTTGGTGGTGCAGAAGAATTTGGGGTCGGATTCGTTGATTCCGTGGCTTGCCACGCAGCTTGGCGATGGTTATGAGGTAAGTAAGTACGCGAGTTCGAAGGGCTTCCGCGTTATCGAGGTTATGAAGGCATGAAATTCGAATATCCTTCCCAACTGCCGGTTTCCGCTGCACGTAGCGATATTGCCGAGGCGGTGAAGTCGAGCCAAGTCGTGATTGTGTCTGGTCAGACGGGTTCCGGTAAGACCACGCAGCTGCCGAAGATTCTGTTGGAATTGGGCCGTGGATCGCATGGCAGGCAGATTGTGCACACGCAGCCGCGTAGGCTGGCCGCTCGTACCGTGGCCGAACGTATCGCCGCGGAGATGGGCGTGCGTTTGGGCGACGAGGTCGGCTATCAGGTGCGTTTCACCGATGAGAGCTCACCGAAGACCCGTCTTCGCGTGGTGACCGACGGTATTCTGTTGGCGCAGATTCAACGCGATCCGAAACTGATGCAATACGATACGATCGTTATCGACGAGGCGCACGAACGTAGTCTCAATATTGACTTTCTGCTCGGTTATTTGACTGCGCTATTGCCGAAACGACGTGACCTGAAATTGGTAATCACGTCGGCGACGATTGATTCGGTGAAGTTCCAGGAGCATTTCGAGCACGCTTTGCATACGAAAGTGCCGGTTATCGAGGTTTCGGGACGAACCTACCCCGTGCAGGTCGTGTATGAGCCGCTGGGCACCGCTCCGGCGTTGATGCGTTCCGTACCCGGTTTTGAAACGGGCGCGATGCCGGGCGATGCCGACTATGAAACGTTGTCGGCCGCTCCTGACGCGAAGGATTCCCGCGAGCCGAACGTTGACATGCCGACGGCGGTGGCGCGCGCCTGTGCCGAGTTGGTGATTCATTCGAGTCATGACCGTGGCCCGCGCGATATTCTCGTGTTCGCCTCGGGCGAGCGCGACATTCATGATTTTGAGAATGCGCTGCGCCATCATTATGGTCCGCGTGCCATTGATATGCGTCGTCCTGATGCGATTGAGATCGTGCCGTTGTTCGCGCGGTTGTCCTCCAAGGAGCAGCATCGCGTGTTTGAGCCGCATGACCATCAGCGTATTGTGATCGCTACGAATGTGGCCGAAACGTCGTTGACGGTGCCGGGCATTCGTTATGTGGTCGACCCTGGCACCGCTCGTATTTCACGTTATTCGAAGAGCGCGAAAGTGCAACGGCTTCCGATTGAACCGATCAGTCAGGCGAGCGCGAACCAACGTTCGGGTCGTTGCGGTCGTATTGCCGATGGTATTGCGATTCGCTTGTATTCTCGTGAGGATTTCGAGACGCGCCCGGAATTCACGGAGCCTGAGATTCTGCGCACGTCGTTGGGTGCGGTCGTATTGCATATGCTGTCGGTGGGTGTGGCTCGTACCGCGCAGGATGTTACGGATTTCGGCTTTATCGATCCGCCTGATATGAAGGCGGTGTCTGATGGTTTCAATGAGTTGACCGAGTTGAAGGCCGTGGCGCGCAAGCATGGCGAGGTTGTGCTGACGCATACAGGTCGCATGCTTGCACGCATTCCGATCGACGTGCGTTTGGGCCGTATGATCATCGAGGCTGCGAAGTCGACCACGCCGAACACGTTGGCCGCAGTGCTGGTGGTGGTCGCGTTCCTAAGTTTGCAGGATCCCCGCGAACGTCCGGATGAGAATCGTGAGGAGGCCGACCGCATTCATAACCGGTATGCCGATCCGTCCAGTGATTTTCTGACCGCGTTGAACTTGTGGGATCGCGTGTTCCAAGCTGATGGCGAGCCGAGCAATTCCGCGCTTCGTAGGATTTGCAAGACTGAGTATTTGAGTTGGCTGCGCATCCGTCAGTGGAAGGATCTGGTCACGCAGTTGCGTGAGATGTGCAAGGAATTCAAGTTCAAGGTTGGCGATCCGATTCCGGCTTCGCGTCCGCCGCTTGAGATTCGTCAGCTTCCGTCGAATCAGCAGGCTGCGCATTCGTTGTGTTGTTCGTGGGATGCGCAGGGTATTCATACGTCGATACTTTCGGGCTTGTTGTCGATGATGGGCATGCAGATCGTGCGTGAACCGAAGGCGTCTGATTTCGCTGGCTTGAAGGGCGCTGCCCGTGCGCGTGCCATGAAGCGTGCGCAGAAGATGGCGAAGAATGATTATCAGGGTGCGCGTGGCACGCATTTCGCATTGTTCCCGGCTTCCGCGGTTGCCAAGTCGACACCGCAATGGGTGATGAGCACGGAGTTGGTGGAAACGAGCCGCTTGTGGGCGCGATATTCCGCCCAGATCGATCCTGCTTGGGCTGAACCGTTGGCGGGTTCGTTGACGCGAACCACGTATGCGGATCCGCATTGGTCTGGTTCGCGTGGCTCCGCGGTGGCGAGCGCGAAGGTACTGTTGTATGGTTTGCCAATCGTACAGGATCGTACGGTGCAGTGGGGTCGTATCAATCCGCTGGAGGCCCGTGATTTTCTGATTCGTCAGGGTTTGGTCGAGGGCGATATTCAGCAGCGGTTCTCGTATGACGATTTCATTGCGAAGAATCGCGATGTGTTGGAGGATGCCGCCGACGATGCGAGTCGCACACGTCAGATGGCGCAGGCGGTCAGTGATGAGGATCTGTTCGATTTTTATAATTCGGTGATTCCCAATACTGTCACGTCGGTTGCGGATCTTGCGAAATGGTGGAAGTCGAAGCATGATGAGCAGCCGGATTTGTTGGATTTTGATCCGGAGAAGGTGGAGCGTCTTGCTGATGCCAAGTCAGTGTCGTTGGCTGATTATCCGGATCATTGGCATACGTTGGGTACGGACGGCTCCCCTATCGATTTGAGGTTGAGTTATGTGTATGATCCGCATGATCCAAACGATGGCGTGACCGTGCATGTGCCGTTGAAGGTGCTGTCTCGTTTGACACCGGAACAATTCACGTGGAATGTTCCCGGATTGTTGGATGAGTTGATTGTCGGCATGATCAAATCGTTGCCGAAGACGTTGCGCGTACAGTTTGTTCCCGCTCCTGATACGGCTCATAAGATTCGTGCGTGGATTGATGAGAGGTATCCGGATCTGCCTGGTTCCGGTAACCAGCAGAAGCCGAATCTTGCTCCTACCAATGCGGAGGGTGTGAGCACGTGGCCGGATTTGCCGCATGTGTTTACGCAGGCGGCCATCAGCATTGTCGGCGCGCAGATTCACCCTGAAGTGTTGACTGGTGAATTGTGGAGCAAGCTCACGCCGTATTTGCGCGTGACGTTCTCTGTGGAGCAGCAGTTGCCTCCGAGTCGCAAGAGTCAGCATGGCAGGCGTCATGCGCGGGGCCCCGTCAAGGTGCTTGGCTCGGGCAAATCGTTGGTGGAGTTGCAGCGCAAGTTTGCGGAGCAAGCCGAGGCTTCCGCACGGCAGATGGTAAAGAAGCAGGCGGAAAACGCTGGAAATCAGGGCAAGCTTGTGGAGCAGGCCAATCTGCTGCATAAGGCTGGTGCCACTACCGAAGCTCGTTCCACCATGCTGTGGCGCGGTGCACTTGATGTTTTGCGTATGCCGAGCGAGCGTATTTCGTCGCGTTGGTTGGGTGCGGAGGCGTTGATGTTGGCGTCCGCACCATATCAGTCCACGAAGGATCTTACTGAGGATCTGCAGTTGGCTGCGGTGAAGCGTTTGCTGCCGAATGTTGACGAATTGCCGGATGATGAGGCGTTGGCGAATGCGGTGCTTGATGTGCGCGAAGTGTTCGAAGATACCGTGTATGCGGTTGCGCATGATGTGATCGCTATTTTGAAGCGGTATGCGGAGGTTGATAAAGCCGTGTCAGGCAAGGCCGATCTGCCGATGTTGAGCGTTTTGCAGTCGATTCGTGAGCATATCGCCACGCTGGTGTATCCGGGATTCATCGGCAAGACTCCCCCGGATGCGTTGGCGTCGATTGAACGGTATCTGCATGCTGACGTGCTTCGTTTAGGTAAGGCGAAGAACGACAAGAATCGTGATGTGCGTTGGGCTTGGGAGGCTGATGAGGCCAAGCAGTTGGCCGACAAGGCCATGGCGAAGGCCGAACGTGAGCCTGCAGGTCCGCGTCATGAGGCGTTGATGAAGCAGGCGGTCACCGTACGTTGGATGCTTGAGGAATTCTACGTATCATTGTGGGCGCAGGAACTCGGCACGCCGAAGCCGATCAGCCTGCAGCGCATCAAGAAAGCGTTGAGCTAACGCATCATCATCTTTCGCATTCCATTGCCGTCGATACTGGCGGTTTTCCAGTATCGACGGCAATGGGACCTAATGAAATCATCCTCAGCCGAACCATGGTTAGCACACTCTAGCGTTGCTTGAAGAAACGGAACAACTGCGTTTCACGTATCGTCATACCGACGAGCACGCTTGATACCATCACTCCAGCGAATATCGCACATGGCGCGCGCATCGCACCCAACCATACGGTCATTGAATCGGCGATGCTCATGCGAACGCAATACGCGCCCAACAGCGCGGCCGAAGAGGCACACGCCAAACCGCTCCAAATCAACGTTTCCACAGCGATTTCCAGCAATTGCGCACCTTTGGACTGCCCTGAATGCAATGCACCAGCATATTCCAATCTACGACGACGCACGCCGAACGCGCCGAACACCAGCCCCACAACCAATCCCAGCCACGGCATCCAACGAGTCATACGCTGCCCGTACGAAGCTTGCGCATCGTAATGCGAATCGAAACTCTTATTCACCTGCGTCACGCCGGCATTGGATGACGAACCCGACGCAACCAGCGTGGAAAACAACACATCCTCCGTCTGCCCGCTTTGCGGCCACTGTCTGACCCAACATTCGTCGAACGTGCCATTCGACGCAGATACGGGCACAAGGAACGCGTAGACGAATCGCGTGTCACGACCATCGTTCGGCCAATCAAACACGCCTGCGACGCTCATCGTTCCCTGTTCGGTCTGCATTACACTGCCTTTGGTGAGACCAAAATCCTTGGCCACGTCGGTAGAAACCCACACGCCGGACACATCGGTTTTCGTGTTCCCGGCGATCATCCTGATCATGCCGGGCGTTACTTCATACGACGATATATCCTTGCCGGGCGTGGCAAGCGGCACAATCTGTTGACCGGCACGCATCGCACCGGCCAAGGTGCCCATCACACCGCCGCCAGCGTCGGCGAGCCTGTCACATGCGGCTCCGTCCACCGTTCCCCCAACGATGGCGTCAACGTCGGCATAGGCGTTGATGCGTTGTACCGCCTCGGTTTCGAGCCCTACCACATTGACGGCCTCATATCCGCCGAGCAATGTAGACGCGAACAATACCGCTGCAAACATAAGCAGCGCATGACTCACTCCCGCGCCAATATTGCGCAACGCTTCGGAAAGCACCGATCGTAATCGCATAATCGCCTACTCGCAGGTGAGATTGTTAAGTCCGCTGCCGATTTCCACATTGGAGATCGAAGCGATGTCTTCGCTGTTGGCTTGCACGAGGCTCACGCCCAGTTCGCCTCCCACGATCGACACTTTCACGGGAGTGTTGCCATGATTGTTGGATGTGGGCACGATGCAGCCGGTTGAACCGTTGATGCCGAATACCGCACCGGCTGGAACGCGCAGCACTCGCATCCGTTCGCTCAAGGCCAGAGTGGCGTCCAATCCCGCTTTTTTGGATTCCACGTCCACGGATTGGTAGCTGTCGTTCGCTTCGACTTGTTGCAGGAACCCGGCATCCGTGATTTCAGTGGTATTGGCTGGCAATGTTCCCGTAATGCCGAATATCGTCAACGTGCGGTCCTGCGCGGATGCGGTGCCGTTTTTGATGGTGAGTTTCGTCAATGATCCGGGGATTTTGCCGATTGCGGTTCCGCCCGTCACCATGGATCCGGCGGTTGCGCTCCACTCGTCAACGGCGACTTCGTGTTCGGGAATCCACAATGTGTCGGCCAATGACAACGATCCATCCGACGTATTGCCGTTGTCGGCCATCAACTGCTTCCACCCGTCCGATGTGGCCCGCCAATAGGTATCCGATCCGGGAACGCTGTTGTAGCCAAGTAAGCTGAGTTCATTATTCAGGGCGAGCACATCGCCGCCGATGTCTCCGGTCTTCAAATCGCGATACAAGGGGGTTGCGGTGTTCAACGCCACTACCGTGCGATCGTTCACCTGATAGGCACCTTTGCCTGAGGTCAGGCCGTTGCCGGACCAGTCCGCGGTGACCAGGCCACTCGCATTGCCGAAAAGATCACGGTCACTGGAAATGGTGGGCACCACGGTAACTTGTTGCGTACCCGCGTATTCCTGTACGCTGGCGGGAACCACAGTCCTCTCCCCCGCCGAACTGAGCAATGTCGGAGTGCGGTCAGGCAGCCACAATGCGCAGGATCCGACCGCAATACAGGCTGCCGTGACAGCCGCCAGCAGAGTCCAAGTCACAGCAGTGCACTTCGAACGCTTCCCTCCCGTCCTTTGCTTCATTCCGAATCGTCGCGTCATACTCACATATACCCCTTCAATCACGACCAACAAGCACCATCAGCGAATACATCACCATGATTCCCCCTGCGAATCCCTACGAGTAGCCGATCTTTCATATAGACCCCTTCTTTGAACATCAACTATTCGCCATGAAATCGTTCTCATTCTCGATCTCATATTTCCCAATAATGTCCCCAATAAAACAGCATTCGCGCAACATCACTTCGCATGTTCATTGACAGCGATTGCCAACGAACATGCGATTGAGCAGAACAACGAGACCTTGGAATCACTTACCTTCTCACCACAACTGTTCCGTATCGTCGGTCGCATATCCCACGTTGTAGCCGTTCGACACAAGGCAACTGCGCACTTGCAGGTTCTGCATGTCAAACGAAGTGTTGCCATCCGTTCCGGAAAACTCCTTGTTGAACCGGCTTACGGTATAGTCCTTCGGCACGAGCGAGTCTCTATGCAAACAATCGACCACGGCCTGCGCTTGATCGGCATACAGATTCGGATTGCCTACGATAATGCCGTACACATCCTGCACATCTGCAACATACTCATCGCCGCATTCCGTGGAATCATCGGAATATCGGGATTCCTGAATGGTCGTCCCCTGTTTGTGTCCAGCTTCGGCATAGAGTCCGCTCGGATATTTGATGAGTTTGATTTCCTTATATCCTTTGTCGATCATGCATTGCCGGTAATCGGACCAGGCTTTCTCATAATCCGACGTCGAAATCTCACCCGTACTCTTGGCTTTGTCCAATATCGTTTTCTGCGATTCAGCGATATTACCTTGCGATTCCCGCTGTTCAATCCATTCACTCAACGACGCCGCCAATTTCTGTCCGCCCGCCGACCCATTTTCGGATGATGATTCCGATGTGGCAGCATCAGAAGATGCGCCTGTGGCATCCCCATTAATTGAGCATCCCGCCAAAAGCATTGACAATGCGACGGCAAGAAAGCAAGTCTTGCAAAATGACATCCAAGAAGTCACCATCTTCACCCCCGTACTAATGTGTCACAACGAGTGTAACACCGCATGATAATGTGCATAGCAGGCGGCATTTCCGAAAAACTTACTTGCATATACGCAAATGAGGTAGGGTGGGTGTTGCGTGGTTGCAATTAGGGGACTACAAATGATTGGCAAGGGTGCGTCGGTAAGGTGATTGCCTCGTGAAAGGTTGGCTATGCGCGTTGCGGTTGAGGGGTTGGCTCATCGATTTGAGGGAACCGATCTGCTGTTCGAGAATTTGAGTTTCGTGGCCGAACCTGGTGTGACCATTGCGATATGCGGTCCGTCGGGATGCGGCAAGTCAACATTGCTGTCGATTCTTGCAGGATGGGAGCAGCCTTACGCTGGCACGGTGACGCGAGAAGGTGTGGATCGTGTTGGATGGGTGTTTCAGAATCCGTATGGTGTTGCGGAACGCACGGCGCTCGACCATGTGGTGTTTCCACTGCTCGCCAAGGGAATGAGCCGCCGCGAAGCGGAACCGAAGGCTTTGGAAGCGATGGAACTGTTCGATCTGGGATATGCGGCGGACAGGCGTTTCTGCGATTTGTCTGGAGGCGAGGCGCAGCGTCTTATGCTCTCGCGTGCGGTATGTTCCAGGCCGAACATGCTGCTGGTTGATGAGCCGACCGCCCAGTTGGATACGCGTACATCGCATTCCGTAAGCCATGTGCTCGGCAATCTGGCCGGTCAAGGCATGATCGTGCTGGTGGCAACCCATGATCCGGACACGCGGGACGCCTGCGATCGCGTAATCGATCTAGCCGACTACGCTCCGCAAGTCGGCGGGTCTACTGCCCAGCCCGCCAACATCGCAGTCCACTAATCGCTTTCCGCAATCTCAACGAATTACAGATAAAACTTCTATAACTTTGCCGCTTTCAGAAACCGCTCGTTCAAACCCGACCAAATGCCATCAGGCTTGCTGTTTGGCGTAGAAATCGCGCTCTCGAGCTACGAACGGGCGCAGCAGGGTTGTGGTGCCAACCGCACACAGCAGGAAGATCGCGCCCACAGGGCCAAGCCACATCAATCCCAAATGGGTGTTGACCAGTCCACCAACCGCGGAGCCGACCGCAATGCCGATGTTGAACGACATGGAATTGAGCGATGCGGCCAGATTCAGCGATCCCGGATGCGACTGAGAGGCAACATCCATATATAGCACCTGCGAGGCGGAGTTCTGCAGATACATGAACATGCCAAGCACCACCAGCAGCAACGCACCATACACCGGCACCCAATGCGTTACGATCAGCGATGCCATAAGCACGGCGTGCGCGCAGTAGATCGGACGAATATGCGTCAGTGGTTCCACTCCCCTGCCACGGTCGGCAAGCTTGCCGCCATACAGGTTGCTCCACAGGCAGGCCGCGCCGAAAATCACCAGGCCAACGCTTAAATACTGTTCGGGAACATGCACTTCGTCTCGCATGATCGGCGTCAGATACGTATAGAACACGTAAGTTGCCGCCGCGCCAAACACCACGGCAAGCACGCCCAGCTGAATACGACGGTCGAAAAACAGGCGGAACTGCGGCAGAAAACCAATCTTCACAATATGACTGTTGCGCGGCAGCACCATCACCATGAGCACAATAAGCACCACTGTGAGCACGTTCACCAAATGGAACGTCCAACGCCAGCCGAACGTGTTCGCAACCCACGTGCCAACCGGCACGCCCACCACGGATGCGATGGAGAAGCCGGAAAACACCCATGCGATGAACTTCGTGCGGTACTGTTCCGTTGTTACATCGGGCGCGTACGTCATGGCAATGGCCACCAGCGTGCCGGACACCAGCGCGATGAGGATTCGCGCCACTACGAGCACGCCATAATTCGACGCGAACGCGCACAGCACATTGCCGATAAGAAACACCCCAACCAGCGTCAGATGCGTGGCAAAACGCGGAAAACGAGCCGACAATGCCGATCCGAGCGGCGTGACCGGCGCATACACGAACGCGAACAGCGACACAAGATTGCCGACCGTCACCTCCGACACCTTCAAACCGGCCGCGATATCCGGCAGAATGCCAACGACAATGAACTCGCTCATGCCCAGCATGAAACTCAGCGAGATCAGCACAATCACGGGCAGATTGAAAAACCGTTCCTTCGCCACATCACTCTTCGCCATACGCTTCTCCTCCATAGCCCCCGCACTCCCCACGCCTTGCCAGACTCACGCTTCCCTTGAAGCTTCTCACGTCAATCGATGAACAAATCAATCGTCAAACAAACGATAAGCCAAACGCGATACAATGACGCGCGATGACACGCAAAACAACCACCACAGCAAAAAACAACCGCAAACCCAAGAAAAACAAGCAGCCAAGCCTCACCAAACTCCGTAACGCCTGGAAAAAAGCAAACACCCCAAAACGCATCCTCATAGTCGGCAAAACACTGATAGCCAGTATCGTCGCGCTCGCGTTGATCGTTGGATTGGTGCGATTCGTCGGTTGGCGTGTGCAAGTGGATGAAGCGGTCGCATCGCAGAAACAATTGCAGACGCAATACGATTTCAATCCGGGCAACATCATTTCAGATGGTCTGTTCTTCAACGGGAACGCGTTGAGCGAGCAGCAGGTGAACGCCATCATCGAAAAACAGGGTGCCGCATGCAGCGGCGAGAAATGCTTGAAATCCATGACGTTTAGCACCGAATCGCAACCCGCCAACGAATACTGCGAAGCATATGAGGGAGAGCCGAACGAAAGCGCCGCGGCGATCATCTACAAGTCGGGAAAGGCGTGCGACATCAGTCAAAAAGTGCTGCTCACCGTGCTGCAAAAGGAGCAGCATCTGCTTACCGCCACCGATCCAAGCGACTTCCAATTCAAGTCGGCCATGGGATTGAGCTGCCCGGACGACGCGAACTGTGACCCGGAATATGCAGGTTTTTTCAAACAGGTGTATGGCGCGGCGAAACGCTACCAGTATTACGTGCAACATGAGGATCGCTATGGATACCATGCGGGCACGCTCAACTATATTCAATACAATCCGGACGCCAGCTGCGGTGGCAGCAACGTGTACATCGAAAACAAGGCGACCGCACTGCTGTACATTTACACGCCTTATCAGCCGAATGCAGCCGCATTGGATGCGGGAGTCGGCGAAGGCGACGCCTGTTCGACCTACGGCAATCGCAACTTCGCGATCATCTACAATTCGATGTTCGGCTCTCCTCGAGGCTGATTTTTCGATACAATTGCTCATGGAAGGGACTGACCAGAAGGAGCCTTTCATGGGCCTACTCAACAACAACGACTATATCGACCCATTCAAGGGTTCCGATTACATCGATCCCAGCAGCAACGCCGAACGCCTGTCTAATCAGGTGAACCGTGACCATGCGCGGCGTGAATCCTATGTCCAGCGGCGATATGTGAAACCCGCGCAGAGCGATCAGGCATCGCGCGACAGGCAGGCCCCACAAAACACCCGATCCAAGCAAGACGGTAGATCTCAACAGGCGCAAGGCGATCAGTCCACACGAGGAGACACGCTCCAAACCATGTTGAACGACTGGTCCACGCAAACCATGCGGTATGCCCAGTCCATGCAGCAAAGCTTGCAACAGGCGTTGCGGCAAAATCAGCAAAACCCGCAGAACCCGCAAGGACGCCCATCGCAGCCCTATAATCCGCCGCGCATACAAACGGAACGAGCCACACGCGAGTTCCAATCCACTTCCGACAAGAAGCAACGCCGCCATAAAAACGGCTTCGTCACCGTTTTGGAGATCGTTATCATCATCGCTGTAATAGCGTCGATTGGCGGAATGCTTTCTGACAGCATGTCAAACATCATCTCCGATTTCGATGGATCCACAAGCCAGTTCGAGGAGCTGTCCACACAGGAAACCGTCAGCGAAGACGTTGGAAAGCTCTACTCCACCGGAGGAAAAGCATTGGAAGTGAACATCGAAGGCGTGCAGACAGGTCCGGAGGATTTGAACGGCGACGCCACGCTCACGGTTTTGCTCACCTGCACGAACATCGGCAAGAAAACGATGTATCCTCATGCCGTCGCAGATCTGATGGTCATGCAAAACGGCATCGAGCTTGCCCCTGCATTCACTTCCAACGAGGATTCCGACCGCACGGAGTTCTCCAGCGCCGAAATGAAACCGAAGAAAAGCTCGCAGACCACCAGCAGTTTCGTTCTTACGGACACCAATTCACCAGTTGTGGTTCAGCTGATGAATTATTCGCAGCATAATGTTGTTCGCGCCGCGTTTTCCTTTGACGAAGTCGACATAGAAGGATCCTTGAAACATATTGATTATGCGGCCGTCCCTCAGCCCGAGCAAGTGGACGCTTCGAATTTCGACGAAGACGGATCCGTAACCGATTATGACGAAAGCACCCTGCATTTCCGCGTAGACTCCATTGAGAAGACAAGCCCCTCATATGCCGATCATGACATAGCGTTCGCACGCATATCCTGGTATGTCGAAAATGGAAGCAAATACCGGGCTTTCCTGAACTATATGGATGTTTCCGCGACCCAAGACGGCACTGAGTTGCATAGCACGTATCTTGACGATGATAGCTATTCCACAACACGCAAGGTCACTCCCGGCGTGAAAATGACGACGACAGTCGCTTTTGAAACGCAAAGCAACTCGCCTGTGACATTCATATTTTCTGACTATGGTGATGAGATTCTTCGCAAAACCGTTAATTTACGGTCAATTGAGTCATTGGAACTTTAATCCGATACTTGCAGAAACATCAAAAGAAGATTCAAATAATCATTCGGAAAGCAAAAGACCGTTGTTGCAATCAGTTTTCTCATGATTGCAACAACGGTTTTTGATGAAACGATTGCGGTTCGCTTACAGCTTCGGCAGGTACTTCTTCAGTTCGAAAGGAGTGACCTGCTTGCGGTATTCCTCCCATTCCTGACGCTTGTTGCGCAGGAAGTATTCGAAGGCATGCTCGCCGAGCACTCCGGCCACGAAGTCGGACTTCTCCATAACCTTCAACGCCTCGTCAAGAGACTCCGGCAATGGCTGGATGCCCATGGCCTGACGTTCCGCATCGGTAAGCTCCCACACGTCGTCGCTGGTCGGCTCGCCCAACTGCATCTGCTTGTCGATGCCGTCAAGGCCTGCTGCCAAGAGCACCGAATATGCGAGGTATGGGTTGGCGACCGGGTCGAGCGCACGGAATTCCATGCGGGCGGAATTGCCCTTGCCTGGCTTGTACTGCGGAATGCGCAGCAGCGCGGAACGGTTGTTGTGGCCCCAGCAGATGTAGCTCGGAGCCTCGTTGCCGCCCCACAGGCGCTTGTAGGAGTTGACGTACTGGTCAGTGACCGCGCAGATTTCAGCCGCATGGTACAGAATGCCGGCCGCGAACTGGCGTGCGGTGACGGACATGTTGAATTCCTGGCCCGCCTCGTAGAACGCGTTGGCGTCGCCTTCGAACAGGCTCAAGTGGGTATGCATGCCGGAACCTGGAGCGTCGGAAAGCGGCTTCGGCATGAAGCTGGCGTGAATGCCGCGCTCCAGCGAAATCTCTTTGACGACGGTACGGAAGGTCATGATGTTGTCGGCCGTGGTGAGCGCGTCCGCATAACGCAGATCGATCTCGTTCTGGCCTGGACCCGCCTCATGATGCGAGTATTCCACCGAAATGCCCATCTGTTCGAGCATGTTGACGGTGGCGCGGCGGAAGTCCATGCCTGGGCTGCGCGGCACATGGTCGAAATAGCCGCCCTCATCGATTGGGGTTGGCGTCTGGGACCAATCATCCTGTCTTTCGAACAGATAGAATTCGATTTCCGGATGCACGTAGAAGGTGAAGCCTTTTTCCTTGGCTTTCGACAGAGCCTGCTTCAGCACATGACGCGGATCGCCCAACGACGGCTCGCCATCAGGGGTAAGCACGTCGCAGAACATGCGCGCGGTGCCTTGCGGGCCTCCACGCCACGGCAGAATCTGGAATGTCGACGGGTCGGGCTTGACGATCATATCGTCTTCGGACACACGGGTGAGGCCTTCCACTGCGGAACCGTCGAATCCGAGCCCTTCCTCGAACGCAGCTTCCAATTCAGCCGGTGCGATAGCCACGGACTTCAGCGTTCCCAACACATCCGTGAACCACAAACGAATGAAGCGCACGTCGCGTTCTTCGACTGTGCGCAAAGCAAACTCTTGCTGTTTATCCATAGTGCCCCATCGTTCCATGCGCATGTTACGAAAGTCGTTAACACGCGCCGAATATGACGAGACCGTCCACGTTGTGGACGGCCGTATCGTCATGGGTTTGCGAACAATGCTCAACGTGCGACTTCAAGCGCCTCTTCCAAAGTGAAGGCGCGCGCATACAGCGATTTGCCGAGAATCGCGGAATCCACACCCAGATCGGCAAGTTCCTTGATGGCGCGCAGGTCATCGAGCTTGGAAATGCCACCGGACGCGGTGACCTTCGCATCAGTGCGTTCCGCAACCTCACGCAGCAGATCGATGTTCGGACCGCTCATCATGCCGTCGCGAGCCACGTCGGTGACCACGTAACGAGAGCAGCCAACGGAATCCAGGAACGCCATGGTTTCGAACAGATCGCCGCCTTCCTTCACCCATCCGCGGGCTGCGAGGGTGTGGCCGCGCACGTCAAGGCCAACGGCCACGCGATCGCCGTACTTCTTGATGACGGAAGCGGTCCAATCCGGATTCTCAAGCGCTGCCGTGCCAATGTTCACACGGGCGGCGCCTGCTTCCAAAGCTGCGTCGAGGGATGCGTCGTCGCGCACGCCACCGGACATTTCGATATTGACCTTGTCGCCAAGCTCCTTGACGATGGCGCGCAGCTGGTCACGGTTGTTGCCCGTGCCGAATGCCGCGTCAAGGTCGACCAGATGAATCCATTCCGCACCGGACTCGACCCACGTGCGGGCAGCCTCCAGCGGCGAACCGTAATCGGTTTCCGAACCGGATTCGCCTTGGCGCAAGCGAACGGCCTTGCCATCACGAACATCGACTGCGGGAAGCAATGTCAAAGACATGTCTGTACCTCTCTGTGATCAACCGACCGCCACTAAACGGCAATCGCAAATAAATGTACCAAGTGGTCGTTTTAAAAGCGTATATGTCAAAGCATCGTCGAAACAATCATCGGCGATCTCGCACCATCAGAACGTCGCAATCCAATTGCGCAGCAGCTGCGAGCCCGCTTCGGCGGATTTTTCAGGGTGGAACTGCGTGGCGAACAGCGGACCACGCTCGTAGGCCGCCACGAAACGGCTACGTCCGTACGTGCACCAGGTCACGCGCTCCTCGGCGTCACCGAAATCAAGCTGGTCGCCGGACGTGTCGGCGGGAGCGGCACTCATCGCGGCGAAGGAATGTACGAAATAGAAACGTTCACCTTCCACACCCTTCATGAGCACGGAACCTTCCGGCGCCTCGACGGTGTCCCATCCCATGTGAGGCACCACATCGGCGTCAAGCAGTTCCACGTCGCCCTTGATCAGGCCAAGGCCCGGAGTGCCGGTGCCGTGTTCCATACCGCGTTCGAACATGATCTGCTCGCCCACGCACACGCCGAGCACCGGTCGCCCGGCACGCAGACGATCCTTGATCACGGTGTCTCCGCCCACCGACTTGAGTCCTTCCATGCATGCGCCGAAAGCGCCCACGCCGGGCACTACCAGACCGTTGGCTTCCAAGGCCTGCCGATGGTCGGAAGTGAGGGTCACGTCAAGGTCGAGATCAGCCAGTGCACGAACCATGGAACGCACGTTGCCGAAACCATAATCGAAAACCACCACGGAAGTCATGGGCGTTCTCCTTCTTGTGTCATTCGTTGTTCTGTGGCGCGAGTCGTCTTGTGTCGCATAACGCATGTTCGGCAGGATGACTCGCGTTTACCGTCGCTAACTGATGCTTGATGTGCCGCGTCCGAACCGCGTATGCTCGGCGATAATGCTCATCGCCGCATCCCGATCAAGGTCAGCGGAATCGAAAATGGTCATATCCGCCTGTTCCAGCGCGTTCATATCGGTGATGCCCAGCATGAGATCCTCAACGAACGGCGCGGTGGAGGTGAATAGCACCGGCGGAGCGAAGGTTTTGCCCGCTCTGCCTTCCACGTACATCGTCGCTTCGAGCTTGTCCGCACGGTTGACGGCAAGAATCGCGGGCATGCCGGCAACGACGATCGTCATGTCTTTGACCGCCGCTTCCGGACCGTCTCCGTCGAGATTGCGCAGCACCGCGACAGCACCTTGCGCCGATCCGATGCATTGCGCGGAAATGTCGGACAATTCACAGAATGCCGACAGCAATCGTGGCGAGGTCAGTCTGGTGATGATCACCGCCACTTTCGCGCGATTGCCAAGCAGTCCCTGCAGCTCGTCTTCGAATTTCAACGAATCCTCAGCCGCGTTGAGCATGTCGTCGACTTCCGAGGATTCGGAGGATTCGGAGGATTCCGCGTTATCGGAAGCTTCGAAGGAATCGAAAGCTTCAGATGGCGGATTGTCCGCCCGCTCATGCTTGGACGCTTCGGCATCCTTGAATTCCTGCTCGAAGCCGGCCATGGCCGCTTCCAGTTCCTCTTCGCTGAAATGCATGCCGTCGGCGTTGAGGTCACCGAAATCGTTTGATCCATCGAATCCTTGGAAATCGTCGAAATCGTTATTTCGATCGTCGCTCATCACAGAGCGCCCTTCGTGCTCGGAATACCGTCGACACGCGGATCCGACTCGATGGCGAAACGAAGCGCACGTGCCAAGGCCTTGAACTCGGCTTCGGCGATGTGGTGCGGATCACGGCCGGAGATCACCTGCAGATGCAGGCAGATTCCGGCATGCATGGCGATGGATTCCATAACGTGACGCACGAGGGAGCCGGTGAAATGGCCGCCGATCATGCAGTATTCGAAGCCTTCCGGCTCGCCGGTGCACACGCAGTACGGACGCCCGGAAATATCGACCACGGCCTTGGCAAGCGCCTCGTCCAACGGCACGGTCGCATCAGCGAAGCGACGGATGCCGCGCTTGTTCCCCAGCGCCTGCTTCAACGCCTCACCGAACACGATGGCGATGTCTTCGACGGTATGGTGCGCGTCGATGTCGGTGTCACCCGTGGCCTTGATGGTCAGGTCAATCAGCGAATGCTTGCCAAGCGCCGTCATCATATGGTTGTAGAACGGCACCGACGTGTCGATGTCAGTTTTGCCGGTGCCGTCGAGATTCAGGCTCAGTTCGACCTTGGATTCGCTGGTTTCACGAACGATGGTTGCGGTACGCGCCATGTTGCGACTCCTTTTGGAAAATGTTCGGTCCTGTTGTGTTGGTTCAGTCCCGTATGTGCTCAGTCTTGTTCCACAATACGCAACACTTCGACCAAGGCTTCACGGAAACGCGCCATTTCCTCGTCGGTGCCCATGCATACGCGCATCCAGCCGTCAGGGCCGACGGTGCGGATGAGCACACCACGCTTGAGCAGTTCGTCGAAGATGCGGTCGCGATCGTCGAAATGACCGCCGAACAGAATGAAGTTGGACTGCGTCTCGGCCACTTCGAGCGGCTGGCCCTTGTAGGTTTGTTCCTTGAGCCATGCCGCGGTCTGATTGCGGGTGTCACGCAGGTGCGCCACACGGCTGAGCTGTTCGTCGGTATGTTCGAACGCGGCAAGCGCGGCTGCCTGGGTGACGGCCGACAGGTGGTACGGCATACGCACGATGCGCACACAGTCGATAATGCCCTTGTTGGCGGCCAGATAGCCGACTCGCGCGCCTGCGAAGGCGAACGCCTTGCTCATGGTTCGGCTCACGGCGAGATTCTCATACTCGCCGATGAGTTCGAGCGCGGTGGGCGTACCCGGATCACGGAATTCGATGTAGGCTTCGTCCACCACGACCACCGGATGCACGCCTTCGGCGGCACCGGCCACTTCAGCGGTTTCGGCGGCGCCGAGCACGCGCTTGAGATCATCCATCTTCAGCGGTGTGCCGGTCGGATTATTCGGGCTGGTGAGCACGATCATGGCCGGCTTGACGTCTTCGATGGCCTTGATGGTGGCGTCGACGTTCAGCGAGAAATCCTCGTTGCGGTGCGCAAGCTTCCATGTGGTGAACGTGTCGCGGGCGTATTCCGGATACATCGAATACGTCGGATCGCAGCCGAGCGCAATGCGTCCTGGACCGCCGAAAGCTTGGAACAGCTGCAGCATGATCTCGTTGGATCCGTTGGCACCCCACAACTGGTCGACTTCCAGCTTGACGCCGGACTCGCGTTCGAGATAGTCGCAGAATGCCTGACGCAACGCGATATGCTCACGATCCGGGTAACGGTTGAGCGTCAGAGCGATTTCCTTGACTCGCTGCGCGATGGTTTCGACCACTGCCGGTTCCGGCGCATACGGATTCTCGTTGACGTTGAGGCATACCGGCACGTCCAATTGCGGCGCACCGTACGGCTCCTCACCGATCAGATCGTTGCGCAGCGGAAGATATGCCGGAATGGCGTTGCTGGAAGTCTCACTCATCGAAGGCCTGCCTGCTCTTCCTGTTCCTTGATGGTTTCCTTGTTGTACGGATCGTCGATGAAACGGCTCAGCACGCTTTCACCGTGTGCCGGCAGATCTTCGGAAACGGCGAAGGCGTTCACACGAGCAGCGAGGGTCTTCAATCCCTGCTCGTCGTATTCGATGACTTCGACCGGCTTCATGAAGGTGTGCACGCCCAGACCGGAGGCGAAGCGTGCAGTGCCGGAAGTCGGCAGCACGTGGTTGGAGCCGGACATGTAGTCGCCCAGCGGCACCGGAGAGTACGGGCCACGGAAGATGGCACCGGCGTTGCGAATCTTGGCGATCACGGCATCCGGGTCGGCGGTCTGGACCTCAAGGTGTTCGGCGGCATACGCATTGGCCGCGTCAATGGACTGCTCGATGCCATCGGTGAGGATGATGCCGGACTGGCGTCCGCGTAGCGACGTGTTCACACGCTCGGAGTGCTCGGTGCGCGGCACACGGTACTTGAGGTTCTCCTGCACCTGTTCGGCAATCTCTTCGCTGTCGGTGATGAGCACGGAACCGGCGAGTTCGTCATGCTCGGCCTGACCGATCAGATCGGCGGCCAGCCAGCTCGGGTTGGCACCCTTGTCTGCGATGATGGCGATTTCGGTCGGTCCTGCCACGGCGTCGATGCCGACGATGCCGGACACCATGCGCTTGGCGGTAGCGACGAAGATGTTACCCGGACCGGTGATCTTGTCGACCGGATCGCACAGGATTTCGCCGTCCTGCGGTTCGGATCCCTTGGCGCCGTAAGCGAACATGGCCACGGCCTGAGCGCCGCCGACCGCATACACTTCGTCAACGCCGAGAATGGCGCAGGTGGCGAGAATGGTCTTGTCAGGCAGACCGTCGGCATTGTTACGGCTCGGCGGGGTTGCGATGGCGAGGGATTCCACGCCGGCGGCCTGTGCCGGGACCACGTTCATGATGACGGAGCTCGGGTAGACGGCCTTGCCACCCGGCACATACAGGCCGACACGCTGCACCGGAATCCAACGCTCGGAAACGCGCGCGCCTTCAGCCAGATCGGTGTGGAACGGCGCCGGCACCTGGGAAGCGGACACGGCGCGGGAGCGGCGCACGGATTCTTCGATGGCGGCACGCACTTCCGGATCCAACTCGTCGACGGCGGTCTTCATGGCTTCCACCGGCACGCGCAGGTTCTCCGGACGAATATGGTCGAATTTCTCCGCGAAGTCACGCAGGGCCGCAGCACCGCGGGCCTTCACATCGTCAAGGATGGGCTGCACGAGATCGGTGGCCTCGTTGGTGCCCATCTCGGCGCGAGGCATAGCCTCCAGCATTTCAGCTCGGGTCAGCTTCTTGCCACGCAGGTCAATGATTCGCATATAGTTTTCTTCGCTCATAACGCCCCATGGTAACAACGTGATGTCACGAGAACGCCCGCGCGTCTCAAGTTCAGCCGCATAGTGAGATATTCGGCTGAACTTTCGGCATCATCCCCACGACCGGTCAGCCCAAAGGCAGAGAACTGGGACCGAAAAGGATTTTGATTTCGGCGAACAGACTCGTGTCGCGGCGTACGCGGAAACGGTCGCCGAACGTCAACACCTTGGCATTGCCCTTATCGTCCATCAACGCGAGCTTCACCTCACATGGCCCAGGATGGTTCGTCAAAATCTGACCCAACTGCTGCACATGCGATTGGTCAAGCGCAATCGGCGGCAGCATAATCGTCACCGGCTTCTCATCCTGCGCTTCCAACGTCGGCACGTTGAATTCCGTGGCACGCATGCTTACCGTCTCATCGCGTTTCTCAACCTGTCCGCGAATCTGCACCACCGTGTCGACCGCCAGTTCGGGAGCGGCGGCCTCATACACTTTGCCGAAGAACATGCACTGGATGGAGCTTTCCAAATCCTCGATGGTCACAATCGCCCAAGGATTGCCCTTCTTCGACATACGACGGTCCACGTTCGTGATCAAACCCGCCACCGTCACCTGCTGGCCGTCCGGCATATTCGCCGCGCGATCGATCAGATGCGCGATCGACATTTCACGCAACGACACCAGAATCGACTGCATACCGCTCAACGGATGGTCGGACACATACAAGCCAAGCATTTCACGTTCGAAATTCAGCTTGGTTTTCTTATCCCACTCCTCCACATCGGGCACATTCACCATGGCATCGCCCATGCCCGCATCGTCTTCGCCGGCATCTTCCAAATCGGAGAACAAATCAAACTGGCCTTCGGCCTGCTTGCGTTTCAAACCGACCACCGAATTAATCGCAGCCTCATGAATCGTAAACAAGGCACGACGGTTCGGATCGATCGAATCAAACGCACCGGCCTTAATCAACGATTCAACCAATCGACGATTCAACGCCTCCATCGGCACACGCCTGATGAAATCAGGGAAATTCACATACTTGCCATGATCGTTCTCACGTTCCTTGACAATCGCATCAACCGCAGCCTTGCCAACGTTACGGATAGCGCCAAGACCGAAACGCACCACATCGCCGACAGCGGAATACTCGTACACCGACTCGTTCACGTCAGGAGACAACACCTGGATGCCCATGCGACGAGCCTCGCCCAAATACAACGCGGTCTTGTCTTTGTTCGTACTCGCACCCTGCAGCAACGCGGCCATGAATTCCACCGGATAATGCGTTTTCAGATATGCAGTCCAATATGAAATCAAACCGTATGCGGCCGAATGCGCCTTGTTGAACGCATAGCCCGAGAACGGCACAAGAATATCCCACACGGCCTGCGCCGCCTCCTGGGAATACCCATGCTCCTTCATGCCCGCGAAGAACGGCACCTTCTCCTTGGCCAGCACCTCGGGCTTCTTCTTGCCCATCGCTCGACGAAGCACATCTGCCTTGCCCAACGAATAACCCGCCAGAATACGCGCGGCCGACTGCACCTGCTCCTGATACACGATCAGACCATACGTTTCGTCAAGCACTTCCTTCAACGGCTCGGCCACTTCAGGATGAATCGGCGTGATCTTCTGCAAACCATTCTTACGCTTCGCATAATTCGTATGCGAATCCATATCCATCGGACCAGGACGATACAACGCGATCAATGCGGAAATATCGTTGAAGTTATTCGGCTTCAACGTTTTCAGCAACGAACGCATACCATCAGAATCCAACTGGAACACGCCAAGCGTGTCACCTCGCGACAACAGATCGTACGTGGCACGATCGTCCAATGGAATCTTCGTATGGTCGATACGCGTCTTGCCATTCGCCTCGATATTGTTCAACGTATCGCGAATAACCGTCAAGTTGGAAAGACCAAGGAAGTCCATCTTGACTAAACCAAGCGTTTCACACGTATGATACTCCAACGTGGTCGTAACCGTACCATCGGTACGTTCCAGCAGCGGCGACGTATTCGAAATCGGCTCGCTACCCATGATCGTGGCGCACGCATGCACACCGGTCTGACGGATCAAGCCTTCGATACCCATCGCCTCATCCGTGACGCGCTTCACATCCGGATCGGAATCATAAAGCTCACGGAATTCGCGGGCCTCCGCATAACGCTTCGAACTCGGCTCGAAAATATCATGCAGCGGAATATCCTTGCCACCCGTCTGCGCCGGCGGCAACGCCTTGGTGATGCGCTCGCCCATGGAGAATTCGTAGCCCATGATTCGTGCGGAATCCTTCAGCGCCTGTTTGGTTTTGATGGTGCCGTAGATCACGCATTGCGCGACCTTGTCTCGCCCGTACTTGTCTCCGACATAGTCAAGCACGCGACCGCGGCCGTCCGGATCGAAATCGACGTCGATATCAGGCAGCGACACACGTTCCGGGTTAAGGAATCGTTCGAAGATCAAGCCGTGCTTGATTGGATCGAGTTCGGTGATGCCCATGGCATACGCCACCATGGCGCCTGCCGCGGAGCCACGGCCAGGCCCGACCATCACACCATGCGATTTGGCCCAGTTGATGTAGTCGGCCACCACAAGGAAGTATCCGCAGAACTGCATCTGACAGATCACACCGCATTCGTAATCGGCCTGCTTGAGCACTTCGATCGGCGGATGCCCGTCATAACGCCGTTCCAAGCCTTCCTCGACTTTTTTCAGGAACAGCGACGTCTCATCCCAACCTTCCGGGCAGTCGAATTGGGGCATGAACGCGCCATCTTCATGATCGTCGAACATGACATTGCAGCGTTCGGCGATTTCCAACGTATTGTCGCATGCTTCGGGAATGTCTTTGAACAGCTCACGCATTTCTTCGGCGGATTTCAGATAGTAGCCGGTGCCGTCGAATTTGAATCGTCCCGGCTCGTCAAGCGTGGATCCCGAATTGATGCACAGCATGGCATCCTGAGAGCCGGCGTCTTCGGCGCGCACGTAATGGGAATCGTTGGTGGCGAGCAGCGGCGCGTTCAGTTTTTTCGCAATATCCAGCAGACCGTCGGTCACCTGTTTTTCGATTTTCAGACCGTGGTCCATGAATTCGATATAGAAATTGTCACGTCCGAAAATATCCTGCAATTCGCCTGCCGCACGTAATGCCTCGTCGAATTGGCCGAGCAGCAGTCGCGTTTGGATGATGCCTGACGGGCATCCGGAAGATGCGATAATGCCTTTCGAATATTTGGCAAGGATTTCCTTATCCATTCGGGGGTATCGCATGACACGTCCCTCGAGATTCGCGTCAGTGGACGCCTTCATCAGATTGACAAGGCCCTCATCGGTTTCCGCCCACATCGTAAGGTGGGTGATCAGGCCACCGCCGGATACGTCGTTGGGGTTGCGCCTGCGATGTTGCGGATCGATATCGGGATTCCAGTTGGTATCCCAGCTGACGCGGGTTTGATCTTGGCGTGCGGTTTCCGGCGTCACATACGCTTCAATGCCGATAATCGGTTTGACGCCTTCCTTGACCGCAGTGCTCCACATTTCGTATGCGCCATGCATGTTGCCGTGATCGGTGATGCCGACGGCCGGCATGTTGAGTTCTTTGGCGCGCTTGACCAGATCCGGAATCTTTGACGCCCCGTCAAGCAGTGAATAATGCGTGTGATTATGCAGTTGCACGAAATTTCCGGAAGTAGCCATACGTTCCAATCTACCGGTGATTGGTGACGTGCGATCACACTTCAGGCTTGTCTTGTGTGTCGTGCCTGCCGCGCATCACGTCGAGCGCATGCTGCAAATCAGCTGGATAATGCGATTTCACCGTGGTCCACACATGGGTTCGCGGATGGCGGAATTCAAGTTGCTTGGCGTGCAGCCACTGCCGTTCCAATCCCAATGCCTCACCCAACTGCGGATTGGCACCGTACATGGCGTCTCCCGCAAGCGGATGCCCGATGGACGAGAAATGCACGCGGATCTGATGGGTTCGACCGGTTTCCAGATTCACGGAAACCAGCGTCGCCTCACCGAAACGTTCCATCACATCCCAATGGGTGATGGCTTCTTTGCCGGCGGGCGTAACGCAAAAACGAAAATCGGAGACTTTGGCACGTCCGATCGGCGCTTCGATCGTGGCCTTGTTTTCCTTGAGATTGCCTTGCACGAGCGCATGATAGGTTTTGACGACTTCATGTTCGGCGAACTGCCTGCGCATTTCCACGTAGGCGAGGTCAGATTTGCACACGAGCATCAATCCGGATGTGCCCACGTCGAGGCGGGATACGATACCCTGACGTCCCGCGGCGCCGTAGGAGGTGATGTGCACTCCCCTGTCAAGCAGACTGCCGAGCACCGTCGGACCGGTCCAACCGACGGAAGCGTGAGCAGCCACACCCACTGGCTTGTCGACCACTATGACGTCATCGTCTTCGTAGACCACTGCCATATCTCGTGCGATCGGTTCAGGCTCGGTCCGTTCCTCGACAATATCGAATTCGACGGTTTCGCCTGATTGCAGAGTCGATGATTTGGAAATGTCACGACCAAGCACGCGCGCCTGTCCACTTTCGATGAGTTCCGCGGCCTTGGCTCGGGAGATACCAAGCATCTTGGCCACGGCCACATCGAATCGTTTGCCGACAAGCGCGTCGGGTGCGGGAACAAGACGGCTCATGCGTTCCGGTCTCCGGTCGTCTGTTTCGTCTGTTCTGCGGCCTGTTCGTCAAGATCCTTCTGGCTGAAGGGCTCTCCGACAAACAGCAGTACGACGGCGGCGACGCCCGCCACCATCAGGAAAATATCCGCAACATTGCCGACCGACCATCCGTAATTGAGGAAATCGACGACCTTGCCATTAAGGAAACCTTCGGCATACATCACACGATCGATGAGATTGCCCAATGCTCCTGCGAAAGCAAGAGCGAACACCACCGTCCATTTCATGGAAATGGTACGGATTGCCAGTACGGCCAACGCCACGCATGCCACGATGGCAAGCAACGAAATCAACCAGGTCATGTTGGATCCCATGCCCAAGGACGCACCCGGATTATGCACCAGCGTGAATGAGAGGATGCCCGGAATCACACGTACCGTCTGCCCGTCGGCAAGCGCCGACTGCGCCCATGCCTTGCTGATCTGGTCGAGTACCAGTGCCACAACGGCGATACACGCAAAGACGGCCACGCGGGTGCGCAGCCGTCTTTGATCATTTGTCATGATGTCAGACACAGCCTAATCTCAGTCGTCCTGGGAGTCCTGATCATAGTTGTTCGTGTCGGACACCTGGGACACGAGCTGGCCGAGGAATTCGGTAAGACGTGCACGGTATTCGGTTTCGAACTGCTTGAGGCCCTGAATGTTGCCTTCGATGACCTTGGTCTGCGCTTCGAGATTGTCGCGGACCTGCTGGGCGTAGTCGTCGGCTGCGGTACGGGTCTTCGAATCGTAGTCGAAGGCGCGCTTCTGCACTTCGGACTCGTATTCGTCGGCTTCGTTGTGCTTCGTGGAGAAGTAGGTATCACCATCCTGGGTCTTCTGCACGAGGTAGGCGTCGCCTTCCTGAGTCTTCTGATCCAAGTAAGCATCACCCTCCTGCGTCTTCTGAGCAAGGTAGGCGTCGCCTTCCTGAGTCTTCTGATCCAAGTAAGCATTACCTTCCTGAGTGCGCTGCGCCAGATAGTCATCGCCTTCCTGAGCACGCTTGGTCAGATAGGCGTCGCCTTCCTGAGTCTTCTGGTTCAGGTAGCCATCAGCCTTGGCACGAGTGTCAGCCGAATACTGATCGGCTTCGGAACGGGTGCCTTCGGAGTAGTTGTCGGCTTCGATGCGAGTGCGGTTGGAGTAATCGTTGGCATTGCCGATGAGCTCATCGTACCTACGCTGGGACTCGTCGGTGATTTCCTTAGCCTTGGCTTTGCCCTTGTCGACGTACTGGTCGTGCAGCTGCATAGCCAGGGTCAGCATGGCGGTGGCACGCTCCGGCTCCGTGTTGGCGCTGGCTGCGGCTCCTGCAATCTTCTGCAGGCTTCCGGTTTCGGTACTCGGTTCGACCTTGGCGACCTGCTCGCGCAGCTGGGCTTCACGCTGCTGCGATTCCTGCAGCTGCTGTGCAAGCTGCTGAATCTGCGCGGCCTGCTGCTGGGCACGCTCATCCTGCTGCTGGGACTGTGCCGCATGCTGCTGCGTGAGCTGCTGAGCTTGGGCGACCTGCTCCTGAGCCTCTTCAAGCCTTGCATTGAGCTGCTGGATCTCAGCCGCCTGCTGCTGGGCCACCACAACCTGCTGCTGTGCGGAAGCCAGCTGACGGGACAGGTCTTCGGTCTGTGCACGGAATGCGTCGCGCTCATGCTGCATGGAGGTCAGCTGTTCGCCCAGATCCGCCTGGCCTGCAGCTTCAGCCGCCTGTGCGGTGAGCTGGTCGACCTGTGCGGACAGGCGATCCACCTGACCCTTGAGCTGTTCGTTCTGAGCCGACAGAGCACGGTTGCTTTCCTCAGCCTCGGTGAGCTTGGCTGCTGCGACCTGTGCGGCCTGAGCTGCCTGGTCGCCAGCGCCAGCTGCCTGCTCGGAGGCGGACTTCAATGTCGCGTTCTCCTGCTGCAGGGACTGAACCTGGGCGCTGAGCTCGGAAATCTTGGAGTTGAGCCCCGCAACATCCGGGCCGAGGGACTGAGTAGCCTGGCCGCTGGCAACCGCCTGCTTGCCAAGGGCCTCCACCGTCTCGGTTACCTGATCGAGAAAATCGTCGACTTCATCGACGTCATACCCCTCCTTGAACCTCACGGTCTGGAAGGTATGCTCTCTGATATCTTTCGGCGTCAACAGAGCCATAAATCTTACACCTCGCTTTGGGCTTGATGCCTTGCTGTTGTTGCTTTCATTGTTCGACTCTAGCACGGGACCACCGATTTTTTGCGAAAAATCGGCATTTGACATACATTAAATGAGGAAATCAATAGCAATGAGAATGAAATAAAGAACGATGAATGCCACATCGAAGTAGATGGGACCCATTGGAATAGGGCGGATATATTGGCGTAGCCAGCGCAGTGGGGGCTCCGTCAACTGGTAAACCGCGTCGATCAACGACGACACCAACCCCCGTGGACGCCATGCCGATGCCAACACAGCAACCCAATCGAGAATCATGCGAATGAACAGCACCAGAATGTAGGCATTCACCAAAAAGTGGACGATGCTACCGATCAAAGACAAAATCATGGAGCACCACCTTAGCAACAGAACATAACAAAGCCCCCATCACGGGTGACGGAGGCTTCATGCAGTCTGCTTTCGCAACGGCTTTCGTCTATATCAGTCGGCGAACAAATCGTGCGACGAGTTATTCGCCTGCGGTTCCTCAACCTTGATGTTCACCTGAGCTGGGCTCAGCAGGAACACGCGCGGAGTGACACGTTCGATGGAGCCACGCACGCCAAAAACCACACCCGCGGAAAAGTCCACAATGCGATACGCCACGGCCTCGGCCACACCGGTCAGGTTCAGCACCACCGGAACGCCGTCGCGAATGGCACGTCCGACCAGCTGAGCGTCCTCATAGGATTTCGGGTGAATCGTGGTGATACGACTCACCCTTCCGCCTTGGAACGGGTTGGCTTTGGTCTGCTCGCGCGGTGCGGACGTCGCGGCAGGAGTCGAAGCCATCGGGGTCACGGAATGGTCGGAATCGAACGAGGTTTCGCTGCTCTCAGCCTCTTCGTTGAAATCCTCGTCACCTTCGGCAACGTCGGTCATGCCCAAATAGGACATCGCGCTTTTCATAAAACCTGCCATGAACGATCCTTTCGCGTCTTCGCGTTGCTTTTAGCGCAGGAAATCCGGAATATCCAAATCGCCGGCGTCGTTCGAAGACACCACTTCATGCTCGGTGGTCTGGTCGAATGACGGAACGACGGGTTCCGGAGTGGACGGAATATAAGTGGACAGCGGCTGCACCTTCGGGGCTTCCGGAGTCTGAATAAGCTGAGGTTGGGGCTGCTGCGGAACCGCCGCTGCCCTCGGGGCTGCGGACAACGCCGACAGCGGCACCGTGCTTTCCGCAGGCTCTGCCTGCTTCTGGGCTTCAGCCTGAGCCGCCTTCTTGGAGTTGGCATCAAAGCCTGCGGCGATAACGGTGACACGCACTTCGTCGCCGTAAGCGTCGTCGAGGGAAAGACCCCAGATGATCTGTGCTTCCGGATGGATGGCCTTGCCCACCAGCTGGGTGGCGGCGGCCGCTTCCTGCAACTTCAGATCGGACGGGCCGGCGATATTGATCAGCGCGCCGTGGGCACCCTCGATGCTTTCTTCCAGCAGCGGCGAGCTGATGGCGATTTCAGCTGCCTGAGTGGCGCGATCCTCGCCTCGTGCGGAACCGATGCCGAACAGTGCGGTGCCCGCGCCACGCAGAATAGCGTTGACATCGTTGAAGTCGACGTGAATGTACGAGTTCGAAGAAATCAGGTCGGTGATGCCCTGCACGCCGGCCAGCAAGGCGGTGTCGGCGGTCTTGAACGCATCGACGATGCCGATGGTGCGATCGGAAAGCTCAAGCAGTCGATCGTTCGGAATCACGATCAGCGCATCGACTTCCTTGCGCAGATTCTCAATGCCAAGTGCTGCGGAAGCCGCACGCTGGGGACCTTCAAAGCTGAACGGGCGGGTAACCACCGCAATGGTCAGGGCACCCTGCTGATGCGCGGCGCGAGCCACGATCGGGCTTGCACCGGTACCGGTGCCACCACCCTCACCGCAGGTCACGAACACCATATCGGCGCCCTTGAGCGATTCCTCGATATCGGACTGATGATCCTGAGCGGCCTTGGCACCCTTCTCCGGGTCGGCACCTGCGCCAAGCCCGCGGCTGGTGGCATCGTTCAAGGAGATCTTGACATCGGCGTCGGAACGCATCAGGTCCTTCGCGTCAGTATTGATCGCAATGAATTCAACACTTTGAAGACCCTCGGCAATCATGCGATTGACGGCATTACCGCCAGCTCCACCAACACCGACAACCTTGATATTCGTTTTGTCGTTGAAATTGTCAGTCTGGGCAATCTCGCTCACCATAGTCTCCTGTCACTCGCGTTTACGCACAACTTTATCGCAGACACGCTGCAGTACGCGCACTTTCCGCCGTGTGTAACGGCGTTTTTTCACTTTTTTATTGCTAACGTGTTCATTTCGCCTGCGATTTACCCTCTTTCGGTGCCCCCACGACGATTTAACCACATCAGCATGTCATATTCAATAGCTGGCGTCCATAGGATCATCCCCAAACAACGCCTGACGTTCATCATGCGTTGTTTCCCGTGATTCCAACCATCCGTAAGGCAGATGCACTTTCTTTGCGAAGCGCACGCGCCCCCTTGGCTTGTCGACCACTCGCTCGGGAAAACGGATGTTGGGATCCAGCTTGCCTATTTCGGCTCTGACATCCTCAAGATTTTCACATTCCATGAACGCGCGACGGGTGGAGCCTCCAACGGGGAATCCCTTGAGATACCACGCGATATGCTTACGCAGATCATGCACGGCCATCTGCTCATCGCCATCATAGAATTCGGTCAACAGTTCCGCATGGCGTTCAACCACACGGCACACATCTCCTAACGTGGGGTCAACACGCTTGTCGCTGCCAGCGAACGCATTCTTGATATCGGCGAACAGCCATGGCCTGCCTTGGCAGCCGCGGCCAATCGCAACGCCGGCGCAACCGGTTTCGGCAACCATGGCAAGCGCATCGTTCGCACCCCAAATATCGCCGTTGCCGAACACTGGAATGTCAAGCGCTTCGACCAGCTCGCCAATCCGGCTCCAGTCGGAATGCCCGCCGTAATATTCGGCGGTGGTACGCGCGTGCAAGGTCACCGCCTTGCAGCCTTCCTCCTGCGCGATATGGCCCGCTTCCAAGAACGTTTCATGCTCATGGTCGATGCCGACGCGGATTTTAGCCGTCACCGGCACGTTGGCAGCATCGCAGACCTTGACCACACGCTGGATGATCTCGCGAAACAGATCCGTCTTCCACGGCAAAGCCGATCCGCCGCCGCGTCGGGTCACTTTCGGCACGGGGCATCCGAAGTTCAGATCGACATGGTCGGCCATGTTTTCGTCGATGACGATTTTCGCGGCCTGTTCCACGATCGCCGGGTTCACACCGTACAGTTGCAGCGAACGGATTTTCTCGCTCGGCGCGAAATGGCACAACCGCAACGCTTTGGGATTGCGTGCGACCAACGCGCGCGCGGTGATCATTTCGGCCACGTATAGACCGTCCGGTCCGTAGCTTTCGCAAATCACGCGGAACGGCCAGTTGGTAACGCCCGCCATAGGCGAAAGCACCACCGGGGTTTCAACGTGTACCGGCCCTAAATCAACAGGCTTCATAACCGGAGGAACCGACGGCCTCACCGCGTCGGTACGCGGGTCGAGCACGTCGGATTCCTCGTAAGCAGTCACAATGCTATCTGGCATAAGAACGCTATGGTAACCAGTATCCAGCTTTAATACAAGCCACCGGCTTCGGCGATCTTGACGGACTCAGGCCAAGCCTCGCCGCCCATCTCAACCGGCACCTGCGGGTAACGTACATGCTTCTCGCCAATACGTGCGGCCACATAATCAGCCACCTTGTCGAGTGCGACGCGCTCCTGCTGCATGGTATCACGTTCGCGAATGGTGACGGCCTGATCGTCAAGCGTGTCGAAGTCGACGGTGATGCACAGCGGGGTGCCGATTTCGTCTTCACGGCGATAGCGACGACCGATCGCACCGGCCTCGTCATAGTCGATCATCCAGTCATGCTGACGCAAATCGGCGGCCAGATCGTGTGCCACGGTCTGCAATTCCGGCTTCTTGCTCAACGGCAGTACAGCGGCCTTGACCGGAGCCAGGCGCGGATCAAGGCGAAGCACGGTGCGCTTGTCGACGCCGCCCTTGGTATTCGGGGCCTCGTCAACGTCGTAGGCGTCAACAAGGAAGGCCATGAGGGAACGGGTCAGGCCGGCGGCCGGTTCGATGACGTACGGCACGTATTTTTCGCCGGTGGCCTGGTTGAAGTAGCTCAGATCCTCGCCGGAATGCTTGGCATGCGCGGAAAGATCGAAGTCGGTACGGTTGGCGACGCCTTCAAGCTCGCCCCAATCGGAACCCTGGAAGCCGAACTTGTATTCGATGTCGACGGTACGCTTCGAATAGTGGGCCAGCTTCTCCTTCGGATGTTCGTAGTGACGCAGGTTCTCCGGCTTGACGCCAAGGTCGATGTACCACTGGGTGCGGGCATCGATCCAGTACTGGTGCCATTCCTCATCAGTGCCCGGAGCCACGAAGAACTCCATTTCCATCTGCTCGAACTCACGGGTGCGGAAGATGAAATTGCCCGGGGTGATCTCGTTACGGAAGGACTTGCCCATGTTGGCGATGCCGAACGGCGGCTTGGAACGCGAAGAAGTCATCACGTTCTTGAAGTCCACGAAAATGCCCTGTGCGGTTTCCGGACGCAGGTAGTGCAGCGAGTTCTCGTCTTCGACCGGTCCGAGGTGGGTGCGCAGCATCATGTTGAAGTCACGCGGTTCGGTCCAGTTGCCACGGGTGCCGCAATCCGGGCACACAATGTCTTTCAGGCCGTTTTCCGGCAGCTTGTCGCCATGCTTTTCGGCATAGGATTCCTCAAGCTTGTCGGCGCGGTGGCGCTTGTGGCAGTTGAGGCATTCGATCAGCGGATCGTTGAACACGGACACGTGACCGGAAGCCACCCACACGGCCGGCGGAAGAATAATGGACGTGTCAACGCCCACCACGTCGCCACGGGTGACGACCATGGAACGCCACCATTCGCGCTTGATATTGTCTTTCAGCGCAACGCCGAGCGGACCGTAATCCCACGCGGAACGGGTTCCACCATAGATTTCACCGGCAGGAAAAACAAAGCCACGACGCTTGGCGAGGGATACGACTTCATCGAGTTTGGATACAGCCACAATGCACCTTCTGGTTTGAACGGTTTGGGGTCTTTACAAGCGCAAAGCCTACCTTTACGCGGTGACAGAACGCCACCCACGTTACTGTTTCGTGGCGTTCTCGTCTTCAACCGTGTCGTTGTCAAGCAATAGCGACCAGATCTTGCAATCGATCACCACGGCATTTTTCGTTTCGTCACCGTTTCCGTCAAGTGTGTAGGTCACATTTTCCGGCACGGCGATACGGTTGATGTTCTGCACGGATGCCACGAAATTACGCATGGCATCATAGCTTCCCGTGGCGGTGATACTTACCGACACCTGCACCAGCTGACCGGCTTGAATGGTACCTTGCATTTCAGCTGGAATGTCGGCGTCGACCGCATCATCGAAATTCACCGATTTGATGGCGACGCCGGTTCCCGCAGCGGACGCATCCAACGAATTGATGAATTCCTGCTGGTTATAGCCGTCTGGAATCTGCCGCTGCAACTGGCGCAAACGGTCTTTCTGCAGGCCGATCGTTTCGCTGGCGATGCGTAATGTTTCGATTTCGTCGCGTGTTTCCTTATTGTTCTCATCGATTTGCGCAGTTTGCGCGTCGGATGATTTGATATGGCTGATTTGCGGGGAAACGCCGACCAGCCATGTCAGCATGATGACGAAGACAATACCTGCGGCCAATGCGATCCATGCGATTTTATGCTTGTTCATGATTGCTCCCGATCATTCATTGGATGTTTCGTCAGTTGCGGTCGCGCTGTCGGTAGCATCAGTCGACTCCCCTGCCGCGGCTTTGTTCAGGCTGTCGCGTAGCTGCTGCTGCAATGCTCGGTTGGCGTCGTCAGCACCGGCCGCGTTGTCGCTTCGTGACGTGGTATTGGTATCCATCTTCAACGACACCGTTCCCGTGTATGTATAGGTGGTGCCGTTTTCATCGCTGTTTTCGGTAATGGAACTCACATAGCCTGTTTTATAGGTAGGAATTGCAGCAAAATTACCGATAAAATCTTTTGCAGATATGAAATCTGGAGAAAGAACGGTAAAATCAACGGAAATCACACCATTCCCAGACCATACTGAAGATGTAGCGCTATTCGAAGAAGCGTCAGACCCGCCAATCTGGAAACTGCTCAACGACAGATTCGTGTACTGGCATCCGGCTGGCAGCGCGCCATTGAGCGAATCCACCACCTTCATCCAATCCATTTCGTCGTAGAGCGCGGCGATACGTGACCTTTGCGAATCGGACAGCGAGTTCAACGTGTCTTCCACGTCTTTGAATTCCGCCTTTTCCTTCTGCAACGACAGGGTTTTCGCCTGTACCTCCTCCACGCGATGGTCGGCCCAGCTCACGCGCACCGCCATGCCCGCGCTGATGGCAATGGCCGCAACCACCACCACGATAAGCACGTATGACAGCAAGTATTTGATGGCACGATCACGGTTGAGCGTCACGATGGAACGTGGCAGCAGGTTGGCGCGCACATTCCATTCGGCGGGCAGATCAGCCTTTTTAGAGGTTTTCGAACTGCTCGCACGCAACGCTTTGCCGATGTCGGAAATATTCATCGACAGAATCGAGGTTTTCTCGCCATCACTGGTTTCAGGATTCGGATTATCCTTGATTTCGCCGCGTCGACCGCGGTGGGAGCTGCCGATCTGCTTCATGCTTCCGTTGTTTTTTTCTGCTCATCGTCCGTTCACCTCGGCTTCTTTCCGATTACCAGTCCAAGCACTGCGCCCAAATCGATCGCGTGCGCCATGATGTTCTGCCGTTCCACTTCTTTGGAAAGCCGGAAACGGATGAAGGGGTCGCCGATCCGCACCACTTTGTTGATGGAACTGGCCAATACCGGCGGCAGTCCGATCAGCCGTGCGCCGGTTCCGGTAAGCACCACACCGCTGATGGTGCCGCCCGCATGGCCCACGTCGTACAGGTTGAGCGTATTGCGGATGCCGACGATCAGCTGCGCCGTGGTTTCGCGGATGACTTCCTCGGCTTTTTCGAGTCGTTCGTCGCCGGTCACGTTTTGCAGGCCGATCTGGTTTTTGATGCGTTCGGCGTCTTCGAATGAGATACTGAGCGCGTTGGCGCAAGGCATGAGCCTGCCGTTCGTGGACCTCAACGAATACCAGATCGACAAAGAAGTCATCAGCATGGTTCCCGACGATCTGTGCCGACGCAACCAGCTTCTGCCGCTTTCCATCGTCAACGGGCGCATCGCCGTAGCCATGGCGAATCCGAAAAACTTCGCCGCGGTAGACGATGTTTCCGCAACAACCGGCATGCCCGTCATCGCCATGGTCGCCATGCCATCGCAGGTACGCGACTGCATCAACCGGTTCCTGCGCGCCAATGCGGAGTTGACCGAACTATCGCACGAGATCGCCGCGACCGCGAAAAAGAAGTCGACCTTGAACAAGACGACAGCGAAGACGCTTTACCCGTGGCACGCTTCGTAAGTCTGCTCATCAACCAGGCCATCGACGACCACTGCTCCGATATCCATATCGAACCGCAGGAAGACGGTCTGCTCGTACGCTACCGCATCGACGGCGTGCTGCATATCTTCCAAAAAGCGCCACGCGCCATGACCCAAGGTGTGATCAGCCGCATTAAGGTCATGGCCGAAATGGATATCGGCGAGTGCCGCAAGCCGCAGGATGGCCGTATTACCGTACGTCACAACGGTCAGATGATCTTCGCGTGGCGGCATTGCCTACGGTGTGGGGCGAGAAAATCGTCATGCGTATTTTGAGCACGCCTTCGGGCAATCTCAAAGTGGAGGATCTGAATTTCAGCGAACGCAATTTCGATGTGTTTTCCAAAGCGTACAACCGCCCGTACGGCATGGTGTTGGTGACTGGTCCGACCGGTTCGGGTAAGTCGACCACGTTGTATGCGACGTTGGGCGATGTGGCCCGCCCGGAAATCAACATCATCACGGTTGAAGACCCTGTGGAATTCCGCATGGAGGGCATCAATCAGGTGCAGGTGAACAATAAGGCGGGTATGACCTTTGCCGCCGCGTTGCGTTCGATTCTTCGTGCCGACCCTGATGTGGTGCTGATCGGTGAGATTCGAGACGAGGAGACGGCGACCATTGTGATCGAGGCTTCGCTGACGGGCCATTTGGTGCTGTCCACGTTGCACACCAATGATGCTCCGAGTGCGGTGACGCGTTTGACGGAAATGGGCGTGGAACCGTTTTTGGTGAGCTCGTCGCTGGCTGCGGTGATGGCGCAGCGTCTGGCGAGGCGCCTGTGCAAGAAATGCCGGAAGGCCGATACGGCCACTCCCGTGGAGTTGAAGATGATGGGTGTGCCATATACGCCCGGCTCTCCGTTGCCGACCGTGTACCGTGCGATGGGTTGCCGTGAATGTTCCAACACCGGATATCACGGGCGTGTGGCCATTCAGCAGGTAATGGGCGGGACACGCAGATGGAGGATTTGATCGCGCGTGGCGCCACGTCGCTGGAAATCGAGCAGGCGGCCAAGTCGAAAGGCATGACGTCGCTTCGTGAGGATGGCTGGCAGAAGGTTCTGCAAGGCATTACTTCCGTGGATGAAGTGCTTCGCGTGACCGTGTAGTTGTGTAATCGTGTGACCGCGTTTTCAACATATATAAAGGACAATGATGACCGATATTGAACAGCAACCCGAGCTGAAAACCGAAATGAACACCGCGACGGATCCCGATGCGCAGCCGACTTGGGATGCGAACACCGATTTGTCTGGTTTGAAAGGTGTGACCATTCCCAGTACCGCTCCTTCATTCAACGAGGATCCGCGTAGGGGACGCCATTGGTCGCCCGACAATGCGATTCAGGCTGACGATGACAGTTTGCGCAGTATTTTCGCGTCGCTTGACGCCATGCCCGCGTTGCAGCATGGTTCCGGTACCGTTCCCGACCCCATGTCTAAGGCCACGGTCGAGCAACAGCCGGCGGCCGAGCCTCAACAGAGCGCACAGCGGCAGCCTATGCAACAGTCAGCTGCCCCGCAAGCCGTTGCATCACAATCTGTAACGGAACCGCAGCCCGCTCCGACACGGCCTGCGGAAACACCGCTCATTGCAGAACAACAGGAACTCTCCTACGACACCGCTTTTCCGGAAACCCCGGAAAACGAAGCCGTGGATCAGCAGAATCTGCAATTCGACGATGACGTGACGGAAGTCACCCCTGCATTCGAGTATCATGGACCGATCCAGCAAATCGACGGCGATCCGCCATCATTCATTCCAGGCGGCACGCCGTTCGCGCAACAGCCGGACGACTATGCGGCGTACGAGGAGAACACGCAGACCATGCAGCCTTCCGCCATCAACCATATTGCGCAGCCTGCGCCCGCTGCCAGACCGCAACCCAATATGAACAACAGGCTAATCGTGGATTTCATAGTGCCCGAAACCAATGATTCCGACGAGGACGCTGTTCCCGGACAACGCAGAATCAAAGCGCACCAGGTCAAAGAAACATTGCATGCCGAACATCCCGATGCGGATCCGGAATTCGAGGCTGCCATATGCCAGCTGGTGGAATTGAACGCGTCCGATCTTCATCTGGTGGTCAACGATCCGCCAATGCTGCGCGTGGATGGCAAGCTGCGCCCCGCCAAAGGGCTGAGCGTGTGGAACAAGGACCGCACGTATGAAGCCATCAAAGTGATGACCAACGAGCTGGAGATGGAACGGTTCAAAGACGATTTGGAACTTGATATTTCATTCTCCATCGGCGATCTGCTGCGATTCCGCGTCAACGTATACCGCGACCGTTTGGGCGTGTGCGCGGCATTACGAACCATTCCCACGGAAATCAAAACCGCGCAGGAGCTTGGTCTCGACCCGCATATCGCCGATCTGACGTTACTGCCGCGTGGACTCGTGCTCGTATGCGGTCCGACCGGCTCCGGCAAATCCACCACGCTCGCCGCGATTGTCGACAGAGCGAATGCCGAACGCGCCGACCATATCATCACCATTGAAGACCCGATCGAATTCGTGCATCAACACAAGCGTTGCGTGATGAGCCAGCGTGAAGTGGGAACCGACACCAAAAGTTTCGCGGAAGCGCTTAAACGCGCGCTTTGTGAAGATCCCGACATTATCGAAGTGGGCGAGCTTCGAGACCTCGAAACCATTTCCACCGCGTTGACCGCCGTGGAAACCGGCCACTTGGTGTTCGCCACCCTGCACACGCAGGACGCCGGTTCGACCGTGGACCGTCTGATCGACGTGTACCCGGAAAATCAGCAGCAGCAGATTCGCGTGCAGGTGGCCTCCACTCTGCGCGCGGTGGTCGTGCAAACCCTGATTCCACGTGCCAGCGGGCATGGCCGCGCTCCTGCCACCGAAGTGATGATCAACACTCCGGCCGTGGCCGCGCTGATTCGCGGAGGCAAGGCGCATCAGATTCGTACCGTGCTGCAATCCGGCGAAAAGGAAGGCATGCATACGCTTGACCAAGATCTGGCGAGACTCGTCAACAAGGGCGTCATCACCTTCGAAGACGCTCTTGCCAAGGTGCAGATCCTCGAGGAATTCGAAAAACTCTGCGGCGCCTTCAACACCTGGCTGGTAATGCCTTCCGAGACGTTGTTCACTTCAACCCTGTCGGATGGCAATATGCAGTTCATCGTCCTCACGCCAAGCGAGCTGTTTATGCCGTGCGTAATGTCATGCCTGATGTGGTGTTTTCTTATTCAGATTTGCCTACGCCGGAAAACCGCATCATTGCTGCTCACCACATACTTGGGTATAAGCGTTGCGTTCACCGCGCATCTTTCCATGCATCATGCGGGAATCATCTTGGGATTCTTCATCGCCATTCTCGCCATCGATTGCGATATCGAAAAAATCAATTCCAACGATTGGCCTCAGTGGATCCATAATCTCAACAACCGTGTTATGACTCTTCTTGGACCGAAGAAAACGGAACGGTATCTCCGTTTCTTCAAAATCCTCGGTCTTATCTTCATGCTTGTCAGCGTGTATTGGACGGCAAGCGCCAGTATTTGCGATATTCGGTACGACTATTCGGCTTCCCGGGCGGTAGCGTCTTTTATCAAAACCAACCATTTGGAGCAATACCGTTGGATGGCAGGCTGGACACGCGTCAGCAAGAACGACACCGCTTCCAATCCAGAAATCAACAAAATCATCGACAAAGGCGGATATTGTGGCGGCACCGACTGCATCGACTACACTTCTTGGTACGGCAGCGCCCTTATCGATTCAGCCCCTTACTTCGACCATACGCTTCTTGCCAATGCATACAAGGGACGAAGCTATTCGTCGTGGGAATGGTGCGTTGACCCCTATGCGGGAAAGAAAGACATCGAAACATGGAAATCGTGGGGCGAGCCCGAATTCTACGACACTCTGTATCAGCCATTTTTCTTCTCCGACCTTGGTTACGACAGAAACCATTACACGAAAATCAAAATCGCCGAAACCAAGACACCTTGGAAAAGCACATGGTCGGAAGGCGCCTGCGAAATTTACGTGCGCAACGACATTTACGAGAACGTATTGCATTCGCCCGATCCTGGAATCGACTGGCCCGACGGCGCAACGCGCAGATAACAAGTGGACCGGCATCCAACTGGAACGTGTCGATTGTTCGTTTATGCAAAACGTGCCGCTGTCAGCACCTTTGTATAAGTTAGACATGTTATGTACATGCAGGGGGGCTTCCGGCGAAAGCGGAAGCTGAGAT
>ERZ773269.626-NODE-626-length-41055-cov-13.121268_pt1 | contig 41055 bp, 33 predicted proteins | sample MGYA00511958_ERZ773269 | MGnify/ENA primary metagenome ERZ773269 (study PRJEB29015, sample SAMEA2737761) | human gut metagenome | biome: human gut; feature: human-associated habitat; material: faeces | place: China | collected 2012 ... | reverse complement strand
AAATAGACTCCATAATTCCTACAGTGGTTTTACCCACTACAGAAATTATAGAGCCCGAAAACCACTAGCAATGTGAACGGCATTCCCAAAGTTAGACAAAAAGTCTAACGAATGGAGTGCAATTCATTCTCGCTGGTGGTTTTTGATTATATGATAGGCTTGCGGTTTATGTTAGTGACAAGATAGAAACCTCAGCTCTAGTTTTTTAGTACTGGGACGGGGAGCTGTTCACTAGACCTACGAGTAAACTTTAGTACTGAGGGATGACAGTCTAAAAAGTTATCTTTGCAAGATTTTTTATAAAAATGAAAATGGTATAATAGGAACTATGGAAAAACGTTACAATACGCTCAACAATTATTACCGCAAGATTTTTGGGCAAAAGATTTTTAAATTGCCCATTGATGCAGGCTTTGACTGTCCCAATCGAGATGGAACGGTAGCCCATGGAGGCTGTACCTTCTGCACTGTTTCGGGTTCGGGTGATGCCATTGTTGCGCCAGAGCTCCCCATTCGTGAGCAGTTCTATAAGGAGATTGATTTCATGCATCGCAAGTGGCCTGAGGTCAACAAGTATCTGGTTTATTTTCAAAATTTCACCAATACCCACGACAAGGTTGAGGTCATTCGGGAACGTTACGAGCAGGCTATCAATGAGCCTGGCGTAGTCGGTATCAATATTGGGACTAGGCCTGATTGCCTGCCTGATGAGACCCTTGCCTATTTGGCGGAACTCTCAGACCGTATGCATGTGACTCTGGAGCTGGGGCTCCAGACCACTTATGAAAAAACATCAGCTCTTATCAACCGAGCCCACTCTTATCAGCTCTATGTGGACACGGTCAAACGTGTGCGGGAGTTGGCACCCAAGGTAGAAATTGTTTCTCACCTGATTAACGGTCTGCCAGGGGAGACCCATGAGATGATGGTGGAAAATGTGCGTCGCTGTGTGACAGATAATGATATCAACGGGATCAAGCTTCACCTCCTCCATCTCATGACTAATACGCGAATGCAGCGGGACTACCATGAGGGTCGTCTGCAACTGCTCAGCCAAGAGGAGTATGTTTCCATCATCTGTGACCAGCTGGAGATTATCCCTAAAGACATGGTTATCCATCGGATTACGGGGGATGCTCCTCGGGACATGCTAATTGGTCCCATGTGGAGTCTCAACAAGTGGGAGGTTCTCAATGCCATTGATCAGGAAATGGAGCGTCGCGACAGCTGGCAAGGTTGTAAATTGGAGGTGGCCCAATGATAAAACGCCCCTTACAGGCTTCTCATGATTTTCTAGCAGAAGTGCTAGATAAAGACTCCTTGGCTCTTGATGCCACCATGGGTAAGGGCAACGATACGGCCTTTTTGGCCAAGCTAGCCAAGAAAGTCTACGCCTTTGATGTCCAGGAGCAAGCTCTGACCAAGACGAAAGAGAGATTGGAGAGGGAGGACTTGATCAATGCCCAGCTGATTTTAGACGGGCATGAGCACCTGGACAAGTATGTGACGGAAGCTCTTAGGGCAGCGATTTTTAATCTGGGCTATTTGCCAACGGCTGATAAGTCCCTGATTACCCAGCCTAACACAACTCTGGAGGCCTTAAGAAAGGTCTTGGAGCTACTGGAGGTAGGCGGTCGTCTGTCGATTATGGTCTACTATGGCCATGAGGGTGGGGATCTGGAGAAGGATGCCGTTTTAGATTTTGTCAAAGCTCTGCCCCAAGAGACCTATGCGACCATGCTCTACCAGCCCCTCAATCAAATCCATAGGCCACCTTTTTTAATCATGGTGGAGAAACTTAGCTAAAAAGTGGGCTCGGCTCAATTCTCCAATTTTTTAGCCTTCCTTAGAAATTTGTAATGAGTCTGAAGCTTAGTTTTTGCTTCAGTTCGAACTGGATAATAGCCCTAAGTGCTGTTTCAACCTTCTAGCTTGCATCGTTAAGTATTATAGAAATTATAGAAAAATCGCCTGTTTCCAAAGTCTTACCGACAAGGGGGCAGGCGATTTTGTTTTGCTTGTTTTTAAAGTTCTGGCTTGATAAAGAAGCGGTGGGCATCAATTGGAATGATGGAAACCTTGTTGTCAAAGAATTCGGTCAGGGTCGGCACCGTGATGATGTCTTCCTTCTTCCCCTGGGCAATGATTCGTCCCTGTTTGAGGAGCAGGACGTGATCCATTTTCTGGGTGATTTCCTCAGCATGGTGGGTCACGTAAAGAACATGAGGGGCGTGGGGCAATTCGGTGATACGATCCACCTGCTTCAACAATTTTTCCCTGGCAAAGAGGTCCAGACCGACAGTTGCCTCGTCAAGAATGATAATATCGGGCTCTTCCATCAAGCAGCGGGCAATCATAATCAGCTGACGTTCCCCTTGTGAGAGGGTGTAGAGCCTGCGACCAATCAAGGCCTGACCCCCAAGGCTGGTCAGCATGTCACGGGCCTCGGTCAGCTCCTTGCTGCCATAATCCTTATAAAGAATGGAAGACTTATACTTACCAGTCAAGACGGCCTGCTCGGCAAAGAGGTGGAGCGATAGGCGGTCCGTGATAAAGCCTGAGACAATGCCAATACGCTTGCGGAGCTTGGTAATGTCGCCTTGACCAAACTGGGTTCCTAAAATGTTAATCTCCCCTTGGCTGGGGTAAAGTTCAGCCATAATCAATTTTAAAAGGGTCGTTTTCCCAGCTCCATTCAAGCCTAGAATGGCCCAGGTCTGCCCCTTCTCAACAGTCCAGTTAATATCTTGGAGCAGGTCCTTGCCTTGCTTGCGTAGGTTGACATTTTTCATAGAAATAATAGCCATCAGTTTCCCCTTTCGCTCGTGAAAAATTAGCTTCATTATAGCAGACTTGGCCTGAAAAATTAAGGGCTGGAGTGACTTTTTAACACGCTTTTTGAAAATATGCTATAATGAAGGCAATCCACATTTTTAGGAGAAAGAATTTAATGGAAGACCCGAGCAGTCAGAATTTGCTTTTTCAAATGCTTTTACTAGTCGTCCTTACTTGCTTGAATGCCTTTTTTGCGGCATCCGAAATGTCCATGGTCTCCCTCAATCGGGCACGGGTGGAACAAAAGGCAGAAGAGGGCGATAAAAAATATATCCGTCTGGTCAAGGTACTGGACAAACCCAATAACTTTCTATCGACCATTCAGGTTGGCATTACCTTCATCTCCCTCTTACAAGGGGCTAGTCTTTCAGCTTCCCTGGGGAAGGTGATTGCTTCTTGGTTTGGTAATTCGGCTACCGCTCAAACCGCTGGTAGCATCATTTCCCTGATCTTTCTGACCTATATTGCCATCGTTCTCGGTGAGCTCTATCCCAAGCGGATTGCCATGAACCTAAGGGATAATTTCGCCATTTATTCGGCTCCGGTCATTGTTGGCCTGGGCAAGGTTGTCAGTCCTTTTGTCTGGTTCCTGTCGGCTTCGACCAATCTCCTCAGTCGGATGACGCCCATGACCTTTGACGATGCTGATGAGAAGATGACCCGAGATGAAATTGAATATATGTTGACCAACAGCGAGGAAACCCTGGAGCAAGATGAAATCGAAATGCTTCAAGGGGTCTTCTCCCTAGACGAATTGATGGCTCGTGAAGTCATGGTTCACCGGACCGATGCCTTTATGGTTGACATCAATGATGATCCCCAAGAAATTATCAAGGAGATTCTCAAGAAGAATTTCTCAAGAATTCCCGTCTATGATGATGACAAGGATAAGGTGCTTGGTCTAATTCATACCAAGAAGCTGCTGGAAGTTGGCTTTAATAATGGTTTTGAGAATATCAGTCTTCGTCGCATTTTACAAGAGCCCCTCTTTGTTCCGGAAACCATTTTTGTTGATGATTTGCTCAAGGAGCTGCGGCGGACGCAAAATCAGATGGCCATTCTCTTAGATGAATATGGTGGGGTCTCCGGTCTCGTTACCCTAGAAGACCTGCTGGAAGAAATCGTCGGAGAAATTGATGATGAAACCGACCAGGCGGAAGTTGAAGTGCGGGAAATTGACAAGGACACCTATATCGTCTTAGGTACCATGACCCTCAATGATTTTAACGAGCACTTTGAAACTGAATTGGAAAGCGACGATGTTGATACCATCGCTGGCTACTATTTGACCGGTGTTGGGAATATCCCATCTCAGGAAGAAAAGGAAAGCTTTGAAGTAGATAGTGGCAAGCACCACCTAGAGATCATCAATGACAAGGTCAAGGAAGGCCGAGTTATCAAGGTCAAGGTCATCCTCAGTCCCCTTGAAGAAGTTGAAGAAGAAAAAGAATAAGTGAAGATTCGTGACCCAAGGTTGCGGATTTTTTTGCTAGCGACTTTGCAGGCTGTGCTGGTTATCTGGTTTATGGCCTCTAGGCAAGCTGTCTGCCTGCCTGCCAATAATGAATTGAAATTTTGCCCTAACTTACAATAAAAAGGGGAGAGGGACAACACTGTTGTATCAGTTGAGTTAATAAGAGAGGGTAGCCAGCGTAGCGGCTGGCCCAGCCGGACAAGTTCTTCAGAGCTTAGACCAGCTCCCCTCTTAAACAAAAAATAAAAAGAAAAATGAAAGACATTTTCAGAGTTTTTGTGCTTGAATTAGACCATCAAATCCGATAAAATAGAAAAGTTAAAAAGGAGCCAGCGACATAATTTTTTGGCTGGACCTCCTTGTATTTTGTTAATTGCGATGTTTCTGTAGGTCGGTCGATACTACCGACCTACAGAAACTAGTAAGTGAGCTAGAGATTTTCCTAGAAAATCTCGTAGTTGAACAAGCATTTTAATGCTTAGTGAAACTGCTCAATTGAACACGCCTACACTTCTGTGAAAATAGAGAAAGCTTCCTAGGTGTTTTCTCACCTTCGTCAGCTTCCCTAATTTTCTTTGAAGTGCTTGACGGCTTAGTATCTTGTTAATTAAACACGGGCTAAAAGCCTAGTGAAAAAGATGAAGTCTCCCAGATGCTTAGGTGCGTCTGTGTCGCCTTCTCTATTTTCATACGGTTTTTTTACGCCCTTTGTGACACGGAGATAAAGTAGCCGATAAAGCTACTTTATCAAAGTTAGTCAGAGATATAGAAAACCAAATTGGTAGTTTTCGTAGTCACTCTAAATAGAAATGATAGAGTGACTTTATCTGTGGTATCTTGAGTTAGGAGCATAATGTTGATAGTTTTAGCGGGCACAATTGGTGCTGGTAAGAGTTCTTTGGCAGCTGCCCTGGGTGAGCACTTGGGAACGGAAGTTTTCTATGAAGCGGTTGATAATAATCCAGTTTTGGACCTCTATTACAAGGACCCCAAAAAATACGCTTTTTTACTGCAAATTTTCTTTTTGAATAAACGCTTCCAGTCTATCAAGGAAGCCTATAAGGCGGATAACAATATCTTGGACCGCTCAATTTTTGAGGATGAACTTTTCTTGACCCTCAATTATAAGAATGGCAATGTCACCAAGACCGAGCTGGATATTTATAAGGAGCTCCTGGGGAACATGCTGGAAGAGTTGGAGGGTATGCCCAAGAAAAAGCCCGATTTGCTGATTTATATTGACGTTTCCTTTGACAAGATGTTGGAGCGGATTGGCAAAAGGGGTCGGAGCTTTGAGCAAATTGCTGATAATCCTGAACTCTATGAATACTACCAACAGGTTCATGGAGAATATCCTGACTGGTATGCAAACTACGATGTGTCACCTAAAATTCGTGTTGACGGAAACAAGCTGGACTTCGTCAAAAATTCAGACGACTTGCAAACCGTCTTTGATATGGTCGACTGTGAATTGAAAAAATTAGACCTGCTTTAAGAAGTAAACTCAAGCACCGCAATCTGATTGATTGGGGTGCTTTTGCATGCAACAATCTGGATTTTTATGGTCAAAAAAGCTATAATAAGGTAGCCGTAAAAACGGTTACAGAAACTGAGTAAGTGAGGTTGAATCTTCAACCTTTTCAAATAGAAAAGAGTTTATGATGACAGAAGAAATAGATTACCGGCAAGTGACCGGCATGATTCATTCGACAGAGAGCTTCGGGACTGTTGATGGTCCTGGTGTTCGCTTTGTTGTCTTTATGCAGGGCTGCAAGATGCGCTGTCAATATTGTCACAATCCCGATACTTGGGAGATGGAGACCAATCAATCAACTGAGCGAACAGTAGATGATGTTTTAAACGAGGCTCTGCGTTTCAAGGGTTACTGGGGGGACAATGGTGGCATTACCGTTTCTGGTGGTGAAGCCATGCTGCAAATAGATTTCGTGACCGCTCTCTTCACCGAAGCGCAAAAATTAGGCATTCACTGTACTTTAGACACCTGTGGCTTTGCCTATCGCCCAACGCCTGAATACCACAAAATTGTGGATAAACTCTTGGCTGTAACAGATTTGGTACTCTTGGACCTCAAGGAAATCAACCCTGAGCAACACAAGATTGTTACCCGTCAGCCCAATAAAAATATTCTTCTTTTTGCAAAATATCTGTCCGATAAGCAGGTACCAGTTTGGATTCGTCATGTCTTGGTACCTGGTCTGACCGACTTTGACCAGGATTTGATTGAACTAGGAAAATTTGTTGAAACTTTGGATAATGTGGACAAATTTGAAATCCTGCCCTACCATACTTTGGGTGAGTTTAAATGGAGGGAGCTGGGCATTCCTTACACCTTGGAAGGGGTTAAACCACCCACCAAGGAAAGAGTAAAAAATGCTAAGGAACTCATGCACACCGAGACCTATCAGGATTATCTCAAACGAACCAAGCGAGTTCAGGCTTAAAGGAGTCTAATAAATAGAAGAAATAAGGAATGCTGGGACTCAAGTTCCAGCATTTTTGATATAATAATAAAGTCTGTGTAGACAGGCAAAGCAAGATTTCCTGAAGGTTGATTAGACTGACCGTTGGGGAAAAATTACATGTATGAAAGGCTAATGATTGATGATGCAAGCTTTAGAAGACAAATTAGCGGCAGATTTTGGGATTGTTTTTAAGGACAAGTCCCTCCTGGAAACTGCCTTTACCCACACCTCTTATGCCAATGAGCACCGCCTCCTAAACATTTCACATAATGAACGTCTGGAGTTTTTAGGAGACGCCGTTCTGCAACTTTTGATTTCTCGTTATCTCTTTGCGAAATTTCCAAAGAAGCCAGAAGGCGACCTGTCCAAGATGCGGTCCATGATTGTGCGTGAGGAAAGCTTGGCTGGGTTTTCCAAGGATTGTGGTTTTGAGGCCTTTGTCAAATTAGGCAAGGGCGAAGAAAAATCAGGTGGTCGTGAGCGTGAGACCATTTTGGGGGACCTCTTTGAAGCCTTTTTGGGAGCCTTGGATTTGGACCAAGGGATTGAAGTGGTGGAAAAATTCCTCAATCAGGTCATGATTCCTAAGGTAGAAGTTGGTGATTACGAACGGGTTAAGGACTACAAGACCGCCCTGCAAGAAAAGCTGCAGGTCAAGGGTTCTGTCCAAATTAGCTACCGCGTGGTTAAGGAAGAAGGACCAGCCCATGATAAGCGGTTTGAGGTTATCGTCTCTGCCGATGGTCAGGACCTGAGTCAAGGTCAAGGAAAATCCAAAAAACTAGCCGAACAGGCTGCTGCTAAGGCAGCCCTTGACCAGCTAGGATGAGGTTACTATGTTTCTAAAAGAGATTGAAATGCAGGGCTTTAAGTCTTTTGTGGACAAGACCCGAATTGAATTCGACCGCGGGGTGACAGCTGTTGTCGGCCCCAACGGTTCTGGAAAATCGAATATTACTGAGAGTTTACGCTGGGCTTTGGGAGAATCCTCAGCAAAGAGTTTGCGAGGGGGCAAGATGCCCGATGTCATTTTTGCCGGAACTCAGGACCGCAGTCCCTTAAATTTTGCCCAGGTAACGGTGGTTTTGGACAACTCTGACAATTTTATCAAGGATAGCGGTCAGGAAATTCGGGTGGAACGCCACATCTACCGCAATGGGGATAGTGACTACCTGATTGATGGCAGGAAGGTCCGCCTGCGGGACATCCACGACCTCTTTATGGATACTGGTCTGGGGCGGGATTCCTTCTCCATTATTTCCCAAGGTCGGGTTGAGGCCATCTTTAATAGCCGTCCCGAAGAGAGGCGGGCAATTTTTGAGGAAGCCGCAGGGGTTCTCAAGTATAAGACCCGCAAGAAGGAAACCCAGGGCAAATTGGACAAGATCCAGGATAATCTGGACCGGCTAGAAGACATTATCTACGAGCTGGAAGGGCAGATTAAACCTCTGGAAAAGCAAGCGACCACAGCCAAGCAGTTCTTGGTTTTAGACCAGAAGCGTAAATCACTCAATCTCAATATTCTGGTCCAAGATATCAAGGCCTATCGGGCTGATTTGGATAAAAGTAATGAGCAAATCCAGCTGACCAAGAATGATTTGAAGGACTACTATGCCCAACGCAATCGCTTGGAAAGTGACAATCAAAGGCTGAAAGAGCGTCGGCAAAACCTATCGCAAACCATGGATAGGCAGCAAGACGACCTCTTAGAAGTGACCCGCTTGATTGCCGACTACCAGCGACAAATTGAGGTTATCTCCCTGGAATCCAGCCAGAAGGCTGAGAAAAAGGCTGATGCCCAAGGCCGACTGGCGGACTTGGAAAATCAGAAGCAGGACCTAGAAGCAAGTCTGGCCCAGAAGCAGGAGCAGCAAGCCCAGCTGGCCGATAAATTAGCCAATTTGAGACAAGAAATCGCTGATCTGGAGAAAGAACAGTCCCGCTTTTCCACCAATCCTGACCAGATTATCGAGAGCCTGCGGGAGGAATTCGTTGGCCTCATGCAAAAGGAAGCCGACCTTTCCAACCGCCTGACCGCCCTCCAGGCCGATATTGAGCAAGAAAAATCAGCTCAGGAAGAGCAGTCAGCCGAGCGGCAACAAGTTGAAGAGGATTTGGCCCAGGCCAAGGAAGTCGCCCAAGCAGCTCTGGCAGAATTTCAGGCTGCTCAAGCTCAGGTCAAGGCTCTGCTAGAAGACTATCAGGCTCAGTCCCAAGAGCTCAATCAGACTGAAAGCAATTACCGCCAGGAGCAGAGCCAGATGTTTGCTCTCCTGGATCAGATTAAGGAAAAGGAGGCCCGCCAGCGTAGTCTGGAAGCCATTCAGAAAAACCACTCTAATTTCTACGCAGGGGTCAAGGCAGTCCTCCAGGAAGCTGACCGTTTGGGTGGGATTATTGGTGCGGTTTCTGAACACCTGACCTTTGAGCAGGACTATCAGACCGCTCTGGAGATTGCCTTGGGCGGCAGTAGCCAAAATATTATCGTTGAAGATGAGGCTGCTGCAAAGCGAGGCATTGCCTTTCTGAGACAAAACCGTTCTGGACGGGCAACCTTCCTGCCTTTGACCACCATTAAACCGCGACAGGTGGCAGCCCACAATTTGGCCAAGATTGAGGCAGCACCTGGCTTTCTAGGTCTAGCCAGTGACTTAGTGACCTATGATGCTAAGCTGGCCAATATTTTTCAAAATCTGCTGGGAGTGACCGCCATCTTTGATGACATTGACCATGCCAATCAGGCAGCCCGTGATGTTCGCTATCAGGTTCGCATGGTGACCTTGGATGGAACCGAATTGCGTCCAGGAGGTTCTTTCTCAGGCGGTGCCAATCGCAACCGCAATACGACCTTTATCAAGCCAGAAATGGACAGCCTGACTGCTGAAATTTCCGACTTGAAGGAAAAACTCAACCAGCAAGAAAGTGTGGTGGCCAAACTCAAGACGGCTAGGACCCAGGCCCAAGAAGAATTAACCAACCTTAAGGAAGCTGGTGAAAATGCCCGCTTGGCTGAGCAAAAGGCCGACCTGGCCTACCAAAACCAAGCCGACCGTCTGGCTGACCTCAATCAAATCAAGGCTGGCTTCTCGGCCCATGCCCAAGGCAAGACGGATGCTGACCTCTTGGCAGAAAAAGTTAAGGTCGAGTCTGGCCTTACCCAAATCCAGGAGCAAAAGGCCCATGTCCAGGAACAGTTGGATCAAATCAAGGACGATAAGGACACCATCACAGCCCAGGTAACCAAGCTCAATGAAGAGCTGGCTCAAGCCCGCCTGAGCGAGCGGGAACTGTCCGGTGAGGAACGTTTCGCCAAGAATGAAAGCAACCGGCTCGAGCTAGAGCTGGCTGACTTGGAGCGAAATATTTCCAACCTGACACAAGTCCTATCCAGTCAGGTCAGCGACCTATCCCAAGAGGAATTGCCTAAGCTGGCAAAACAATTGGAAGAAGCCGAAAGCAAGAAGTCTGACTTGGAAACCAGCCTGATTCGTCTACGTTTTGAAGTAGAGGACTGCGATGGCCAATTAGAGGACATCGAAGAACAGGTTCAGGCTGCTGGCAAACGCAATGAAGAATTGATCCGTCGCCAGGCCCAACTGGAGGCTGAAATTGATAACCTGTCCGACAAGTTGCGTGGCTTCGCTCGCCAGTTGACCGAGGACTATCAAATGAGCTTTGACCAGGCTAAGGAGCAGGCTCAGGCTTTAGAAGACTTACCAGCTGCCCGACAAGACTTGACCCAACTCAATCGGCAAATCAAGGCTCTGGGGCCAATCAACCTGGATGCCATCGACCAGTACGATGAGGTCAACCAGCGGCTGGAATTTCTCAATAGCCAACGCTCCGACCTAGTGGAGGCCAAGAACCTCTTGCTTGGCACCATCAACGATATGGACGATGAGGTCAAATCTCGCTTCAAGACAACCTTCGAGGCCATTCGCGAAAGCTTCAAAGAGACCTTTGTGCAGATGTTTGGCGGTGGTTCAGCCGACCTGATTCTGACCGAGGGCGACCTCCTGACAGCAGGGGTGGAAATTTCTGTCCAACCGCCTGGCAAGAAGATTCAGTCCCTCAACCTCATGTCTGGTGGGGAAAAGGCCCTCTCAGCCCTGGCTCTTCTCTTCTCCATTATTCGGGTTAAGACCATCCCCTTTGTCATCCTGGACGAAGTGGAAGCAGCCCTGGATGAGGCCAATGTTAAACGCTTTGGCGACTACCTCAATCGCTTCGATAAGGCCAGCCAATTTATCGTCGTCACCCACCGTAAGGGGACCATGGCTGCCGCCGACTCCATCTATGGGGTCACCATGCAGGAATCCGGTGTCTCCAAAATCGTCTCCGTCAAGCTCAAGGATGCCCAGGAGCTGGTGGGCTAGGAGAATATTATTTCAAAAATAAAAATGCCAACCCAGGCATTTTTATTATATAGTTTACCTATATAGTCTAACTGTATATAATAAAACTATAAAGTCCAACTGTATAATAGAAAGGAAAAGTCATGAAGCGAAATAAACATTTGCCTCTGACAGAGACGACCTACTACATTCTGTTAGCTCTCTTGGAACCAGGTCATGGTTATGTCATCATGCAAAGGGTGGAGGACCTGAGCGATGGTGATGTTAGAATTGCTGCTGGGACCATGTATGGAGCTATTGAAAATCTACTCAAACTCAAGTGGATTAAGTCCATACCCAGTAATGATAAACGTCGAAAGGTCTATGCCCTAACGGATAAGGGCCAAGAAATTTTACAATTAGAGACTGGACGATTGCGAAAACTGGAACACTTAGCCCAAGAACTGGGGATCTAACCCGAGGAGGTAAGGTCATGAGAAAATGGAAATTATTTTTCGGCGATATTGAAAAACAAGAAAACTGGATTAATGGTATCCAGCTGGAAGGCTATCAATTAAGAGAAGCTGGAAAGTACTTCCCAGTCTATCATTTTGCGGAAAGCCCTGTGGAACCGGCACCAATTCGGGTTGATTTTATAAACCATCAGTCTCGCGGAGAATTTTCCAATTACCTAGCTCTATTTGAGGATAGTGGCTGGCAGCATTTATCAGGTAGCCGTTTGAGTGGCTTCCAGTACTTTCGAAGGTTGGATTCAGAAGGCGAGGATGATATTTTTTCCGACCAAGATTCAAAAAAGATAAGAAAAAGACGCTATTTTAATTATAGTCTGACTTATGGTTCGCTTTTCCTAGTATATTTGCTAGCTATTTGGGGGAACCCTAATAATCAAGATATTTGGGTCTTTAGGGTAGGCATTTGGCAGAAAAATAACATTATAGTGGACTTCATAATTGCTTTTCTCTTATTATTTTATCTGCTGCCAAGTCTGCTCTTGCTGGTATCTGCCCTATATTATTTAATTTCAAGCATCAAACTTTCTAAGGAGTTATAGGTGAAAAAGGAGGCTGGGGCAAAAGACCCTAGCCTCGCTATTTTTTAGGCCAAACTCTTTAATGCAGTGGTTGATTTGTGATGAGGCAAAGTCATCTAGTCGCTAAAGCAACTGATGACTAACGGTAGGCACTAAGATGCTTGCCAAAACCCCTCACTAACTACGCTAAAACTATAATAACGATAGTTTTAGCTCCGCGTCGTGTCTGTCTTTTTTTCTGAATGACGGGAAGTGCTAGGTCCAACAGTCTGGGAGACTGTTGGAGAAAATCAATCACCTGTGCAGGGGTGTGACAACGGAAACTTCAAAAACATAAAAGTTCCACTCCCTTATTCTTCAATTTCCGAACGGACTTCCTTAATTTTCTATATTTTCTTTAGTTTTAAGTGTAAAAGTGGTATCATAGACTGGAATTAGCTAGTGTAAGGCGAACTAAGCCCAGTACTAGTATCCTGTCAAATTGGAGGGATAGGCGTGACTATTAAAAAACTTGAGGTTGGTAGTGACCAGACAATCATTACCGAAGAAGTCCAGATTTTAACAGATATTCTTGAAGACACAACTCGGCAGATGATCGGGGATGAGGCCTTTGCCAAGATTCAGGCCCTGATTGACCTGGCTAGTAAGGAAGATTATGGGGAATTAGAAAAGCTCATTCACAGTATTTCTAATGATGATATGGTCGTCATTTCCCGTTATTTCTCAATCCTTCCGCTCTTGATTAATATTTCCGAAGACGTGGATCTGGCTTACATGGTCAATAAGGAAAATAATACCGATCAGGATTATTTAGGTAAAATTTCTACGACCATTGACCTAGTAGCTGAGAAAGACAATGCCCAGGACATCCTGCAGCAGGTTAATGTGGTACCGGTTCTGACAGCCCATCCAACGCAGGTGCAACGCAAAACCATGTTGGAACTCAATACCAAGATTCATGAGCTCCTGCGTAAGCACCGGGATGTCAAGCTGGATCTAATTAATAAGGATAAGTGGCAAGCCGACCTGCGTCGTTACATCGAAATTATGATGCAGACCGACATTATCCGTGAGCAAAAACTCAAGGTTACTAATGAAATCACCAATGTCATGGAGTACTACAATAGCTCCCTGATTAAAGCCATTACCAATCTGTCGACCGAGTATCAACGCTTGGCGGCTGAGCGAGGTATCAAGCTGGAAAATCCTAGGCCCATTACCATGGGCATGTGGATTGGTGGGGATCGTGACGGTAACCCTTATGTGACGGCCGAGACCCTGCGGATTTCGGCGACTGTTCAGAGCGAGGTCATTCTCAATTATTATATTGAAAAACTCAACGACCTCTATCGTTCTTTCTCCCTGTCCACCAACCTGGTCAAGGTGTCACGGGCAGTAGAAGCCCTGGCTCAAGCTTCCAGTGACAAATCTGTTTACCGAGAAAATGAGCCTTACCGTAAGGCCTTCAACTATATCCAATCTAAGGTCATTCAGACCCTCTTAAACCTTCGCCTTCATGGCAGTCAAGACTTCGAATCCAAGGCAGCCAAGTTCACCAGTCCAAGCAGCAGTATCGTTGCCAATTATGTGCAAAATCAGGTTTCGCATGCGGTTTCTGAACTTGAAGAAGAAAGACCTAGTCACTATCAAACAGCTGAGGAATTAAAGGCTGACCTCCTAGCCATCAAGGAGTCCCTAGAGGCAAATGGCGAAGCAGCCCTTTTGACCGGTGACTTTGAAGAACTTCTCCAAGCTGTCGAAGTTTTCGGCTTCTATCTAGCCAGCATCGACATGCGGCAGGATTCCAGCGTTCAGGAAGCCTGTGTGGCTGAATTGCTTAAGTCGGCTAATATTGTGGACGACTACTCTAGCCTCTCCGAAGAGGACAAGTGTCAGGTCTTGCTTAAGGAATTGTTGGAAGACCCTCGCAACCTTTCATCAACCCATGCTCCTAAATCAGAACTCCTGCAAAAGGAATTGACCATCTATCAAACCGCTCGGGAAATGAAGGACCTGCTGGGTGAAGATGTTATCAAGCAACATATTATTTCCCACACCGAGTCGGTTTCGGATATGTTTGAATTGGCCATCATGCTTAAGGAAGTCGGCCTGATTGATAAGGACTCGGCTCGGGTGCAAATTGTTCCCCTCTTCGAGACCATCGAGGATTTGGACAATTCAACCGGTATTATGGAAGACTACCTGGGCAACGATATCGTCAAAAAATGGGTGGCTTCCAAGAATAATTACCAAGAAATCATGCTGGGTTACTCCGATTCTAACAAGGACGGAGGCTACCTAGCTTCTGGTTGGACCCTCTACAAGGCCCAAAATGCCCTGACCAAACTGGGTCAAGACCACGGTATCAAGATTACCTTCTTCCACGGGCGTGGGGGAACGGTTGGCCGTGGTGGTGGTCCATCTTACGAAGCCATCACTTCTCAACCTTTTGGCTCCATCAAGGACCGCATTCGCTTGACCGAGCAAGGTGAAGTCATTGGCTTTAAGTACGGCAACAAGGATGCGGCCTACTATAACCTGGAAATGCTGGTATCAGCAGCTATCAACCGCATGGTTACCCGTCAGTTAGCGGATCCTAATGAAATTGAAGGCTTCCGGGCCGATATGGATGGCATCGTAGCTGATTCCAATGTCATCTACCGTGACCTAGTCTTTGGCAATCCGCATTTCTACGATTATTTCTTTGAGGCTAGTCCGATTAAGGAAGTTTCCAGTCTTAATCTAGGTTCCCGACCAGCTGCCCGTAAGACCATCACAGAAATTTCTGGTCTGCGTGCCATTCCATGGGTCTTCTCTTGGTCACAAAATCGGATTATGTTCCCAGGTTGGTATGGGGTTGGTTCGGCCTTCAAGCATTTCATTGATGCAGCACCAGACAATCTTGCCAAGCTGCAACACATGTATAAGACCTGGCCTTTCTTCAACTCCCTCCTGTCCAATGTGGACATGGTTCTGTCCAAGTCCAATATGAATATTGCCTTCCAATACGCCCAATTAGCAGAAGAGGCAGAAGTGCGGGATGTCTTCAATGTCATCTTGGATGAATGGCAGTTGACTAAGGAAGTTATCTTGGCTATTGAAGAACAAAAGGATTTCTTGGCAGAAAGTCCAGCCCTCAAGTCCAGCTTGGATTACCGCCTGCCTTACTTCAATGTCCTTAACTATATCCAAATTGAATTGATCAAACGCCTGCGTCATGGAGGTCTAGACGAAGATACCGTCAAACTGATTCACATCACCATCAACGGTATTGCCACAGGTCTGCGCAACTCAGGATGATGTCTAATATTCGAAAGTCCAACCCTAGGTGTGGACTTTTTTTTTCTGTTTAAATGAGCGTCACTTTTTAGCTAGATTCCAGAAAACCAGCAGAAGCGATTTACAAGTTCTTGTCTTTAATTTTGCCCTTAAACATGGTATACTTTTAAGCATATGATTTGTTAAGTATTGGAGAATTCATGAAGATAGACAAAAAGCACTTGTTGAATTATTCCATATTAATTCCTTATCTTGTGCTATCCGTGATTGGCTTGATTGTGGTTTATTCCACGACCAGTGTCTCCTTGATAAAGCTTGGTTTGAATCCTTTCAAGTCAGTCATTAACCAAGGAGCTTTCTGGCTGGTCAGCCTAGTGGCCATCACCTTTATATATCGATTAAAACTAAACTTTTTGAAAAATAAGCATGTCCTGACAGCCGCCCTCATGGTCGAAGTAGTCCTGCTCATTTTTGCCAAGTTTTTCTCGGAAGAAATTAATGGAGCCAATGGCTGGATTTCTTTGGGCCCTATTACTTTCCAACCGGCTGAGTATCTCAAGTTGATTATGGTTTGGTTACTGGCATTTACCTTTTCGAGGCGGCAGTCAGATATTGAACACTATGACTACCAGGCTTTAACGAGACGGCGTTGGTTCCCTCGAAGCCTAGATGACCTCAAGGACTGGCGGGTTTATTCTCTTGTGATGATTGGTTTGGTCGTTATCCAGCCTGACTTGGGGAATGCCTCAATTATTGTCTTATCAGGCCTAGTTATGTTTTCTGTCAGCGGTATTGGTTATCGTTGGTATGCCTCGCTGATGGGCATTGTCGTTTCTGTATCTGGAGTCTTCCTTGGAATCATCGGCCTTGTCGGTGTTAAGACCATGTCTAAAGTCCCAATCTTTGGTTATGTTGCTAAGCGTTTTGCCGCCTTCTATAATCCTTTTAAGGATTTGGCTGATTCTGGTTTACAGCTAGCTCATTCCTATTATGCCATGTCAAATGGTGGCTGGTTTGGCCGCGGTTTAGGAAATTCCATTGAAAAAAATGGTTACTTACCTGAAGCGACAACAGATTTTGTCTTTTCAATTGTCATTGAAGAGCTCGGCTTTATCGGGGCTGGTTTAATTTTGGCTCTCGTATTTTTCCTAATTTTGCGGATTATGCTGGTTGGTATTAAGGCCAAGAATTCCTTTAACTCAATGATGGCCTTGGGTATCGGTGGCATGTTGCTGATGCAGGTTTTCGTTAATATCGGCGGAATCTCAGGTTTGATTCCTTCAACGGGGGTTACCTTCCCCTTCCTATCCCAAGGCGGGAATAGTCTCTTGCTTTTATCTGTAGCCGTTGGTATCGTCCTTAATATTGATGCCAATGAAAAACGTGAGGAAATCTATCAAGAGGCAACCGAGGAAATTCATCGTGCTGAAACCCAAGAATTTAAAGTCATTAGCTAAAGTCGAACAAGTGTTCGGCTTTTTTCATGTCTCTTTTCTGCCAGCCTATCAGTGGTCAATTTGGGATAGCTGATATTAAAGGTTGTCAATCGCCAGAAAAGTAGTGGCAATGCTGAGTTTTCTGGCAGTCAAGAGCGATTTTGTTTTAACTTCCTTCTCGGTCTTCCTTTCGAGTGATAAAGTGGTCAAATCAGCGTCACTAGTAAGGAAAAGGGCAGAAAAGAAATTAGTTAAATCTATGTAAAAAGCTTGCATTTCTAGAACAATTTGTTAGAATAGTAGGGTAAAGTTAGACTGTATTGCCTACCGTCTATCTATAAAATATATTTTATTGGAGGCTTTTCCTAAATGGCAAAAGAAAAATACGATCGTAGTAAACCACACGTTAACATTGGTACTATCGGACACGTTGACCATGGTAAAACTACTTTGACAGCAGCTATCACTACTGTATTGGCACGTCGCTTGCCTTCAGCAGTTAACCAACCAAAAGATTATTCATCTATTGATGCTGCTCCAGAAGAACGCGAACGCGGTATCACTATCAACACTGCACACGTTGAGTATGAAACTGAAAAACGTCACTATGCTCACATCGACGCACCAGGACACGCGGACTATGTTAAAAACATGATCACCGGTGCCGCTCAAATGGACGGAGCTATTCTTGTAGTAGCTTCTACTGACGGACCAATGCCACAAACTCGTGAACACATCTTGCTTTCACGCCAAGTTGGTGTTAAGAACCTCATCGTCTTCATGAACAAGGTTGACTTGGTTGATGATGAAGAATTGCTTGAATTGGTTGAAATGGAAATCCGTGATCTTCTTTCAGAATACGATTTCCCAGGTGACGACATTCCTGTTGTTCAAGGTTCAGCTCTTAAGGCTCTTGAAGGTGATACAGCTGCCGAAGACAAGATTATGGAATTGATGGACATCGTTGATGATTACATTCCAGAACCAAAACGCGATACTGATAAGCCATTGCTTCTCCCAGTCGAAGACGTATTCTCAATCACTGGTCGTGGTACTGTTGCTTCAGGACGTATCGACCGTGGTGTTGTTCGTGTTAATGACGAAGTTGAAATCGTTGGTCTTAAAGAAGAAATTCAAAAAGCAGTTGTTACTGGTGTAGAAATGTTCCGTAAACAACTTGATGAAGGTATTGCCGGTGATAACGTCGGTGTCCTTCTTCGTGGTATCCAACGTGATGAAATTGAACGTGGTCAAGTATTGGCTGCACCTGGTTCAATCCACCCACACACTAAATTCAAAGGTGAAGTTTACATCCTTTCTAAAGAAGAAGGTGGACGTCACACTCCATTCTTCAACAACTACCGTCCACAGTTCTACTTCCGTACAACTGACGTAACAGGTTCAATCGAACTTCCTGCAGGTACTGAAATGGTTATGCCTGGTGATAACGTGACTATCGACGTTGAGTTGATCCACCCAATCGCCGTTGAAAAAGGTACAACATTCTCTATCCGTGAAGGTGGACGTACTGTTGGTTCAGGTATCGTATCTGAAATCGAAGCTTAATTAATATTAAGTTCCCAATACAATTATTCGTCAGACAATAATTGAGAGAGTCGAGTTTACTCGGCTCTTTTTGGTGTTTCAAAATATCTGAGAGCCTTCTTTGTTTGCATTTAGCTGACTAAACTTAGTTTTTACAGAGAACAATCTTAATAAAGCAGGTTGAGTTTTCGGAATTTTCCTAAAATCCTAGTAATAGTAAGGGATTTGTGATAAAATAAACGAGTAAATAAAAAAAGAAGAGGTATGTGAAATGTCACGTAAACCATTTATCGCTGGTAACTGGAAAATGAACAAAAATCCAGAAGAAGCAAAAGCATTTGTTGAAGCTGTAGCATCAAAACTTCCTTCATCTGATCTTGTTGAAGCTGGTATTGCAGCTCCTGCAGTTGACTTGACAGCTGTTCTTGCTGCTGCTAAAGGGTCAAACCTTAAGGTTGCTGCGCAAAACACTTACTTTGAAAATGCTGGTGCCTTCACTGGTGAAACTAGCCCACAAGTTTTGAAAGAAATCGGTACTGACTATGTTGTTATCGGTCACTCAGAACGTCGTGACTACTTCCACGAAACTGATGAAGACATCAACAAAAAAGCTAAAGCAATCTTTGCTAACGGTATGCTTCCAATCATCTGTTGTGGTGAGACTCTTGAAACTTACGAAGCTGGTAAAGCTGCTGAATTCGTAGGTGGACAAGTTTCAGCTGCTCTTGCTGGATTGTCAGAAGAACAAGTTTCTTCACTTGTTATCGCGTACGAACCAATCTGGGCTATTGGTACTGGTAAATCAGCTAGTCAAGATGATGCACAAAAAATGTGTAAAGTTGTTCGTGACACAGTTGCAGCAGACTTCGGTCAAGTAGTAGCTGATAAAGTTCGCGTTCAATACGGTGGTTCAGTTAAACCTGAAAATGTTGCAGCTTATATGGCTTGCCCAGACGTTGATGGTGCCCTTGTTGGTGGTGCATCACTTCAACCAGAAAGCTTCCTTGCTCTTCTTGACTTTGTAAAATAATCAAGAAACATTGAAGTCATTTAAACCTACTTGCCTTAGGACAGGTAGGTTTTTTTGTGCTTTCTTTCTTGGTTATAGGTTTGAGTGATAAAAAATATAGTTTGTAAAGTAAAGAACAACAAATTTGGAAGTTTAGTTCCAAATAAAAAACCTTGAAACGTTTGGGTTCCAAGGTGTCATTTTTAATGACGTCTCAATATTTTTTTGAGATTATGAATTAATTTGTATTTGAGTGGATGAGGATAGTAACGGAAAGTTCCCATTTTTCGGGTAATGTAGCCATTGTAGTTTTGTTTAAAGCGTAGAACGCCGTCTGAACCGTCAAATTCTCCTGTAATGCCAAGAAGATTATAAGTTGTAATGCCACGTTTTATGGCTTCTAACATGACGTATTCTTGAAGCAGGGCAGGTGCGTAGAATTTACTGAACTCAGGGTAAGAACCTGAGAAGAGATAGACAGCTTCCTGTTTGGTATAAACAAATAGGCTTCCTGCAAGGACAATGTTTTGTGAACCGTACTTGCCAATGAATTCTTTAGCTTCTGCCATGCGTGTGTCAAATGTCGCAGATTGACTGGATAATTCGCGAAGCTGATTTTGTTTCTTTTCAGAAACATTGTTATTTTCAATGGCAGTTCGGAGTTTTTCGATTCGTTGGTCAAGTTTGGCTTTATCAGTTTCAAGGTGTGCTAAATAATCTTGAAAATTCAAACTTGCAACCATGAATTCACAAGAATCTCCAAAGCTATCATAGAAATCTTGGTAATAATCAAGAGATTTATCATCGTAATCTCTGCGATCTGATGTAGCAGAAGTGATTTCCTTGAAAAGCGGCAATTCATCACGGTTAAGTTTTCGTAAGGTGATGCCGAAGGTCTTAGCTTTTTTGACCAATGGACGCCCTTTTTTGCTAAATGATTTTAGTAACGTTTTTTCATCTAAGTCAGTCAAATCTTTGACATAATGCCAGTCAGGCTCACCACCTGGGTAACCAGTCAAAAGCCCATCGTGTTGATAACCGAGTGATAGAAAATCGTCTAATAGTGCCGTGTTTTCTTGGTCGGTTGGCTGACCAGTAGTGTCAAAATGCTGATAGGTGTCATAAGGTTTGACCAGTAATTCAAGAGCTCCATTTTCTTTAGCATAGCTTTGAAGTTCTTGGTAGAATTGTTTCAGATAGTGTTTATCGCGTGAAACAGGACCAGAGTTGATTTCCATGTGGAGCCCACCTGTCATTGGCAAGCTAAAGAGAACGGCAGCAACTTGTAGTGTCTCTTCAGCTTTTAGTCCAAGATAGTCTACTTGGTACCCACGTTTTTTTAATAAATCCGCCATCTCTACAGATTGCATAAACGATTTGTAAGAGACGGTGTTACAAAAAGTCTCAAAAACTTTTTTTTCGATAATCTCAAGAGAGGTCATTAATGGCTATTTCTCCTTTGTTTGCGAATATTGTAAGCCAAGTTTGAAAGTTTGTAAAGGAATGGATTGACTGGGATGTTAAATTCTCCAATAAATTCTTCAATAGTTGGGTTGAAGTTTGATTTAAATTTAGTTAAACCGTCATCAAGTGTTCCTTCAACACCACCCATATTTGCCCAAATAATATCGTCAGCGTAAGCATCTTCAAATACTTTTGGATAAAGGGAATATTGTGGGTAGAATTTCTTGAATTCATCATTCATACCAGCATAAAGCATTTCCATGACATTACCAAATGATACAGATAAAATACCTGCAATGATGAGTTCATCTGGATATTTTTCAACAAATTCTTCAAACTCAGTAATGTATTTTGTAACAGAATTTTTTTGTTGTGTTAACTTAGTCAAACGTTTTTTCTGATGTTCAGCAGTTTCAGACAAATCTTTTTCGATTTGAGCGAGTTGTTCTTTGTATTCAGCTAGACGTTTTGGCAAGTTAACTTTGGCAAGGTGTAGATAAGCATCATCACCATATGTTTCCATCATTTTATGGAAATAATCTTCATTACGAAGGGCAACGCCTTTACGATTTTCAGTAAGAGCGACGACATCAGCGAAAGCTTTAACGTCATCGATTGTACCACGGCTAGTGATGACACCACGGTGAATAGCATCTTTCATCAAACGTTTTGTGTGTTTAGGGAAAGTTGCTGTCATGTCTTCTTGGGTATAGACATTTGCTTGGAAACGAGGTTGGATACTTTCAGCAATTGTTGTTGTGCGTCCAGTCCATTGGCAACCCGCTGCTTTCAAGTTGTCAATAGCAGTAAGTGTGTCTTTGTTTTCATCAACTTCTTCACCGATTTTGTATTGTTTAAGCAGTAAAGCAGGGTCCATTTTGATGAAGAGGGAGCGTTTTGTTTTACCATACTTCTTAAGTGAGCTGATGACAAAGGCAACGAGTTCTTTGTCACTGTAATCCATGATTGGTCCACGAGGGATATAAAGCATGGTAAAGCCAAGTGGCAAAGCTTTGATAAGGATAGAAGCAGAAGCAACTAAGGCATCATCTTTGTAGAAACCAATGCGTTCGTTTTCCCAATTATCTTTAATTTTTGCCCAATTTGATGATTGTAAAAGGTTTGTTTGGTTACTTGATTTTGCAAAATTATCGTGTTCTTCCGCAGAAATACCGATTTTATAGCTATACATTATTTTAAGACCCACTCTCTAAGGGCGTATGCAACGCCACTTTCTTCATTTGATTTTGTAATATATTTAGCGATTTCTTTGAGTTCTGGTGTACCATTTTCCATGACAACAGGGTTACCAACGGCTTCAAGCATGGCACGGTCGTTTTCAGCATCGCCAATAGCCATGGTTTGGTCTTTGCTAAGTCCCATTTTTTCGGCAAGGTGTGTAATGGCATTGCCTTTGCTAGCAGTTTTGTTCATGAATTCTAGGTAGAATGGGGTTGATTTGACAATGGTGTATTTGTCATAAAATTCTTGTGGAATTTTAGCGATTGCAGCATCAAGAATTTCAGGTTCATCGATAAACATCATTTTAATAATTTCTTTATCGCCCATTTCTTCTGGAGTACGGTAAAAAATTGGCATGTTAACCAAGGTTGATTCGTGAACAGTGTATTTACCAATGTTGCGGTTTGCAGTGAAGATACCTTCTTTGGTAATAGCGTGCATATGAACATCTAACTTACGGCTAAGGAATTCAATATCAAGATAATCATCGTAAGTCATGGTTTCAGTGATAATGTTCTCACCAGTAGCGGTATCTTGGACTAAACCACCATTGAAAGTGATGACATAATCGCCTGATTCTTTCAGGTTTAATTCATCGAGAAGTGTTTGAACGCCTGGAATTGGACGTCCAGTAGCAATGATGACTTTAACACCTTGTTTTTTAGCATCTTGAACGGCTTCAAAAACTTCAGGTGTGACTTTGCGGTCATTGGTCAAAAGTGTGCCGTCGATATCGACAGCGACTAATTTAATAGACATAAGGTTATTTTACCCCTCCTAAAGAATCTCTACCTATCTATCTTACTAAAAAGTGGCTTATTTGTCATGGGGAACACAAGGAAATCTGAAGTGGAACGTTTTCAATGCTAAATAAGTCATGATACGCTCTTAAACTTAATTATGATAAACAAAATGTTCGTTTGAAATATAGCTCATAAAGGCTTTCTTATCAATGGCAAATAGGTCGTTATCAACTAGCATTTCTTTTGGAAAATAGAATCGTTGGTCGCCATAAATAGTACCAGTTAAGGCTTTGACGATTGGTGAAATTGTTGATAATTCTACAACAGAACCGTCTTTTTGAATCATGTTAATCTCGGTTCTGGGTTCTTCTTTTTCAGGACGGTAAATGTCATAAGGCAAGTCAAAATTGACATGGATACCTGTGTAATAAGCAGGATCAAAACCAACAGATTGGACAAGGTCAACAAGGTGACTGAGTTCTTTGCGTGACGATTCTTCGAAAGTCACCGATTTAAAGACTTTACGATTAACAAAACGGCTTGCCAAATCAGCCAAAATCTCATCTTCAGCAGTCATCCAAGTTTGAAAATAGGTATTCATCACCCCATCATCTAAAGCAAGATAATCAGCTAAGTTAGCATGATTTTCTAAAAATGGAATCAGATTTGGTGATGTTCTTTCAAAGAAATCGGTATCAGTCTGGTAAAGGTATTTTGCACGCTTTAAAAGATTTTGTAACAATACTTCCATTCCGCGACTAGCAGGGTGAAAATACACTTGCATATACATTTGGAAACGACTGACAATATAGTCCTCAACGGCGTGCATGCCATTGTATTCAAAAACAATACCGTCTTCCGTTGGGCGAATCACACGTAAAATGCGATTCAAGTCAAATTGACCATAATTAGCGCCACTATAGTAAGAATCGCGCAAAAGGTAGTCCATGCGGTCACAGTCAATTTGGCTAGAAATGAGTTGGACAACTTGTTTATTATGATAAGTGTGGTTGATAACACTAGCGACTTTTTCTGGAAAATCAGGAGAGACGCGACGCAAGATAGTATTGACTTCAGTATCTGGACTGGTGATAATCTTTTGTGTAACGGCTTCGTGGTCGGTATCAAAGAGTTTTTCGAAAGTGTGTGAATACGCACCATGCCCGACATCATGTAAAAGCCCAGCCACCATCGTTAAGAGATTGTCATCAGAATTCCAAATATCAGGAAATTTGTCATCAAAAATTTCAGTCACACGTCTTGCAATCTCGTAAACACCCAAACAGTGTGAGAAGCGGCTGTGTTCTGCACCATGAAAGGTAAAAACAGTTGTTGAAACTTGTTTGACCCGTCGTAGGCGCTGAAACTCTTTACTATTGATAAGGTCGTAAATAATCTGATGATTGACAGTTATATAGTTGTGAACAGGGTCACGAAATACTTTTTCATTCATACTTTCATTATAACAAAAAACTGTGTAAAGCTGATTTTGGAAGGTCTGGGATATTTACGAATACTTGGATTTGATTTATAATGTTGACTATGACGAATGAACTTATTCTTCGTGTGATTTAACTTTTTTGATTTTTCTCATCTTCTGGACAATGGGAAATATTTTGGTAAATGTTAAAAAGCATGGCTTTAATTTAGAGGAAGAATTATGGATTGGGCTATGGGTTGGTTACGTGACAGAGTTATTAGATACGCCATGGAGTGGATGCTTTGCAACGAGTACAGCATTTTTTAAAACGACAAAACTGGTTGAAGATAATAAAAAATCTCTGCAACGTTATCGACAGCGCATATTATTTCTATTTTGATTGAGGCGCTTTGCTTTATTACCGTTGTTGAGGTTGACTTGACCACTTTTGCTATGGGAATGGCACCCTTTTAGGAGCAGTTGTAGGAACACAAAGAACTAAAAGGTTGGAGCACACGCTAAGTCCAACGTGTCTTGGGAATTTTGTTAATTTGTTGCCATATTCATTATGGTTTACCGACTGATTGCCAATCCTTGGGGGAGTATTTCTGAAAGTGCTCATGGTTTACATGGGATTTGAATTCTTGTCGAAGTGATGTTTAATTTGACGGTTAGCATTTTGAGGACAACGGGCTAGGAAATTATGCGCCAGAGTTAATCTTTTTCTCAATGTTGGGTATTAATCCGTTAAAATTTTAATTATCTTTATTGCTCTTTTCACAGGAACAAGTTTACTTCGCTCATCTGCTATTAAATGTTAGACTTATAGTGGCTTTAACACGTCAGAATTGTTATAATTTTAGGGAAAGGAAAGACATTTTAACATTACATGAAACTTCACATTAAGAATAAAATTGATTTGGATGGACAGGTTGAGCTGGTTGAACAATCTTATCCTGTCAAATTAACGGAAAAAAATGGGCATATTTACCTTGCTTATACCAATGAGGAAGAAGAAACCGTGATGCTCAAATGCAACGAGCAAGAGTTGGTCATGACACGTTATTCAACGCCGAAATCAATTATGCGTTTTCACCGTGACAATCCTGCTCTGGTTGCTATTCCGACGCCAGTAGGCTTACAGCATTTACAAACGCAAACAAGTATTTATGAGTTGGATGTTGAACAACAACATCTTAAAATTCATTATCAACTCAAACAAGTTGATGGAGAGAGTGTTTTTGCAAATTATCAGCTAGAAATTCATTGGGTATAAGCATAATATAAATACGATATTATCGGTGTTCGAGTGGGGATGTGTTCAGTTGACAAAAAAGATAAAAGTTGATATGATTACTTTGTATTCAAGGGAGTAGCAGGCGATTTTTGTCTTTATTTTTGCATCCTCTGTCGGTACCTTGCTTTGCTGGATTCAATTCTAATCTGTAGCTATGGTGCCTAGGATGAACACAAAACTAAATGATAAACCTTCAGTACGCAATTTGCGACTGAAAAATCGCGTTTATGTCGTCATTACGAAATCGTTGATTTCCGGCATAATCTTAAACAGCGAGACTTGTTTTTTTAAAAAAACAGGTCTCTTTTTCTATTTTTGAGACCAGAGGAGGAAGCTATTTTGTTTAAAGAACAAAGTAAAGCCTTGTTTTACACACAAGGAAAAGATGAAACGTTAGATGAGTTACAATCATCACGTGAAGGTTTATCTACTGCGGAAGCACAAAAGCGCTTGGATGAATATGGTCATAATGAACTTGAAGAAAGTCAAAAACGAAGTCTACTAGCAAAATTTCTTGACCAATTCAAGGATTTAATGATTATTATTTTGCTAGTTGCAGCAGCGCTTTCGGTAGTTACAGAGGGAAGCGAAGGGCTAACAGATGCGCTTATTATTTTGGCAGTTGTTATTCTTAACGCAGCGTTTGGTGTTTACCAAGAGGGGCAGGCAGAGGCTGCAATTGAAGCGCTGAAAGATATGTCGAGTCAGATTGCACGTGTGCGTCGTAATGGTCATATTGTTGAAATTGATTCAAGAGAATTGGTTCCTGGTGACATTGTTATGCTTGAAGCTGGTGATGTCGTACCTGCTGATATGCGCTTGTTGGAAGCTGCGTCATTAAAAATTGAAGAAGCAGCATTGACTGGTGAATCTGTTCCTGTTGAAAAAGATTTATCGGTAGAAGTTGCAGCTGATGCTGGTATCGGTGACCGTGTTAACATGGCTTACCAAAACTCAAATGTCACTTATGGACGTGGTTCTGGTGTTGTTGTTAATACTGGAATGTATACAGAAGTTGGTAAAATTGCTGATATGTTAGCTAATGCTGATGAAACAGATACTCCACTTAAACAAAACCTTAACCAATTATCTAAAGTTTTGACTTATTTGGTTGTAGCTATTGCCATTGTTACTTTTATTGTAGGGGTCTTTGTTCGTGGAGAATCTCCAATTGAAGGCTTAATGACATCTGTTGCATTAGCTGTAGCTGCTATACCTGAAGGTTTACCTGCTATTGTTACGATTGTATTATCAATGGGAACAACAACATTAGCAAAACGCAACTCAATCGTACGTAAACTTCCTGCCGTTGAAACACTTGGTTCAACTGAAATTATTGCCTCTGATAAAACTGGAACGTTGACCATGAACCAGATGACTGTTGAAAAAGTCTATACAAACGGTGAGCTACAAAGTGCTGCTAGTGACATTGCCTCTGATAATAATACTCTTCGTATTATGAATTTTGCTAATGACACGAAGATTGATCCAAATGGAAAACTCATTGGCGATCCTACAGAAACAGCTCTTGTTCAATTTGGACTGGATCACAGTTTTGATATACGTGAAGCTCTTGTTGAAGAGCCACGTGTTGCAGAATTACCATTTGATTCTGAACGTAAGCTGATGTCAACCATTCATAAGGAAGCAGATGGCAAATATTTTGTTGCGGTAAAAGGTGCTCCAGACCAATTGCTTAAGCGTGTTACTCGTATCGAAGAAAATGGTCAAGTACGTGATATTACCGCTGAAGAAAAAGAAGGCATTCTTGCTGTTAATAAAGATTTGGCCCGAAAAGCGCTACGTGTCTTGATGATGGCTTACAAATATGTCTCTGAGGTCCCAGCCCTTGAATCAGATATTATTGAGTCTGATTTGATTTTCTCTGGATTGGTCGGAATGATTGACCCTGAACGTCCAGAAGCTGCAAAAGCTGTTGCTGTTGCTAAAGAAGCTGGTATTCGTCCAATCATGATTACTGGAGACCACCAAGATACAGCGGAAGCTATTGCCAAACGCCTTGGTATCATTGAAGATGATGGTCAAGACCACGTCTTTACTGGTGCTGAACTTAATGAACTTTCTGATGAAGAATTCCAAAAAGTTTTCAAACAATACTCCGTTTATGCACGTGTGTCTCCAGAACATAAGGTGCGTATCGTAAAAGCTTGGCAAAATGAAGGTAAGGTTGTTGCCATGACTGGTGATGGTGTCAATGATGCGCCTTCACTCAAGACAGCTGACATTGGTATTGGTATGGGGATTACAGGTACAGAAGTATCTAAAGGCGCTTCTGATATGGTTCTTGCTGATGATAACTTTGCTACAATTATCGTTGCAGTTGAAGAAGGACGTAAAGTTTTCTCAAACATTCAAAAATCTATTCAATACCTTCTCTCAGCTAACATGGCAGAAGTCTTTACGATTTTCTTTGCAACATTATTTGGTTGGGATGTGCTTCAACCTGTTCATCTTCTTTGGATTAACTTGGTAACCGATACACTACCAGCTATTGCGCTTGGTGTTGAACCTGCCGAACCTGGTGTTATGAGCCACAAACCTCGTGGTCGTAAGTCTAATTTCTTTGACGGTGGTGTCATGGGAGCGATTATTTACCAAGGAATTTTCCAAACTGTTCTTGTTCTTGGTGTCTATGGTTGGGCGTTGATGTTCCCAGAACATGCTACTAATCGTATGGTACACGAAGATGCTTTGACAATGGCATTTGCGACACTTGGTTTGATTCAATTGGTTCATGCTTTCAATGTTAAATCTGTTTATCAATCTATCTTTACTGTTGGAGCTTTTAAAAACAGAACCTTTAACTGGGCTATCCCAATCGCCTTTCTTCTCTTGATGATAACGATCGTAGTACCTGGATTTAATGATTTGTTCCATGTTTCGCATCTAAGCGCTACACAATGGCTTGCTGTTATTATCGGAAGCTCACTTATGGTTGTTCTAACTGAAATCGTTAAAGCTATTCAACGTGTCCTTGGACAAGATGAAAAAGCAATTTAAAAATATAAAAAATGAATCAGATTGATTCAGCAAAAAAGCAAATCTCATGTGTGAGATTTGCTTTTTATTATAATTCAAAAATAGTCATGGATTTTCGGAATTCTTGTGCCAAATTTTGACGTTTGTAATCAGTAAAGTCATCAATTTTTTTGACAATGTTGTAGCGTTTGCTAAGATTCCAGGTCTGATTTGGGTTGAGTTCAGGGTGTTGATTGACATAATCAATAGTCAAATCCCACTCACGGATATAACCAAGCGGTTTAGCATGGTAAGTAATATTGTCAATTTGCTGCGAAGCGATACTATGATGAGTATGCCCAAAAATCACGTCGTTAACCTGATGTTTTTTGAAAATATCATGAAAAACTTGACTACCTAAAAAAGCATTAAATGGTTTAAAACGCTCGTGTTGCAAGGTAAATTGGTGATGTGGCACAAAATGCAGACTGACAATCACGTCATTGGTAATTGTTGATAAGGCTTTATCGAGTTTTTGTGTTGTTTGGCGCGTGAGTTCTTTGTCAGAAAAGTTGCGATTTAAACGTCGGTCAAACCAGAAAGTATTTTTAAATTTGATTGTTTCAGCTTCAGATTTTTCTGGGAAAAAGGAATAATCATACCAACCATGAAAAGCCAAGAGTGTCTTTTTCCCCAACGGAATAATTTGAAAATCCAAATCATCAATCACCTTGTCATCTAAATCAAGCATATCGTGATTGCCGAGATTATAAGTAACGTCAAAATGCTTGCTCATTGTTTCTAAAAATGAGTAAGAGATGTCATAAAAATGGTTAGAAATATCTCCAGCGAAATGCAGATGAGAAATTTTTTCTGCGCTTAATGTGTCAATGAGTGTCTGGATTTCAAAATCATCAAAATGATTTAAATCAATATGTAAATCACTCATAATAGCTAGTTTTGTCATGGCATTATTGTAACAAAAAATCTTCTAAAAAGCCTTTGATGTGTATTTTTATCTCTTCTAAAAATATGATAGAATACTTTCAGGAGGCTTTCATGATAAAGGCAATAATATTTGATATGGATGGTGTCTTATTTGACACTGAGAATTTTTATTTTAAACGACGTGAGACATTTTTAGGCAGTAAAGGCATTTCGGTCAAACACTTGCCGCCAAAATATTTCATTGGCGGGCGCATGGATCAATTTTGGGAAAATATCTTAGGTGATAAGATTGCAAATTATGATACTAAAGCACTAGAAGCCGAATACACAGCTTATAAAAATACTCATCGACCAGCTTACGATGAGCTAGTTTTTGCTGATGCTCGTAGGGTTTTGGCAACATTAACAGCCAAGGGAATCATCCTAGCATTGGCTTCTAATAGTGCGCGTGAAGATATCGAAGATGCCTTGGAAAAATCAGGCTTAAAGCAGTACTTTACTCATATTCTATCGGGAAGCGAATTTGCAGAAGGTAAACCTAATCCTGCTATTTATAATGCCGCTTGTGAGAAATTAGGCTTTGCTAAAAAAGATATTGTGATTATTGAAGATAGCCCAAAAGGGATTCAAGCAGGTGTGGCAGCTGGCGTGCGTGTTCTAGCCATTCGTGATAAAGTCTTTGGTGCTGACCAATCAAAAGCAGATGTTTTGATTGATAATTTGACAGAAGTGCTGCAGTTTGTCGAAAATGAAAAACATAACAGCTCTATCTAACCTCATCTTTTGTTACCGTTTTGTAATTGTCCTGCCTTATTTGAATTATATTTTTAGCTTAAAATAGAAACTACTGAGTGTTAATTTTCTATAGAAATATTTTTGGTGGTGAGAAAGCCACTTATCATGTGGTTTTGATGCAAATGAAGTATGGCGTATAATGGTAATTTTGCGGGCTTTATGGTAGAATAAGAAAACAGTAGTAATATAGGATAAGTTCTAAAGGTAGCGTAAAAATTCAATGTTTACTTTGCTTTCTTAACGGACTTAGTATCTTAATTAATTGAACTCGTCCTAAAAGCGTCGCGAAAAAGATAATTTTTCCTGTGTCCTAGGACACAGTGTCAAATTCCTATTTTCATCTCGCTTTCTTAACGGACTTAGTATCTTAGTAAAAGGAGTTATTTCATGGAAGTAGCTGAAATTCGTCAAAAAATAGTAGAAAATCAAGAGAAGTTGACTAGCTTCAGGAGGTCTCTTTGACTTAGATCGTTTAGAAGAGGACATTGCGCTTCTTGAAAATAAAATGACTGAGCCAGATTTTTGGAATGATAACATTGCAGCTCAGAAAACGTCTCAAGAGTTAAATGGTTTGAAACAAACCTATGAAACCTTTAATGAAATGCAAGAGTTGTCTGACGAAACTGAACTTTATTTGGAAATGTTGGACGAAGATGATTCTGTTCAAGCTGAATTAGAGGAAAGTCTTGAAAAGCTTGATAAAATCATGACAAGTTATGAAATGACCTTGCTTTTATCAGAGCCTTATGACCGCAATAACGCTATTTTGGAAATTCATCCAGGGTCAGGTGGTACCGAAGCTCAAGACTGGGCTGATATGCTTTTTCGTATGTACACACGCTACGGCAACGCCAAAGGTTTTAAAGTTGAAACCCTTGATTATCAAGCAGGGGACGAAGCTGGTATCAAATCTGTTACTCTTTCATTTGAAGGTCCAAATGCTTATGGGCTTTTGAAATCTGAAATGGGAGTTCATCGTCTAGTGCGTATCTCACCGTTTGATTCAGCCAAACGTCGTCATACATCGTTTTCTTCTGTCGAAGTTATGCCAGAATTAGATGATACAATTGAAGTTGACATTCGTGATGATGATATTAAAATGGATACTTTCCGTTCAGGTGGTGCTGGGGGACAAAACGTCAATAAGGTATCAACTGGTGTTCGTTTGACCCACATTCCAACAGGAATTGTTGTAGCATCAACGGTTGATCGTACTCAGTACGGAAACCGTGACCGTGCGATGAAAATGTTACAAGCCAAACTCTATCAATTAGAGCAAGAGAAAAAAGCGCAAGAAGTGGATGCCCTTAAAGGTGATAAAAAAGAAATCACATGGGGAAGTCAAATTCGATCTTACGTCTTTACGCCCTATACAATGGTTAAAGACCATCGTACAGGCTATGAAATTGCTCAAGTTGATAAAGTTATGGATGGTGACATTGATGGCTTCATCGACGCTTATCTAAAATGGCGTATTGATTAATTCGAAAGTAAAATTTTAGGATAACAAAATCGTAAAGGAAAATACAAATGGCATTAATTGAAATGAATGGTGTAACCAAGAAGTATCACCGCTCAACGACTGCTTTGAGAGATATTAACGTATCTGTCAATTCAGGTGAATTTGTTTATATTGTTGGTCCTTCTGGTGCCGGTAAATCTAGCTTTATTAAACTATTGTACCGTGAGGAAAAAGTATCTGCTGGAACTCTTAAAGTTGGGGAATTTAACCTAACAAAATTGAAAAAACGTGATGTTCCAATCTTGCGTCGTAGCATTGGAGTTGTTTTCCAAGACTATAAACTTCTTCCTAAAAAAACTGTTTTTGAAAATGTTGCCTATGCAATGCAAGTTATCGGTGAAAAACCACGTGAAATTAAAAAACGTGTGCCAGAAGTTCTTGATTTGGTTGGGCTTAAGCATAAAATGCGTTCATTCCCAGAGCAATTATCTGGTGGTGAACAACAACGTGTTGCAATTGCACGTGCGATTGTTAATAATCCTAAAGTTTTGATTGCTGACGAACCAACAGGTAACCTTGACCCAGAAATTTCATGGGAAATCATGCAATTATTAGAACGCATCAATCTTCAAGGAACAACTGTTTTGATGGCAACACACAACAAACAAATTGTCGATAATCTTCGTCATCGGGTTATCGCTATTGAAGACGGTCGCATTGTACGTGACGAAGAGGAAGGAGAATACGGATATAATGATTAGAAATTTTTTCCGCCATTTATGGGAATCCATTAAAAGTTTGAAACGTAATGTTTGGATGACCGTCGCTTCAGTCAGTTCTGTTACCATTACATTGACACTTGTTGGTGTGTTTGCCGCTGTTCTATTGAACGTTGAGCGTATCGCAACAGGTATTGAAAATAACATTCAAATTAATGTTTATTTGGATGTTGACTCAACAGATAGCTCTGAAACAACAACTAACGAAGTTGGTGAAACAGTCACTAATGATTCGTATCACCAAGTTTATGACCAAATTTCAAAAGTTTCAGGTGTTGAATCAGTTACTTATTCAAGTAAAGATGAACAACTTGAAAAATTACAAGAAGCCTACGGAGATGATTGGACACTTTTTGATGGTGACTCAAATCCATTGCAAGACGTTTACATTGTTGAGGCAGACTCACCATCAGATGTGAAGAAAGTGGCTAATAAAATTACTAAAATTGAAGGTGTTGAGTCAGTGGATTATGGTGGCTCAAATTCAGACCAACTCTTCAGCATTGCTAAATTTATTCGTACATGGGGATTTGCAGGAACAGTGCTTTTGATTTTTGTAGCGATTTTCTTAATTTCCAATACGATTCGCATGACAATCATGTCTCGTCAACGTGACATTGAAATCATGCGTTTGGTAGGTGCTAAAAATTCTTATATCCGTGGACCATTCTTCTTTGAAGGTGCTTGGGTAGGGCTTCTTGGAGCGATTGTTCCATCAATTATCATTTACTTTGCGTACAAGACTGTTTACTCATCGGTTAACCCACAATTTGAAGTCCAAGGCTTGTCATTATATCCAGTCGACACATTTCTGCCACTTGTCATTGGAGGTATGTTCTTAGTCGGAATTATTATCGGAGCACTTGGTTCAGTTATCTCAATGAGACGTTATCTTAAAATTTAATCTAAAAAATGACCTTCTGATATTTCAGAAAGTCATTTTTTTAATCAATAAAATCAGTAATGCCTAAAGTAATTTGGCTTTCTTGTTCTGTTTGGGAAATGGTTGCTTTACCGTCTTTGGTTTGTTTGCCGTAATCGCCAAAACCACTATGATTACCACCGACGATAGTCAAGTATTCGGTATCGTCAGGGAGGCGCTTTTTAGCTTTTTCGTAATTGTCCCATTGCAGTACCTTATCATTGCTAGCAGTGATTGATAGAACTTTTAAATTACTATCAGATAAGTTAGTTTTTTCAGATGGGTAGCTCGCAAGTAGAATAAGCCCAGAAATGGCTTGAGACTCAGAATCAGCGGCATTTAAGCAGGCAACAACGCCACCTAGTGAATGTCCAGCTAGGTAAACATTGGAGAGATTGTTTTTCGCAATCACTTTTAAGGCTTTGTTGCTTGATAAAACTGGCAGATTCAAAGGTGTTTTTAAGAGATAAACGTCAAAACCTTCTTGCGCTAAGTTTTTTGCCAAACTTGCGTAGGCTGTTTCCTCGACGAGAGCACCTTGGTAAAAAACAATACTAGCTTTAGCGGTGCCAGAACTTTGAAAAAACAGATAATCTTTTGTGCTTTCGGCAGTTTTAGCAGCTGTCTGTGCTTCTGAACTTGCTTGGTAAGTTTTTTGATGAAGTACCACTCCACTAATGGTAATTAGAATAGCAATAATCAGAAGGAAACTTAAAGTAAATTTCTTGATTTTTTTCATGGCTAATTGAAATATGGGTTAAAATTCTTCTCGTGGGCAATAGTCGTTTCACGAGCGTGACCAGGGTAAACCATGAAATGATTTGGCAAGCTGAAAAGTTCAGCTTTTATACTATTTAGTAATTGTTCAGAATTTCCCGTTGGTAAATCTGTGCGTCCGATTGTTTCACGAAAAAGAGCATCGCCAGTTAAAACCAATTCATCATCTGGAAATACTAAGGAAACACTACCGCAAGAATGTCCAGGTGTTTGACGAACATGAAAACGAAAACCAGCGATTTGATAATCATCATCATACTGATAATGATGTTCGGCAGGCGCTAAGACAACATCTGGCAAATCCGCATGGCGCTCCAAACCTGAAAAATTATCTTTCGGCGAATAAAGCCAAGACGCTTCTTTATCAGAAATGTAAACAGGTGGGTGTCCAAAAGCGTCACGAATGACATCAAGTCCCATAATATGGTCATAATGAGCATGTGTGATTAAAATTGCCACAACTGGTTTATCAAATGAGGCAATCTTTTCTTGAATATGGTCAACATCACTACCTGGGTCAACAACAATAATGCCTTGGTCATTGACCAATAAATAAGTATTTTCACGTGCAACGTGATTTAATAATCTAAAAATCTTCATAAAAAAAGTGTATCAAAAATTTGGCTAAAAGTCATATTTGTGAGATTTGGAGATATGTGAGATTAAAAATAATGTTGAGATTAGATGAATGTACCTAGTAAAAATGGTATAATCTATGTGTTATGATGCAAGTGAATTCTCAAAAATATGCTATTGTGGATTTGGAGGCAACGGGTGCTCATGCAATGGCAGAAATTATTCAAGTTGGGATTGTGATTATTGAAAATGATGAAATCGTCAAGACCTATCAAACGGATGTCAATCCCCACGAGGCTTTATCTGAACATATTATTAATTTGACTGGTATTACAGATGAGCAATTGGCAAAAGCGCCAGATTTTTCACAAGTTGCGCAGGAGATTTTTAGCCTAATTGAGGATTGTGTTTTTGTGGCTCACAATGTCAAATTTGATGCCAATCTGTTAGCAGAACAATTATTCATGGAAGGCTATGAATTACGAACACCTCGCGTTGATACGGTTGAATTGGCGCAGGTTTTTTATCCAACTTTTGAGAAATACAGTTTGGGAAATTTAGCTGATGCTTTAGCTTTAGATTTGGCAGATGCTCACACGGCAATTTCAGATGCCTATGCGACTGCGCAGCTATTTTTAAAATTGAAAGCAAAAATGAAAAGCCTGCCCAAGGAAGTCTTGGAAAGCCTTTTGCCTTTAGCTGATAACCTTTTGTTTGAAACAGGGATGTTAATTGAGGAAAGCTTCAAACAGGCTAAGGTTTTATCGCCAAAAGATTTTCAAGAAGTTGGTGGCTTAGTGCTACGACAACCAAAAACGATTGGTGAAACGCGTCAATTATCAGAAGCATTTGATGTCAATTTGGCGCTTCTGGGCTTGGATGCGCGTGAAAAGCAAAGTCAGTTTGCACAGTTGGTTAAAGATGATTTTCAATCGTCACAGGTCTCATTTTTAGAAGCGCAAGCAGGACTTGGAAAAACCTATGGTTATCTTTTACCTTTGCTCCAGTTGGCTCAAGATGAGCAGGTCATTGTTTCCGTACCAACTAAGGTTCTTCAAGACCAAATCATGGCAAATGAAGTCAGAAAGATTCAAGACGTTTTTCACATACCGTGTCAATCAATTAAAGGTCCTGGTAACTATATTAAATTAGATGCCTTCGCGGATAGTTTGCGACGTGAAGGGGATAATCGTTTGGTAAATCGTTATAAAATGCAGCTTTTGGTTTGGCTGACTGAAACGGAAACTGGCGATTTAGATGAAATCAAACAAAAACAGCGATTTGAAGCTTATTTTGACCAGATTAAACATGATGGAAATTTAAGCGAAAAATCCCTTTATAAGGATGTTGATTTTTGGAATCGTACTTATGAAAATGCGAAACATAGCAAACTATTGATTATTAATCATGCTTATTTTTTAGAACGTGTGCAAGATGATAAGGCGTTTGCGGCTAAGAAAGTGCTTGTTTTTGATGAAGCCCAAAAATTGATTTTAAATTTGGAGCAATTTTCACGTCGTCGTGTTAACGTAACGCAATTGGTGCAAAAACTTGAAAAGCACTTAGATGCAGCTTTACCGACATTGGAAAAACGATTGATAGAAAGTCTTTCTTTCCAATTGAGCCATTTGGCAACACGTTTTTACCAAAATCAAGAGGTCTATGTGACAACAGAGGACGCTCGTCGTTTAGAACAAGCAACCAATGAATTGCTGGCTTTCAATCCTGATTGGCGATATATTTGTTTGGAGGATTTGTTAGCCTTATTTGCGCAGCCTTTTACTGATTTTTGGTTTGAGACAATTGTTGAAAATGAAAAACGTCAAACTTACCTAAATGCTAGTAGTGAAGAATTGTTGAATTTTCAAGAATTTCTACCCGAAACACGCAAGACTTATATGATTTCGGCAACCTTGCATATCAGTCCGCAGGTTAGTTTAGCTGATTTGCTAGGCTTTGAACACTATCATTTCATGAGCATTGCGCATGATAAGCAGAATGCCCAACATATTTGGATTGATGAGGAAATGCCAAATGTCGCTGATATTTCTGAGGAAGAATATGCTTCAGCCATTGCAGAGCGTATTTATCAGTTAAAACAATTGGATGAGCCGATTTTGGTGTTATTTAATGCCAAGAAAACAATGCTTGATGTTTCTGATTTGCTAGATGATATGGCACTTCATCATTTGACGCAGGAGAAAAATGGTACGGCTTATAATGTCAAACGTCGTTTTGAACGTGGTGAAAGTCGTATTCTTCTTGGAACAGGCGCTTTCTGGGAAGGTGTGGATTTTGTTCAAGCAGATAAAATAATTGAGGTCATCACACGATTGCCGTTTGAAAATCCTAAGGATTTATTTGTGCAAAAAATCAGCAATTATTTGCTAGCGCAAGCCAAATCACCGTTTTATGATTATTCATTACCATTAGCAATCTTGAAATTAAAACAAGCGATTGGACGTACGATGAGACGTGACAATCAACGCTCAGCTGTGCTCATTTTAGACAATCGGATATTGACAAAATCATACGGAAAAATGATAAATGATGCTTTGGCAGAAGAATTTTACCTTTCTTCTCAAAAATTTTCAAAGAGTCTAACAGAAATAAAGAATTTTTTGCTATAATAAAGGGGATAAACTAAAAGGGAGAAGTAAATGAAAAAATTAACACCAGTAAAACAGTATTTACTTGGTTTTAGCTTGATTTTCTTAGTTCTCTTGATTTCTGTGGTGACAGTTTTGTATCTATCAGTGAAACCGAGACTGGACGCAGAAAAATTGGCTACCCAAGTTGCCGTTGAAAAAGCTGATTTGACAGAAACATCTTCAGTTGACCTTTATAATGGTTCAGAGACTTATTATAGCGTTTATGGGACAACATCATCTGGAGAGCAAAAGATTGTGTCTGTTGGCGAGGACAATGGTGAAGTTTATGTCTACTCTGTAAATGATGGTATTAGTCGTAAAGAAGCTAAGCAAGTTGCGACAGCAAATGGAGCGACTGGTATTTCTAAGGTTGTTTATGGTATTTATGACGAAACGCCTATTTGGGAAGTAACAGCTACTAATGGTTATTATCTTGTGAATTTTGAAACAAGTGAGCTCGTGAAGAAGGAGGGCATATGACAAACTTATCAAATCGCGTGTTGAACATGGAAGAAAGTGTGACATTAGCAGCAAGTGCGCGTGCTAAAGCCTTAAAAGCAGAAGGTCGTGATATTTCATCACTTACTTTGGGAGAACCTGATTTTGTAACTCCTAAAAATATCCAAGATGCAGCTATTGAGGCAATTCAAAATGGTAAAGCAAGCTTTTACACAGTTGCTTCAGGACTACCTGAATTAAAAGATGCTATTAATAGCTATATGGAAAAATTCTATGGCTATTCAATCAATCGTAATCAAGTGGTTGTGGCAACAGGTGCAAAATTTATCCTTTATACTTTCTTTACAACTGTTCTTAATCCAGGCGATGAAGTCATTATCCCAACACCATGCTGGGTGTCTTATGTTGACCAAGTCAAAATGGTTGATGGCGTGCCAGTAACTGTTGCGACAACTGAAAGCAATCATTTCAAAGCGACCGTTGAACAACTTGAAGCAGCTCGTACAGAAAAAACAAAAGTTCTCTTGTTAAATTCGCCATCTAACCCAACAGGTATGATTTACACACGTGATGAATTGGAAGCTATCGGAAATTGGGCAGTAGAACACAACATTCTAATTCTTGCTGACGATATTTATGGACGTTTGGTTTATAACGGTAATGAGTTTACACCAATCTCAAGTATTTCAGAAGCTATCAGAAAACAAACTGTTGTGGTTAACGGTGTTTCAAAAACTTATGCCATGACAGGTTGGCGTGTCGGTTTTGCGGTTGCTGCAGAAGAAATTATTTCAGGAATGGCAAAAGTTATTAGCCAAACAACCTCAAATTTGACAGCCGTTTCTCAATATGCAGCCATTGAAGCTCTTACTGGTCCACAAGATTCTATTGAGACAATGCGTCAAGCTTTCGAAGAACGCCTTAATACTATCTATCCATTGCTTAATGAAGTTCCTGGATTTGAAGTGATTAAACCACAAGGGGCATTCTACCTTTTCCCTAACGTGAAAAAAGCGATGGAAATGAAAGGCTATGCAGACGTCACAGCATTTACAACAGCTATTCTTGAAGAAGTAGGTGTTGCTCTTGTCACTGGTGCAGGTTTTGGTGCTCCTGAAAATGTTCGTTTGAGCTATGCCACTGACTTAGACACTTTGAAAGACGCTGTTAATCGTTTGAAAGCCTTTATGGAAAAATAAGCTATGTCTAAAAGACGAAAAATCATTATTGTATTAGTCGCCTTTTTAGGAATGGTATTAGTCGGATTGGGAATTCATTTCAAACCAAGCTCTCCCGAGCTAACAGAACTTGGAGATTATCGTGTTAGTACAGATGAAAAGACCTTTGAAATTGATTTGGCTAGTAACAGCAGCACGGGATATTCTTGGGTAGCTAGTGATGTTAATAGCGAAGCTATTACTTTAAAGGGTGTAACTTATCACACTTATCCAAGTAAATCAGATACCGTAGGTTCTGGCGGTTATAGTCAATTGACAGGAAAGGTGACAAAATCTGGAAAGCAATCTTTCAAGTTAACCTATTGTCAAGACTGGGACGGCGGCGAAAAAGAAATGACCTACCAAGTCACAATCAATAGCACAAAAAATAAAATAAGTAAGATTAAACTGACAGAAGTGTCAGAGTAATAGTTGAAAAGAGGAAATATGTCTAAAGATTACGTATCTATTATTGATGTTAAAGACCATGTTGGTGAAGAAGTCACAATCGGTGCTTGGGTTGCCAACAAATCAGGAAAAGGAAAAATTGCCTTCCTACAACTTCGTGACGGAACAGCATTCTTCCAAGCTGTTGCTTTCAAACCAAACTTCATCGAAAAATTTGGTGAAGAAGAAGGAACTGAAAAATTCAATACTATCAAACACCTTAACCAAGAAACTTCTATCCTTATCACAGGTATTGTCAAAGAAGATTCTCGTTCAAAATTTGGTTATGAGCTTGATGTGACAGACCTTGAAATTGTTGGTCACTCAGAAGATTACCCAATCACTCCAAAAGAACATGGTACAGATTTCCTAATGGATCACCGTCACTTGTGGTTGCGTTCACGCAAACAAATGGCTATCATGCAAGTTCGTAATGCAATTATCTATGCAACTTATGAATTCTTTGATAAAAATGGCTTCATCAAATTTGATAGCCCAATCTTATCAGGAAATGCGGCTGAAGATTCAACAGAATTGTTTGAAACAGACTATTTTGGTACACCTGCTTACTTGAGCCAATCAGGTCAATTGTACCTTGAAGCTGGTGCTATGGCGCTTGGTCGTGTCTTTGACTTCGGTCCTGTTTTCCGTGCTGAAAAATCAAAAACTCGCCGTCACTTGACTGAGTTCTGGATGATGGATGCTGAATATTCATTCCTTTCACACGAAGAATCTCTTGATCTTCAAGAAGCTTATGTTAAAGCTCTTATCCAAGGTGTTCTTGACCGTGCTCCACAAGCCCTTGAAATCTTGGAACGTGACGTTGATTTGCTTAAAAAATACATTGCAGAACCATTCAAACGTGTTTCTTACGATGATGCTATCTCGCTTCTTCAAGAACATGAAAATGACGAAGATGCTGATTACGAACATCTAGAACACGGTGATGACTTCGGTTCACCACATGAAACTTGGATTTCAAACTATTTTGGTGTTCCAACATTCGTTATCAATTATCCTGCAAGCTTCAAAGCTTTCTATATGAAGCCAGTTCCTGATAATCCAGAACGCGTTTTGTGTGCTGACCTTCTTGCACCAGAAGGTTACGGAGAAATCATCGGTGGTTCAGTCCGTGAAGATGATTACGATGCTCTTGTGGCTAAAATGGATGCCCTTGAAATGGATAAATCGGAATACGAATTCTACCTTGACCTTCGTAAATACGGTTCAGTACCACACGCTGGATTTGGTATCGGTATCGAACGTATGGTAACATTCGTGGCTGGAACAAAACACATCCGTGAAGCCATTCCATTCCCACGTATGCTACATCGTATTAAACCTTAGTATATACAAAAAAGACGCTAATAGGCGTCTCAGACTGAAGACAAAGCCCTTAGAAACTGTTGTTTCTAAGGGCTTTTTGTGTGG
>ERZ773269.613-NODE-613-length-41479-cov-34.750531_pt1 | contig 41479 bp, 36 predicted proteins | sample MGYA00511958_ERZ773269 | MGnify/ENA primary metagenome ERZ773269 (study PRJEB29015, sample SAMEA2737761) | human gut metagenome | biome: human gut; feature: human-associated habitat; material: faeces | place: China | collected 2012 ... | reverse complement strand
TAAGTTTTAACACCAGCAAAATTTAAAACATCTTTAATTATTTCATCTTTTTCTAGTGCTTCTTGATAGGATTGTACCCTACCATTAGTTTCATAACTTAATGCATCTCTAAAAAGATACATATTAATGTTATTGTACTTAAGAAAAGTGTTTTTAACATATTTCTCATATGTATTTTTTGCCCCTCTACTGCTATTATTTTCAGAATAATAAGCAAGGTTAAGCAAAAGTGGACTATCTGTAACGATATAATCTACTTTGCCTTTTATACAAAGGTCAATTCTTTTCTTTTGCATATTCAACAATTGCATTTGTGCAAGTGCTGTTTCGCTTTTTAGAAAATCAACTTTTCCTGCATAAACATAATCCTTAGCTACTTCTGGCACATAATCAGCATTATATCCCATTTTCTTCAAAGTAGCTGTTAATTCTAAGGCAAGTGTTGACTTACCACTACCAGGTCCACCAAAAATATTAATTACACAAGGCGTTTTCTTTGCCTTGTATTCTCTTTTTATAGACTTTCTATGTTGTTTTTCAAAATATGATTTCATTTGAGAAATTAATTTTGAAATATCAATAGAATAATCTTTGATAAATCTTATTAACTCTTTATTGTTAGTAAGACTATCATAAATTTTTTCAATAAAAGCTTGTTTTTCACTTTCACTAAAAAATCTTTGATTAAGAATTTTTGTAATGAATGGATCAAAGTCGTTATGTGAAAATTCAAAGAATAATTTTCCTTTGCCATTTACTATTTTGTAAACAGCAAACATGACAATATAACCATTATAGTTATCTGGTAAAAAGAAAAATTCTTTTTCATCCTTTAGAAAAATCACAGGAGCTGAAATTTCTTTTTCAGATACTTCGATAAAATCATTATCGAATGTAAAATTTTCAACATTAAATTTTGTCATAATTTAATTTCCTTTCTATCCCACTTCTATAATGAAGTGGGATTTTAACTTATAAGAGAGTTTTATAAGATAGGTCCTGTAAACCCCCTCAACTATTTTTAGCCTCACGAATTAGATACATAAGGTTATCATTATAGCTGATATTACAATCGTATCTACAATCATCAACATACCAGCTAGTGATTAAATCAATTTCACCTTTTGATAATTCAATATCATTTTCCTTAGCAATATTTTCTACATCTTGAGAAACATATTGCTTCTTAATGAAATTGTACACTTGAAGTTTTTGTGCTCCATTCATACAAGAAACTAAGCAGAAAATCTTATTCATATCTTCTTCAGTTGCTTCCAAAATGAAGCCATTATGACAATAGCCATATGTATCAGATAGCCAATCAGATACTTCATCTAATATTTTATCAAGTTCGTCAGAACTTTCAAAATCTTGAGGATAAAATTGTTCTGGCAAAGGAAGTTCCTTTGGCAATACCTTTAAATCTTCTGGATAATCTACATCCCACTTAATATTCTTGATAATCATAAAATCAACCTTTCTTATATCACTTTTACAAAGTCTTTACTAATAATATTGTAATTATTGTCTACAAAGTAATAGTAAAGAGTTTTACCTGCAAAATACTTTTTGTCATTAAATTTGTGTTTTCTTAGTGCTTCTTTATTGTCAATAATGTAAGCTTCTCCTTCTATAAAAGTTTCGTTATTTTCCTTCATAACATAAAAGAAAACTTCATTATTTTCACCTTGGAATGGCACTAAGTAAAACCAAAATTCACCACCAATCTTTGTATCGAAATCGTGTTGTGCGTGATAAAAAGATTTTGTAAGTCTTTTTACTTTAATTCTACCTTTCAATATTCAATCTCCTTTCTTTCACTTGCTAAATCTAATAGAAATAGCAGGTGAATTAAAACAAATATTTTTAGTTTAGATTACTTCAGCATCTCCAATCATTGAAGGATATAGAAGTACTTCTCTTACTTCTTCGAGTGTGTCACACCTAGTAAGGTTCTTATGACAACTAGGACAAAATTTATCAAGCAATGCTTTTTTTTGCTTGATACCACCTTCTTAGATGTTCATTTTGAAACAGCCTTACCCAAGTTTACTCTTTTGCAATCATTAATCAGGTCTATAAAATCATCTGTTGTCATTCCATAAGAAGAACATGGAAAATTCTGCTCACAAATAATATCATATTCATTATTATCAAGCATTTCTCCTAATTCTGTAACATCAATATATTTGCCCTTTGAAATATCAATATAATTACTCATATTGCAATCTCCCCACTTTCAATCTTAGCCTTGTACCGTTTTCTTCGTTGTACTTATGTAGGTTATACAAAGTACGGTTAAGGTTATGTTCTCTTGACTGCTTTGGTGTTTTAGCTTGTTTAGTCATATCTATCGTTCTTTCCAGCCATACAGCTTTTAATTTAGTTCTACAACTGCAAGTGAAATATTAACAATTTCACCTTCTTCAGTCGTTCCGATCTTAAAATCGAACTGAGGAAAAAAGGTTTGGTCCTTCAGCCAACTGTTAAGAAAGACTTCAATTACTAAAGTCATATCAGAACAACTGTTAAGTAATGAATTTAAACTACTTTCAGCAGAACTTTCAAAATAATCAGTATCAAGTTCTTTTACTATTTCTAATAAATTATTCTTGATACTATTTGGTTGGCTTTCGTCAACCACTTTGTTAATAAGTTTTAACTTTTTCATAGAATCTCCTTTCTATCCCCACTTAACTATATTTAGAAAAGTGGGGAATTTAATTAATAAAGTTTACTTAACTCTTAATGCTTCAAAGTTGTCGGCTCTAAGCAAAGAAAGTCTTTCACCAATAACTTTTTTAGTGTACATTTTAGACAATACAGTAACATTATCTAAAATCACTTTTGCAATTTTAAATAGTGTGTCATCACTAGTATCAGCTAAAATTCTTGTACTGCTTGAAATTTCTGGAATAAAGTCCCAGAAAACATCGCCATATTCAGTGCGATTTTTTTCACTAACTGAATAACGAAGGAAATTCAAGTCATCCTTATCATCAGCATTATATTTTCCATTCTTACCATCATTGGCATTCCAAATGGAAACTTTGTATTCACCATTTGAAATGGATATATCAATATCCTTTCTATATGGTAAATCATTATTTTTGACTATCTCTCCATAATCAAAAGAGCATTTTTCCATTCCCATTTTTTCTGATTTTGTATTTTTCCATAGTTATATGAATTCCTTTCTTATTCTTATTTAAAATTAAAATTAACAACACTGCCTTCACCGACAGTTATGTTATTATTATTCTTGCCATTTTGAATAACTGTAACTTGATGCCAAGTATCTGGTTTTTCAAGTAACAGTAAAACGTTTTTTGCTAGTTCATCTCTATAACAAAATCTATTTCTATGCCCACGATAATCTTTAATATTATCGACATATCTATACATAGTTTTGCCTTCTAATGAACTCATACAGCTTTCCTCTGTATCAACATATACACAAACATTGTTGTCTGTATTTAATACAAAACCTGTACAACCTCTTTTTGAACCATTAATAATAATATTATTAAGGTAAAATTCAAGGTTGAACTGCTTGTTACAATCGTTTAACTTAACAATTTGGTTTTTAAGCTTAGTCTTTAATAATGGCATAACATTTCCTCCTTAATAAAGCAAAAAGCCCTACTATTGTGCTAAATATAGCTATAATAATAGGACTTATTGTGTTTTAATAACTTAAGTTTTTACTTAAACTTAAAGTTATTCTAAATCTTCTGCTGAGCAACATTTTGTTAAGCTATGCTTAACTCTATCATTAACTTCAGCTTTCTTTGCATCGTTGAAACGGTCAAGAGTACCTACAAGATAACCAGTGATTCTTCTGATTCTTTCAAAAGGAACTTCGTCATATGTATAACTTACATTTACATATTCACCATCAACTGTTAAGTCGATAGTTTTGAATATCCTATCTGGGTACTTTTCTTTAAGTTGCTGAACATATAGATCAGCTTCTTTCTTGTCCATTTCACCATTGATAGTAAGTGTCATAAATTTCACTTCCTTGTTAAATTATTTATGCTTCAGCTAAACTATTTTCATCTACCTCAATAAATTGGGTAATTGCATTACCAGTGAGTGGACTAATTGTGGTTAGCTTTTCACCTTTTTCAGATAGTAGGTAAGCTTTATTATCAATAATTATAAGTTGACCTACTACTTTGTTTCCATATTCGGAAAACCTGTTTACTGGCTTTCCAATGAAAACTTTCTTTTTAAAACTATTCATAAATTTTCCTTTCTCCTTTCTCTTAAGAAATTAATATTGAATCTCTTGTTAATTCAATATTAAAACGATCCTGATTAATCATTTTTTCATAATATTGATCATCTGGTTCATTTGGTGAAATAGGTTGTACATACCATGCAGTATGTATACCATTTAATTCATCATCATTTCCAATATAGATTGGAAAATCATTAATTTCCTTCTGAGAAAGTCCTTGCTTTTTTAGGTATCGTGCTACTTTTAGCACTTCGCCTAATGTTAGTTGTTCACTCATAATAAGTCTCCTTTTATATATATTTCTCCTCTAAGAATTAACTTAGAGGAGTTTGTTGACTATTTAGAAACTATCAATGCTTGTCATAAGCATAAGTGATAATTCTAGCATTAAAGTATGCCTTAACAACTTCAATGGCAAGATTACCACAGTTCCTTCTATTCTGTCGTTCTTCCACATCCTTTGTTTCAAGGACATGTTCATAATTAACCATATCAGCAATACGATTAATTATATTTACAGAATTTACTAGACAGTTATGGCAAGTCTTTCTATTTCTATCGAGTCGCATAATTGTTTCTCGATATTCCCCATCGTCTAAACGAAAACGAGCAACTTGAATAGACGTTTCCATATTATAAACTGCTGTAACATAATCGTTACAGTTATTTAAGAAGTCTGTAACAAGTTTCTTAGCTGTTTCTCTCTGAGGATCAGCTAGTTTTGTTTCAATAGCTTCTAGAAGTGTACCTACATATTCTTTGATATTCTTTTTCATTTTAAAAATCCTTTCTTACACTTTCCCCCCAACACTGGGAAAGCATAATAAAATAATTACTTTACCCAGATGGGAAGGAGTGTGTGGACTCCTAAAATGATTGATTATTTGTTTTAAAGAATAGTGAAGAAACTAATCCCAACTCTTAAGAGTGACTTTGCTATCTTCACCATAACTATTTGCGTAAATGCCAAAATGACTTTGAGAATAGTTAATTGCTATTTTCAAAGTTTCTTTCATCGATGGAAAATCTGTACAAGAAATTAAGAAACCACCAGCATGACAGAATGTTAATCCTGTTCCTGTAATTTCTTCTAATTCCTTAGTTGATTTACCCCACCACTTTGTAGGGAAATAATGTCCAAATAGATTTTTGCACATATATTCCCCATTTTCATTTCGCCAAATTAAATAATCTGGCTTTTTTTCATTAAAGAACCCCCATGAAGGTTTAAAATCACCAATGAAAGCAATTTTATTGCCTCTGTATGAGAAGTTTTCAATTTTTTTTCTTAACCACACATTGGCTTTAATCACAGCTTCTTCTGCTGCAATTTCTCTTTCGAGATTTTGTCTACAAATTTGGACAGCTTTTTCAAACTGTTCGTCAGCATTATTTTCTAGCCAAGTTGGGTTAAGTTTTCTGACAATGGCTGAAAGTGAACCATGAATTCTGTATCCATTTTTATTTTCTTCGCCGTTGTCTTCAGCATTAATCAAGGCAAACATACCTTGAATGCTACTGGCATTGTGGTGTCTGGTTATCTTCCATCCCAACATTTCCCAAAGAATTCCACAAGTAGCTTGTGTGATTTCTCCAAGATAATTTCCTTCTGTAACAGATAGAGGAAGATCTGAATAATCTTTCTTAATTTGTTCATCTGGATTATGGTGATCAATATAGACACCTTTAAAATCTTCTGGTGGAAGTTGATCCAGCACAAGACCTCTAAAGTTTAAAGGAATATTTCTACTTCTTTTAGCAATAAGCTTTGCATTTGGATTGAATTTCTCCAAATACATTCTGATGATTGCAATACTCATTGCATCATCACAGTGAAATACTCCACTATGTACATAAACTTTAATTCTGTTCTGTCTTAGAATAGAATATAAAGTCTTTTTTTTCTGGATTGGTGCAACTGCAATCATTACTCTTTCATTTTTCATTTTCATTTTCCTTTCATTTTTTGTATAAAAAAAGACCACATTTTCAATGAGTTGAAATAAACTCTAAAAATGTAGTCTTTAAAAATATATAAAAACAATATAAATAATTAGTATCGTTGCAAACCAATTATAAATATTGTAGATATAACTAAATAGATTATTTTAAAATAGTCAAAAGACTAATATAAAACATCTAATAAATTAGAACCATTTCGCAATGGTTCTCATTACTCTTAACCTAATAAGAGCAAAAAAGATAATGTATATTTACAAATATCTTTTTTTATTAATATTCACTTAGTAATATTCAAAAGAATAAAGACCAAGTGATGAAATCTAAAATGAAATTTTTAGATTTAAAATAAATTTATTACATTATCATTATACAATATTATTAGTTGCAAGTCAACACAATTTTGTTATTCATTCTACTATATTTTATAAAAACAAAAAAGACCTGCTAAAAAGCAGGTCAAATTTGTAGGTTTATGCTGCAATTATTGTTTTCATTAACAATAAGGCATTACCTAATACTTTTTTTGAATTTTGAAACGAAATATTCATTTTTTTTGAATATTCATGTTCGTCATTCAAATTAAAGTATTTCAGCATTAAAGCATATTTTTCTCTACCTTCAAGAGCTTCAATGCTTTTTTTAATTTTATTAAGAGTTTTTTTAGCTGTAATACTTGTATGTGTCACATCATATGCTAATTCAAAAGGAATTTCTTCTTCCTTAACAATTAGTTTTTCTCTTAATTCTTTATTATTATCAAATTTAGCAATAACATCAATATACATTGAATTTTTATTGCTATTGTAAAGATTTACAGCTTCACTAAAAGTGTTAACTGCAATATCTTCATCAATGTCCTTAAAACTTACAGAATAAAGAATTGTATCAGCTAACTTGCCAGTACAATATCTTATTTTTTCTGTTGTTCTTCCAATTTCCTTTTCTTCAACAGAATTAATATTTCCAATTGAAAAATAAGGAATTAGATAAGATTTCTTCTTGGCTATAACACGAGTAAAGTTACCACTTTTCCCTTCTATTCTTCCATCTTTAATGCAATTCAACTTATGAAAGGCAAATTTTAGACTTCTATAGCCAAATTTATATTCCTTATTACTTTCATTGTCATAGACAATGTATGTAGGAAAATAAAAATGGTTACTTATAAGAAAGTTATAGATTTCTTCAATTCTTTCGTTAGTAAAGAAGTTTTCAGTTTTCACTTCTGTATTTGTAGTCGCTTTAATATTAGCTGTATTTTCCATCATAAATCAATTCCTTCCTTGTAATTAACCTACCATTGAATATTTAATTGGTAGTCTGTTTGATTTTGGATAACCATCATTTAATGAAAAGTTATCTATTGTGTAAACAAAACCAACTGTTAAATTGTCTTTGTTGTTGAATTCTTCAATAAAAACTTCTTCAGCATCATCATAAGATGAAAACTGGAGTTGTTTGTTCCCATTCACAGCAGAAAGAATATTAACAATGAAAGATTCATTATACTTTCTATAAGTTTTTCTTAGCTTTTCAATGCTGTCTTTGATTAAAGTTTTCACGAGTAACCTTTCCTTTCTTGATGTTTAAAAGTAAATCATCAATGCCTTTTCCACATTCAACATTCCAGTTTAATCTTTTATATTGAATGTTTAGCTTTTCACATTTACTTTCAATTGTTCTTCTAGCCTTTTCTACATATTGATTACTGATACAATCTGCATCAAAGCAATCAACTAATGTATTAAGGCCTCTATTTTTTAATAAAATTAAAGACTTGTCTAATTGCTCTTGTGAATTAACACCTGCAACTGCAATAAAGTTTTTATTGCTAAGTTGAGCAGCAATAGCAGCCTTTAGACCACCTTCAGTCAAATACAGAACATTAGATTCTTTCTTCTTTATGTAATGAATTGGTGTACCAGAAGAAGCACCTAAATTCATATATGCAGAAGTAAACCATATGTATCTATATTTTTTGTTTTTTGTGTCCCTACGAATTTGTAGGCCAGTCATATAACCATCAATATCAACATAAGGAACAAAATATCCTACACTATTTTTATTGATAGCCATTTCCCATCTACCAAGTTCCTTATTGTAATAGAAACCAGGTACGCCTTTAAGACGACAGTTACTATCAATAAGTTTTTGAACAATGTTCTGGCTGTTTAAAACTGGGACACTTTTAAAACAGGCTTTCTTAATTTCTTCTTTTGAAAATCCTCTATTTTTTAAATTGAGGAGATGTTTAGAAGAAATAGAACATAGACTTAAAAGTTTACGATAAGTCTTATCAAGAATTTCTCTACTAGCTTTAGCAGCAGAATGAGATTTTTCTGATTTCTTATCATAACTTCTAGTTTTATATTCTTTTGTTAGGTCCGTCCTATTTAGACGTTCCATAATTTCCTTGTATGCAGCACCATTTGAAGATAGGTTTCTAATTGTTCTATAAACATCCAGCATACCACCTCCAAAGTCACATACAGGGCAATGAAAGACCTGCTTTTGAATATTTAGATTGAATTTAGGTTTACCACAAACAGGGCAAACATAATTAATGCTTACCCCATTTGAATGATGTTTTTTAGGTAAATCTAAATCAAGTAATTCTGCTATTTCAACAGCAGTAAATGGAAATGAGTTCATAGCTCATAACCTCCTCAATTTAAATTTTTACTTATTTTTCGTCAAGATATGTAGCATCCATATCTGCTCGGTTAAGTAGATATGCTAATTCGTATCTGTTATAGACTTCAGAAAGATTTCTAAATCCACCTCTAACAGCTTCATCAAAACCTCCCATATGCCAACGAATAGCATAAATTTCTTCTTCAGTAAGCTTTACTCCTAGTTGTAGAAGTAAAATCACTGACTTTTCGCCATGTCCTAAAGGAGATTGGTCTTGCACTGTATATACAGGGATTTTTTCCCATTCTCCTGTTTCTTCATTCTTTTGATTTCTGAATGAAGACTTGTAAAAGTTACATTTGCACAAATCATGTGCAAGTGCAACAATTACAATGCTTTCTTTTGTAGCACTATCCAGTTCTGTTGAACCAGTAAGTTCTTTTGCTCTTTGGCTATATCCTTGATATAGTCTTTTATACACATTAATACAATGTGTAGCTAAGCCACCTTCTTCATTTAGGTGGTACTTAGTACTTGCAGGAGCAGTAAAATAATCACTTTCCTGCATAAATTTAATAAGGTTTTCAATACCTTCTCTATTAACCTTTTTTAGTAGGTTGATAATTTTAGTTTTGTTGTCCATAATTATTTTTCCTCACTTTCATTACATTCAATGCTAAATTTATTTGTATAGTCTTGATTATTACAATCGTCCCATACTAATAATTCAACATTATTTTCTTTACTTTCTGATTTTCTAACCCTTACAATATCTTGTAGTGATAGATTATTTTTATCAGCAACAGTGATAGAAATTTCTTCTTTAATGTTGCTATCTTCATCAGTAAAAGCTATTTTTTCAACAAGAATATACTTGTTGTTATCAATTTTTATTCTCATTACATATACTCCTATTTTCTTTCCAATAGCATTACATAATCATCAATTATGTTTATTTCAAAGCCTAAACGACTTTCTAATTTTTCTCTTTGAGCCCATACTTCTTTATCATGATTATTCGTTAGAGCATAATTCATGATAGTGTATTTACTATGAAGTATTTCACATACTTCACCACTGCTAAAATCTTTAATTCCTATGCTTTTTAGAAACTCGTGAAAGCAATTTGAATAACCTAAGATTGATTCTGCAATTACACAAGGAGATTTATCACCAAATGATGGATTAGTAGCTATCATTTTTGTCCGAACAATATTCGGATTAGTTTTACTAAAACTTTTTTCAAAAATTATAGCGAATCTACTATAATGGCAAGAACTTTTAATAAAATCATAAAAATTTCTTGCATTGTTATTCCTTGTTTTTTGACTTGTTCTCATAAAAACAAAAATCCTTTCTTCAATTAATTTTCTACTATATCTCAAAAATGAAATATAGTAGAAAATAGTATGTTAATTAAGACCTATTATTAAGCACCTTTCTTAACTTCGGATAGTAATGTTGCAACAGCTATAAGTCTATTATCTTTGCCATGGTAGTTTTCAGCATACCAATTGCAAAGCTTATAACTAAGGTCACTTAATGGTTGACCTTTATACTTGCCGATAGGAATTTTGTAGCCAATGATATAATCTTTGTCCATTTTCTGCATTAGTTCTTCAACAGTTTCATCTGGTGAAAATCTATCATTGAAAGAAAGAATGTCAGAAAGGCTTTCACCTTCAGCATTATGTGTTTCTTTCTTTGGAACAGGAGTAGGGACTTTTGTTTCAACAGCAGTATTATTACTTAAATCAATCTGCTGTTGACTAGGAGCAGAAGAAACAGGTTTTTTTTCTGTTACTTCTGTTTCTTCTTCTGGATCTGGAAGACTATTAATATCAGCTTCAGTTACTTCTACCATAGGTAAATCTTCTTCAACTGATACTACATTTTCTTCTTTCTTACTACTATAAGTCTTATTAGCAGTAGTAGTAGCTTTAGGTGTTGTTGTATTATTACCTACTGCTGTATTATTACTATTAGACTTAGTAGTATTTTCAGTCTCAGTTTCTTTAACCTTTGGCTGAGTTTGGTCATCAGCCTTTTTGTTAAAGGTATCTACAGGATCAGCTTCAATAACATCCAAAGCAGTTATGTATAAATATCTTCTTTGGTAGGTTTCTATTGAACCAATAGCCTGTATTTCGTTTAGCTGAATTGACTTTAAATTATTTGGCATTGGTGAAGTGAAGGTAATACTTTCTTCACTCTCCATATCCGTTAACTGTAAGTAAGCCTTTTCTTTGTCAAAAGTAACAAGGTCCAACAGTTTTAAACTATAGAAAATATCGTTCTTGCTTGGGACAATATCTTCTAACTGAAAAAAGTCATAATTTTTTTCGTCATTATGACCTGTTTTTTTAGGTGGATTAGCAGCAAACATTTTTCTTGCTTCTGCTAATTTAATTAATACATTAATATTTGCCATAGTTTTTCTCCTTTTCTGCCCCAATAATATATGAGGCTTAAAACAATAAGTTTTATAAATTTTCTATTATGCTAACTTCAAATCTAATGTAGCAACAGCATCATTAATTCGTTCAGATAAAAATGTGTTTCTTTTATCCACATCATTATTATTAATCGCCATAGCTAATGCTTGTGGCTCACCAACTAATGCTACTTTTTGCTTACCTCTGGTAATACCAGTGTATATTAAATTTCTTCTTAGCATAATATAGAAAGCTTTTATGATAGGCATAATAACTGTCTTGCATTCAGAACCTTGGAACTTATGGATTGAAATAGCATAAGCCAAATCTACATGGTCCATATCTGTACCTTCGTATTCTAATGTTTGATCAGCAAAATTAATTATTACTTTTTTATCAGAAGTAATTGATTTAATAATGCCCATATCTCCGTTTGACACTGTTGATGTGTTAGCAGTTTGGATAACTTTATCGCCTTCTCTAAACACATATCCATGTCTTTTATATTCAAGCTTACCTTTTTTTAGAGGATTAATCATAGCTTGAATTTTTTTGTTCAACTCGGTTGCACCTGCTGCAATACCTTCTTTCTTGAATGGGGAAAGAATTTGTACTTTACTCAAATCATAATTTGCTTCAGCATATTCTTTCATAAAGAGATCAACTACTTTTTCAGCAGTATCTTCACTTCCCATACACCTGTCAAAAGTAAAGTCATTGCCGTATTTTAATTTGGTGTCGCCATGTTCAATTTTTGAACTATTAACTACAATTAAACTTTCTTTACCTTGACGATAAATTGTTTCCAATTTAACTCTAGGAATATAAGTGTTTTGTAGGAGTTCAAAAAGAACATTACCTGCACCAACTGAAGGCAACTGTTCAGGATCGCCAAGTAATATTAACTTGGTACTTTGTGGTAGGTAATTAAGGAGCAAATAGAATATATGTGCATCACACATTGAGCATTCATCAACTACAACAATATCGTAATCTAGAGTGTTCAGTTTTTGTTCTTTCCATTCACCATCTGGTGTTATACCAATAGCTGAATGAATAGTTGATGCAGAATATTCGTTTTTACAAGATTCACCTAACCTTCGTGCAGCTCTCGCACATGGAGCTAGAAGCTTAACACTAATTTGTTTTTTCTTATTTAACATTTCATATGTCTTTAAGAAGAAATACAAACTAGTGGTTTTTCCAGTACCTGGGCCACCTGTTGTAATACAAAAATTCTCTTGTGTTTCCATTACAATAGCTTCTTTTTGTTTATCAGCTAATGTTACATGGTAAATATCTTCAAGTTCAGAAATAATTTTCATTATTTCTTCTTTTTTGTATCTCTTATTTTTCCTCGTATGCTTTTTGCTTTGAGGTGTAGAAAGAGTATTATAAGAATTTTTATATTTAGATAATGAACTGTTCTTTTCATTATCTTTATTTTCTACTGCATTATATATTGGCAAGAATTTAATTTTTCTTGCAATCATATCAGCAGTTTGGACTTCATCCTTATAGTCTTTTTCAAGGTATGCATAACCTCTGTCACCACAAAGAATTTTTTCCTTTGCCATTTTCAAAAAGCCCTTTAAAACTTCTTGAATAGAACATACAGGACTTGAAAAATCCTCATTAAGCAAATCATATGCCTCTTTAAGAAGGGCTTTCTGTTCATAACAAACATGTCCTTCTTTTTTCTTACTTTCAAGAGTAAATTTAATAGCACTTGAAATTCTTAATGGGTCATTCATTGCAACATGTGTAGCACGAGCAATTCCATCAATAATTTTAAAGCCAAAGCCATCTACTTCTTGAAGGTGATAAGGGTTTTCCTTTACTATTCTTATAGAATCACCACCAAACTTTTGATGAATTTTAATACATTTGTTTGGCGTTACTCCATAAGGAGCTAAGTATTGGAGAATTTCCTTTAAGCCTTTTGTTTCTTTATAACAAGAAACAATTTTTTCCAGCTTTTTTGGAGAAATTCCCTTAACAGTTAGAAGTTGTGAAGGATCACCTTCAATAACTTCTAGTGTTCTATTGCCAAAAGTATCATAAATTCTTTCAGCAGTAGTAGGTCCAATACCTTTAATAAGTCCACTACTAAGATAACTAATAATGCCATCTCTAGTAGCTGGGACTTTTTCTTCAAATACAGTTACCTTTAATTGATAACCATATTTTGACTTTTCCCAATCACCCTCTAAATCCAATTGAATTGTAGAGTTAGTAGGGAAATATCCTATAGCAGTAAAATAATTATTACCATAGAATTCATTTGATTTCCCTTTAGGAATATCCTTTTTGTCAGCTTTAAAAACTGCAATTTTAAAGTCATCTTTAGTAAAGATAGCTTTCTTAAAATGGCAATTTTTAATTTTAAATCTTTCTGCTTCTGCCATTTTATTTCTCCTTTCCTTTTAACTTATTAGAAAAAAGTCACTACATTAGCATTGTTAAAATTATTAGCTTTTAAATAGCTAATTAATGCCATATAAGAGTCTTTTGTAAAACAAAGAAAAGTTTTGTTTTCTCTACTTCCAAAAGTAATTTCATTACCCATGCCTTGAGTAATGATTTTATTTGGTCCAGTAAATATTGCTATGTAATTACATAACTTTAAAATTTCAAGGCCGAAATTTATTCCCAATTTTCTTTCTTCCTCAATGTTGTCATCTAACATTTTTGGAATATAAGCATGAGGAGCAAGTGCTCTCCATTCCTGCTTTGGAAATTTATTTTTTAAATAGACTTCAGTAAAATCTTTTTTGTATTCTGCCCTTTTCATATTCAAAAAGAGTTCCTTTTCGTTATTCGCTCTTAAAGGAGAACAGATATATACTTTGTTAGTAACCATTTTACTTACCCCATTTCTTAATTTTCAATTTAGCTGTAGGATTTGTTTCAGAAACAAATTCTGAAGCAATATCTGGATATTGAGCTTCAAATTTCTTTAAGTCCTTAGTTAAAATTCTTTTTGAAGGCTTACCTTTTTTATAGGTAATTTCATACCCTTCATTTTCAGTTTCAAAGAAGCCTGTATCTTTGTTTTGCAAAGACTTTATAATTTTTGCTTCTTCTAAACTCTTGCTGCTTTCCAAAGTCTTAACAGTATTTTTAAGGCTTTGGATTTGAGCCGAAATTAAATCGACTTTTTGTAAAGAAGAACTAATATCAGTTGAGATATTAATTTTGCCTTTTTTAGCTTTGGTATATCTTTCTAAAGCTTTTAAGGCCTTTTCACCATCTCCATTTTCAAAAGGTGGTTCAATTTTAGGAACAACATAAGTTTCCCAAAATTCCTTTTCTGCCTTTATAAGTTTATCTTCATATGCTTCATCTCTAGTAATATGTCTTACTACAAGATTAGGGAGGAAATACTCCTCCGCATATTTAGAAAACTTGTCTTCTGGAATAGATACATCTGAAGACAAAATTGAAGCTAACACTCTAAACTGTTCATTACAGAATAAACAACAAATATCAGCTTCATCTATATTTGTGACTGCCATATAGTGTCTTACTTGACACTCGTAATGTTTAGGGATAATAGGTTTACCACTATCACTAAACCATTCGGACTTATTGTTGTCTGAGGTGGTTTTGATTTCTAGAATAGAAATGTTACCATTTCTTTCAACAAAACGATCAATATCGCCCTGCATAAACGGATATAGAGGATGTCTGTACATAATCTTCTTTTCAAAGACTTTTACTTTTTTGCTCTCCTCACCTTTTGCATTAGCATTTTGTAGGTAGCCATATAGCTGAGCTACAAAATTTTCTAAACGATGACCAGCGTCCAAAATCATTGAATTCTTGTCGTCATTTAATGGATCTATGCCAACTTTATCGTGCCACAAATCGTATTTAGTACCCCAAGGAGAGATACCTAAAACTTTGGCAGCGTCACTGCCACCAATACCTTCAGTTCTCATTTGTAACCATTCTTCTTCAGTTACATTTAAAAGGTTGTGGGCTTCGATTGGTTTATAGTTCTTGTTAATCATTTAGACTTCCTTTCTGTCCCCTCTTAAATAAAGAGAGGACTTTTAAATTTTTAATGTTTTATAGTTATTGAAGAATTTACCAAGCAATTTCGCCAGTAACATCAAAATCTTTAAAGTTTTTAGTAACTGACTTAGCAAGTAGTTCTTCATATCTTAATGTGTTAGCACTTGAACTGTTTTCTTCTTCAGAAACAAGTTCTAATAAATAACACATAGCTGCATAAATTTCATATGCACTACAAGGATTATCTCCATTAGTGCAAGTGAAACGATTTACAATTTTATTTGCATATTTTAGAGGAATATTAGATTTCTTTAACATTCCTTTTAAGCAATTTTCAGAATTGTAAATCTTAATTGACATTAATTTGAATAGCTGTTCTTGATTAGCTTTGTAAATTGCTAATGTATCAGCTAATTTCTGTTTGTATTCCTCCATTTTCTTTCGAGCATCACCAGTATGTTTAATACTGATTTCTCTCTTTTGATTTAGTGGAACATCAACAGCATAAGTGCCATTGTAAATTCTCACTTTATAAGTGAGGTTAATACCAGAAGTTGCAACATCACTTGTTGTTACTCTGATAAGAAGTTTTACTTTTTTAGGTGAAGTAACAATGTTATTTCTTACAAGAGCATCATTATAGGCTTCTGTAATTTCATCATTATCAACTTCATATTCTGCTGTACAGTATTTAAAATCCCATTCAGCAGATTTAAAGCTTTCTTCCTTATTAATGGTATTAAATTCTTTTTCAGCTTCATAAAAAATATCCTCCATTTTTAGTGGAGTATATTCAGCACTATGAATAGCTGAAACTTTGTTATATTGAACAAGAGCTTTCATTAGAATAGGTCCTCTTGTTTCAAGACATTTTGACAAAAAACTTGCCAATACATCTTTTTTTAATCTCTGCAAACTTTCTCCAAAAATTTGTGCTCGAGCACAAATCGAAGGGAAAGCTACAGCTTCTCTGATTCTTGTTTCTCCATTGCCTCTGTCTTCAAGGCAAAGGTCAACACCATTTCTGTCTTTTGTGTCATTAATCCAGAAATAAACATTATCTGAATTAAGAATCTTCCATTGAGAATTCAATGACACATCATATAGATGGTCCATAAAATCCTCTGAATTATTGAAGTTTTTTACTTCTGTCTTTTCCTTTTGAAATAGTGTCATAACTATTTCCCCTTTCTTTGTAATAATTTTTTCATTTTTTGCATAAAAAAAGACCACATTTTCAATGAGTTGAAATAAACTCTAAAAATGTAGTCTTTAAAAATATATAAAAACAATATAAATAATTAGTATCGTTGCAAACCAATTATAAATATTGTAGATATAACTAAATAGATTATTTTAAAATAGTCAAAAGACTAATATAAAACATCTAATAAATTAGAACCATTTCGCAATGGTTCTCATTACTCTTAACCTAATAAGAGCAAAAAAGATAATGTATATTTACAAATATCTTTTTTTATTAATATTCACTTAGTAATATTCAAAAGAATAAAGACCAAGTGATGAAATCTAAAATGAAATTTTTAGATTTAAAATAAATTTATTACATTATCATTATACAATATTATTAGTTGCAAGTCAACACATCTTTGCTATTTATACTACTATATTTTATAGAAACAAAAAAGACCTGCTAAAAAGCAGGTCAAAAACAAAATTTAGATTTTAGAAAAATTAGATATACAAACCTACAAAAAACATACCAATTAAAACTAGTCCTAAGATTAGCAGAATAATATACTTAGGTAATGAGCTTTTATTTATTAATATTTCTTTATTTTTTCTATTATAAATAATATCAATTTCACTTCCTAATTCAATAGGATGTGTAATTCTAATAGTTTCAGTTGTAGATTCACCATCACAATCAAATTTTAGTTTATTATCCCAAAACTCATTTCCATATTCATCTTCAATTGAATTATTTGCAATAACTTTTGCTTTAGTAAGTAAACAAGTTTTATTTTTATACAATGTAATTCCAATAGCATATGCACCAGAAATTACAAAAGCAATTCCAATTCCTAAAACAATATAAATCATAAATTTTCTCCTTTTTGGTTAAAAATTAAAATACAAAAAATATTCCTATGAACATACCAATTGATAGATATGGAACAAGTGGAAATGGCTGATTTTTCTTTTCTTTATGTACTTTTTGAATAATCATATTAACAATAATTGCAATAAGAAGTCCTATAATTGTACCTACGAAACCTCTAGTAAGACCTAAGAAAAAGCCACAAGCAGTTGTAAATTTAACATCTGCCCCACCAATGAAACTTCCTTTACAAGCAAAGAACACTATCATTTGTATGATAAATAAAGCTAATGCACCAACAATCATTGTTACAAAATTAGCATAATTAAAAAATACAAGACTTAACATACATATCATGGGATAAATATAGTCATCTACTTGATGTTCATTGAAATCTTGGTTGGAGGCATAAAGCATTACTTGAACAAATAAAAAATTCTTAAAAATTACTAATGGCTCAGTAAAAAATAAAAACAGCAGTGTTCCTGCAACAACAGAAAGAATAATATTAAGCCACCTAAATTTTGTTTTTTGTTTGTTAGCTCTAATTCGTTCTACTGCAAATGTAGTTATCAGCATTAAAGCTATTGTAATTGAATTAATTACTATTGTTGGAATTTTAATAAAAATCACATCCTTATGAATATATTTTTTACAATATTATTATAGCACACATTATATCAAAAGTGTGATGATTTGCATTGTGTTTTTATGAAAAAAATAAGACACCAACTAATATCGGTGTCCTATTTTATGTTTTTTAAAACTAATCAAAATATCTTATCATTCCATCTATATATACTTTTGATAGTACTACAATATTATTTTTGTTATACATACTATGAGGTAACTTATCAGAACCATCATACATATATCTTAATCTATGTTTAACTGATATTCCACCATGTTCAAATATGAAGTTCACTGCATCAGTAATTTTAGATTTGTTGCTAAAGCCACTATTAATATTTACAAATGTTGGTGCAATTTTCTTTATTGCCTTTTTTACAGCAGTTGAGTTTTTAGCATTTATATTATAATAATCTAAATAATCGTGTATTGTTTGAACAGTAGTAGCATATAATTTAAAATCATTTGAATTTCCTATTATACTATTGCTAATAAAATCAACAATAACTTTTTTACTTGCAGAACTTAATTTTATAATCTTACCATTATAAGTAGAAGATTTATTACTAATAGATACTTTTTCGCCTGTACCTTTATATACAGTAATCTTACATTTTCTAGTTTTATTATTGATACCTGCTTGTGCTGTAATATAGCAAGTGCCTTTACCCATAGCTTTAACTGTACCTTTATAAACTTGAGCTACTTTATTATTAGAGGAATACCAAAGAATTGATTTGTCGTCTGCATTAGATGGATATACCTTTGCTGACAATTTAACTGTAGAATGTTGATACATTGATATACTACTGTAATCCATAGTTATTTTAGTTACTGGTTGTTTAACAACGACAAGGCATTTATCATATTTGCCACTACCGTCCTTAGCTTTAGCATAAATATAGCAATATCCTTTTGACTTAGGTTTTACTCTACCACTGCTATCCACAGTAGCTATTCTAGTATTAGAAGAATACCATTTAAGCCTTTTATTATTTGCATTACTTGGGTAAATTGAAACAGGAATTTTGACTGAATTTCTTTTATAAAAAGTCATAGACGAATAGTTAATGTTTACTTTTTTTACTAATTGACTAACATAAACTCTACATTTACATTTTTTCTTTGAACCATCTTTAGTATAGAAAGTAATTGTAGTGCTACCTCTATGTTTTCCATATATTTTTCCTTTATAATATCTTGCATTTTTATTTGATACCTTATATTTTAAGGATTTATAAGAAGCAGATTTAGGATAAACATTAACTTTAATTCTTGTATTCTTTCCAACATTAATTCTTATTTTGCTTGGGCAAGTAATTTTTTTAATTAATCTTTTAACAGTAATTTTAGCATATACCTTTTTTTTGCTGCCATCTTTTGCTTTAGCATATATCTTACATTTGCCTTTTGATTTAGCAGTAACTATTCCCTTTTGATTTACTACTGCAATTTTTTTATTTGTACTTATCCAATAAATTCTTTTATCTGTTGCAGTTTTAGGATATATTTGTGCTTTAAGTTTATATTTTTTATGTTCATTAATAGATAATTTGCTTTTAGATAATTTAATTTTAGTTATATATTTTTTATATACTGTTATTTTACATTTGTTAGAATACAAGTTAGTACCATTGTCATTATAGCAATACACATATGCAGTACCATATCTATGCAAAGTGACTTTGCCTTTACTGTTTACAGAAACAATTTTACTATTTGAACTAAACCATTGAATTTGGCTTGTACTTGCATTACTTGGTGTTACTGATAAATTTAAAACTTTAGATTTATAATTAATAGGAATTTTAAAATTACCACTAATACTAAGTTTATTTGCTGACAATTCTATTTTAACTATACAAGATGTAGTAATATTTGAACCATCAGTAGTTGTTGCCGAAATAATAGTTTCCCCCACTGATATGCCTGTAACATTTCCATCTTTATCAACTTTAGCTATTTTAGTATTTGAACTTTTAAATTTAAGTGCTTTATTATAAGCATTTTCAGGTCCTATGATTGTATTTGCTTTTTTAGTTCCTTTAGTACCAATTATATAATTAGTTTTTTCAAATTGTAGTGATGTAACACTTTGTCTAATTGTTACTGTAACTGTAGCTTTTGCACCCTGTCCGTCAGCAGCAGTACAAGTAATTATAGCAGTACCCTCAGAAGCTACAGCAGTAACATTGCCTTTCGTATCAACGGTTGCAATACTTGTATCTGAACTACTATAAAGAATATTTTTATTGTAAGCATTTGTTGGATTTACTTTTGCTTTCAAATTATGAATTTGACCTGTATATACATCTTGATTTTTAGATACTCTTATACTTTTTACAGGTTGTCTAACATAAATTTTGCATTTAGCTCTTTTTTTCTTTTCATCTTTAGCAGTGGCAATAATATAGCAACTACCAACTGACTTAGCTGTTATTTCGCCGTTTCTTTTAACAGTAGCTACTTTAGAATTACTAGTAGACCAATTTACAGTTTTTTGATATGCAGTTGAAGGAGAAACTCTAGCTGTAATTTTAGTACTTTGTTTTGGATATAAGCAACTTATACTTGTTTTACTTAAAGTAATTTTACTTACATAATCATAAACTTGCACTTTACATATAGCAGTTTTCCCTTTAACTTTTGCACGAATGTTAGCAGAACCAGATTTCTTAGCTTTAATTTTGCCTTTATTATTTACTGTAACAATTTTGGTATTACTTGAGGACCATGATACCTTATCTTTAGTGCCTTTAACCTTAACTTTTATTGCTTTTGTTTTTCCTTTATAAATATTTACAGATGTTGGTGAAACTGATATACTTATAGAAGTTGCTCTTGTATTATACGAGCTTATTGTAAAGCTACATATAAATAGTGACAATATAAACAATAAAAGAATTGCATAACATTTAATATATTTTATATTTTTGCATTTCAAATTTATCACTTCCTTAAAAATAGGTCAGAACAATTATTAGTTGTCCTGACCTTTGACTAACAAATATTAATGAGAATAATTTTTATAATATTTACAATTAGTAAACTTGTGTGGTTTACCACCTTTTCCACCATTTCTAGTACAAGTGCTTTCAAGAGTGAACTGCTTCATGTTGCTAATAGATAATGTTTTAACTTTAGTATTTTCTATTGTAAAATAGCTATAACTATTTAATGCTGTTATTTTTAATGTTGAGCCAGAATCTAGAGTATTACAATGATTTAAAATGAAATTTCTACAATTAGTTAAATATAGTCCTTGTTTAAAAACATTAGTATAACTTTTATTATTGTTAGAATCATCGCCAGTTCTGCCTGTATTAAAATAATAACAATCATTGACATCAACTTTTTTTGCAAATATTGTTGAATATATAGTGAAATTATAGCAATGAGCAATTGTTGTTGTACCAGTTATATTTGAATTATATATTCTATAATTATTAACTTTATCACTAGATGAATTTCCTTTAATACTTAAATTACCATTAATTGTATTTGCATTTATTAAGAAACTTTTACAATTAACAAATGATAAATTTGAAGTATTACTTGTAGTTGTAAAATAAATATTATTTGTATCTTCAAATTCATAAGGTAAGGAATGATTATCACTAATATAAATATTATTAGAATTATATATTGTTACTTTTTTACTGATTCCACCATTAGAAGATATTTGAAAACCATTTAATTTGCTATTAGCGTTAGTTCTTATTAAATAAGGACTTGAACCGTTAGAGCTACAATCAAAAATTTTTAAATTAGTTACTGTAGAAGCACAGTCACTAGCACCTACTGTTATTCTAGTAGAAGAATCACTAGTTGAATTATTATTCAATTCACAATTATTTATAACCGAATTTTTACAAGTTCCAGTATATAATATTCTTTGATTAATATTATGGTTATCTTGATTAGTTAATTTTACACATTTTATAGCAGTATTATTTATACCATCAATTTGTACAGTACCATTAAGTATCATTGAATTTTTTATTGTAGTATCAGAATTACCATTACCTGTAACAAGAACATTATTGCCTTTAATAACAATTCTTTTATTATTACAATCAATAGTGTGTTCATTGATATATAAAATAGTATAAGTAGGAATATTAATGTTTGAATCTAATTTAATATCATCAGCTATGTTAATATATCTATATATACCAGATGGGACTGTAGTTTTTAAGGCTGTTTTTAAGGCAGATAAAGTCTTGATTGTAATAACATCGCCTACAACATTTTTTACTCGATCTTTATTATTACTATCTTTATAAACATATTTTTTTAATGCAGATACTGAGGGAATAACTGCTTCAATTTCCCCTTTATTATTTTTAGTTCTAATTTGCCAACCATTACTATTTGAATAGCTTATCGAATGGTCAGTGATATTTTTATCTATTGTTGCTTCATTTGTATTGCCACTTTTTGTAGCAGCAGAAACCGATATTGGTAATGCACTAGCAATCATAGAAACTGCTAATAATGACGAGGTTATTATTTTGCCTATCTTATTTTTCATATCTATCTCTCCTTGTTGTTTTATATGAAATTTTGTAGAGAATTTCAGAACATATGTTCTCTACTATATATAGATATTTTAACATTATTTCGGTATGTAGTCAACAACATCTAGAAAATAGTTCAAAATATTTCTTGCGTTTTACAACAAAACCAAATCAATATATAGTATAATGATTTTAGAAGATAACAATATGTAGGTTAGTAAAAAACAACATGTTTTTCAATATAAAAAACAAATTTAGAAAGGAAAAATTTATGAAAACTTTATTTAAAAATGAAGTAACAAATATTAAAAAAAGGAAAAAAGTCAGTAAATATTCGAAAACTTTAGTAGCATTATTACTTGTAACAATCACATTACTGTCCAGCCTAACAAGTGTATTAGCAGATAGTATTAATGAAGATGATAATATTAATTATACAAATATTATTAACCTAGTAATTGGTCAATCATATGTATTTAATTATGATAATGATAATGTTACTGATTGTACTAGTGAAAACACAGATATAGTTGGGGCTATTCATAACGGAAGTATTTATGCAGTTGATTATGGTACATCTGATGTAACAGTAACAACTACTAATACTACATATACCTATAAAGTAAATGTTATAAAAAAAGAGCTTGAAAACAATAATATTTTCTTATATCCAAAGGATGCAACTAAACTTTCATTAAAGAATGTATTTACTGAAGATACTGAAGTTAATGAAGGCTTATATCCAGAACCAAGTTATAAATTTACTTCTGAGAATGAAAATATTGCAACTGTATCTGAAAATGGTACTGTTACTGCTCTATCAGAAGGCACGACAATTGTTACAATTAAAGTTGGTTCTGATAAAAATGTTTTAACTTGCAAAATCACAGTTCTATCCCCTTATCTTTCTTCTGAAAATGAAGCACTTAATGCAGGAGAAACTAAAAAGATTAATGTAAATTGTGGTGCAAATCAAAACATTAATTATGAATCAAATGATACTAGTATTGTTACAGTTGATAATAATGGAAATATCACAGCGCTAAGAAAAGGTACAACAACCATTACTATTACAGTTGATGATACAGTTCTTACTCTTAATGTTACTGTAAATAACGACCCAACACTTAATATTAGTGAAAAAACAATTTATGCAGGTAATTCATTTAATTTAAAAGTTATTGGACTTGTAGGTAATGCAACTTTTACATCTTCAAATAGTAAAGTTGCTACTGTAGATAGAAATGGTAAAGTTACTTGTAAATCAGCAGGTAATAGTAATATTACTGTAATTGCGAATGGAATTGAATTAACTTGCACAATTACAGTAAAAAATCCAGTAATTAATTGCACAAATAAAACCATTTATGTAAAAAAATCATTTAATTTAAAAGTAATTAAAGGATTGAATGGTAAAGCTACATTTAAATCTTCTAACAACAAAATTGCTAAAGTAAATAGTAAAGGCAAAGTTACTGGTTATAAAGCAGGTAGATGTACTATTATAGTCAAAGCAAATGGTGTTACATTAAAATGCAAAGTAAGAGTAATTAATCCTATTATCAAATATAGAACAAAAATCTATATTAAAAATTCAACTGCTATTTCTATCAGAGGCAAAGTTGGTAAATCCACATTTAAATCTTCTAATAAAAAGGTAGCTACTGTTAATAGTAAAGGTAAAATTACAGGTAAAAAGAAAGGTACTTGTACAATTATTATTAGAACAAATGGTGTTACATTAAAAAGAAGAATTACTGTTATTAATCCTAGACTTAACAAAAAGTCTATTAAGCTAGTTCAAGGCAAAACTTTTAAGTTAAAGGTTTATGGAGGTAATGGCAAAGTAAAATATACTTCTAATAATAAAAGAATTGCTACTGTAAGCAAGTATGGCAACATTAGAGCAAAATATGCTGGTAGTTGTAAGATTACTGTTATTAGAAATGGTATTAAATTAGTTTGTAAAATCAAAGTTACTGCTAGTAAATATCCAGTAGGTCTTAAATATCGTTTTAAGCAAACAAAAAAGAATATCACTAGACATATGAGTGAAACATTTAATCTTTCTTCATATTATAAGATTGATAGTAATGCTAAAGCTTTATATAAAAGCAAGAAGTGTTCAAAGAAACAATATCAGAATGTTAAACTAACTAATTTAGTTAAGTTTAAGTCTAGTGATAACAAGGTTGCTTCTATTTATGCTAATGGCAAAATTAAGGCAAAAACAAAAGGCAACTGTACTATCACAGTTGCTCTATATAACAAGAAGACATATACTTATAGCTTAAAAATTGCCGATAAACTTACTGAAAAGACTTTAAAAAATGGCAAGAAAGTTAAGTATGTTTACAGTTACAATGAATTATTAAAAGAACTTTATAATGTTGCTAAAACTCATATTGTCAAGGGGTTAAAAAATCCATACTATGGATATGCTTGTATGTTTAAAAACAATTTCAAAGTAACAAATGATATTGATAGTCAAATAGTAAATATTAAAAATGATTTAAATAACAAATATGGAAGCTTTATGATTACAATAGATACTATTTGTAATTATTCAAGCATACAAGCTATTGCAAAATCAAAAGAAACTAATTCAATCATTTGTGTTGCTTATGATTGGGTTGATCCATACTTAAAAAAATATTATAGTATTGTTCACAATATTCTGAAAAAAATAAATATAAATGATTTAAAAAACATTAACGATAAAGTATATGCCATTTTTAATTATCTTGCAACCAATTTTACTTATGGATATACAGATGTAAATTTAAATGGTTATTTTTCTCCTCTTGTATCATTATTAACAAAGAAAGGTGTATGTACAGATAGTGCAAATTGTGCTAGTTATATATGCGCCGTAGAAGGAATAGAATGTTATAATACTGTTAGTGAAACTGCTAATCATGAAATAAATGTAATCAAGGCTGATAATGGTCAATACTATTTTTGCGATTGTACAGCAGGTAGTGAAGTTAGTTTATTTATAGGAAGCAGAGAAATGTTTGAAATTCAAAAGCATAATGAATTTAAAAATTATATTAAAGAAGCTTTTAATATTACAGTTTCAGCTAGATCATTTCCATATATGACTGAGGAAGATAAAAAAGATTTTAATTCAGAAGTTCCTACTAAAGAATACTTAGAATGGAAATATGGAGATTGTGATTTTAAAAATGGATGCACTTATCTTTGTGACGAAAATGTATTAAAGAGTTTAGGCATTAAGCCAACAAATTAATTTAATATTGAAGCAGAAAAGGCTATTGCAAGATTATTATATCTTACAGTAGCCTTGTTTTTTTAGAACAAAATATTAGATGATTTTTCTGCTTTAGTCAATGTTTTTAATTCTTTTTCCATATCAATAACAATGATAGTTTTACCTTTCTTTTTAACTTCATTTATATAATTTTTTAAAGGTATTTTTCCACTTTTCATAACAAATCTCCTTATAAGCGAAACCCCACGCTGTAAAAAGTGTGGGGTTTTACATCAAATATAGTTTTGTGCAAACGCACTGTTGCTAAACAACTGTTATTCCCTACTTTATGGCAAGGGACTTCCACTTTTTTTAGGTTTGACTTACTGGCACAAACTTTCCAATGAAAAATATTCTTTTCACATTTGTATTATACAACAAATTCTAAAAAATTTCAACAAATATTATTTGAATGAGCAAAAATAGTTTTTACAACAGCTTTGTCTCGCATAATATTTTTGACTTTTTGCATTCACTTTTTATTAATTCACTGAATTGATTGTCTTTAGTTGTTATAACAATATTGTTTGATAGTTCTTTTTGAATTAACGCAAGAATTTCAGCTAAAAATTTTTTTATATTTTGGTCACAATACTTATCCATATCATCTAAAACTAAAATAGAATTATTATTGATAATGCCTTTTTGAATAGCAGTTTTTAGAAACAAAAATACTCTTTCTTGTTCACTCAAATTTTCTACTCTAATTCTTTTTCTAAAATTATTCTCACCAATATAATTACAATATATAGCATTATCTTCATTATGAATTTCTGAAAAATTACTAGGAAATACTTTGTTAATTTTTTCAATAATATTATTTATTTTTTCTTCCCAAAGAATTTCGCCTATTTCATTAGAAAATGATGAAGCAAGTAAATCTTTTGTACTAAGCCAAATATAATTATTAGTGTTTTCAGTAAAAAGATTTGTATTGTTAAAAATATTGAAATCGCCAAAATATACTACTCTTTCTTTGGTCCTAATTTTATGTTTCGTGAAATTATTAATAGTACCGTTAGTTATTTCACAATTTACTTTTTTTGCAGAAATTGATAAGGATATATTACCTGTTGCCTTAGAGTTATTCGTTTCTCCAAAAAAAGTTTCATTACATTTTTTCTGAATATAATTTTGTAAATATTTATCTTTTACATTTTTAAATTCAGTTGTTACATCTCTAACAAAATGAATGAATAATAATTCATATTCATCATCAGCAGAAATTTCAATATCATGTTCTTGAAGAAAAAACCTTAAATCACTTTTAAATAATTCTATATTAGTGAAATATTTTTGAAAGAAGTCTTCTGAATTAATCCATAATTCTATACCTTTTTCAGAATTATTATTAACACTTTCTGAATAATCCCATATAATTCTACGAATATTTCTAATAATAATATAGCGAAGAATATCTTTTGCTATATTATCATCATTTACAGTGCTATTGAAAAATATTGTAAATAACTTAGTAAATGTAGTTTTACCAGAACCAGAATTTCCTACTATAGTTGTAATACCTGTATTACTAAGTTTGATAGACAAATCGTTAATATTTCTTATATTTTTTACTGAAAAAGTTTTCACCATACAACTTCCTTTCACACATTAACAAAGCAATTTGTTTTTTCACAATATATTTTTCGATGTTTTTCCCAATCATATCCAACAATTTTTGTAATGGCTTTATATGCTTCTTCCAAAGGAATAACTTGTTGTAAATGATAATTATTTTCCCTATATCTAGTTCCATCACTAGCAACATAATAGTTATTATGATAAAGAAATAGTTGCTGTCCAATTCTTATAAGTTTCCATTTATCTTGATTTTGAAAAACGATAATTTGATCATATGTAGCTGATAGCAATTGAGCTTTATATTTAACAAAGAGCCTTTCAATTAAGTGAAAATCCAAGCCAAGTCTAGTAAAAATTTGTTTTCTTTGTTCTTTTTCTTTTTTTGTCATAAGTTTGCCGTTATTATAGTTAAGCAACTTATTAATAATGTTATTTCTTTTTCCTTTGCTATAATAATCTGTTTCTGGTAATGGTGTGTTTTTGTTATTTTCACTTGATGGATTATTATATAACAAATAAGAAAAATCTTTTTTACGATAATTATTAGTTACTTTATATTTCAAATTTATCTCTCCTTTTTTTGAAATTAATATAGATTTTTTAAGATTTCTTATTCTTTCTATTATTATTTTAGCATGAATTTTACTTGTTTTGTTGTGATTTGCAAGTGATTTTTTAAAAATATATTCAAGAATATATCTAGCAAAATATCCCCTATCTTTTTTCAGATAAGGGATATGAAGTAAGTTAATATATAGTTTCTCCTCCAGAAATTTTACCAGAACTATCATACCATTTAACATTGTCTTTATTCTTTTTATATTCATTCATAAATGTAGTTATTTTAGGCTTTTTAAGACTTTTATCTGATTTATAACAAATATCTGGATATAAAATTTCTTTGTTTAGAGAGGCATTTTGAGTGTTTACTGAAGTACTTTCCCCTTTTCTAACTTTCCTCGCAACTACCACTGTTCTAAAGTCTTTATATTCATAAGAACAAGTAGAAAGAGTTACAAGAGAGTCATTTTCGTTTACATTAACATCAGTGTTAATAAGACTTCTTGCCTTTACTTGATATACATAATTCATAAATTCAGCACTGCTGTAAAATTCACCTACTAAAGAATTAAATGATTTGCTATTAGAGTCTATTTTCATTATAGATATAATTTTATATATATCTTTTTTACCATTGTGCTTAATTGAAATTGTAGGTGAACTTTTATAAAAGCTCAGATTGCCTTTCATACTGCCATAATTAGTAAGGCTATGAAACATAGAACCATCGTCCATATTGTGTCCCATAAGAATTACATTTTTACTGTTGAGGCCTTGTTTAGAAGCAGTATTAATATAAATACTACCATACATATCATATTCATTTTTATAATTATGGTATAAATAGTATGGATCAGTAGGTTTATCATTCTTTTTATATAAAACTGGATAATTAATTGGAGTATTTTTTATATTAATCCAAGCTACAATATTATTACTTACTTTTTTAACGCTTTTCCAATTTACATCTTTAGAATAATAATATGTGCCTTCACTTGAATTTGATTTTTTAGTATCCTTATTATTTGAGGTAGAAGTTTTATTTGAATTATTTTTGTTATTTTGTTTTTTCTTATTATTAGAACTTGGAGAATTATTATATGCGATGCTTGTAATATTTTTATTTAATGATTTAGCTTGTTCTGGAGCATAATCTTTCAAATAAGCATATATACCTAAAGAAATTATCCCAATAAGCAAGAATAAAACTGAGGCAATAGAAATTAATACAATTTTTAATCTTTTATGTTTAGATACTTTTTTATGTTTTATATTTTCATTGCTTTCTTCATTAATAGTTTCAGCAGTACTATTCTTTTTTTCTTCAATAATTTTATTTTCTTTGTTCACAAAATCACTCTTTCTCTATATTTTCTTGTTCACTTTTGTATTTTGTTACAAAATAGATTACAATTAACGACACTCCACACAATGCATTTAGGATAGAAAACATAATATTTGATAATGATACATTTTGTACAAGATGATACATCATTGGAATTTGGTTTAGAAACAAAGCAATGATTTCTAGGAGAATTCTGGTTGTATCCTTCATTATTCTAGCGAATTTACTATTAGGTCTAACCATTTGAGCAATATTTACAGCTATTGCAAAGAGCAAAGTTATAATTGTTACTAGACTAATACCGATAATTAATATTTTCATTTTTCCTCCTTTTTATTGTAAAAAACAAGAGCACCAATAGACCTATTTTTTCAATAGATTTATTGGCACTCATATTATATAGAAATATTGAATTTAAACTTTTAACACAATATTATTATACCACAAAAAATTGTAAAATGTTATATATTTGCAAAATTATATTATTTGTTTTTTACTAAAAATAACACCCCTAAACAGATTAGAGGTGTTATCTAGTTAGTCTAAATATTATTTAGTTTTGTTTACCAAACTTTTTCTTTAGAATAAATGCAGTAGCAAATCCAGAAATTGAAGTAATGATAGCTACTAAACCAATCCACCAGTTATTAGAGCCTGTCTTTGTTGGAGGTGTTGGAGTATTGATTTTGTGGTCCACCATTTTAACATTACAACTTCCTGTATCTGGAACAGTGAATTCTACATCTTCAGCTACTGTATAGCCTTTTGGTGCTTTTACTTCTCTTAAAGTATAAGTTGCACCTGCTTCAAGTACGCCATTAATAGTTTCAGATTTATTTGCACTAATAAATGTATATACAACATTACCATTATCATCTAAAATTTCAAGAGTAGCACCTGCAAGTTGTTTGCCAGATTTATTTACTTTTTCAATGTTAATTCGAGTAATATCATCTGTCATAGTAACTTTTTGAACTTCATATGTATCGTCAATTGTAAAATCAACATCCTCAGAATAAGCATAACCCTTTGGTGCAAACTTTTCAATTAAAGTATAAGTTTCATTAACTGTTAAGCCTTTAATCTTATGAGATTTTCCATTAGAAGTCCAGCTATCAATTTCCTTGCCATTAGAATCAATTACCTGTAATTCAGCACCTTTAAGTTCTTTCTTACCAGTAATATCTGTCTTGCTAATTTCTACATTAGTCTTTTTATCGACCATTGTAAATGTTTGAACTTTAGCAGTATCCTTAACTGTAAATTCAATATCGTCAGCAGTAGCATATCCCTTTGGTGCAGAAAGTTCAGATAATGTATAAATCTTACCAACAACTAATTTAGTAAGTCTATGATAAGAACCATTAGTAGTCCAAGTATCAACTACTTCACCATTTTCATCGATAACTTGTAGTTTAGCACCCTTTAAGTAACCATTTTCACCAAGTTTTTTAATATTAACTTTAGTAATATCATCATACATTACTACTTTTTGAATTTCAGTAGTATCTTTAACTTTAAATTTAATATTGCTTGAAGTAACATATCCATCTGGAGCAATAGTTTCTTTTAAAGTATATGTTGTACCATAAGTTAAACCTGTAATTTTATGTGGTTCTTTTCCAGAAGTCCAACTTTCAACTACATTGTCATTTTCATCGATAACTTCTAATTTTGCACCCTCAAGTTCTTCAGAAGTAGTTACATCTTTCTTACTAATTTCAATTTGTGTAATTTCGTCTTTCATTGTTACTTTTTGAATTTCAGCAGTATCTAAGACTTTAAAAGTAACATCATTAGTAGTTGTGTATCCTTTTGGTGCAATAGTTTCTCTTAGGGTATATGTTTCACCAATTTTAAGTGCATAAATGGAATGAGGTTCTTTAGTAGAAGTCCAACTATCAATCACATTATTATCTTTGTCAATTACTTCTAAATGTGCACCTTCAAGCTCATTTTCACCAGTAATATCAGTTTTATAAAATTCTAAATGAGTAGGATTATCTTCAGCAGTAACATGAACAGCTCTTTCGTTTTTCATACCTGGAGAAATAGTCACTTTATATACCTTATCAGATAAAACATATCCATCTGGGGCTTTTGTTTCTTGAACATAATATGTACCAATTGGTAGCATATTACTATAGTTCTCTAGTCCCTCTTTATCAATTTTAACTGTATCAGCAAGATTATTACCTTGAGCTAACCACTTAGAATCAGAATGATATTCAGAAGAACCTTCTTCAACCTCTGGTAATGTAATATCTTCTTCTGGTGTATCTTCACCTGCATTAATATCATCATCAGTTTCAATAATTTCTCCAACATCAATGTTAGAGTCATCGTCTATGTCACTATCAGTATCTTCTTCAGTAACGCCTTCTGGCATTTTATTTTTATCTTTCTCAATATCAGTGTCGTTTTCACCTTCACCTATTGAGAAATCTGTATCTTCTGCATCTGAATTATCTTCGTAAGTATAGTCTGGATTTTCCTTATCTTCTACTGTTGCTTCTGGACTATCAGCATCATCTGAATATTCTCCATCACTAGTTTGCTTATCAGCATAAACTTCATTATAGAAAATACCATATTCAGCATCTTTTAAGAACTTATGACTATTAGAATCCACTTTACCTATAACTATATTGCCAGAACAAGTGTTATGAACTTTAACTGTTACAGTTTGTTCATCCTCAGTTATATCTCTAAATGTATCACTTTCTGGTTTATCATATTCGTCTGGAATTTCGTAAGAACTTTCTTTTGTTTTGTCACCAGATTTATATAAACCTAGCTCTTTTACACCTAATGTAAATGGCTGGTTTTTCTTAGTTTCAATATAGTCTGTATAAAAATTATTTGGATTTGAATTACTTCTTACTTCTGTTGGTCCTACAATTTGTGTTTTGATACACTCATTTTCTTTAGTTGCATCATATACTTTGAAATAAAATCCATTTGCATAACCTTCATCAGTAATTTTCTGAATTCTTATTTTCTTTTGTTCGTTAACTACATTGATATAATCAAATGTTACAAGAGTATCTTTACTAATAGTTACAGTTTTACTTCTAGCAGTTGAATATTTACTACCTGCTATTCTAGTTTGAGTTCTATTAGCAATATAGTTTTTAGGAAAACCATAGTTTACACCATTAAACTGGGTAACATTAGTGTATTCTTCATCTTTTCCAACTGTTGAAGACGTACTAATTTTTCTACCTAATTCTGTTACTGTATATTTGCCATAAGGAAGATTAGTTAATGTACCAGTTTCACCATTTGAATCTGTAACTAATGGTTTACTTTGTTTACTAACTTTAAAATACCAACCTTTTAAATATGAAGAAGAAGTTTTATCATTACCATCAGTATCTTTTACAGATTTAATAATTTTTAAACTAGCTTTTTCATATTTATTACTGGAAAGTGCAATATAATATTTTTTTGTTGGAACAGAAAAAGCCTGAGCAACATTCTGCATTGTAGTACTTGGAGAACTATTAACACCAAAGGTAATATTATTACCTGCTTTAGTTTTTACTACATTGTTCTTTTGGTTAAATGTTAGATAATAATTACTCTTATCAGTTTTATAATAATCTTGAGTAGATTTTTTAGACTGGATAGTAATGTTATTACCTTTTACAGAAACTTTAAATTTACCGTTTGTACCAGAAGCTTTCTTACCATTAGTATCAACAACTTGCCAACCAGTATATAAATTTGCATTATTTATTGTTAATTTATAAGTAAACTTATAAGTAGCAGTTTTAGAAGTTTGACCACCAACTACTTTTGAATGACTATTAGCATCTTTTGTACTGCTGTAATATGAAGAACTAATCCATTTTTTACTTCCAGCATTATAAAAAATTCCTTTTGGTGTAATGCTCTTATTTACTAATGCTTTATCAATAGCATCATATTTATCTTTAATTTCTTTTTTACTTATTGCATTAGGACTGTTTGAGTATTGAGCAATAGCATTAATAAATTTATTATTGTCACTAATTCTATAAGTAGTAGCACTTCTTTTACCAGTAATAAATTCCCAATAAATAAGTTGTGTAGCATAACATGCTGCCCTGCCAGAATAAGTACCTGGAACTGCAACTGAAGATAAATAGCCAAGAGCTTTTTTCAAATTACTACTCATTTTATTATAGTACTTATTAAAGAAAGATCTATAATAACCATAGTTTTGCCAAGTAATAACTGAAGCATTTGGATATATACAAAAGGCAGGTTCATAACCTTTATTTCTAGCTTTACCATAATTATAAGGAGCAGCTCCTTGTCCTACTAGGAATAATTCTACTGTCATTCCATTTTTTAAAGCACTTCTTTTGCCATCAACTGCATTTGTGTACGGAATAGTTTTTGTAAATTTGATATTATTACTATCTCTTAAACTATTGTACATATACACATTGTAAGAGTTGCTTTTTGCTGATGCCGACAAGCCAACAAAAACTGTGGATAATGCAATTAATAGTGCTAATAAAATTGAACATGTTCGTTTTAGCATATGCATATGTTTGGTTACTAAAACTCACAACTTGTGTTGGAGTAAGAGTAACCTTCTCTCCTTTCACAAGAAATTTGTGGCTTTAAGATATTTAATAACAAATGCAAAAAAGTCTCAACAATTCCTATATCTTAATAAATAGGTTATTGAAACTTTGGCAATAGCAAAATATTTAATTGAACTTTTAACACAATATTATTGTATCACAATTATATTAATTTTACAACACAACTAAACAATTTTTACTAAAATTTTTACAGAAAAAAAGAGAACCTATTACTAGGCTCTCTTTCCGACAATCAAATAGTGTGTTGTATCGAATATATATAATAAGGAATAATTTAATTTAGGTGTTACCTTGTCGTATTATTGAGCGAATAAATCTGTATTTATTAAGAATGACAAGGTAACGGAAAGTATAGTAAATGATCAAGAAGAAATAGAATTCTCTTTTAACACTCAATGTACTATTTAGTACAAAGACTATATGTTGTGTGAACTACCCCAACCTACGGCTAAAGCCTTAGAGGTCGGAGCTTCTTGTTTCAACCACTACTGCTTTACTACACATCTAAAAGAAGATATATAGGAAAGTCTTACACAATGTCCACAAGCGTATAGGTTTGGATAGTCCCTATCCTACCATATGTTAGATAAGAGTATTTAGGCTATGCCTAATATTTTATATGCAATTCATCCCACCACTTATAGAAGTGGGTGATTTCTTGCTAACTTACGTTAAATCAGAGTGAATCTACTTTCTTCTAGTACTTATTATATCACATAAGCATAAAAATTACAATACTTTTTGAAAACTTTTTTACAATATTTTTTAGCATACTACCCTTTGCAGAACAAAACAAAATATACTATATCAACTTTAGTACATTACATTTTTCAATTTTCACTGTTACTTTCATATCTACAATAGTAGAAATTTGCAATAAAATAAGGTTGCCAAAGTTCTAAGTTTTTTTAACTTTGAAAAATAAGGACAGTTGAGGAGAACAACTACCTTGTGATTTGCAATAAGTTTTTTTAAAAAATATGGTACTTTCATCTCGAATACAAGTAGCCGAGAATTCCCATACCAATACTTAAAAGTTATGAGTAAACTATGGAAGAAAGCTTTTTACGAAAGTAGCACAAACAAAACACTTTAGATGTTAACAAAACCAAACCAATTACCCATGCAGTCAAATGCAAATAACGAAAGTAGAAATTCACAAGGTAGAACAGTTAATAGGCAACCTTTTCTTTTCAGATTTTTAAGAGTTATTGTCCAGTAAATTTCTATGAGAATCTGTAAAGGACGCAGTTATCCCTTGCTGGTTAAAACAAGGGATAACTGCACTATTAAAGTAGAAATTTTTAAGTACTTTTTTGATTTTTTTGTGCAATTTTACACAAGAAAGTATAAAGAAGTAGCAGAACATAAAATTCTGCTTTTTAAAAAATATCTATAATAATAAGACGATGTTGTTCAGCATGGGATTATCAGCAGTAACAAATTAATGTTACAAATCTGAATTTGGCTTTTCACCCTCTCTCTATTGCTTGATATTATAGCAATAGATACCCAAATAGGGAATAGTGTTTACTTGATGTCACTATTATAGTTACAACCAATTCTTCTTATACAATAGTACTATCAACATAAATCACACTTGCACAGTAATTTGCAATTACGATTTCCCTATTATCCTTGATCATTTGTACTTACTTCACTATATTGTTCTTTTTTAACTTCTTGATACTAACTTTTCAATAAAAAACTTCTTACAACAAAATACAGATTTATTCACTCAAGAACAAATATAGATTTAATAATTATAGCATATACCTACAACAGTAGAAATTTATAGTTAAAATAATGATTCAAAAAAATAAAAGTTACAATGTTATAATGACATAATTATTAATGAAATAAGTACTTTAGGCAGCATATACAAAATTCGTAGAGATAATTCCCTACTTCCTGTAAAGTCTTTGTGTACTCAACAAGCACTAACTACATTCCAAAAAGGAAATCCTAATCAAACCATAGAATATCAACTAAATATAGCTGAAATACTTAGAACTTGCTCAATACACAAATGGCTAAACAGTTCAAAACTCGTTTTTCCCTAGAGCTATTCACTTCACTACTTATGAACTTACTTAGGTATTGTTATACCCAATTGTACAGTGAATTTGTTTTTTTAACAATTCACCATTCAAAAAACACTCAAAATAATATCAAGTTCAATCTAAGAGAAAGAACAATTTGAGTGCCTAGCAAGACCACAAATAGCTTGACACCTAGGACTACACCATGGCACACTGATCGTTTACCATACCATACCTTCCTCCTGACCTTTTTTATATTATTATCTGATCTACGAACAACTCTACCACTTATTACAATATCAAAAATTTTCTGAAATAGTGGGTTTTTTACGTGAAGTATTGCAGACAATTCATGCGAGTTAATAGTCAGCTCCTCTCGCTTTCCTTGATACCCGTTTTAACAACATTAAACTGAGTACCACGCCTAGCATTTTTAGCATCGGTCCTAGGTGAACCCATCACTATTGTAACTGATCGTGATGCTACAATCAGCTTTATGCTTGTATATTTACAACAATAGCATAGAAAAATATGCTATAATAATTTTATACTGAATTTATGTGTGGAGGTATCCTTTCAGCTTCAGTCCAGCACAAAGCTACAACACATTCATGTGTAGTTTGTACATATTAATAAGAACAAAGCTCGTAAGCAGAATTCCCATTAATATGTACAAAGCATTTACTGATATATTCATATCAGAAGGGTAGTAGCAAGTCCTATAACACAAAGATTGGTATTTAATTTTAGTGAAGGTGTTGCAATATGCCTTGCATACTTTTTTCTTGCAAGTTTTTTTAATGGAATTACATATTGCTTCAAGATGTTGTAATAGCACTATGTACTACACTACATCTTGTGGTTACATATATTATAGCACACTTCATATCAAAAGTGTTATGATTTGCACGATATTTTTTAAAAAATTTATAAGAAAAATTTTATTTTTTTGTTGCAAAATTCAAGCATCATGTATAAAAATGTGCTAAAATCTATATATAGAAAGAAAGCAAACAATTACCCATATATATAGTAGTTTTTGAAAGGAAGTTTGTTTATGTTTATATTTAAAATTTTTATATACATATTAATTATAAGTGGAGGCATTGGATTCATTATAGGTAGTGGAATGTGGTTTAGCAGTAGTTCCAAAGGAGAAAAATGGCAACCAGTTATTGCAATAATAATTTCTATAGGAGTAATAATATTCTTTTTCTGTAAAATAGTAAGTTTAGTTAATAGTCTTTAGTTTATGCAAAAAGGTCCACCACAATTTGTGATGGACCTTTAGTATTTCTATAAATTTTCTAATTCTTTTTCTGACAACAAATCTGAGCCTACAAAATTTCTGTTACAATTCTTACAGCATTCAAAAACTGAGTATCCACCAGAAGCAGGGTCTAATACAATATCGTTTTCTTTAGTAGTTGCCTCAATTAATTTTTGTTGAAGTTCAGTTGGTTTACTATGAGGATGGACTTTCTTTACTTTTTCTTGCCATACATCTGGAATAGAATGGTTGGTCCAATATCCTTTAGCTTTTATAGGTTTCTTTTGCAATACTAAGAGATATTCTGATTTTCGCCTTGACCTATACCCCATTCCAATTTTACCTTTGTCCCACACAATTAAATCGACAATTTGCAAATCAGTATTAACTATCCAATTATCTATTCCTTGGCATAAATGAAACTTGTCTATCCAGAGGAATAAGTGGCCACTATTTATTAGAACTCTATTAATTTCTTTTATAAATTCAACAATAGTATTTTCTGACATTTGAGCTAGTTGAGTTCTTGCTTTTTGTCTAGCACCTTCATTGCCATATTTCATTTTGTCGAGTATACCACGATACTGAGGGTCAAAAAAAGCAGTTTTAATAGTGTTGTCTTTAATGTTATCTAACAAGTCTAAACCATTTGCAACATTTTTATAGTTTGCTTTAAATTTGTTAGGTACATTAAATATTTTATCTTCTAGTGTTTGTATTATAGGTACATTATCAATTGCTTTTAATATTTCAGTTGCAAGGAAATTAATAATAGGAACAGATACAGCATTACCAGATTGTTTGTATAATTGTGAATCTGGATAATTTCTATTTTCAAATTTCTTTGGCAATTCATATCCATTATGTATTGGAAAACCTTGTAATTTAAAAGTTTCTTCTGGTGTTAATTTACGAATGCCTTTATTAGAAAGAATTAAAGGGACATTATGACCACCTGTTCCCATATTAGCAGTTAATGTTGGGCAAACATTATTTTTGTTTTGTCTAACATATTGATTTCTTCTGCATTGATAAAAACAATATTTTTCAGTTATTTCATTTCCTAAATTTATTCCATTATCAGTGAATAATTTAGGATATTTTTCTTTTGTATAGAAATATTTATCTGAAATATTTTTAGAAGGAAAATCAATAATATTTTTAATTTCTTCAATTTTTATTTCAGTTGTTTTATCTATTTTTTGCTTAGGTAAATCTAAAGAAATATTTTCAATAAAGTTATTATAATCAATTTTATCTCTAAAAGCTACTATGTATATCCTTTCTCTATTTTGAGGAATATTAGAATACTCATATGTATTTAATACAGTATAGTAAACAGTATATCCATTGTTTTCTAGTTCTGTTTTAATAGTTTTAAATGTATTGCCTTTGTCATGAGATAATAGGTTTTTAACATTTTCTAAGAATACAATTCTAGGCTTAGTATTATATTTAATATCTAACTGTTGTAATAAATCTATAATGCTGTAAAAGAGATTACCTTTTTCTTTATCTGCAAAACCTTTTTGAGTACCTGCTATTGAAAATGGTTGACAAGGGAAACCTGCTGTAAGAATATCAATTGGTTGTTTTAATATTTCTTTATGCTTTACTAAATCATCTTTGCTAACTGGTTGAAGTATGTTTACAATATTGCCTTGTATTAATTTATTATTGAAATTATGTTGATAAGTTACATTAGCATACTTATCCATTTCATTTGCCCAGAGTAGTTCATAGTTTGCATTGTCATATTTAGCTGTTTCAAAGCCTTTGTCTATACCACCTATACCTGCAAATAAACTGCCCACAGTAAAAGTTTTAGTGTCTTCTAGTACTTCTTCAAGTGCCTGTTCAAAAGCTCCTATGCCACTAAAGAAACTACTTACAGCTATGTTTCTAAACAGTTCTGGATTACTTTTATATAAGGCAAGTATAATATAGTAAAGAACGTCAATTACAATACTGTTACCAGCTTGAATATATAGTTGACTATCAGATATACCACTACTTTTTGCTCTTTCATATAGTTCATCTGAAAAACCTTGAAGTCTAAAGCATTCTTTTGGGGTTAGTCTTCTTATAGCACATTCTTTTTCATTAACTAAAACTGAGGATATAGAGGATGTACTGCCACAGTTGGTTGTTAAAGTAGGTGCAGTATCATAATATTCAATCACATCATAAGCATTAAACAGTTTTGGAAAATGATTATGTTTTTTATAGAATTTATAATATGCATTTTTTATGTATTTGCTATTTAGTGTGTCCAGATATGAAAAGAAACATTTATCTTCTTCACTAATTTCATCATTAAAAATGTTGTCTATAACTAAATTGTCTTTTTGAACTGTTGTTATTGTGTTAGAAGCATTATAAGAATTAATTTCTAATTTTTGCTTAATTTTTTTATCTTTATCATATCTTCCCCTACTGGCACAAGCAATAGGCAATTTTCTTTGTTCTAATTTATTATTATCAACAGTATTAAACAAGCTATTAGTATTTTTTGTTGAAAGGTAATATTTACTATCTACATTATTTTCAAGCATATCTTTAAATTCAATTCCATTGTAAAATGGGCTTGGAAATAAAAACTTTTCATTATCGTATTTTCTTAATATAAATACTAAATATAATCTTTCACGATTTTGAGGAATACCATATTTTCTAGCATTTAAAATGTTGTAATAAACATTGTAACCATATTCTTTAAGTTCTTCAATAAAAAGCATAAAAGTTGGGAGAAACTGTTTACTAGTGATATTCGGTACATTTTCGTATATTCCCCATTTAGGTTTTTTTGCTTTAATTATTCTTAGAAATTCTACTACTAATGAAGAACGAGTTTTAATAATATTTTCACTATTACAATTAGGGCAATATTTTCTTTTATCATAATGAACTGTAAGAGGATTATATTTATGTCCACAATCCTTACATTCCCACATAGCACCTTTTTGATTTCCAGCTACACTAAAATCTTGACAATTATGAACAAAACAATTTGGGATTAAATATGTATGGTCCTCTTTCACTTCAAGATTATATACTTTTTTAGTCTTTTTAACTTCTTTAATATTTCTTATTGGATACAGTATCATTCCATTATGATATATCCAATGAGATTTACCTTTATAATCCATTTTAAACTCAATGATATATTGAGTACTGCAATGAGCGACTCTATGTTTTATCATTATTGTATCTGGCATTTTTCTTGTCATAATAGTGCATCCAACTTTATAGCATTTTTGTATGGCAAGTTGTAAAGTAAAGATTAAATTTGGGCTAACGCTGGTAGCTGACCAAACTCCTGTTTTCTTTCTGAAATATCCATCACCACTCATATATCCTTCAAGTAGTTTTTGTAAAAGTGGTATTGGTAAATTTAAAAATACTTGTGGTATTTTTTTAGTTTTAGCACCAACACCACATAAAGCACACAGCTTTAAAAAATCCATATTTGTTGTTCTAACAGCAAAAGAATCAACTTTTTCATAATAGAATAATTTATGTGGAAAGTCTTTTATATTATTTTTAAATTCTTGTAATTTATGTTTTCCAATACAAAATTCAACTCTATGATAATCTTTATTATCTACTATATAGCCATCAGCAATATACCTACCTATCATATAGCATTCAACTTCTGTTAGATTAAAAGGATTTTTTTCATATTTTAAGACTGGACTACATAAGTAATCTTTTTCTTTGTCTAAATGTCCTAGTTGTTTAAAATAAGGCAATGATAAATCTCCTTTTGTTGTTTTACTAACAACCATAAAAGGATGATTTGGTGTAGCTTGAGTTTTTAGCATACCCATAGCACTGATTTCCATTACTTTTTGTTTTGGCGTTGAACCAATTTTAGTAACTTTTTTAAATCTATTTTTATGAGTAAGGACTTTATCCCCTACTTTTATTTTTTCTATTTTTCTATAACCAGTGTTTGTATATACTTTTGTACCAGAAGGAAAACAAGGACTTCCACCAAAAATTACATTAAAATCTTCGATAGTGTTTTCATCTACATTTTCAATGTTGCCAAGATTTAATGTTGGATCAACATTATACATAGCACAATAGCTTTGACTTGCATATTTATCTATCTCGCAAAAATTAACTAAATTGAATTTTTTAAAAGTATTATTTGAATTATTATTATTCATTGAAAATTCTCCATTCATTACTAGTTCTGTTCTTAAGCATTAGATTCTTGTTACATTCGTTATTTTGTGAACTACCCCAACCTACGGTTAAAGTCTTAGAGGTCGGAGCTTCTTGCTTCAA
>ERZ773269.609-NODE-609-length-41788-cov-82.433158_pt1 | contig 41788 bp, 30 predicted proteins | sample MGYA00511958_ERZ773269 | MGnify/ENA primary metagenome ERZ773269 (study PRJEB29015, sample SAMEA2737761) | human gut metagenome | biome: human gut; feature: human-associated habitat; material: faeces | place: China | collected 2012 ... | reverse complement strand
TTAACCTCTCAGTCAGCTGCGCTGACAGCTCTCCTAGCAGGAGAGCCGGGCCGTCCGCTGGGACGGCCCCTACGATGCAGCCATCAGGCTGCGAGACCTAGCCACTAACTGCTATCCACTAACAACTTAAAAGGGCTTGTCGCACGTGCGACAAGCCCTTTTTTTATGTACGGGTTTTGCGGGATTCCCACAAGCGGGCCGCCCTTTGGGACGGCCCCTACGAGCCACGAACCACTGCTTTTTCAAAGGCCGTGCGGGCGGCGTTTATAGTTTTTTCGATGTCTTCGTCGCAGTGAACGCCGGAGACGAAGTTCGTTTCAAACTGGGACGGTGCCAGGTAAATGCCTTGTTCCAGCATGGACAGGAAGTAGCGCCGGAAGGCTTCCTGGTCACTGGCTTCGGATGTGGCGTAGTTGGTGACCGGGACGGCGCTGAAGAAGACGCTGAACATGGTGCCGGCCCGATGGACCTGGACGGCTGCGCCGGCTTTGTCAGCAGCGGCTTTGAGGCCGTCTGTCAGGATTTTCGTTTTGGCGCAGGCTTTTTCGACGTAATCCGGGTCTTCTGTGATGATGCGCAGTGTTTCCAATCCGGCTGCCATGGCCAGGGGATTGCCGCTGAGGGTACCGGCCTGGTAGACCGGGCCGGCCGGCGAGACGCAGTCCATGATGTCCTTGCGGCCGCCATAGGCAGCGACGGGCAGGCCGCCGCCGATGATCTTGCCCAAGGTCGTCATGTCCGGGACGATGTGATAGATGCTCTGGGCGCCGTGCAGGGCCGTGCGGAAGCCGCACATGACTTCGTCGAAGATGAGGACTGTGCCGTGTTTCTTCGTTTCGTCGCGCAGGAGCTGCAAGTAGCCATCTTCCGGCAGGACCAGGCCCATATTGCCGGCAATGGGTTCGACGATGACGGCGGCAATGTCGTCGCCGCAGCGGTCCATGAGTTCCCGGAAGGCGTCGGCATCGTTATAGGCGACGGTCAGCGTGTCTTTGGCCGTGCCGGCTGTGACGCCCGGGCTGTCAGGCTGACCGAAGGTAGCGGCGCCGGAACCGGCCTTGACCAGCAGGCTGTCGCCGTGACCGTGATAGCAGCCGATGAATTTCACGATTTTATCGCGGCCCGTATAGCCCCGGGCGACGCGGATGGCGCTCATCGTCGCTTCCGTACCGGAGTTGACCATGCGCAGTTTTTCGATGGACGGATAGATTTCTTTGACCAACTGGGCCAGCTGCGATTCAATCAGCGTCGGCGCACCATAGCTCGTGCCGCGGGTGGCCGCTTCCTGCAGGGCCTTGACGACGCGGGGATGGGCGTGGCCGACGATCATGGGGCCCCAGGAACCGACGTAGTCGATGTACTGGTTGCCGTCGATGTCGCAGATGGTACTGCCTTTGGCCCAGGCAATGAACGGCGGCGGGCAGCCGATGCGGTTATACGAGCGGACCGGGCTGTTGACGCCGCCCGGCATGAGGGTCTGCGCTTCTTCAAAAGCGGCAGCTGATTTTTCTAAGTGGAGCATGGAAGGGCCTCCTTATTCTTTGATGTCTAAATTGAAGACGTTCCGCAGTTCGCGGACGACCCGGTCTTCATCGGGCGTGTTGGCTGCTTCGACCGTGCGGCGCAGGGGAGCACGCAGGATTTTGCGGACCAGGATATGGGATAAGTTCTCGACGATGCGGAACTGGTCGTCGGTCAGTTCGGGCAGTTTGTTGCGGGCCCGTTTGACGAAATGGCGCCGTGTCCGTTCGGCCTGCTGGGACAGGCTGAGGACGACCGGACGGACTGACAGGTATTGATAGCGTTCGATCATGGTGTTCACGGCTTCGTTGACGATATAGCTGGCGGCTACGGCTTCGCGCTGGCGCGTGACTTCGTTGTCGTGGACGACTTCCTGGAGGTCGTCGATGTTGTATAAGGTGACGCCGGGCAGACGGGTCACGGCCGGGTCGACGTCGCGCGGTACGGCGATGTCGATGAGCAGCAGGGGCCGGCCCTGGCGCAGTTCCTGGAAGCGCTGCAGCCGGGGGACGGTGATGACGTAGTGCGGTGCCCCCGTCGAGGCGATGATGATGTCTACGTCGGAGACGACGGACTGGACTTCTTTATAGTGGACGGCCTGGCCGCCAACGTCGGCAGCCAGTTCCTGGGCCCGTTCCAGATGGCGGTTGACGATGTACAGTTTCCCGGCGCCTTTGCCTAAGAAATTCTGCGCCGTCAGGCGGGCCATCTGGCCGGCGCCGTAGAGCAGGAGATTCCGGCCAGACAGGGAGCCGAGCTGTTTTTCGGCCATCTGGACGGCTGTATAGCTGACGGATACGGCGTTGTAGGCGATGTGCGTTTCCGTCCGGACCCGTTTGCCCGTGGCGATGGCCTGCTGGAAAAGCATGTTCAGGATGGCACTGGTCGCGCCGTTTTCGTGGGCCATGACGTAGGCCTGTTTGACCTGGCTGAGGATCTGACCTTCGCCGAGGACCAGCGAGTCCAGGCTGGCAGCGACGTTGAACAAGTGGTGGATGCAGGCTTTTCCCGTATAGCTGTAGAAATAGGACGGTTCATAAGCCGGACGGCCGGCTGCGTCGAGGAAGAAGTCGCGCAGGGCCTGTTCATTATCGCGCACGTCGTCGACGACGGCATAGACTTCGGCGCGGTTGCACGTCGACAGGATGACGGCTTCGCGCAGGCCGCCGTAATCGTCGAGATGCTGCAGGGCGTCGTGGATGGCGTCAGGCGTCATAGTGAAGTGTTCCCGGATGGCGACGGGGACGGTCTTATGATTGAGGCCGAGGATGACGAGGTCCATTTTATGCCTCGACTTCGCCGTTTTTCAGCCACTTGGCGACGTCGACGGCGTGGTAGGTGATGATGATATCGGCGCCGGCGCGTTTCATGCTGGTCAGTTCTTCCATGACGATGCGTTTTTCGTCGATCCAGCCGTTGCGGGCTGCGGCTTTGACCATGGCGTATTCGCCGCTGACGTTATAGGTCGCAATGGGGCGCTGGCAGCGCTGGCGGGCCTGATAGACGATATCCAGGTAGGAAAGGGCTGGTTTGACCATGATGATGTCGGCGCCTTCTTCCAGGTCGAGGTCGATTTCCTTTATGGCTTCGCGGCCATTGGCCGGGTCCATCTGGTACTGGCGGCGGTCGCCGAAGTGCGGTGCCGAATCGGCGGCGTCGCGGAAGGGCCCGTAGAAGCCGGATGCGTATTTGGCGGCATAAGACATGATAATCGTATTGATGAAGCCTTCTTCGTCCAGGGCCTGGCGGATGGATGCGATGCGGCCGTCCATCATATCCGACGGGGCGACGATATCGGCACCGGCTTCGGCCTGGCTGACGGCGACTTTGTTGAGCAGCTTCAGCGTCGCGTCGTTATCGACGTAGTGGTCTTTGACCTGACCGCAGTGGCCGTGGTCCGTGTACTGGCAGAGGCAGACGTCGCCGACGATGACCATGTCCGGCAGGGCTTTCTTGATGGCGCGGATGGCACATTGGACCGGGCTCTGCGGGTCCCAGGCGCTGGAGCCGATTTCGTCTTTATAAGCCGGCAGGCCAAAGACTTCGATAGCCCGCAATCCCAAGGCATAGATGTCTTCGGCCAGGCGTACGGCGTTGTCTACAGACAGGTGATAACAGCCGGGCATGCTGGGGATTTCTTCTTTGACATTCGTGCCGGGGACGACGAAGATAGGATAAATCAAATCGTTGAGACATACATGGTTTTCCCGGACCATAGCGCGCAGGGGAGCAGAAAGGCGCAGGCGGCGGGGGCGTAAGGTATTCAATTTCATGACTTTTGGATTCTCCAATCTGTAATACATTCAGCCAGACCGGCTGTGGTGTAGGTCTGGGCTGTGATTATTTTTTTCAGGCCTGCTTCCTGGCAGGTGCGGGCCGTGATGGGACCGATGCAGGCAAAGGTGATGTCGTCGAAGACGTCGACCGGGGCCTGGTTCAGGGCCAGGAAGTTCTGGACGGCCGACGAACTGGTGAAGGTCACAACGTCGACGGCCCGGCGCGTCAAGAGGTCCGTCAGGGTCGCACTGTTTTCGCTGGCTGCGACGGTACAGTAGGCCTGGCAGATGTCGACGACGGCACCCCAGCGGCGCAGGGTGTCAGGCAGGACGGACCGGGCTTCTTTGGCCCGCGGGATGAGGATGCATTCTTTTCCCGACAAATGAGCCTCCAGGGCGGCGGCCAGGTCTTCGGCACAGTAGGCGTCGGGGACGACGTCGGCGCGAAGGCCGTAACGGGTCAGGGCCTCGGCCGTAGCGCTGCCGATGGCGGCCAGTTTGGCCCGGCCCAGGGCCCGGCTGTCGCGGCCGTGGTGCTGGAGGCGGTGGAAAAAGGCATCGACGCCGTTGGTGCTGGTGAAGATGACCCAGTCATAGCTGGCTAATCGGCCGATGGCTTCGTCCAGGGCCTGATAATCGTCAGTCGGCGGCGTGATGCGGATAGTCGGGACTTCCAGGCAGCGGGCGCCCAGTTCTTCCAGGCGGTGTGTCAAGGCCGGTGCCTGGGCGTGGGTCCGGGTGACGGCGATGGTCAGGCCGAAGAGGGGCTTGGTATCGAACCATTGCATGGACGGACGCAGGGCGACGACGTCGCCGACGATGAAGACGGCCGGTGCCTGGAAGTGGCAGGCTGCCGCTTTTTCGGCGATGTCGCCAACTGTGGCTACCAGTGTTTCCTGGTCGGCCTTGGTGCCCCAGCGGACCAGGGCGGCCGGCGTGGAAGCCGGGCGGCCGTAAGTGATGAGCTGTTTGGTAATGGACGGCAGGTTGTGGACGCCCATGAGGAAAATCAGGGTATCTACGGCTGTCGCCAGTTTGTCCCAGTGAATCGACGAATGGCCCTTGGTCGGGTCTTCGTGGCCTGTGACGACGGCAAAGGAAGAGGCCGCCGTCCTATCGGTCACGGGGATGCCGGCATAAGCTGGTGCGCCGATGGCCGATGTGACGCCTGGGATGATTTCAAAGGGCAGGCCGGCGTCGTGAAGGGCCCGGCTTTCTTCACCGCCGCGGCCGAAGACGAAGGGGTCGCCGCCTTTGAGGCGGACGACGGTCTTGCCTTCTTTGGCTTTGGCAATGAGCAGGTCGATGATTTTGTCCTGCGATAATGTATGGTCAGCGGCTTTTTTGCCGACGTAGATTTTTTCAGCGCCTGGCGGGGCGAATTCTAAAAGGCGCGGATCGGCCAAGTAGTCGTAGATGACGACGTCGGCCCGGCCCAGGACTTCCTGGCCCCGCAGGGTGAGCAGGCGGTAGTCGCCGGGACCGGCGCCGGTGAGATAAACGATACCGTTCATGGAAAACCTCCTTAGTAAGTCGGCGTAATGCCTAAATCGGTGAGGATGCGGCGGCCGCCGTCATCGAGGAGCGTACAGGCCGCTTCTTTGCCGATGGCAGCGCTGTCGGCGACGGGACCTTGCGTCGTCGTGCGGCAGACCTGGCTGCCATCTGGGGCGGCGATGATGCTCTGTAAGGCCAGCGTCCCGTCCTGGACCGTGCCGTAGACGCCGACCGGAACCTGACAGCTGCCGTTGATGGCGGCCAGGAAGGCCCGTTCTGCTGTCGCAGCGGCGGCCGTGTCCTGGTCGTTGAGGAAGGCCAGCGCCTGCCTCAGTGACATATCGTCGGCGCGGGTTTCGATGGCCAGGGCTCCCTGGCCGACGGCGGGAATCATGGTCGTGACCGGCAGGAGCTGGCAGATGCGGTCGGCCCGGCCCAGGCGCTGCAGGCCGGCTTCGGCCAGGATGATGGCGTCGTATTGACCGTCATCGAGCTTTTTCAGGCGCGTATCGACGTTGCCCCGAAGGTCAGTGACGACCAGGTCCGGCCGGGTGTGGAGCAGCTGGGCTCTGCGGCGCAGACTCGATGTGCCGATGCAGGCGCCGGCCGGCAGGGATTCCAGGGTGGTATACATATTGGAAACGAAGGCGTCGTGGACGTGGTGGCGGGCCGTGATGGCTGCCAGGCAGAGGCCGTCCGGGACGTCGGCTGGCAGATCTTTCAGGCTGTGGACGGCCAGGTCGATGGTGCCGTCCAGGAGGCGCCGTTCCAATTCCGTCGTAAACAGTCCCTTGCCGCCGATGCGGGCTAAGGGGACGTCTAGGATTTTATCGCCCTGCGTGACGATGTGCTGGAGCTGGACGGACAGCTCCGGGTCGTGGCGGCGCAGGGCGTCGGCGACGTAGTTGGCCTGCCACAGGGCCAGCTGGCTGCGCCGCGTACCGATGGTCAGATTACGCTTCATGGTTTTTCCTTTCCCAGGCGGCCAGCCGATCCCGGAGCAGGGCGCTGGCTGCGTCGATTTCGTTATTGTCTACCAGGGCCATGACGTCGTCCGTCAGGGCCTGGCGCCAGAAGGCCTGGCGGTCCCGGCTGGTCGGGAGGACGGACTGCCCTTGGCGGCGGATAGCTGCTAATTCAGTGAGCCAGCGGCCATAGCGTTCGTCGAAGTGCTGTTCCAGTTTCTTCCGGAGCCAGCGCGACAGCGCCGGTGCCTTGCCGTTGGTGGAAATGGTGAGTTGCAGGTCGCCCTGGCGGACGATAGACGGCAGGGTGAAGTTGCACAAATCCGGGACGTCACAGACGTTGAGCAGTTTCCCCTGGGCTTTGGCAGCGGCTGCGACGGCGTGACTGACGGTTTCGTCGTCAGTGGCACAGATGATGAGAAAGAAGGACGACTCATCACCGGCCTGGTATGTCCGCGGCTGCCAGGTCAGGCGGTGGCTTTCGGCCAGTTCCTGCAGCGGCCGGGTCAGGGACGGGGCAATGACCGTCACGGCAGCCCCTTCGGCCAGCAGGCGGCAGACCTTGCGTTCGGCGACGGCACCGCCGCCGAGGACCAGACAGGCCTGGCCGTTGAGATCGAGGTTGATTGGATACATAAGAGGAACTCCCTTTCAAAGTTGTACGCTTCTTATTATACCATTATAACGGAAAAAAGCTGTAGTAAATACAACATTTTATGAATGAAAAAGGAGCTGTCGCATCGCGACAGCTCCTTTTTAGCAGTCAGCGGCTAGCTGTTAGCCGTTAGCAGATGGCTTTGAATTTAAAGCCGTCATTCCAATTTCTAACGGGTTGCCCACGTGGCGACCCCTGCACTCAAAAAATGCTTTGCGTGCGATAAAAAGAGCAACCTCTCAGTCAGCTTTGCTGACAGCTCTACTATGAGGAGCGCCAGTGGGTCACGAGCCCTTAGCGGATGAAGTTGGTCATGATTTTGGCTTCTGTTGCCGGGGCTTCGATGCCTGCTTTTTTGCCGGCTTCGATGCATTTCAGGATCCAAGCCATGTTGCGGCCGAGGGTACGCATGATCTGTAAGCCTTCTTCGTCTTTCTTGACTTCTTCCGGCGTGTTGCCGTGGACCATGGGCCAGTAATTGGATGCGACGCTGACCATCTGGTGATAAGCCAGGTATTTATTGAGGACGTCCAGCGTTGCCGTCGTACCGGCGCGGCGGGCCGAAGCGACGGTGGCGCCGACTTTATGGGTCAGGGCAGCGCCGGCTTTGCCAGCCAGTTTATCCATGAAGGAGATGATTTCACCAGATGGCGAAGCCCAGTAGACCGGCGAGCCGATGACCAGGCCGTCAGCAGCCTTCATTTTTTCAGCGACAGCGTCGACGGTAGCATCGTCGGGAACGGCGTGGACGATTTCAGCATCGATACCGTTTTCTTTGAGCGTGTCGGCGACGACGGATAAAGCCGTATACGTGCAGCCCTTTTCACGGCGGCTGCCATTTAACAAGATAACTTTCATGGGAATCCCTCCTGTAAATATCATGATTACATATAGAGATGATAGAAAACTACCATTCTTGCAAAGATACTATAGCACAGAAAGGGCAAAAAAGCAAATATGCAGGCCGCCGTTCGCAGTTCGCAGGCCGCAGTTCGCAAAACCAGCGGCTAGCCGCTAACTGCTAACGGCTGGTTTTCCCCAGACGTATAGGGCACTCTGTTTCTATGATATAAAAGTATCAAAATATAAAATTTAAAATGATATTTTTATTGCATTTAGTCAACGGGAATGGTATCATAAAGTCATCGAAAAGATTCCTTACCAAGCTACGTGAAAGGGAGTATGACTCATGAATATCATTACGCCTATGGATTCGGCGAACCAGGAAGTATGGATCGGCGTCGACGTCGGTACGACCGGGGTCCGGGCCATTGCTTATACGGAAGACGGGACCAACGTCTGCTCGTCAGAAGCCTTTTATCCGCTGTTGACACCTCATCCGGACTGGGCTGAAGAAAGCCCGCTCCAGATCCTCGAAGCCGTCCAGGAAGTCATCAGTAAGACGGCGGCTCAGCTGCGTTATAAGAACAAAGAACTGGCAGGCATCGCCTTGAGTACGGTCATGCACAGTTTTGCCGGCCTCGATGAAGGCAGAGAGCCCCTCATGGACCTGCAGACCTGGGCAGACAGCCGCAGTGCGGCCATCGTCCGGGAGATGAAGAAAGACGAAGCCTTGTGCCGCTCCTTCTATGAACGGACGGGCTGCCCCATCCACGCCTGCTATCCCCTGGCCAAGATCATCTGGCTGCGCCAGAATCAGCCGGAACTCTTCCGCCAGATGCGCTATGTGGGCTCGCTGAAGGATTATTTATTCTATCATTTGACTGGCCAATGGGTCATCGATAAGTCTGCTGCCAGCACGAGCGGTATGTACAACGAACAGACTCTGGATTGGGACGATGAAATCCTGGCCTATGCCGGTATCACCAAGGACCAGCTGCCGCCTGTCGTATCGACGACGTACAGCCAGGGGCTCTGTGAAGGAGCGGCCAAAGCCCTGCGCCTGCCTGTTGGCCTTCCCGTCGTCATCGGCGCTACTGACGGCGTCCTGGTCAATGTCGGCATCGGAGCCGTCGAACCGGGCCAGCTCAGCGGGACCATCGGGACCAGCGGCGCCCTGCGCATGCTGACCCGCCAGCCTAAGACAGATCCGCAGATGCGCACGTGGTGCTACAACCTGACCGACGACATGTGGGTCGCCGGCGGGGCGATCAACAACGGCGGCATGATCCTGCGCTGGGTCCGCGACAAGATCTGCCATTACGGCGGCAGTGCCCTGGAAACGCTGGACATCGACCCTTATGACCTGATGACCATGAAGGCAGAACACGTCGATGCCGGCGCCGACGGCCTCATCTGCCTGCCGTATTTCACGGGTGAACGGGCGCCGTACTGGAATTCGGAACTGCGGGGCATGTTCTTCGGCTTTTCTCTAAATCACAGCCGGTCCCACATGATCCGCGCCGTCATGGAAGGCATCTGTTACAGCCTGAACAGCGTCATGGCAGCTCTCAAGGAATTCGGCGACGTCAAGGACATCCGCGTCAGCGGCAGTTTCACCAAGTCGAAACTGTGGCTCCAGATTTTATCAGACGTCCTCAACCAGCCCATTACCCTGCCGGACAACAGCGAAGGCGCTGCCTTCGGGGCGGCTGTGCTGGGCTTCATTTCCAGCGGCAGGTTGAAGAGCATCGCCGATACGGCCGACCTGGTCCACGCCAAGAAGGTGTATACGCCTATGGAAGAAAACGTCGCCGTCTATCAGCAGCTCTATGACATCTTCGTCCGGCTCTATCATAACTTGCAGCGCGAATTTGCCGACATCACGGCATATCAGCAGAAATTATAATTTCCAGTGAAAAGGAGCGATTGCTATGGCACTTCACGATATTGGCGTCGTCGGCATGGCCGTCATGGGCAGTAACCTGGCCTTGAACATGGCCGACCACGGCTATGACGTTTCGGTTTACAACTATACGCCGGACTTGACGGAACAGTTCCTCCAAGAACGGCCTCATGAAAAGATTACGGGCTACTTCGAGCTGAAAGATTTCCTGGCTTCCCTGAAGCGGCCGCGCAAGGTCATGCTCATGATCATGGCCGGCGCTCCCGTGGACAGCATGCTCGACCAGCTGCTGCCTCTTCTCGATACGGGGGACATCATCATCGACGGCGGCAATTCCTATTTCGGCGATACGCGCCGCCGCTACGACCGTTGCAGGGAAGACGGCATCCACTTCTACGGCATGGGGATTTCCGGTGGGGAAACGGGGGCCCGCCGCGGCCCGGCTATCATGCCTGGCGGCAATAAGGAAACGTACCCGGAAATCCAGCCCATTTACGAGGCCATTGCCGCTAAAGCCGCTGACGGCAAGCCGTGCTGCACGTATATCGGTGAAGACGGTGCCGGCCACTATGTCAAGATGGTCCACAACGGCATCGAATACGCCGACATGCAGCTCATTGCCGAAGCCTATTTGCTGCTCAAATACGTTGGCGGTTACGACAACGCCGCCATTTCCAAGATTTTCCATGAATGGAACCAGGGCGAGTTGAAAAGTTTCCTCATCGGCATCGCTGCAGACATCTTCGCTGAAGACGACGAAGCCGGCGGACAGGTCCTGGATAAGATCGTCGACGCTGCCGGTCAGAAGGGGACAGGCCGCTGGACGAGTATCGAGTCGATGAAACAAGGCGTCGATATTTCCATGATCACCGCAGCCTGCAATGCCCGGGTCATGTCCAATGCACCGGGCCGTGCGAAAGCCAGGACCTGCATCGAAAAGCCTGTCTTGTCCCATCAGCACGGTGACGACTTCGTCGAAGCCGTCCGCCAGAGCCTCTATGCGGCGAAAATCGTCGCATATGCCCAGGGCTTTTCCCTCTATAAGAGCGCGTCGGAAACGTATGACTGGCACCTCGATTACGGCGCCATCGCTTCCATTTTCCGGGCTGGCTGCATCATCCAGGCCGAATTCCTGACCAAGATTACCGAAGCCTATGACAAGAATCCGGACCTGGACAATCTCTTGTTCGACGACTTCTTCCTGGCAAAGATTAACGCCAATCAGGGCGCCCTGCGGCAGATCATCGGCCTGGCCATCGCCAACGGCCTGCCTATCCCGGCTTTTTCGGCAGCCCTGCAATACCTCGATGCCTACAGCAGTCCCCAGGTCGGGGCCAACCTCATCCAGGCCCTGCGCGATTACTTCGGCGCCCATACGTTCCAGCGCGTCGATAAAGAAGGCACTTTCCATCATCATTGGCACGAGCACTATACCAAATAAAGGAGGCTTCCCATTATGCCACTCGTCATCCTAGCCATTGGCATTCTCGTCTTATTTTTCCTCATCGTTAAAGTCAAACTCAATAGTTTCCTGGCCCTGCTCCTCGTCGCCGGCGCCGTCGGCCTGGCTGAAGGCATGCCTATCGATAAGCTCATCCCGACCATTGAAAAAGGGCTGGGCGGGACCCTCGGCGGCTTGGCCATCGTCGTTTCTTTTGGCGCCATGCTGGGCAAGCTCATGGCTGAAAGCGGCGGCGCTCAGCGTATCGCCACGACGCTGATCAACGTCTTCGGCCGGGAAAAGGTCAAATGGGCCGTCTGCCTGACGGGCTTCATCGTCGGCATCGCCTTGTTCTATGAAATCGGCTTCGTCCTGCTCATTCCGCTGGTCTTTACCATTGCCGCTGAAGCCAAGATTCCCCTGCTGGAAGTCGGTATCCCGATGGCTGCGGCCTTATCGGTCACCCATGGGTTCCTGCCGCCTCATCCAGGCCCGACAGCGATTTCCATCATTTATAATGCCGATATCGGCACGACCCTGGTCTATGGCGCCATCATCGCCATCCCGACGGCCATCGTCGCCGGTCCGCTGTACTGCACGCTGACGCGCGACATCAATCCGGAAATCCCCAAGGGCATGTACAACCCGAAAATCTTTAAAGACGACGAAATGCCCGGCTTCGGCATCTCTGTCTTCACGGCGCTGGTCCCGGTCATCCTCATGGCCGCTTCGGCCATTGCCAAATTGACTATGGGTGCCGATGTCCCGGCCCGTCACGTCCTGACCTTCTTCGGCCAGCCGGATATCGCCCTGACTATTTCCGTCGCCATCGCTATCTATACCTTTGGACTGGGACGGGGCAAATCCATGGAAGAAGTCATGAAGACCGTCCAGGATGCCGTCCTGACCATTGCCATGATCCTGCTCATCGTCGGCGGTGGCGGTGCCTTGAAACAGGTCCTTATCGACAGCGGCGTCGGCACGTACATCGGCAACCTCGTCGCCGGTTCGGATTTGTCGCCGCTGCTCCTGGCCTGGCTGGTCGCTGCCGTCATCCGTACGGCCTGCGGTTCGGCTACGGTCGCAGCCCTGACAGCCGGCGGTATCGCCGCGCCTATCTGCGCCGTTACCGGTGCCAATCCGGAACTGATGGTCCTGGCCACCGGTGCTGGCTCGCTCATCTTCAGCCCGCCGAACGACCCCGGTTTCTGGCTCTTCAAAGAATTCTTCGGTCTGACAGTCAAGCAGACAGTCCGCACGTGGTGCGCCCTGGAAACGATCATCGCTGTCATGGGCTTGGCAGGTGTACTTGTATTGAACCTCTTTGTAGGCTAAAATAAAAGTGAATACAGAAGTAGGAGGGAAGACGATGGAAGAAACGAAACTCCAGTTATTTCCTGTCCTGCGCAGTGCATACGGCGGTCTGACCAAGTCAGAGCGCCGTATTGCCGATTATATCGTCGATCATACGGGCGAGGTCATGGAGCAGACCGTTTCGGACCTGGCCGTCCATGCGCAGAGTTCGGAAATCACCATTTCCCGGTTTTGCAAGAAACTGGGATGCAGCGGCCTGAAAGAGTTGAAGCTCATGTTGGCTGCGGAATTGTCGGCAGCGCCGCAGAAGGCTTTCCACGACATCCAGGCCGGCGACACCGGGCGGGATGTAGCGGCCAAGGTCTTTGCCAATATTGCCGAGGGATTGCAGGATACGCTGAGTCTCCTCGATTATGACGCTCTTGATGCGGCGGCTAGGCTGCTCTTGAAAGCCCGGCGCATCTACGTCTTTGGCTTTGGCAACTCGGCGACGGTCTGCATGGATATGGCCACGCGTTTCCTGCGCTTGGGCCTGGCTATCCGGGAATATGCCGATTCTCATATGCAGGTCACGGCAGCGGCCCTGATGACGGCCGACGATGTGGTCATCGCCGTGTCCCACAGCGGGGCGACGAAGGAACTGTTGCAATCGGTCCAGGCCGCCAAGAAGGCCGGGGCCAGGGTTATCGTCATTACCAGCCACGGTCAGTCGCCTTTGGCTGCTTTGGCCGATATCTGTCTGTGTGGCATGGGACGCGAAGTCCAGTATACGTCGGAGGCCGGCGCATCGCGCCTGATCCACATGGCCATCGGTGACGTCCTCTATACACGCGTGGCCATGCAGGAAGAATCGGTCTTCCGGGACAATATGGAAAAGATGCGCCGCGAAATCGGCAAGAAGCGGCAGCGCTGATTTTGGCTACGAAAATCGGCCGTTCTGTGGTACAATAAAACTGTTCTTATTGCAAACAGAGGAAGGATGATTAGCAGGTGAAGAAATTCTTGGAAATGGCGACTATCGTCGAGAATGAAGCCATTATTCCTGAAGTATGGAAAATGGTATTCCATGCACCGCAGATTGCCCGGGAAGCGCAGCCCGGCCAGTTTGTCAATGTCCATCGCGATGGGGGACAGACCTTTTTGCGCCGGCCTTTTGGCATCGTCGATGCCGATGCCGAAACGGGTCATGTCACCATCATTTACCGCCTGGTCGGCAAGGGCACAGAAGAAATGAAGGGCCTGCGCAGCGGTGACGCGTTGAGCGTCGAAGGACCCCTGGGCGAAGGCGTCTTTACGACAATGCCGGGCCAGGTCCTGCTGGCCGGCGGCGGTGTCGGCCTGGCTCCGCTCATCTTTTTGGCCAAGCGCCTGGACCATCCCGTCGTGCTCGTTGCCGGCAAGACGGCGGCTGAAACGTTCTGGACCAAGTTCTTTGAACCCTATGCCGGCCAGATTTACGTGACCACTGACGACGGCTCCCTGGGTATCAAGGGCTTTGCCGTCGATGCCCTGCCGCAGATCTTTGCAGAACACGCCATCGACCGCGTATCGGTCTGCGGGCCGACGGTCATGATGAAGACCATCGCCCAGGCGTCGGCCAAAGCCGGCGTCGCCTGTGAAGTATCCATGGAAAAGCGGATGGCCTGCGGTATCGGCGTCTGCCTGGGCTGCACCTTTGAAAGCCAGCTCGACGGCAAACGCTATAAAGTCTGTGCCGACGGCCCCGTATTTGACGCGAAGGAGGTCTTTGCATGATCAGCGAACGCATTGCCGTCCAGTTTGCCGGTATTTCCATGAAGACACCGGTCATGGGAGCATCGGGGACCTTTGGATTTGGCGTAGAATACAGTGATTTTCTCGACCTCGATCACGTCGGGGCCATTATTTCCAAGGGCATCACGCCGCTGCCGCGGCCGGGCAATCCCGGCGTCCGCGTGGCTGAAACGCCGGCAGGGATGCTCAACTGCATCGGCCTGGAAAACCCCGGCGTCGAAGTCTTCAAGCGGGATATCCTGCCCAAGGTCCATCAGGCCTGCCAGACGCCGCTCATCGTCAATATATCGGCCGGTACTGCCGAAGAATACGGCGAATTGGCAGCTCAGCTCGACGTCGATGGCGTGGCTGCCCTGGAAGTCAATATTTCCTGTCCTAACGTCAAAGAAGGGGGCATCGTCTTCGGGACTCAGCCGGAAGCGGCTGCGGCTGTGACGCGCAGCGTCAAGGACCATACCCGGAAACCGGTCATCGTCAAACTGTCGCCGAACGTCACGGATATTACGGTCATGGCTAAAGCCGTCGAAGCGGCCGGTGCCGATGCCGTATCGCTCATCAATACCCTGACGGGCATGGCCATCGACATCAAGACCCGCCGCCCCTTGCTGGGCAATATCACCGGTGGCTTGTCCGGCCCGGCTGTCAAGCCCGTCGCCCTGCGCATGGTATGGCAGACGGCTCAGGCCGTATCCATCCCCATCCTCGGCCTGGGAGGCATATCGACCTGGCAGGATGCCGTCGAATTCATGCTGGCCGGTGCCAGTGCCGTCGCCGTCGGCGCCCATAACTTCGTCGACCCCAGAGCCGTCGAAACCATCGCCGAAGGCCTGGACCAGTATTGCCGAGAAGAAGGCATCGAACATATACAGGATATTGTAGGGGCATTGGAGATTCGTGGTTAGTGGTTCGTGGCTCGTGGCTAGGGATTAGCAGTCAGCGGTCAGCCGTCAGCAGTTAGCAGTTAACCACGGTTCCATGGACCGCTTTGTAGGGGCCGTCCCAAAGGGCGGCCCGTTGTGGGAATCCCATTCACGAGCTGCCCTGGATATACGCCAAGACATTTATATACCCATTTGCGTGGACGGGCGCCCCACGGGGCGCCCCTACAGAAAAAAGGAGCTGTCGCATGTGCAACAGCTCCTTTTTTCTATTATTTATTTCTTATTCTTTTTTCGTGATGCGAAGTCGCCGCCGGCTTGGATGACGTTGACAACGACGATGAGGATGATGATTGTCGCCAGCATGACGTCGGGACGGAATCGCTGGTAGCCATAGCGGATGGCGATGTCCCCGAGGCCGCCGCCGCCAATGGCGCCGGCCATGGCCGATGCCCCGATGAGGTTGACGATGAGGACGGTGATGTTATTGATGATCGTCGGCAAGGCTTCGGGAATGAGGACCTTGCGGATGATTTGGAACGGCGTAGCCCCCATGGATTCGGCCGCTTCGACGAGGCCGAAGTCGACGTCGCGGATGGACGTTTCGACGAGACGGCTCAGGAAGGGGATGGCGACGATGGTCAAGGGGACGCAGGCTGCCGTCGTACCGATGGACGTGCCGGCAATGAGACGCGTCAGCGGGATGATGGCGACCATGAGGATGATGAACGGGATGGAACGGATGATGTTGACGATCGTGCCAAGGATTTGATTGACAAAGCGGTTTTCCAGGATATGGCCCTTGCTGGTCGTGACCAGGGTGATACCCAGGGGAATGCCGATGATACCGCCAATGACCGTGGCGACGGCGACCATGTAGAACGTTTCTTCAATGCCTTGGAGCATTAACTTAATGATTTCTTGGGACATAACCTAAAACCTCACTTCCAATCGGTAATGTTTTGATGTACGAGAATGCCTTGGCCTGTGTTTCCATATCGCCCATGATGACGACGATGAGGTAGCCGAACGGTTCATCCTGGATGTAGTCGATGTTGCCGTAGAGGACGCTGACTTCGACGTTGAATTTGCGGACGATGTCGGCGACGACGGGGTCGCTGGTCGCAGCGCCTTTGAAGCGCAGGCGGACGAGCATGTAGCGGTCCGGCGACGGCTGGTCGGTGACGCCCAGGTTCTTGATGCCTGCCGGCAGTTCCATGTTGATGATGGACGTGACGAAATCTTTCATGGTCTGGGACTGAGGATTGGTGAAGATGTCGACGACGCGGCCCATTTCCTTGATGACGCCGCTTTCGATGACGGCGACGCGATGGCAGATTTCCTTGACGACGGCCATTTCATGGGTGATGACGACGATGGTGATGCCCAGGCGCTTGTTAATGTCCTGGAGCAGTTCCAGGATGGACTTCGTCGTCTGCGGGTCCAGAGCCGACGTGGCTTCGTCGCAGAGCAGGATCTTCGGGTCGCTGGCCAGGGCACGGGCGATGCCGACGCGCTGTTTCTGGCCGCCCGAGAGCTGGGACGGATAGTTGCCGGCCCGGTCGCTGAGGCCGACCAGGTCGAGGAGGGAAGCGACTTTCTTTTCGATGACGTCTTTGGAAGCGCCGACGAGTTCCAGCGGGAAGGCAATGTTTTCGGCAACCGTACGGGATGATAAAAGATTGAAGTGCTGGAAAATCATGCCGATGTTCTTGCGTTCTGCCCGCAGCTGGGATTCATTCATCTTGGTCAAATCCTTGTCGTCGATGATGACCTGGCCGCTCGTCGGTTTTTCTAACATATTGATGCAGCGGACCAGCGTCGATTTGCCGGCACCGCTCTTGCCGATGATACCGAAGATCTCGCCGTCGTCGATGGTCAGGTTGATGCCTTTCAGGGCCTGGACCTGTGCGGCGCCGCCGTAGGTCTTGGTAATATTTTTCAGTGTAATCACAGTATCAACTCCTCAAAATAGGCGTAACTAGAGAAAGCAACCACAAAAAAAGGCCGTCATGCAGATGACGGCCGTATATACGGTTTCATTTCATCTGTCGGAATGTTCCGTTGGAATTGGCACCTTCCCGATAGGGGGTTGCCGCAGCGTCATCGGGCCAGTCCCTCAGCTGCTCTGGATGAAGGGTATATGGTTGTTGCGTCTTATAATAGCACGGATGGCCGGGATTGTCAATGGAAAATCGTTATTGCGCCCAGTCGCCATCGGTAAAGACCGGCACCGTCGTGCCGTCAGCCTTGGTCCCGGTGATGGTCAGGTCCGGCGAACCGACCATGAAGTCGACGTGGATCATGGAGTCGTTCAGGCCGGCTGCGGCGACAGCGTCTTTGTCCATATCGGCACCGCCAGCCAGGCAGGTCGGGTACGATGCGCCCAGGGCCAGGTGGCACGAGGCGTTTTCGTCGAAGAGTGTTTCATAGAAGAGGATACCCGACAGGGAAATGGGCGAGTGATAGGGGATGAGGGCTACTTCGCCGAGGCGGCAGGCGCCGTCGTCGATGGCGATGAGTTTCTTCAGGACATCTTCGCCCGTTTCGGCGGCAGCGTCGATGACTTTGCCGTCTTTGAAGGTCAGGTGGAATTTGTCGATGAGGTTGCCGTTATAGACCAGGGGCTTGGTGCTGTAGACCGTGCCGTTGACCGCATCTGCCTTGGGGGCCGAATAGATTTCTTCTGTCGGGATGTTGGCATTGAACAGCAGGTGGTCCGCTGTTTCTTCCATGCCGCCCTGCCAGATATGACCGGCCGGCAGGCCGATAGTCAGGTCCGTTCCCAGGCCGTTCATATAGTGCAGGCTGGTGAAATGCTGGTCCGTCATCCAGGTCCGGCGCTTCTTCAATTCGGCCAGATGGGCGTCCCAATCGGCCAGGGCATCGGCACCGTCGGCACGGGACGACTGGAGGATTTGCTTCCACAAGGCTTCGTAAGCGGCGGCTTCGTCGAGGTCCGGATAGAGCAGTTTGGCCCAGACGGCACTGGGGACGGCGGCGACGAGCCACGTCGTCTTCGAGGCCATCATGCCGTCGATGTATTCCTTCAAGGCTTCATTCTGGGCTTTCTGCTGGGCAAAGATTTTATGGGTGTCGATGCCGTCCATGAGGTACGGATTCGCCGAGATGAGGCTGAGGAAGGCCGCTTTCTTATGGTAGTAATAGAGGCTGAAATCGCGGCGCCAGTCCGGCAGGGACTCGAAATACTGCAAATCTTCGTGTTCGTAGCGCAGGCGGGCCATGTCGTCAGACCGCCAGTTGCAGACAACCTGGGCGGCGCCGGCCGTATAGGCCTCTTTCGTCAAGAGGGCGACGAAGTCGTGCGATTCGACAGGGGCATTGATGACCAGGGTCTGGCCCTTTTGAAGATTCAGGCCCTTCTGCAAGAGGACGCGGGCATAAGCCGTTAATTGTTTGGTAGTTGGCATAAAATCACTCCTTAGTAGATGAGGATAGGATAGGGACTTTCCAGGCCGTATGCTTCCACAGGCGCCAGTTCAGAGCGCTGGCATTGATGGCCAGGCTGATGATGAGGCTGATCCAGTAGCCATAGGGCCCGTAGGACGTGACGTGGGCCATGGCATAGCCCATAGGGATGCTGATGAGCCAGTAGGTCACGAAAGCGACGTAAGTGATGATCTTGACATCCTTATAGCCGCGCAGGATGCCCTGGACCGGCGTACCGGCGGCATCGAAGAAGGAAAAGGCGACGGCGTAGAAAATGAACATGCGGATGGCCCAGAACGTTTCGGCATCGCTCGTGAAGATGGCGGCGATATGATCGACAAAGTGGTAAGTCACGACGATGAGGGCGATGGCGATGGTGAAGGCCGTCATCTGGCAGAGCACGGCATACTGCCGGGCAGCGGCGTAGTTGCGGGCGCCGACTTCGTAGCCGATGACGATAGTCGCCGTCAGGCTGATGCTCCAGGGCAGGGTATAGGTCAGGGTCGAGAAACTGATGGCCGCCTGGTTGGCCGCCAGGTATAAGGTGCCGAATTCGGCCATGAGCAGGCCGACGATGGAGAACAGGCTCGTTTCGCAGAAGACGGCGATGAAGATGGGAATGCCCAGCTCCAGCTGATGATAGCAATGGTACCAGCTGAAAGGCCGCAGGCGGCTCCAGAGATGGTAAGAGCGGAAAGGCTCCATCCACTGCAGGACGCCCACAAAGAGCAGGAAGGACAGCCACGACGCGATGGTGATGGCATAGCCTGTACCGATACCGCCCATAGCCGGAATGGGGCCGGCACCGAAGATGAGCAGGCGGAAGAGGATGATTGTCAGGACCAGGTTGGTCACTAAGATGGCCATGGAAACGTGGGTCTTGCCGTGGGCGTCGACGATGTAGCGCATCGTCGCTTGCAGGCAGATGGGAACCAGCCCCAGGGCCAGGGCCTTGAGGTATTCCCAGGCGATGTAGCGGACCGGTGCGTCGAGGCCCATGAAATCGAGGAAGGGCGGCAGCAAAACGGCGCCGGCCAGGAAAATGACGGCCGTAAAGCCCAGGCTCAAGTAGAGGCTCTGCATGATGTACGTCGGGATTTCCCCGGTCTTCTGAGCGCCTCGGAGCTGGGCGATGATCGGCGAGATGCCGAAGAAGATGCCGCACAGGCCGGCAAAGACGGGATACCAGATATTGACGGCTACGGCGACCCCGGCCAGGTCAATCGTCCCGGCCTGACCGCTGAAGATAGAACTGAAGACGGACGTCCCGACCTGGGCCATCTGGGTCAGGAGCAGGGGAAAGAACAGGGCCAGGAAATGGCGTAATTGGAACCAATGGGGGAACATGATATCCTCCTTGTATGAAAAAGGGCTTGTCGCACAACGACAAGCCCTTTAAAGTTGGTAGTGGCTAGCAGTTAGTTGTTAGCGGATGGCTTTAAATTTAAAGGCCTTCTTCAAACATCAAATCTCAAACTGTACAGAAAAAGGGACCGTGCATGATGGCCGAAACCTTCATGCGCCAGTCCCCCTTTTCAGTCCAACTTATTTACCCATAGCATTGACTTTGGAAGCCAAACGGGATTTTTTACGAGCTGCAGTGTTTTTATGGAGAACGCCTTTCTGTGCGGCGCTGTCGATTACGCTGCTAGCTTTATCGAATGCTTTTTTAACAGCTTCAGCGTCACCAGCGGCGATAGCTTCGGTCGTACGGCGGATAGCGGTATGAACAGAAGATTTAACCTGAGAGTTAGCTGCGTGGCGAGCTGCGTCTTTTTCCATCGTTTTGATATTGGATTTAATCTGCGGCAATGGATTCACCTCCCTAATTTACAAGAACACTAGAAAAAATTTTACCATATGGCGCAGAAAAAAGCAATACCTTTTTTACAAGACATGCGATTAAGCTTTGCCTTCCGAGCCGAGGACGCATTTGATCTTGTGAGCGACGATGTCATGGACGAACTGACGGCCGTCGGCGAGGTACTGGCGCGGGTCGAAATGTTCCGGATGCTGTGCCATGTGCTGACGGATGCCGGCAGTCAGGCCGAGACGGAGGTCGGAGTCGATGTTGATCTTGCAGACAGCCATGGAAGCTGCTTTGCGGAGCTGGTCTTCCGGGATGCCGATAGCGTCAGCCAGGTTGCCGCCGTTTTCGTTGATGATCTTGACGTATTCCGGTACGACCGAAGATGCGCCGTGGAGGACGATCGGGAAGCCCGGCAGGCGTTTGGAGACTTCTTCGAGGATGTCGAAGCGGAGTGTCGGCGGTACGAGGACGCCGTCAGCGTTGCGCGTGCACTGTTCCGGAGTGAATTTGAAAGCGCCGTGGCTGGTGCCGATAGCAATGGCTAGGGAGTCGACGCCCGTGCGGGATACGAATTCTTCGACTTCTTCCGGACGCGTGTAGTGAGCTTCATGGGCAGCGACTTTGACATCGTCTTCGATGCCGGCCAGCTGGCCGAGTTCGCCTTCGACGACGACGCCGTGAGCGTGTGCGTATTCAACGACTTTTTTCGTGAGGGCGATATTGTCTTCGAAAGAATGTTTCGAGCCGTCGATCATGACGGAAGTGAAACCGCCGTCGATGCAGTCTTTGCAGGTTTCAAAGTCAGCGCCGTGGTCGAGGTGAAGGGCGATGGGGAGATCATGATCTTCCAAAGCTGCTTCTACGAGATGTTTCAAATACGGCGGTTTAGCGTATTTGCGGGCACCGGCCGAAGCCTGAAGGATGATCGGCGAGTTCAATTCAGCAGCGGCCTGGGTAACGCCCTGGACGATTTCCATGTTGTTGATGTTGAATGCACCGATAGCATAGTGGCCTTCATAGGCTTTTTTAAACATTTCTGTAGTTCCAATTAATGGCATGTTTACATTCCTCCTACATAATACGTAAAATTGGTTAATATATATAATTCCAGCCGGCCCGTCGGACGAGGGCGTCCATATCTTCAGGCAGCCGGGAATTAACGGTGATGAAGCGGTGGCTCATGGGGTGGGTGAACTGGAGACAGTAGGCGTGCAGGGCCTGGCGGCCGATGAAGCGGCGTGAACCGCCGTAGAGGTCGTCGCCGGCCAGGGGATAGCCCAGGTAACTGCTGTGGACCCGTATCTGATGGGTCCGGCCCGTGTGCAGGACGACTTGGAGCAGGCTGTAGTCCTTGCCGGCTGCGAGGCAGGTGAAATCGGACCAGGCCGGCTTGCCGTCGAGGCGGACACAGCGGGTGATGATGCTATCGGGACATCTTCCGATGGGGGCGTGTACAGTTGTGACCCGCGACGGGTATCGTCCCTCACAGATAGCTAAGTACAAGCGCTTATAGCCCAAGTCCTGCTTATCGAAAGCGTATTGGATCTGCGGTTCCTTGGCGACCATACAGAGACCGGACGTATTCTTGTCCAGGCGGTGCATGGGGTGGTAGGAACAGTGCTGCCCCGTCTGTTCGTAATGATAGGCGACGGCGTTGGCCAGTGTCCCGTCCCGTACGGCTGATGTGGGATGCATCAGGAGACCTGCAGGCTTGTCGATGACCATGAGGTAGTCGTCTTCATAGACGATGCCAATGGGTATGTCCTGTGGCGGGAAGGGGTTCTTTTCCGGAAGGGTGACGCAGATCTCGTCGCCTTCATGGACGAAGTCCCGCGTCGAGGCGGCCTGGCCGTTGATGGTACAGATGCCGTTGTGCTTGATACGGCGCCGCAATGTCGACGAAACGCCGAAATGTTTCAAAGCGCCGCCTAACGATGTAGGCCGTATGATCGTCCCTACTGTAAAATGAATCATTTGCATTTCCCCTATATTGGCTTTGTCTACATCTATTATACAAAATGAAAATAAATAAATCCATACATTTCGTGAAAACATGTGGGCTATATTTTAGCCCGCAAGGGCCTGGGAGTGCGGCTATCCAGAAAAAAATCATCTCCTGGAAAAGGAAACTTGACGCTCCGCGTCGAAATAGTATATCATAGGAATGTTATGTATCCATTTTTTAGATTTACCTTAAAAGAGTGTTCCCTAAAGAAGGAATTTCACAGGTGGATAGAGAATAATATATACGTCAGCGTTATTGAAATGAAACAGGTGATATGAGTGAAACGGTTTTCCAGCGAATTTATCGAACAGGTCCGGCAGGCCAATGACATCGTCAGCGTCATCTCCGATTATGTGACGCTGAAACGGCGGGGCCGCAACTTCTGGGCCTGCTGCCCTTTCCATAATGAAAAGACCGCCTCCTTCAGCGTCGCTGCCGACAAAGGATTCTTTTATTGCTTTGGCTGCCATGCTCACGGCGATGTCTTCCAATTCATTATGAAGAAAGAAAACCTTTCCTTTTCGGATGCCGTCGAACGCCTGGCTGAACGGGCCCATATCGCCCTGCCCGTCGTCGAACGGTCGGCCGAAGAAATCGCCCGCGATAAACAGCGGGACCGCTTGTATCAGATCAACGAAATGGCGGGAAATTTTTTCCATAACTGCCTGACCCAGACTCATTACGGGCAGCCCGGACTGGCCTATTTCCACAAGCGCCACGTATCGGATGATACCATCGAGGCCTTTAAGCTGGGCTTTGCTCCGGAAAGCTGGGATAAACTGACGACGGCTTTCATGAAAAAAGACGTCACTGGCAGGGAATTAGTCCTCCTGGGACTGGCTAAAGAAAAGAATGGCCACTTTTACGATGCCTTCCGCGGACGGGTCATGTTCCCCATCCGCGACGGCCGCAGCCGCATCGTCGGTTTCGGTGGCCGCGTCCTCGACGACAGCAAGCCGAAGTATCTCAATTCGCCGGAAACGCCGATTTTCAATAAACGGCGGCTCCTCTTCGCCATGGACCTGGCCCATAAAGCGATTTATGAGCAGGGGAAAGCCATCCTGGTCGAAGGCTATATGGATGTCGTTTCCGCTCATAACCGGGGCATCCATAATGTCGTCGCGTCCCTGGGGACCTCCTTTACGCCGGAACAGGCGCGGCTCTTGCAGCGCCAGGCCAAGGAACTCGTCCTGGGCTACGACATGGACGGCGCCGGCCGCCAGGCGACGCAGCGGGCTATGGAAATCGTCCGCGGCCTGGGCATGCGCATCCGCGTCTTGTCCCTGCCGCAGGGCAAGGACCCTGATGAATACATCAATGCCGCCGGGCCGGACAAGTTCCGCCAGGCCGTCGACGAAGCGCCGAATGTGCTCGATTACATGCTCATGCGGGCCTTGCAGCGCTTCGACGTGACGACGCTGGAAGGGAAATCATCCATTACGGCCATGGTCTTGCCCGTCGTCGCCGCCGTCGACAACCGGGTCCTGCTGGAAGCGTTCCTGAAGAAACTGGCAGGTCAGCTGCAGATAGGGGAAAACGCCGTGCGCAGCGAATTCAACAAGTATGTCGCTGCCCATCCGGAAGCAGGCCAGCAGCAGGTCGTCATCTCTTCGTCCGTATCCCAGGAAAATGCCGCAGCCCGCGGGAGCGGTGCCATGGCTGTAGCCGAAGAGAATATCCTGCGTTTCCTCCTGGAAAAGCCGGCTGCCTGCGGGCGGATTCACGCTAAAGTATCGGCGGACCTCTTTGCCGATGAACGGCGGCGCCACATTTACCAGCTCATTTTGGATACGTATGCACACCAAGGGATGTACACACCACATGACATCCAGCAAAAATTAACTCCTGAGGAGGCCGAAGAAGTAGCACGAATTATGGTTCTACAAGATGTCCCACTGGACGAAAATGTACTGATGGATTATGTCAAGCGCTTTCGCATGGCCGATTTACAAAAGCAGTACCTGGCGCACAGCCGCCTGGCTGCCACTTATAGCCGGACTGGCGATGCAAGGCTGGCCGAAGAGCTTGCAGCATGTAAGAAAATTAACGATGAAATGAAACAATGGTCTTGAGGAGCAGAAAGGAGCCTGTACACCATGGTGAATAAAACGACAGATGATACAAAAGTAACGAAGAAAACGACGAAAAAGACGACGCGCCGCAAGCCGTCCAAGAAGAAGGACGCTGCCGCCAAGAAACCGTTGAGTGAAAAAGAACGCCAGGCCCTGGCCCTGCAGCACATCAAGCAGCTCCTGCAAATGGGGCAGAAGAAGGGCAGCCTGACGTATACGGAAATCATGAACCTCATGGAAGAAGACGAACTGACGCCGGACCAGATCGACAAGATGTATGAAGTCTTTGCCGACAAGGGCATCGACATCATCGGCGAAGACGACTCCATGGCGGAACATGATGATATAGATGATGAAGATACAGAAAAAGTCCCGGACCTTCACAATGTCGACCTCAGCGTGCCGGAAGGCATCAACATCGATGACCCGGTCCGCATGTATTTGAAAGAAATCGGCCGCGTCCCCCTCTTGTCGGCGACGGAAGAAATTACCCTGGCCAAGGCCATCGAAAAGGGCAATGCTCCCGATGCAACAGAAGAAGACATCAAAGCCGGCACGATTGCCAAGAAGAAACTGACCGATGCCAACCTGCGCCTCGTCGTCAGCATCGCCAAGCGCTATGTCGGCCGGGGCATGTTGTTCCTGGACCTCATCCAGGAAGGGAACCTGGGTCTGTTGAAAGCCGTCGATAAATTCGACTACAGCAAAGGCTACAAGTTCAGTACCTATGCGACATGGTGGATCCGCCAGGCCATTACCCGTGCCATTGCCGACCAGGCCCGGACCATCCGCATCCCGGTCCACATGGTCGAAACTATCAATAAGCTGATCCGCATTTCCCGCCAGCTCCTGCAGGACAAAGGCCGCGAACCGCTGCCGGAAGAAATCGCTGAAAAAATGGACATCCCTGTCGAACGCGTCCGGGAAATCATGAAGATCGCCCAGGAACCGGTATCGCTGGAAACACCGATTGGCGAAGAAGAAGACTCTCACCTCGGCGATTTCATCGAAGACTCGGAAGCCGTTGCCCCTGATGACGCCGCCTCTTTCATCTTGCTGAAAGAACAGATCGAAGACGTCTTTTCCTGTCTCACCGACCGGGAACGCAAAGTCCTCTACCTGCGCTTCGGCCTCAAAGATGGCCGCCCGCGTACACTGGAAGAAGTCGGCCAGCACTTCAACGTCACCCGTGAACGTATCCGCCAGATCGAAGGCAAGGCCCTGAGCAAACTGCGCAACTGGGGCAAACGGGAAAAAATCAAGGATTTCCTCTAAGCCGAAATCTCTCCGCCTCGTCCTGTGAGGCAGGTTTTAAAGCGACAAAAAGACCGTGCACGAATGGATCATCATGTACGGTCTATTTTTTTTTTGAACGCAAAAAAGGAGCTGTCGCACGAAGACTTCAGCCATCATGCAAGGCCACTTTTTCTTTATAGTTTGTAGAACGCGGTTTGTAGAAGATGGCTTTAAATTTAAAAACATTCACTAAAAACTACAAATTGTAAAATTAATACTCAAAAAGGCGCTGTCTTTATGCGACAGCGCCTTTTTATTTATGGTGGGCCCACTTGGGTTCGAACCAAGGACCAACCGGTTATGAGCCGGTGGCTCTACCACTGAGCTATAGGCCCAAAAGGTAAGGCACAAGGCCTTACCAACTTATTATACGCGAATTAGTGAAGGACGTCAAGGATTTCTTCTTAGAGGACGGTGTCAAAATGTTGTGGGAATTTCATGATGATAATAGACGAGAATATAAATATGGCTTGGTGATAGTTTGCGTACTAATATTGATGACAGACTGTAATATAATTGCTATAATAAAATCAATTGAAAAGTTGTTATGCATGAGAATAAGCATAGACGGGGAGGAATAGACTATGAATGGCATCGCAAAAAATCGCAATAGCATATGTCATATAGAATGTGTGTCTATCCGTATGCCCGAAAGTCATATGGGGGGGGTAAAAGCATCTTTTGATTGCAAAAAAAGAACACTGCGCAATAAATGTAGACAGTATGATTCGTTCATGCTGTCTTTTTTTTTCGTATTTTTTAGAATGACATATTCTGTCGTCCTCGATTCGTATAATGAAATAAACAATATTTTACCAGAAGTCAAAATTTGATGAATACAATTCCATGTTATGGTTTAAAAAGAGAGGCACAGGAAGTTATGAAAAAAGAGGAATTAGAACAATATGTCCGCGAGGCGCAGGAATTTCTTGATGCACAAGAGCTTTCCGGGATGGTAGTTATGAATGATTTGTCAGAGCTATAGGAAGCTGTCCGGTCATGTATAGTCCTGAGGCTACGTGATTTTTGTGTATAAATATTATCGGTAAACGGTTCCAATAGGGGGTTATCCAGATGCTGCTGCAAATACAAAACGCCTATACTAATATCAAGGAGGATTGCCCGACATGAAGCATATAAAAGAACAATTCATCCGCTATATGGATGCAGGATTTCCCATCATTTACCTCAACACGTATGAAGAAGATAAAGCCGATGCACTCATCCGGTCCGTCGCCGGCGGCCGGAACATAGAGGAATGGAATGTGCGCGGCTATTTTGAAAATCAGGTGCTCATGCAAGCTGAGTCGCCACTGGAAGATATTCTGCGGACACTTATCGATGACTCTTTATCCCTGCAGCGGTCTGTCCTGGTCCTCAAAGACGTACCCCTTTTCAAGGATCAGATGGCCGTCATCGAACTGCTGAAATACCTGGCCCGGCGGATCAGCAATGGCTCCCTGCCCGATTTCAATATAGTCATCGTGTCTTCTGAGGTCTACATTCCCGGAGAACTCGATCCGTTCCTGACCATCCTCCACGACGAATACCTGACCGTATCGGACATCCGTGGCGTGATTGAACAGTTCTGCCGCGATCAGGAAGTGGACATGCTGCCGGAGTTCATCCGCGAACTGGCACAGATGTTCAAAGGTCTTTCGGAGTATGAAATCAATACCATCCTGGCACTGGCCCTGTCTGATGACGGGGAAATCACCCGGTCCGATTTATCGCTCATATTGGAGCAGAAAAAACAGGTCGTACAGAAATCGGGCATATTGGAAATGATTCCCCTCAAAGAAGGCATGGATGATATCGGCGGACTGGAAAGCCTGAAACAATGGCTCCAGAGAAAGGAAAAGATTTTCCGCAATATGGAGGCCGCTGCTGCCTTTGGCGTCGATTTGCCAAAAGGCGTCCTCATTGCCGGCATGCCCGGATGTGGCAAATCTCTCAATGCCAAGGCGGCGGCCAAGCTCTTCGGCGTTCCCCTGCTGCGCCTCGACATGGGCCGACTCATGGGCAAATACGTCGGTGAATCGGAAGCCAATATGCGCAAGGCCATTGGCCTGGCCGAAGCCATTGCGCCGTGTGTACTCTGGATTGATGAACTGGAAAAAGCCTTTGCCGGAGTCGGTGGCAGCGGCGGCGCAGCAGACGTGACAACCCGTCTGTTCGGGACGTTCCTTACGTGGCTGCAGGAAAAAGACAGTCAGGCCTTCGTCGTGGCTACGGCCAATAATATTGCCAGTATGCCGCCGGAACTGCTGCGGAAAGGCCGTTTCGATGAAATTTTCTATGTGGCCCTGCCCAATAAGGAAGAACGGAAAAAAATCTTTTCCATCCATATCGGGAAACGGCGGCCTGATGATCTGGAAGGTATCGACCTGGACCGTCTGGCGGCCCGGACAGATGGCTACAGCGGCGCTGATATCGAAGGCGTCGTCAAGGACAGCATTGAAGCGGCCTTTGCCAAAGGAGAAGATGCGATTACGACCGACGGCATCCTGGAAGCGGTCAGTCAGACTCATTCTCTGAAAGAAATCATGAAAGATTCCCTGCAAAAGATGGAATCTCTCTATAAACAGCGTAAGTTCAAAAATGCTTCGGCATAGAAAGGAGCAGGGCCATGGAAGAAAAAGAACAGCCCCGTCAGATGAGCGGCGAAGACATGGTACGGCAGATGCGGCCAGTCATGGAACGGTTCTTCCGTTCCTACGGGGCAAAAGATCCGGCCGTGAGTACCGAGGAGTGGCTGACGGAAACACTGGGCAAAGAACTTCCATTGTACAGTAAGGATGACATAGCCGCTATGAGCCGGGACATCATGCGCGAAATAGAACAGGCTGAGGTGCGTAAAATGTCACTGGATAAGGCCTATGCGGCGGGGCAGACAAAGGAATCATGGTTCGCCGATGAAGTTCAGAAGGCGTCTGTCGGCGTCGGCGTGACGGCCATGGGCCAGTATCTGCAGCGCATAGACGATGTACTGGCCGATAACAATCAGGCTATGCTCAAGGTAATCATGAAACAGAATGGCTCGGTCAATATGAACCCCAATCTCGACGGATTCATTGCCGAACAGCAGCAAGTCAGTTCCTTTAACCGGACGGCGGCACTGGAAAACTCCTCGTACCGTGCGGATGTACTCCAGCCTGACGGCACGGCTTATGGAAAAAACTCTGTCGATGTCGTCATCCGCGATACCCGTCTAAAGGTGCAGACTCCGGTACGGCGTTATCAGCTGAAATTCGGACGCAATGCTGAGGCCACGGCGTCCTATCTGGAGCACGGCGACTACCGGGGCCAGCGCTCCCTGGTACCGAAAGGGCAGGTAAGTGAAGTCCGGCAGCGCGTCTCGCCGGGGAAACACGTATCCGATACGATAGAAAGCCCCGATGGCGTCCGGTCCCGGCCGCTGGGCAAAGAACAGGCCAAGGCCATGCAGGAACGCGTCCAGCGTGGACGCCGGCTGGCTCAGGACAACTGGAATTCCTTCAATACCCGTTCCCTGGCTTTGCATATCGGCAAACAGGCGGCTCTGGCAGGCATTTCCGGCGCGGCCCTGGCCACAGGATTCCATCTGGCGGGAAAAGCGCTGAAGGGAGAAAAAATCGACGGCGAAGAAGTAGTCCGCACAGCTATCACGACCGGCGCCGATACGGGAATCAAGGCGGCTGCCGCCGGAGCTCTCAAAGTCAGTGTGGAAAAAAATCTCATTCCCTTACTGGCCAGAGGAACGCCGGTCGCGGTTCTGACGCCCCTGGCCTGGGCCGGTATCGAACAGGTCAAAATCTGCTACCGTGCCGCCAAGGGCGAACTGACGCCTATGGAGGCTATCGACGCCATGGGCCGCGTTACCGTATCGACTTTTGGCGGATATATCGCCGGCAGTATCGGTATGGTTGAAGGCGCCATTACAGGAGCCGCCATGCTTTCGTGGATTCCCGTCATCGGGACCGGCGTCGGTGCCGTCATAGGTGGCATCGTAGGTGGCCTGACCGGTTGTCTGGCTGGTTCTACTGTGGGAAAAGCCGTGTACAGCGGCGTCAAAACCGTTGCCAAAACGGCTGTCCGCGTCGCCAAAAGCGTGGGCCATGCTCTGTATTCCGGGGCAAAGGCGATTGGCAGAGGAATCAAGAATGGTCTTAAGAGTATTTTCAGTTTTTTCTGATGCAGGAGTGTACCTATGGTAAAAAAAATAAAATATGCCCTCACTATGGCCGACGGGGCCAAAGTGCGGACATTGGAAGATTTGCGGGACCATTTCGACTGGCCCCATGTACTGGGATATTTTCTCGACGGCAAACTGGCAGAATGGCTGCGGGACCGGTATTTTGATGAACTGGCCGCGTCCGTAGAGTCCCTGCCGGCGGAAAGCCAGAGTCTGGAACAGCAGCTGTGCCAGATCCTGGGCGTCGCCTGGGAAGCGAAGGAAACGACCGTAGATGTGATACGGATGCAGCGGCGGCAGGAAAAAGAAGCGTTGCTGCGGCAGATGACAGCCGATGAATCTATCTGGCAGCACGGGGAAATGACAGCTTTCACACAGGAAGATCTGGATGAACTCATCGGTGACGGCGTACCGGTCATATACCTTTGCGGTGAGGAATTTACTGTGCCATCTGATGTGGTGCAGCGGACCTATATCGGCATTCTCGGCAGACCCCGCATCCAGATCGACGCCGCCTCGCCAGAAGAACTGGAAGAAAAGGGGATTCTCTTTAAACAGGCTGACCTGCCGGAACCGCTGAGAATATCGGAAGACCCATCGGAACCGGTACGGCAGAATAATAAACAGGACAAGCCGTACGTCGTATCCGGGGCCTTTCAAAGCCAGCTGAGTGACGAACAGCAGCAAAAAACGGCAGTTCTGTATGAAGAAGCTCAGCATATATTGGGAGCAACTGTGTTTGATATTGATGTCTTGACACACAGCCTGCTGGATACGGCCCGGGAAGAACTGAGACGGGCGACCTTTGATATCGACGTCTCGACACGCCCTCTTGTGTCGGCAGCCCAATCCTGTAGAAAAGAAGGAGCCTTCCAGCGTTTCCTCGACCGGTTATAAGGAGTGCAGAACAGAAGATACAGGAAATCAGCTATCCTGGCTATGAGACAAAATAGATATAAATATAGACAAGATAAAGGAGAGAATACCCATGGCAGATAACGAACAGAACGCAGAAGTAACGCAAATGAAGATTGTAAAATTTAAGACAACCGTCGAACGACTGCAAAACTATTTATGGCCATACAAGGAGGATAGTCCACACATTCACAGTGTTCCCGTAGTGCCTGAATGGCTTTCTACATACATGGATAATCCCTATATCTACATGTTAGTATCAGATTCTATCTTTTCCCAGTCTAATATGGATGTAGAGGGTTATGTTCAAAACAATAGTATCTCTGTTCCTAAACTAACTAATCCGATTAGCAGCGTTTTTAATTTTCTTATTCCTGAGGATTCTCCCTACGATACAGTTTTCTGGTTCTTTATGCTCGCCGCCATCGATGACCGCATTTATAATGACCAGCTGGATTATATTGTAGACGTGGCCTACCTCATGCATTTCTCAGAAGCGATGATCCGCGACTGGTGCCGTGCCGTCGTTTACATCCTTGATGGCCATACCCTGTCTCCCGACTGCGACCTCACATGTGAAACAGAAGAAGGAAAAGCCTTTTTTCTCCATCAATAGGAAGAGGTAGTTACTCATTGTTATGAAAGTATCATTTTAATCTATTTTGCTGAACTTAAGATTCAAAACAGCAGTTTACAACTTTTTGAGCAAATAAATATCACGTAACCACACTTTGAAGTATAATGAATCTGCTAAAAACACATCATCTCAAAGGAGTTACGCAATAAATTTATTATACCTCGAAAATTCAATTATTGGTAGTCTGTTTCGTTTCTTTTCTCTATATTTTTCTACAGCGACACGGCCCACGCAATTCCTGCTGACCTGGCTGGTCATAGCTCAGCTGGCCTTGCAGTCGTTTCCATCTATTCGTTTTCTTCACCGGAATTTCTTGTCCCAGGTGACACATCGCTGCTTGAACAGCTATTACCGGGCACTTTGGAATGAAACGGTGACGAGCCGGTCTTCCTCAGTGTCGATGATACGACGGTGCCGAAGTTCGGCAAGAAGTTCGATGCCATTTCCTTGCTGCATGACCATGCCTGCCATACAGGCAAGCCCTATGTGAACGGCCATTGCTTCGTCAGTTTGACGCTGAGCATCCCTGTCCTGAGCCAGCATAAAGGCAAAGCCCCGCACATCCGCTATTTAGCGGTTCCCGTAGGATATCCGGATGTGGACGAAAGAAAGGCCCAAACTGCCAAAAATTCAACGGACTTAGTTCAGGCCTTGTGTAAACTCGCTTCGTCAATTTCCGAGGCGGCGTAAAAGTTGTAAAATAAAAAAAACGTTGCATAATGGCATATACCTTCATGCAACGTTTTTTTGTTTTGACCTCTTCATAAGTGAGATACCCCGATGGAGTGGAGCGGTTGAACTATGACTGGGCATGTCACAAAAATTTCCACCATAGGTTGAAGCTATCTGTCATAATGAGTGACTTGTTAAAAACGCATAATGATGATACGATAATAGCAAAATTCTTGACGGATAGCAGACCCTTTTCCGGTACGAGCATTTCTAATTTATTCTTGACTTTATGAGATATAACTCATAAAATATAAATAGGAGGAAACAAATGCAATTTGAATTAGTTTTTTATGAAACCGGAGAAGGCCAAAAACCTGTTGAAGATTTTTTACTAGGACTTGATATGAAAATGCGCGCTAAGATGATTCATATGATGGAAATTCTTGAAGATAAGGGTTTTGAACTCAGAGAACCATATACTAAACCATTAGGGGACGGGATTTTTGAATTACGGTGTAAACAAGCTAACAATATTACTCGGGCCTTATTTTTCTTTTATATTGGTGGAAAAATTATTGTTACCAATGGTTTTACTAAAAAGACACCTAAAACTCCGCCCAAGGAAATTTGTTTAGCGCAAGAACGTCGAGCTGATTACATTCGACGAATGGAGGGGCTAAAATGAAAACATTAAAGCAATTTAAAGCAGAACAAATGAATGATCCTGATTTTGCAGCTGCGTATGCTGAATTGGAACCGGAAATGAATGTTATTCGTGCCATTGTAGATACGAGAATCGCCCAAAATCTTACACAGAAAGAATTAGCTGAAAAAACAGGAATTGCTCAAACAGAAATCAGCCGGATTGAAAATGGTACCCGTAACCCGTCCCTGAAAATTCTGCAACGTTTGGCAGACGGTATGGATATGGTTCTAAAGATATCTTTTGAACCTAAGAAAAAAATGAAAGCATAGTAGAATTATTAACGAAGCTGTGCTGATAGACTCTACAGCACATATCGAAACGGAACTATAATACTCACAAGACGTAACACTACGCTATTTTGTGAGTATTTTTTATTTTCAAAAGTGCCAAACTCGGAATTATAGCAAAAGGGAAGGGAAATGTATACGGCCGTGAGGTTTCTGTTAAGATTGTGTTGCCACGAGACGCCTTGAGGTTATATAATTATGTACTATAGATAATATTTTTAGGAGGATAGACATGGCAGATATTCGTATCATCCGGGGGCAGCGGATCGTCCCCGACGTGGAGCAGGCTCTGCAGTTTGCTGGTTATGAATCGAAAGGGGCAGCTTGGGAACGGGCTGAAGGGATGTGCCGGGATATGGCACCGCTCTTGCGGCGGTCTTTGCAGGCCAAGGCGGTCCTGGCCTTTACAGAGGAACGGCTCTATGTCATCCTGACGTTAGGTGCTGCTGTGAGCCGGCAGATCGACCGCTATCAGGATGACGGGGATGAGCTGGCCGCCGTGCTCTTCGCTGCCATGGCTGATACGTGCCTCTTTGCTCTGGAACAGCAGGTCTTGCAGCAGCTGCGCCTTATTTGCCGGCAAAAGGGCTGTGGCATCGTCTGCCGCCACGAACCGGGCAGCGATTTGCCCTTATCGGTCCAGGCCGATGCGGTCCGTGAGACGGCTGCCGGCCGGACGGCTGGCGTGACGGTCAATGCGGCCATGGCCTTGTCGCCAGAGAAATCCATGAGCCTCGTCTTTGACCTTTGCGAAGACCCGGCTGTATTCCAGGTGAAACATGACTGTACGGCCTGCCCTAAGACGGATTGCCCGCAACGCCAGGCCGAATCGGCCCGGGAAGTACGGCTGACCTGCCCTGGCGGCTGCCGGGTCCATGACTATATCCAGTCTCAGGGAACGGCCCTGGCCATGCCCTGCGGCGGCAAGGGCATGTGCGGCGAATGCCGTGTCCGCGTCGTCCGGGGGCGGCTTCCCGTCACACCGGAAGACAAGCGCATCTTTTCCGAAGCGCAGCTGGCCCAGGGCTGGCGCCTGGCCTGCAAGGCCGTAACCCGGGAAGCGGTCGAAATTGCCGTTCCCGTGCAGGAACAGCAGGGCTTTTCGGCGTTGGCTGCTGAAGCCGCTGACGAGGGAGCCCTTTCACTGGCAGCGGACCACGACTATGGCCTGGCTGTCGATATCGGGACGACGACGTTGGCTGCAGCTCTGGTAGACTGTACGGATGGAAGAATCCTGGCGACGGCGACGGCAGTCAACAGCCAGCGCTCTTTCGGGGCCGACGTCGTCAGCCGCATCGGTGCCGCCTGCCATGGCAAAGGCAAGGCCTTGCAGAAGGCCGTCCGCCGGGACCTGACGCGGCTGACGAAGCAGCTCCTGAAGGACCATCCCGGCACGGCCGCTCGCTGCCGCCAGATGGCCATTGCCGCCAATACGACCATGCTCCACCTGCTCATGGGCTGGCCCTGCGACGGCCTGGGCGACTGGCCGTTCCATCCCGTGTCCCTGGGCGGGAAGACTTATCGCGCCCAGGAGGTCCTGGGACCGCAGTCGCCGCTGGCAGACGCTACAGTGACCCTGCTGCCCGGCATGAGCACCTACGTCGGTGCCGACATTACGGCCGGCATCTGGCAGTGCGGCCTGGCCTCGTCAGACGACGTCAGCCTCTTCGTCGATCTCGGGACGAATGGGGAAATGGTCCTGGGCAATAAGGACCAGCGGTTCATTGCATCGGCTCCAGCCGGTCCGGCCCTGGAAGGGGGCAAGCTGACCTGGGGGACGGGCAGCGTCCCCGGGGCCATCTGTGGCGTTCGCATCGAGCGGGGCCGGGCCAAGGTGCGGACTATCGACCACGCCGTTCCCGTCGGTATCTGCGGGACGGGCATCCTCGAAGCCATGGCCGGCCTGGTCCGGGAAGGCCTGGTCGACGAAACGGGGAAACTCGTAGAGCCTTATTTCCATAAAGGCTTTCCTTTGGCGTCGACGCTGGATTATCAGCGCATTACCCTAAGCCAGCAGGATATCCGCGAAATCCAGATGGCCAAGAGCGCCATCCGGGCCGGCATCGAATCGCTCATCGAACGCAGCGGAATCAGCCGTCAGCGCATCCACCAGGTCTTCCTGGCCGGCGGTTTCGGCTATTACCTGGATCCGCAGAAAGCGGCTGTCATCGGCCTGCTGCCAGCGGATCTGGCCGAACGGACGACGGCTGTCGGCAACACGTCCCTGAAAGGGGCCATCGGCCTTTTGACGGGCGCCGTGACTTTGGAAGAGTTACAGGCCATCGCCGCCGGGGCAGAGGAAATCGTCCTCGGCAACGACGAAGCCTTTCAACGCTTATACATTGATTATCTGAATTTTTAGGGGGACTTAGATTGACTAACGAAGCATTTCAACAACTTCTACAGGGCGGTGTTGTCCTGCTCGACGGGGCGACGGGGACGAACCTGCAACAGGCGGGCATGCCTATCGGTGTCTGCCCGGAACAATGGATCTTAGAGAACCGCGACGTCATGATTGATTTGCAGCGCCGTTTCGTCGAAGCGGGTTCGCAGATCCTCTATGCGCCGACCTTTACGGGGAACCGGCTCAAATTGGCCGAATACGGCCTCGATGACCAGCTCGTCGCCATCAATCAGGGCTTGGTCGCTATCTCCAAAGAAGCGGCCCAGGGGAAAGCCCTGGTTGCCGGCGATATGACCATGACGGGCCAGCAGCTCTATCCTATGGGTGAACTGACCTTTGACGACCTCGTCGCCGTCTATCGCGAACAGGCCCAGGCCTTGTACGATGCCGGTGTCGACCTGTTCATCGTCGAAACCATGATGAGCCTCCAGGAAACGCGGGCTTGTGTCCTGGCTATCAAGGAGGTCTGCGACCTGCCCATCATGGCGACGCTGACCTTTGAAAAGGACGGCCGTACCCTCTATGGGACGCCGCCGGAAGCGGCTGTCGTCGTCTTACAGAACCTCGGCGTCGATGCCGTCGGCCTGAACTGCTCGACAGGACCGGCCGACATGGTGGAAACGGTCCGGAAGATGTATGAATATGCGACGATTCCCCTCATTGCCAAGCCCAATGCCGGATTGCCGGAACTGGATGGCGACAAGACGGTCTATAAGACGACGCCGGAAGAATTCGCCCAGGACGGCCGGCTGCTCATCGAAGCCGGTGCCCATATCGTCGGCGGCTGCTGCGGCACGACGCCGGACCATATCCGGGCCCTTCACGAGGCTGTCTGCCGGCTGACGCCGAAAGCGCCGCATGCCAGCCATCACCGCGTCCTGACCTCAGAACGGCAGGTCGTAGAGATCAAGCTCGACGGCTCTTTCCAGGTTATTGGCGAACGCATCAATCCGACGGGCAAGAAGAAGCTCCAGGCTGAACTGCGGGCGGGCAAGCTGGACATGGTCCGCGCCATGGCCCGCGAACAGGAACGCAACGGCGCGTCTATCCTCGACGTCAACATGGGGACCAACGGCATTGATGAAAAAGAAATGATGCTCAAGGCCATTTACGAAGTGACAGGCGTATCGGGCCTGCCCCTCAGCATCGACACGAGCTCACCGGACATCATGGAAGCGGCCCTGCGCATCTATCCCGGCCGGGCCCTGGTCAATTCCATTTCCTGTGAAACGGAAAAGCGAAAGAAACTTCTGCCTGTCGTCAAAAAGTACGGCGCCATGTTCATCGCCCTGCCTGTTTCGGATAACGGTATCCCCAAGACCCTCGAAGAAAAACATGCCGTCCTCGACGAGCTCCTGGCTGATGCTTACGACCACGGCTTTTCGCCGGAAGATGTCGTCGTCGACGCCCTGGTAGCGACGGTCGGGGCTGCGCCGACGTCGGCCCTGGACTGCATGGCCACGTTTTCCCATTGCAAGCAGGACCTGGGACTGGCCACGGTCTGCGGCCTGTCCAACATCTCCTTCGGCCTGCCGGACCGGATCTATGTCAACGCCACCTTCTTGGGCATGGCCATTGCCAGCGGCCTGACCATGGCTATTGCCAATCCGTCCCAGGATTTGCTCATGAATACGGCAGCAGCGGCCAATATGCTCATGAATAAAGAGGGCAGCGATTTGGCCTACATCCACCGCATGCAGTATTTCGACAAGAAAGAAGCCGAAAGAAAACGGCAGGAAGAAGCAGAACTCCTGGCCAGCCACGGTACGGCTGGGGCTGTCGAAACGGTGGGGGAGTCCCAAGACGCTGAGCAAGGGCCGGTCAATCCGGTCTACCAGGCCGTCCTGGAAGGGGAAAAGGACGCCGTCGTCGCCTTGGCTCAGGAAGAACTGGCCAAGGGTATGGCACCGGATGCCATCATCAACGACCTGCTCATTCCGGCCATCACTGAGGTCGGCGATTTATACGATAAACAGATTTACTTCCTGCCCCAGCTCATTGCCAGTGCCAATACGATGGAAACGGCCATTGCCTATTTGGAACCGCTCATCAAGAAAGACCCGGGCCAGCAGGACATGGCGACCATCGTCATTGCCACCGTCGAAGGCGACGTCCACGATATTGGTAAGAACCTGGTCGGCCTCATGCTGCGCAACTACGGCTATAAGGTCATCGACCTGGGCAAGGATGTGCCGGCCGGCACCATCATCGAGACGGCGCTGCGCGAAAAGGCGTCTGTCGTCGGCTTGTCGGCCTTGATGACGACGACGATGATGCACATGAAAGATGTCATCGCCGAAGCGGCGGATAAACAGTATGGCGGCAAGATCATCATCGGCGGCGCAGCCGTTACGCCGAGTTTCTCCGATGAAATCGGTGCCGATGGCTATTCCAAAGATGCGGCAGACTGTGTCAAGCTCGTCAGCCGCCTGTTATCGTAAAAGGGGGAATCATTATGCCAGCATATCGTTGGGCGACCTTGGGCTGCGGCGTCATCGGCAATGAACTGGCTCAGGCTATGCAGGCCCTGGGCGGGAATTTGTACAGTGTCGGCAACCGGACCCATGAAAAGGCCCAGGCCTTTGCTGAAAAATACGGCATCGCCAAGGTCTACGACAAGCCAGAGGATATCTTTTCGGATCCCGACGTCGATATCGTCTATATTTCGACGCCCCATAATACGCATATCTGTTATCTGCTGCCGGCGCTGGCAGCGGGCAAACACGTGCTCTGTGAAAAATCCATTACCCTCAACAGCCGGGAACTGGACCAGGCCCGGCGCTGTGCTGATGAACACGGCGTCGTCCTGGCCGAAGCCATGACCTTATATCATATGCCTATTTACAAACAGCTCGCTGACCTCATCCGTTCCGGCGCCCTGGGGCCGCTGCGTTTCATTCAGATGAATTTCGGCAGTTATAAAGAGTACGATATGAACAACCGCTTCTTCAACCGCTCCCTGGCCGGCGGTGCCCTCCTCGATATCGGCGTCTATGCGCTGTCCTTCGTCCGCTATTTCATGAGCTGTCAGCCCGACCAGATCGCGTCCCAGGTCCGCCTGGCGCCGACCGGTGTCGACGAGCAGGCAGGTATCCTCTTACAGAACCGGGAAGGGGAGATGGCGACGCTTTCCTTATCGCTCCATGCCAAGCAGCCGAAACGGGGCATGGCCGCCTTCGATAAGGGCTATATCGAAATCTACGACTATCCCCGGGCCGATACGGCGACCATCACCTATACGGCCGACGGCCATCAGGATGTCCTGCAGGCCGGCAGTCAGGCCAAGGCCTTGCAGTACGAAATCCGGGACATGGAAGACGCCGTGGCCCACGGCGGCCGGGGCATGTGCCAGGCTTATACGAAAGATGTCATGGACCTCATGACGGCCATCCGCCAGCAGTGGGGCCTGACCTATCCCGAAGAAGAGGGGGGAGCGCAATGAGTTATTCATCGGTCGATACCTTCTGGATCCTCATGGCGGCGGTCCTGGTCTTCTTCATGCAGCCTGGTTTCGCCATGCTCGAAGCCGGCCTGACGCGGGGCAAGAATGCCGGCAATATCGTCATGAAGAATTTCATGAACTTTTCCCTCGGGACCCTGGCCTTCTGGATCGTCGGCTTCAGCCTGCTCTTTGGCCGCGACATAGGCGGATTCATCGGCATGCCCGATTTCTTCGCCCAGCATATGGACCTCATGGCCGGGACGCCTTATCCGGATCTGGCCTTTTTGCTCTTCCAGACCGTTCTCTGTGCCGTGACGGCGGCCATCGTGTCCGGCGCTATGGCTGAACGGACGGAATTTTCGTCATCCTGTCTGATTACGATCCTCATCAGTCTGCTCATCTATCCCATCGTCGGGCACTGGTCCTGGGGCGGCGGCTGGCTGGCAGGCCTGGGCTTCCATGACTTCGCCGGCGCTTCTGTCGTCAGCCTGACCGGCGGCATCTGCGCCCTGACCGGGGCCAAGGCCCTGGGGCCGCGCATCGGCAAGTATAATGACGATGGCTCGGTCAATGCCATTCCCGGCCACAGCCTGCCCCTGGCTTGTCTGGGCATGTTCATCTTATGGTTCGGCTGGTTCGGCTTCAATGGCGGCCAGACCCTGTCCCTGACGGGAGAACAGACCATCCTAAAAGCCGCGTCTATCTTCTTTACGACCAATATCGCCGCCGCTGCCGGGACGACGACGGCCATGGTGACGACATGGATCCGCTATGGCAAGCCCGACGTATCCATGACTCTCGACGGCAGCCTGGCGGCCCTGGTGGCCATTACGGCCGGCTGTGATGTCGTCAGCGTGCCTGGGGCCTTTGTCATCGGCGCCCTGGCCGGCATCGTGACGGTCTTCCTCATCGAATTCATCGACCAGAAACTGCGCATCGACGACCCGGTCGGGGCCATTGCCGCTCACGGCGGCTGCGGTGCCTTGGGGACCCTCCTGACGGGCCTGTTCAGCGTCCAAGACGGCCTGTTCTATACGGGAGAAATCCGTCTGTTCCTGGTCCAGCTGGCCGGCGTCGTGGCTATGGCCCTGTTCGTCTTCGTCGCTATGACCCTGGTTTTCCGCATCCTCCAGGCGACGATAGGCCTGCGCGTCTCGGCAGCCGAAGAAATCAACGGCCTGGACTTCAAGGAAAACGGCCTGGTACCGGCTTACGAACTGGACCGCAGCGACGATTTGGAGGACTTGTCGCAAGCCTTGAAGGCCGGGGAAGCGCCGGAAGGGGCCCAAGAAATCCCCTTGGACCAGGCTATTCCCGATTCGGTCATGGCCAGTCCCCAGCCGGTCGGCGGCCATGCCCTGTATAACGTGACTATCATTACCGATGAAAAGCGCTTTGAAACCTTGAAAGACGCCATGGAAGCCATCGGCATCACGGGCATGACCATTACCCGCGCCCTGGGATTCGGCATCGAAAAGGGACGGACTGAATTCTACCGCGGTGCCAAAGTGTCGGCCAAACTCCTGCCCAAGGTCCGCGTCGAAATGGTCGTTTCCAAAGTGTCGCCGCGGACCATCATCGAAACGGCGAAGAAAGTGCTCTATACGGGCAATTACGGCGACGGCAAGGTCTTCGTGTCGGCCATCGACAACGCCGTCAAGATCCGGACTGGCGAAGAAGGCTACGACGCCCTGCAGGACTATCCCGTCGTCCAGAAGAAATGACCTTTTACAGACATTTCCCTTGATTTTTGCAAAAAACATACAGGCTCTGGCTATACTGAAACTGTACAGCCAGAGCCTGTTTTTTCATGGATGAAGGAGGAAATGCCATGTTTGCGTCGTTATTTGCCAATGCCAAAGCCCCATCTCAGCGGAATTATTCCCGCCTGGTCATCATCAGTGATTTCCATTACCCCTGCAAGAACCTGGTCACGCCGAAAGAACGGCTGCTCCGGATGGCCACCAAAGCAAGAGTGCTGCAGGAAATGAATGACTGGCGGGACCTGGACTTAGCCGTCTTTACGGGAGACATGGTCCAGCGCAACGGCGATGCCGCCGAATACCGCCTGGTGCGCCTCGTCGTCAATGGCCTGAAGAAACGCAAAGCCTTCATCGCCGGCAACCATGAACTGCTCTATACCGGCCATGATGGAGAACTGCGCCCTGGGAGCTGCACGGAACGGATCATCCACTTTGCCCGTTATACCAAGACCTTCGGCCCCCTCTATTATGCCAAAGAACAGGCGGGCTACCTCCTGGTCTTCTTGTCGCCTGACACAGTGACCGGCGGTGCAGCCGTCGAATTGTCTCATCAGCAGCTGGCCTGGCTGGACCAGACCCTGGCCGCCCATCGCCAGCAGCCGACAATCATCTTCTGCCACGCGCCACTGGAACAGACGGCCGTATCGAGCCGGCCCGGCATCAGCCTGCCGTCGCCGCGCAATTCCGTCCAGACGACAGGGGATATCCGCACCATCCTGGCCCGCCATCACCAGGTCCGCCTGTGGGTATCGGGCCATACCCATACGATGCCGTCCGATGCGACCTTCATGGACGACGCCAACTATTATGAAGGCCGCGTCCTCAATGTCTACAACAGCGATTGGGATGAAGATACGATTTATACCAACTCCCTCTACCTCTATGGAGACCATATCCTTATCCAGACCTATGACCATACCCGCGGCGAGTGGCTACCGGTCTTCGACCGTACCGTAACCCTGCCGGAATGGTGCTGCCTCACGGCGTGAGGGGCGGTGTGGGAACATCGCCCAAATACCGACGGGTCGCCCACGTGGCCAATGTCAGTAAGTTTAGAAAAACAAATAAAAGACCGTCACGGATATGTGG
>ERZ773269.595-NODE-595-length-42183-cov-10.756718_pt1 | contig 42183 bp, 37 predicted proteins | sample MGYA00511958_ERZ773269 | MGnify/ENA primary metagenome ERZ773269 (study PRJEB29015, sample SAMEA2737761) | human gut metagenome | biome: human gut; feature: human-associated habitat; material: faeces | place: China | collected 2012 ... | reverse complement strand
TACCTTGGTAGCTTAAATAATCAATTTTGTCTAACTTTTTTGTTGCACTTCATTATGCTGGGGATGTCTTATTTTCCAGACATAGTTCTATTATCAGTGGTTTGTTTTATTGACTACTTCTTTGCATTAAAGATTATCCAATTAGTAGTTGATAAAAATAAATTGTCAATATCGTATTATTGCTTTGGATTTATTATCTTTTGCTGTATTTTCGCATACAGCATTGTGGTGAGCGGAATTAGAAATAATATGGTTGGAACAGTGTTTGCTTATTTTGCTCTTAAATATTTAGAGAATGAACGAGTCTTTTTTTCGTGGTCAACCATTTCTCTCCTGCTGATTATAATACTTCTGAGTTTGGTTCATCCGTATACTTTGTTATTAGGGCTATTGCTTTTATTGGTGATCATTTTTTGGAGATATAAAACGATATTAAGAATCATTGACGGATTAATGCTTCTTCAAAGTTTTTTCCAAAGGGCAATTATAATGCTACTAATTCCATTAGCAGGTATTCCTTTCTTTTCAAGTATTATTCTTAAAAGTAATCAATATCTAGGGAAAAATGCGACTATTTTAATTTCTTCTACAGCAAATTTGTTTCGAGATATTGGAAGATTACTAATATTTGGTTTATTACTAATAATCACTTTATGGGTAAAACAACAATTTATTGACCGTCGTTATATAGAATTTATAATAATCTTCTTCTGCTTTGCCTGTGGCGCTTTCTTTGATCAGTTGCTTTTCGAGAGATGTATGTTGGTATCATTACCAATTATCTTGCCTTTAATCATTGTTCTACCAGCTGAGTTTAGTTCTGAATTAAGAAGTAATGAGTCTATATCGTTAAAAACGGTTGCTATTTATATAATGATGATAATTCTTTGTTTATATGCAGGATTTTGTCTTGTTGATAATCTTCGAGCTGGTACTTCATACTATGAATTATTCACTTTTGTTGGGAAATATTAATATGACAGTGTTTGGAATAGTCATTTTACTATGGTTATATTTGCTTTATGTTCTTAAGAGAACAAAGTTAAACGCGTTTTTCTTCATAGTTGGTAGTATTGGGTTGTTCCTTATTATTTTAACTTTTAAGGATTTTTTTATCCAAAGCTCGATAAAATCAGTTCTTTATACTATGAAATCTCTATCTTTCTTCTTCAAAGGATATTCAATTAGTATGTCCCGTGATTTTGTAAGCTTTTATGATTCTAAAGTAAAGATTACATATGAATATACTGGAGTTATTGAAATAATCTCACTGGAAAGTTTACTATGCTTTTTCCCAATATATACTGTTTTAGAAAAAATTATTATTGGCTTTTATAGCTGTATTTTGATATTTATAGCCACTATCCTTAGACTACTATTAATTATTTATCTAAGTCGCTACCTGAGTGAAACAATAACCCAGCTTATTATTTGTCGCTTATTATTCTATGTATTTATTGTTGTCGTCTTTTATGAAGTATTTACTCGTCCGCAAATTATTAGGTGGCATTAGATCACTATAGAGTTAGGTTGGTAATAAATTGAAAACGAAGAACAATTTTATTAAAAGTGTGTTCACAGTTATATTTAGTAATATTTTTATTTTGCTAAGTGGTGTTTTAGTTGGCTTTGTCTTACCTAAAATAATGGGTGTTGATGAATATGGTTACTATAAGCTCTTTATGCTTTATGCAACGTATATTGTGTTGTTGTATTTTGGCTTAGCTGATGGGATGTTAGTTAAATATGGCGGACAAGATGATACTCAGATAGACAAATTCAAAATACAATATATAACAAAATTCTTTATAAAAATGGAGATAGTAGTAAGTGTGGTAATGTTTATTTGCTGTGCTTGCTTTTTACAAGGCGAATATAGGCAAATCTTTTTACTTCTTAGTATTTTTACCTTATTAAGTAATATCGTAACCTATTACCGATATTTGGCTCAGGCTATGTTGAAATTTGATTTGATTAGTCGGGTAAACATGTTGCAATCACTTTTGACATGCTTGATTGTTATAATCTGTTTTTCAATCGTTAAGCTTAAATTACTATCTCCATTACCAGCAGTAGTTTATTTGATTCTCTTTTTAGTTGTGTTTCTAATTCTATTAATTGTTTTACACAGTTCATTAAAAAAGACACTTTCTATAAATAAAAAATTGCTAAGAGAAACAGTAACGAACAAGTCTATAGTTGAACTCTTTAAGTTAGGAATTCCTGTTGCAATTTCTTATCAGATAGGTACATTTATTCTCAATATAGATAACCAACTTATTTCAATGTTTTTTGATAACCGTTTATTTGGTATTTATTCATTTGCTTATAGCCTGATTTCAATAATTTCTACTGTGATTGTTCCAATATCAACAGTGATTTTTCCCTTTTTGAATCGTCAAAGTGAAAATACCGTAATGGGGCAATATAGCTTTAATACAGCTATTTTGTTCATTTTTATATATGCTTCTCTAACTGTTTATTATCCTGTTCGACTTTTTATTGAGTGGTATCTACCAAATTACGATGAATCTTTAATATTTTTCCGTTTATTGCTTCCAGGTGTTGGTGTTTCTAGTTGTATCTCAATATTAGTTTTTAATTACTACAAAGTTATTAAGAAATCTAATGTTTATCTTGTTCAAGGTATTGTAACTTTAATTGGCTCACTTGTCCTTAATTTAATTGGGTATTACTTGACTAAAAGTGCTATTGTCATTGCAGTCATCTCCTTAATTGTTCTTTTTTGTTGGTACGTTTTTACTAATACTTATTTCATTCAAAAGTACAAAATTGATTGGAGAAAGAACACTTTCTATCTTGGAGGAATGATTCTAGTTTTTGAATTAACCACACAGATCAGTAATATTTGGATTTCGTTAATTATTTATCTTGTTATATATACTATTTTGACTCTTTGTGTTTATCATGTTGAATTAAAAAGAATACTAAAAGTTTTCTTAAAAAGATAAGTTAGATTTATAAAAAAATAAATAGTCTAATATATGGTAAAATTACAGTATTACTAAAGAAGCGTAAGGAGTTCTTACTTTGCAAGAATATCAACTAATAGCGACTGCTGCTTCTGGAATTGAAGCACTGGTTGGTAAAGAATTACGAAACCTCGGTTACGATACTCGAGTAGAAAATGGTCGGGTACGTTACATCGGGACAATTAAAGATGTCTTAAATACAAATATTTGGTTACGGACAGCAGACCGGGTCAAAATTATTGTCGGTGAATTTGAAGCCAAAACATTCGAAGAGCTTTTTGATCGAACTGAAGCTTTACCTTGGGAAAACCTATTACCTGTTGATGCCCAATTCCCAGTAGAGGGTAAAAGTCATCATTCACAATTACATAATGTTCCCTCAGTTCAAGCAATCGTTAAGAAAGCAATTGTTCGTCGATTGAGTGATGTTTATCACCGGCGAACACGTCTTCCGGAAACCGGTGCTCTCTACCCACTAGAAGTAGCTATTAATAAGGATCATGTAATGCTAACGCTTGATACTACTGGTGACAGTCTATTTAAGCGTGGCTATCGAAAAGCAAAGGGTGGTGCACCATTAAAGGAAAATATGGCAGCTGCCCTGGTAATGCTTGCCCACTGGTTCCCTGATAATCCATTTGTCGATCCAGTATGTGGTTCGGGAACTATTCCAATCGAAGCAACTCTATATGGTCATAACATTGCTCCAGGAATTAATCGTTCCTTTGTTTGTGAACAATGGACCAATTTGGTGCCAGACGGCTTAGCCGATGATGTTCGTGACGAGGCAGATAGTAAGGCCGATTATGATGTTGAACTGGATATCCATGGTTATGATATTGATCAAAATATGATTGATATTGCCCAAGAGAACTGTCGAGCAGCCGGGCTAACCCACGACATCACTTTCAAACAGTTAGCAGTTAAGGATTGGCATACCGATAAAATCAATGGTGTTATTGTTGCCAACCCTCCTTATGGTGAACGACTAAGTGATAAAGAAACCGTACATGAGCTTTATCGCCAAATGGGAAAGATTTACCGACCAATGACCACCTGGAGTAAGTATATCCTAACGGCAGACTTGGAATTTGAAAAATACTACGGTGCCCCAGCAACCAAGAAACGTAAACTCTACAATGGTGCATTAAGAACTGATCTTTTCCAGTATTGGGGAAAGAAAAAGCGTTAGAGTTTATTATTTCTATAACCATTCATAATTAGTAATATTAATCAATAAAATAACTCAGAGTACTTTAAGGTACAACAGAGTTATTTTTTGTTTCAGTTATTTTGTTATAACAAAATATGTGAACCTTTGAGAAGGGAGAATGAAATAAGTGTTTTTATCTGGAATCATCGTTGAACTTGGCTTTTGGATCTCTTGGCTTCTACTCCCTTTGATTTATGAATTTCTTCCAGCGTTATATGGTTTTATTACGTTAGGAATAGCAGGAAGAAAATTAGGAAAGTTGAAGAGACTAAATTGTTTGCCTAGAATATCATTGATAATTCCAGTATACAATTCTGAGAATACTATTTATAACTGTATTCGCTCGGTTGCTGATTCAACTTATCCAGATCACCTAGTTAGTATTATTGTGGCGAATAATCAAAGTATTGATCGCAGTTTTAGTGAGTATCGTCGAGCCCATTTTGAATTTCAACAGTTATTTATGCAGTGGATAGATACTACTAAAGGAAAAGCGCGTGCATTGAATTCTGCAATCTATCGTTCAAATGGTGAATATATTATTCACATAGATAGTGATGGACAACTGCAAAAAGATGCATTAATGAATATTGTTAGAGCATTTGAAAATGATCCTGAACTTGATGCACAGACTGGCACAATTCTCACCCAAAAGGACTCAATCAAGAAAACTAGGAGTCCATTATTAAAGTTCCTAAGAGAAAATGAATACTTTGAATATGCTCAGTCTTTTTTAGCTGGTCGTGCAATTGAGTCTCAAGAAAATCACTTATTTACAATGTCAGGAGCTTTTTCAGCTTTTCGCCGAGAAAAACTTCTTCAAACAAAGCTGTATAATATTCAAACTGTTGGTGAAGATATTGATATGACTTTTCAAATTCGTTATCAACTTAAGGGAAAAGTTGCATTATGTCCTGAGGCAATTTTCTATGTTGAACCACTTGATAATTTAGGTAAATTATATACTCAAAGGCAACGATGGCAACGTGGTGAACTAGAAGCAATTCACTATTATATGAATAAAAAACAATTGAGTCTAAAGAACATATTTAAGAACTTTATCGTTCGCCGTTTAATTATGGATCATACCATTTTATTTTTGCGGATTATCTGGATGGCAGCGTTCCTTGTTTTAATTCCGTTTGGTTATTCTCTTAAATTAATTCTGATATCTTTTGTAATTTTGTATCTGCTCTATGTCTTTATTTGTTTACTAAATTTTATTGATATTCAATATTATTTACGCTTTTTTCCGGAGGAACGTCATTACTATGTATCAAAGTTTTATATACTAGTAACCCTCCCGTTATATTACATGTTGTGTAGCACTATTCAGTTTATTGGGATCATTAATTCAATGACTGAACCTGCCGCCTGGAAAGTTGAATCCTTTAGCGCTGAAATGAAAGAAATAAAGAAAATGTTTAGAAAAGATTTAAGGAGAATTTTCAGAATAAAATGGAAAACGAAACATACAGATTAACTTTTTTTCTTAATGCAACTCATATGGTAGTTATAGATGGTAAAAGTTCATCAATTCACCCTCATACGTTTGAAATTAACTGCTTTATTAAAAGCAAAAAAATTATTGCATTTGAAATAATGGAGGATAATATCAATCAAATCCTTAATCAGCTCAATAATCAATACTTAAACGGGCTTGAAGCATTTCAAAATATTATACCAACACTAGAAAATCTAACTAGGCTTTTATATAGAGCAATGAGTGCTAATCTGAAATCGGTTAGTTGTAGGTTAGTAAAACTTGAAGTATCCGAATCACCGGTAAGAACTTTTATGATTGAAGCAAAATAAGGCTCTTAAACTCTAAGGGCTTGTTGCTATTAATTTTCGTAATCTTTCTTGATTTAAGCGCTGGGCTAGTATATAGGTTAACTATTTCCCTTTAATACTGCTAAAAGTATTTGCAGTAATTTGATAACTTACTCAATCGTCAGGGGAATCCTCTTTATTTAATTGGGATCTAAAAACATCCATAATTTATCCCCCCAGGGGGACTTTAGGGGGATTATTTTTGATAAATTTTGTAGAGAATAGCTTATGTTGCTTGATTAAACGGTATTTAATAATATCGAGCTACTCCCCTAGGATTACCTCTAAACAGCTACATATCAATGAATCCTCCCAATGTTTATTCAAAGGGAGGATTATTATTATGGAAAACCGTAATAATGCTTTACATTACAAGATGTACAAGTCTGGTAAGAGCATCGTTTATGCTGGACTTGCTACTACTGCCGCTTTGGCAGGGTTAGTATTAGCTAACACTAATGCTACTGCTGTTCACGCTGATGCTGCTACTCCAACTTCAGCTGCTGTTACTTCACAAGCAGCTACTACTGCTGTTGCTTCAGATGCTGTTTCTGATGCAAACTCAACTGTTGCTAGTGCTAACACAGCTAATTCCAGCGCAATTGCTTCAAACTCTGCTGCTGTTAAGAGTGATGCAGATACTACTGTACCTGCTTCAAGCACCACAACTGAACCAAAGGCTGCTACTTCAGAAGCTACTCAATTAACTAGCCAAGCTAAGGGAATTACTGATAACACTGCTACTGCTTCGCAAAACTTAAGCAATGCACAAACAACACTAACTAGTGCTTCTGCTAATGTTAAGAGTGCCACAACTGCTTACGAAGCTACTAAGAGTGCTGCAGACGTCGCTTCAAAGAACGCTAACAAGGCTGCTGAAGATTACACTACTGCTAAACAAGCTGCTAAGGATGCACAAGCTGCTGCTATGGCCGCTCAAAAGAAAGCAAATGAGGCGGGACAAAGCTTTAATGCAGCTTCTGATGCCTTAGTTGCTGCTAAGAAGGCTGCTAAGGATGCACAAGATGCCGCTAATGCTGCTGGCGAAAAGCTTGAAGTAGCTAAGAGTACTTTAGCTAATGCTAATAAAGCATTGAATGATGCTCATGAAGCTAACGTTGCTGCTATTAAGAGTTACAATGATGCTAAGAGTGCGCTAGAAAAAGCTGAACAGCTTGTTAAGGGTGCTCAAGATGCAGCCGACCAAGCAAAGAATAATGTAACTGCTGCTCAAAACGGCTTGGAAAATGCTAAGAGTGCCGCTAGTGCATATACTGAAGCTCAAAATAACGCTAATAATGCAGGAGCAAAACTTGAAGATGCAAATTCTGCTCTTGCTAGTGCAAATACAGCTTTAGATACTGCCCACGAAGCCAATGTTAATGCTATTAACAATTACAACGCCGCATCAAATGCTGTTTCAAGTGCACAAACTGCTTTTGATAATGCTCGTAATAATGAAACCAGTGCCGCAGAATCTGCTGCTAAGGCTGGCTCCGTTGAAGACTGGAAGCAAAATGTTGCTAATGCTGAAGCAGAAGCGGCTAAGGCTGAAACTAACCTGCACAATGCTCAATTTATCGCTCAACATAAACGTGCACATGCTGATAATCTGAAAACATTGTGGGATCAAGCGGGTCAAAAGCTTAATGATGCCACTGTTAATGAAGCTCAAAAACTTGATGCATACAAGAATGCCTACCATGTTTGGAACAATGATCGGACTCAAGAAAACTGGAATAAGTATTTGCAAGCTGGGAAACAATATCATGAAGCTCAAAGTGCAACTACTGATGCCCAAACCGCTGCAACTAAGCTAGGCCAAGAATACACCGATGCAGATAATGCTGCTCTTAAAGCAGAAGCTGCTGTTAAGGGTCCTCAAACTGCTGCAGATCAGGCTAAGAACAATGTTACTGCTGCACATAATGGTTTAATCAATGCTCAAAAGGCTCATCAAGATTACCTTGATGCTCAAGCTACTGTCCAAAAGACTGGTAAGGCATTAAATAATGTTCAACAGAACCTTAAGGCTGCCCAACACCAAGTAATTGTTGCTCGTAACAACTCCAAGAAGGCCGCTAATGATGTTAAGGTTGCTAAGGCTAATGTTGCAGCTGCACAAACTGCCTTTGATGAAGCTCGTAATACTGAAACAAACGCTGCAGAAGCTGCTGCTAAGGCTGGTACTGTAGATGAATGGCAACAAAATGTTGAGAGTTCTGAAAAGGCAGCCGAAAAGGCAGAAACTACTTTACACAATGCTCAAAACGCATTAACAGAAGCTCAACAAAACCTTAAAGCTGCTCAACACCAAGTAATTGTTGCTCGCGACAACTACAAGAAGGCTGCTAATGATGTTAAGACTGCCAAGGCAAACGTTGCAGCTGCACAAACTGCCTTTGATGAAGCTCGTAATGCTGAAACTAAGGCTGACGAAGCACAAGCTGTAGCTCAAGAAGCATTTAATAAAGCACAAACTGCCTTTGACGAAGCTCGTAATGCCGAAACTAAAGCTGACGAAGCTGCTAAGGCTGCTAATGATAAGTTAGCTACAGCTACTAAAGCTTACGATGATGCTGAAAATGCTCTGACTAAGGCTGATGAAGCTGTTAAGACTGCTCACCAAGATGTTCTGAATGCTAACCAAAACTTAAAGGATGCTCAAGCAAACGTTGAGGCTGCCCAAAAGGTTGTTAACGAAGCTGCTGCTAACGCTGCTAAGGCTTCACAACTTCTTGAACAAGCAAATAACTTGCTTAAGAACATTGATTGGAACCAAAATGCTAACAACGATTCAGATAACAATAACAGTGGTTCAAACAGTACTAACGATGATAACATCATCACTAACAACAATGGTTCAAATGTAAATAATAGTAGTAGTCATGCTGTTAACAATGGTTTAGTTTCTGAAAAGGTTGCAGTTAAGAGCAACAATAATAATGATACTAAGGCTGCTACATTGCCACAAACTGGTAACGAAAATGCCTCAGCTATTGTTGCATTAGGTGCTGTTTCTGCAATGTTCGGTCTTGGCCTTGCTGCTAAGAAGCGTGAATTCTAATTACCTCCTCCCAAGATAACTAGAACTGACTTTAATTGTTCGTACTGATAAGGGAAAAGCCTCAAGCACTGAATTCTTCGCTTGAGGCTTTTCTTGTGCTTGTATACAAATAATAAAGTTGGGATATAATTATTTAGAAGGTACTAATATTTAGGAGCAAGATATATGGAGCGTAATTTACAAGAGATCATTAATTCATCAAAAAGAATTATGGAAAATTCTAAAAATGAATTGGCAAGAATCAATAACGATCCCCATCCAAATAAGGAGTTACGAAGGGTTATTGAAGACAACTATAATACTGCTAAACAGACTTTAGAGATTGCTGATAGTATAACGAGCCACCCAGTAGTCCCTTCAGCTTCTAAACCATCTACTCATCAACCAGCTGTTAAAGACAGTAACCAAGAAGAGCATGTCAAAGTTTCATTTACTTCAACCAAACCAGCTAATGATGAAGATAAACTGATGACACGTGCTGAATATCGTAAAACATTAAAGAAAAACAAGTAATTGCTTTTATAAATGGCATACCATCACAGGATTACCCTATGATGATATGCCATTTTACTTAACGTTCCACATGGGTCCATTTGCTATGACCTTTTTTCAATAAGATTTCCCTGAAATTAGCTATACAACGTACTAAACAAATAAAATCAACAATGTTAATGATATATAGAAATAGGTATGTAAATGGCGAAACTAACGTTAATTTTAATTTAACTTTTGTTGAGATGTTTTCAACAATAATCGTATCGATCGCAAAAATAAAATAGATAATCAAAATAGAAAATATGATCGAAAAGTCACAGTGGATAAAAATAATAATAGACATCCAGATTAAAATAACCGGTTCTATCAAAAGTAAAAATTCTTCGAAAAAAACTTTAGGTAATTTCCACCAACTTAAGGTGATACTGTAAAGATTAAGTTTCTTGTTAAAGATTAATTTACGGTGTTTGATGAGTGCTCTAAACCGTCCAAATTTCCACCGATACCTTTGCTTAATAAGTTGTCTAAAATTATGAACTGCTGGTGTGGATACAACACAATCGAAAGCGTAACAAAATTTATATGATGTATTACCAAACTTCCTTAAGAGTTTCATTGTTAAATCAATATCTTCCGTGACGGTATCAGTATCGTAAAGGTTTACTGCTTCCATAATAGTACGCCGGAAAGTAGAACCTATCCCACCGATAATATACTCTAAATTAAGCATTTGTTCTGATGATTTTAGCTGGTAACCAACTAAATACTCTATATATTGAACCAGTTCAATCAGATTGAGAGCCCGCTTTATTCTTACATTTGCTGCGACTGCAACGACATTCGTACTTTGGAAGTGGTTAATCATGTTAGCTAAGAAATTTGGCTTTAGCTCAGAATCAGCATCCAAGACAGTTATCAATTCACCCTTAGCATAATTTTTAATTCCATTATTTAATGCAATGCTTTTTCCGCTATTTGGTTGATTAACGATTATAAATCGTTCTTTATATGGAATACTATCTTCAAATAATCGTTTAACAGAATTACTAGAATATATTTTTTTATTAATACTATCCAAGATATTTTTAGTAGCATCATCAGAACCATCATTAACAATTATTACTTGTCGATTTAGGTATGTTTGCTTCATCACAGAAGAGACACAGGCTACAATCGTTTTTTCCTCGTTTATGCTGGTATTATTACTGATACTAATGGCGCGTATTTTTCTCTCCTTACTTTTGTAAGATAGATGATTTGATGAATATTTGCCAGTAATAATCCTAGAATTATTCGAATAGCTGAAAAGCCACCTAAGATAACGATTACTAATGATATGATTACACTCACTTCTTTCGGTTCTTAATAATCCATAAAACTAATATTGAAATTAATAATAATGTGCTGAGGATCGTTAGGACAACGGCTAATATAGAAATCAAAATTAATTGCATTTTCATTTTTTAATAATTTAGTGGGGATCATAAAAGAAAAGCCCCAGGCAATAAATGCTTGAGGCTCTCTCTTATTAGTACGAACAAATAAAGTTAGTTCTAGTTATCTTCCAAAAAGAGGTAATTAGAATTCACGCTTCTTAGCAGCAAGTCCAAGACCAAACATTGCAGAAACAGCACCTAATGCTACAACAGCTGAAGCATTTTCGTTACCAGTTTGTGGTAATGCCTTGGAGTCGTTAGCAGTAGCAGCAGCGCTAGCACCCTTAACTGATGTCTTAACAGTAGCAAGTGATTGGTTTGCAACATGTGCATCGTAAGCAGCCTTAGTTACTTGCTTACCGTTTACATAGTAGTTACCGTTCTTTTCACCAGTGAAGTCAGAGGCAACATTATCCTTGTTAGTATTAGTGTTACCGTTATTGTTATCATTAGTGTTTTGACCAGGCTTGTCAGATGGTTGATCTGGAGTGCTTGGTTGGTCTGGATTAGTTGGTTGATCTGGGTTAGTAGGAGTAGTTTCACCCTTCATTGCAGCTAACTTAGCTTGAGTAGCAACTAATTGGTTTTGGTAAGCCTTCAAGGTTTGAAGTGCTTCATCATAAGCAGCCTTGAGAGGAGCAACCTTTTCAGCTGAAGCGGCAGCATTCTTCATGTTAGTCTTTGCATCATTGAACTTTTGAACGATTGCCTTGTCAGTGTTAATTTCGTTTACAAATTCTGCGTAACGAGCACTGTCCTTAACACCCTTAACTTGGTTAGTCCAGTAGTCAACTTGTTCTTGTTGTTTCTTTTGTGCCTTTTGAGCATTAGTAAGTGTAGCTTGAGCAGCAACTAATTGACCATTGAAAGTACCAACTAAGCCATTAGCATTATCAACTAATTGCTTGTTAAGAGTTGTAGGATTCTTAGCATAGTTAGCCTTAGCTTCTTCAAGAGTCTTATTAGCTTCATCAAGCTTAGTTTGGAAGAACTTGACATTGTTTTCAAATGTTGGAAGTTCTGAGTTAGTATGATCAAGCTTAGTTTGTGCTTCCTTAGCCCATTCTTCAGCTTGACTAAGAGCAGTACCATCAGCAGTTGGCAATGCCTTCATTCCAGCTTCATCACGAGAAATTTGAGCAGCAGCACTTGATGCAGCATCACTTAAGCTTTGGTAAACCGGATCATCAGTACCGTATGGTAAGTTATTAGCTTTGCGAGCAGCGGTCCAAGCATTGTACTTGGCATTTGCAATATCACCAGCATCCTTAGTAGCTTGAACAGCATCCTTGTAAGCTTGTTCAGCTTCTTGAGCGGCTTTCTTTAATGCTGGAAGTTGATCCATGATTGCCTTAGCATCATTTAAGGAAATACCATCCTTGGTATCATTAAGCATTTTATCGGCAGCCTTAACATCCTTACGAGCAGTTTTAATTGCATTTTGAACGGCAACCATATTGTTGTAAGCAAGACTCTTTTGAGCGTTTAAAGCCTTCATTTCATCGCTGTCAGACTTAAGACCAGCCTTTTCAGCAGCAGCAACTGCATCAGATGCTTGGTTCCAAGCGTTAACAACAGAATCACTTTGAGCTTGTGCTTCATCTAAGTTAGCTTGTGCATTGCTCTTAGCGTTCATTACCCTGTTGTAATCTGATTGACCACTTTGATTCCACCAAGCTGTAAGGTCAGCAGTATTAACACCACTTACAACAGCAGCTGAATCTGAAGCAGCATTAGCAGCCTTATGTGCAACAGCTTGTGCATGACGTGCGGCATAGTAGTCACTGTTAGCAGCGCTATAAGCAGAAGCTGCAGAAGCAACAGCAGCTGAATTGGAGTTCAAGTTAGTTGCTGATTGAAGTGCATCACTAGCGGCATTAACAACATTTTGTTGTTGTGCAACATTAGCACTAGCAGAGTTAACAACAGCTTCTTGGCTAGCAATTTCTGCTGAAGTAGCAGCAGATGAGTTAGCAGCAGTAGTAGCTGCTTGTGAAGTAACAGCAGCTGAAGTTGGAGTAGCAGCATCAGCGTGAACAGCAGTAGCATTAGTGTTAGCTAATACTAACCCTGCCAAAGCGGCAGTAGTAGCAAGTCCAGCATAAACGATGCTCTTACCAGACTTGTACATCTTGTAATGTAAAGCATTATTACGGTTTTCCATAATAATAATCCTTAACTTGAATGAGAAAGTCAATGTAATTTGAAAGAAGCGATGGTGAAATTTTCTGAATTAGGGCATCGCTTCCAAAAAAAGAAATAATTCCCTTAGTTCGACTTTTATTATTTTGGAATGTGTTAAACTTAACTTTTCTTTTTAATTGCTGTAGCCATTCTATGGTAAGTTCGCCTAATGTTATGTTTGATTTAATGCTTACAATACCATAGTGGCGTAACCGAGAATGAATTTTCTTTGTCAAAACACGATTGGCTTCTTTTCGGGTATGGGTGGTATTACGTGAAAATGTAACACTAACTCGGTGAAATTTATTTGTAAGAGGATCCTTATATTGTTCGACAAATTTAAAACTTTTGGCTGAACGCTTTTCTATCCACATAGTTAAGTTCCTTTCATTTTAAGATTACTTTCTATTGTGAATAGGAGGTAAACAGTTTGTAAAATAAAAAAGAGACGTGACCAAACATCACGTCTCTTTTTTCTAGAACTGTAAAATTACTGGATCCCAGAACTTTTTATAACATCTATATTATAGTGCCTATCTGATAGTATCGCAAGCCCTAAATGGATAATTATTTAAAATTCTGGTTTATCCAAGTCGTTAATGAATTTAAGATAGCCTTCTTGTTCGCCAGTAGGAACTACTTGAGAATTTTGATCCGTAACTGTTGCATTGTGCAATGAGTCTTCAGGGACTTCAATCCGGTGAGTAAAAGTGGCATTCCCGATCAGTTCAATCCAGTAACGATGGTTTTCATGGTGAAGAATTGTCCGGACCATTCCTCCTGGATTAAAAACGGTAATTGGTTCATCAAAACTAGCTAATTCAGGATGAATCAGGGCAAAGGCTAGCGAAGTAGCAGACATCCCCGTACCACAAGCATTCGTAAAGCCCACACCACGTTCATAAGTCTTTACAAAAATCTTATTTGGCCCAAGAATATGACCAAAGTTAACGTTTACCCCGTCTGAGAAGTAGGGATTTTCACCATTAAGCCACTCGCCTAATGGCCCCAATTCCTTGAAGCCATTTTCATCGACAAATGAAATTAAGTGTGGGTTAGGGACGGCAATTCCCGAAAAACGGAACCCAGGAAGAAGTTCCGGAACACGAGTATTTAGCAAGCGTTCGTGACCTAAGTGATCGTAGGGTAAAGCTTCCTTATTAAACCGAACTGGTGAAATTTCAACGGCAAATGCCGGTACTCCAGGAGCTAAGTCGGGTTGCTTCCTGACTTTTAGACTGGCATCCATCGTATCAACCTTAAAATCTTCTAGGCCGTCACGTTCAGCAACATAGCGAGCAACTGTTCGCAACCCATTACCGCACATTGATGCTTCACTGCCGTCAGCGTTAATCACTCGCATTTGTGCCGTAGCGTCCTCACGGACAGGACGGTTGACTACTAACACACCGTCAGCGCCATCCAGAAGGCCATTCCCTTTACTGGTAATTTGTCGAGCAAGGGCGACTAATTCATCATCGGTTAATTCCTGTTGGAGTTTTGTTTGGTCCAGAATAAAGAAACAATTTTGCGAACCATGAACTTTTAATATTTCAGTCATAACTTTCCTCCTAGTTAACAAAAAAGCGGTGGTAAATTGCGCGAACTGCAACATCAGCATCTTGGTTATAGGTCCCAATCATAATTGCGATTCGGGAAGCTCCCATATTAATCATTGGTACTGCAATATGTTTTTCAGCGATGGGATTCAAAATATCATTAATAACGCCAGTCCGGTTACGCATTCCTTCGCCGACAACCATCGTAATCGCGTAATTATCAATCCATTCCAAACGATCAGGATTAATTTCTTCCTGAATTTCGTTACAGATAATATCAACTAGCTCATCATCAAGTTCCTTTTTATCGAAAATGATTGTAATATCATCAATCCCGGATGGCATGTGTTCATATGAAACGTCATGCCGAGCGAGGATTTCCAGAATGCGTAAGGTAAACCCAGATTCCTTGTTTAGCAGATATTTATGTAAGTATAAAGCCGCAAAGTGCTTTCCACTAACAACCCCCGTAATAATATCAGTTGGCTGGAACGAATGATCAGGAACAATTAGGGTCCCCGGTTTTTCTGGGTTATTAGTATTTTTAACGTTGATTGGAACATTTCCTTGGATTGCTGGAATTAACGCTTCATCATGGAAGACAGAGAAGCCCGCATAGGAAAGCTCTCTCATTTCGCGGTAGGTCATTCTTGTGATTGGTTGCGGATCTTTAACTACATTTGGGTTAGCAGAGTAGATTGCGTCAACATCAGTAAAGTTCTCATACATTTCAGCATGTAGTCCCCGTGCAAGAATCGCTCCGGTAATATCAGAACCACCTCGAGAGAAGGTTGCAATGTGACCGGCAAGCGTGATTCCGTAAAAACCAGGGAAAACAATAATGTCGTGCTTGCTGAATGAGAAGTTGGCTAACCGCGCATAAGTTTCCGGAATCACAGTAGCATTATTTGGTGTTCCAGCAACCTTTAAGCCAACTTCTTCAGGAGTGACGAAGCGGGAAGGGTATCCAAGACGGTTAAGAACCAATGACATTAATTCGGCATTTAATCGTTCACCGTGAGCCTTAAACGCGGCCAGTAGGTAATTATTATTCGGGTAGTCCCCATTAGGTAAATTAGCAAGGCGATCAGCCAGCGGTTGCATTTGACCACTAGGTAAATCAAAGTAGTCCGCAATTGCTTGGTAGCGACTAAGAATATTCTTCCGAACGACCATTGCTTCTTGCTCATCATTCCTAATAATCGCGTGCGCATATTTAATCAGGAGATCAGTTACTTTAATATCATCAGCGGTTCTCTTCCCAGGGGCTGAAGTAACCACTATTCGCCGTTCAGGATCACCCGTAATAATCTTAATTGCGTGTTCATAGCTGGCCCCATCAGCTAATGAACTACCGCCAAACTTAACTACTTTCATTCTCAATTCTCCTTCTTGCATGAGAATCCCACGCAAACTTTTTAATCGAATTTTAACATTGATTGATAAATATGCAAGAGAAAAATTTAGAGTGCGAGCCGTGACGGACTAGCAATCGAGTACTAAGGAATCCCGGACGATGATTGGTTTGCAATCAAGGGCGGGATAGTTAGACGGAGATTGCGGTCACGGCGAGCAGATCTTAACTATGTAACAGCTAAAAAACTTGGACGATGCACGTTCCGACTTGGTAAAAGTAGAAACTTGGGCGAACACCTTTTAGCTTAATTGCATTAGAACATTAACCCCATAAAGAGATCAAAAAAAGACTAGGCTGAAATCAACCTAGTCATAATATGGTTGCCGGGCAACATTGCCATAACGTGTTCACTGTGACTTGCTAGAACTAACGATTCTAGGCGGCAGAGTCATAATGTGCTCGCTGGTGCCTTACTAGGACTAGCAAACTCCTTCCGAGGCGCAAGTCGCCTTCGTCAGGAGAAATTGCTAGCCTTCTGTAAGGCATTACCCAGCTCGCACTTTCCTCTACTTCATATTCGTTATTGCAAAGAACAGAATAAAGATAACGAAGAGGGCGTACATCATTGGGGAGACGTCCTTATGGTGCTTAGAAGCAATCATGGTGATTGGGTAAGCGATCATTCCAAGGGCTAAACCATCGGAAATGGAGTAGGTTAATGGCATTCCGACCACAACAAGGAAGGCAGGAAAGGCCACTTCAAAGCGATCCCAGTTAATGTACTTCAGGTTATTTGCCATTAGGACTCCGACAATAATTAATGCTGGTGCAGTGACCGTTGTTGGAATTACTGCTAACAGGGGACTAAAGATCATGGAGATCAAGAATAGAATACCGACAAAGACGGCGGTTAAACCAGTTCGACCACCCATGGCAATTCCGGCACTGGATTCAACGGAAGTTCCTAGTGGTGCGGTACCACAAATTGCCCCTTCAACCATGGCAAGGGAGTCAGAGAGGAAGGCCTTACCAATTCGGGGGATCTTACCATTCTTGTCAACCATGCCAGCTTGTTGAGTCATCCCAATTAGTGTTCCGGCAGTATCGAAGAAAGTAACTAACAGGAAGGTGAGGACAACCATGAATAGTTGTGGTGTATTAATGTCCTTTAAGTGGAAGATGGCGTGACCAAATGTCGGGGCCATACTTGGTGCTGTTGAGATGATTCCATGAGGTAGTGGGATTTGACCGATGCACATCCCAAAGATAGCGGTAATGATCATTCCAATAAAAATTGACCCCGGTACTCGAGCAGCCATCAGGATCACGGTTAAGATTAAGCCAAATAGGGTTAACCAGACATCTGGGTTACCAAATGAACCAAGACCAACCAGGGATGACGAGTTGTTAACAATTAATTTCCCGTTCTGTAAACCAATGAAGGCAATAAATAACCCAATTCCGGCAGAGATCGCGTATTTGATGTCTTTTGGAATTGCATCAACCACTTTTTCCCGCAATTTCAAGATTGTAATTAAGATAAACAGGAATGAGGCCACGAGGACACTGGCTAAGGCTGTTTGCCAATTAATGTGCATCCCAATAACTACATTGTAAGTAAAGAAAGCGGCACTTCCCAGCGTTGGCGCTAAAGCAATTGGGTAGTTAGCAATTAGTCCCATTAGGAAACAACCAACCGCCGTTGCGACTGCGGTAACCGTAAAGGCTGCCCCTTTATTAATCCCTGCCGCGTGCAGGATGTTCGGGTTAACAAATAGAATATATGACAGACTCACGAAAGTCGTCAGGGCAGCGATTAATTCAGCCTTGACGGTGGTATGAGCGTCACTTAAATGAAAGATCCGTTCTAACACGATCAATTCTCCTCTTCTTAAAACAAATTTAAAAACCTATTCCTACTAGGATATCACAGAATCCTGCCTAATGATTGCCGAACTTGAAGATTGACTAAATATGAAAGAAATATTCAATTGAGAACGAAACTTAATTAAATAAATATGAGAAAATTTAATGTTTCCGTTGACATTCTAATCTAATAACTTTATTATATTTATAAATCGAAGAGGCGCGGCCAACACCAGTAATCAATTTTAGCCTGCCAAGCAATGAGAATTGATGAACAGGGCGGTCGCCGAAGTACTTAACTTGGCACGGTTAAGGCACTGGGGCGTGGCTGAATAAGTTACGGACTGTCGTGGGACAATATCAGCCCACGTTGCGCTATCGACAAAACGGATAAAATGCATCCACTGTTTGTCTTCGCGCAGACAGTGGATTTTTTTATCACTTTGTTTTCCCCGAATGAGTAATGGAGGAATAAGTATGAACCAACAAATTACTGCTGACCAATTGAATGACGCGGGACACCTGATGATTGGTGGTTGTGATTCAATTGAACTAGCTCAGGAATATGGAACGCCATTAGTTGTTTATGACGTTTCCCAAATCCGGCAGCAAATTCGTAGCTTTCGGCGAGTATTTGATGCTAACCACGTTAACTATGCAGTCAGTTATGCAAGTAAGGCCTTTGCCGCAATTGCAATGTATCAGGTTGTTGCAGCCGAAGGAGCCCACGTTGATGTTGTTTCCGCTGGGGAACTTTATACAGCAATTAAGGCTGACTTCCCGATGGAACGGGTAAGTTTCCATGGTAATAATAAGTCGCGTGAAGAACTGGAAATGGCAATCGACCACCATGTTGGGACAATCATGATTGATAACTTCCATGAGATTGAATTATTAGCCGCGGTACTTGAAGAACGAAATGCATCCGTTGATGTAATGCTAAGAATCACTCCCGGGATTTCAGCTCATACAAATAAATACATCCAAACTGGGCAAGTTGATAGCAAATTTGGCTTCGATCTTCAATCTGGTCAAGCAGATGAAGCATTGCAAAAGGTTCTGGCTAATCCGCGAATGAAGATGCGTGGTCTTCATGCTCATATTGGTTCACAAATCTTTGAACTAGCAGGCTTTGAAGGCGTGGCAAAGAAGTTAGTTGAAGTTGCTGCTCATTGGCGAGATGCATTTGGCTATGAAGCACAGGTAATTAACGTTGGTGGTGGTTTTGGGATTCGTTATGTCGCTGCTGACCACCCTCTCAAACCCGAAGAATTCGTTGATGCCATCATTAAGGCAATTAAAAAGGAAACTGTTGCAAAAGGACTCTCGATGCCGGCAATTTGGATTGAACCAGGACGGTCAATTGTTGGACCAGCGGGATATAACCTCTATACGGTTGGTTCCCGTAAGGATGTACCGGGTTTGAAATCATACGTCACGGTTGACGGGGGGATGGGTGACAATATTCGGCCAGCGCTCTATCAAGCCGAATACGAAACCGTTCTGGCAAGTAATCCGCAAGCACCGATCAAGGAACATGTCCGTCTTGCCGGAAAGTACTGTGAGTCTGGTGATATTTTAGCCCAAGATCAAGGCCTACCGGAAACTCAACCAGGTGACGTTCTTGCCATGCTTGATACTGGTGCTTATGGTTATTCAATGGCTTCAAATTATAACCGTAATCCCCGTCCAGCAGTTGTCTTTGCTGAAGACGGCAACGCCCAGCTTGTGATTGAGCGGGAGTCCTTAGCTGACTTGGTTCACTTGGATCGTAAATATCAACAATAATGACTAATAAATAATAGGAAGAAAGAGGTAACAACAATGGCTGAATTAGATGCACAAGCGATTATTAACTACATTGGCAATGCTCCCAAGAAGACGCCCGTAAAGGTTTATTTAAAAGGAAACTTAAGCGAAATTAACTTTCCAGAAGAAGTTCAATCATTTGTTGACAATCATATCGGTGTAATCTTTGGTGATTGGTCGGTGGTTGAACCATTATTGAAAGAAAATGCTGATTTGATTGCTGATTACCATATTGAAAATGATTGTCGTAATTCGGCAGTTCCCTTGCTTGATTTAAAGGGAATTAATGCTCGGATTGAACCAGGAGCAATCATTCGTGACAAGGTTTTAATTGGGAACAATGCCGTTGTCATGATGGGAGCAACAATTAATATTGGTGCTGAAATTGGTGATGACACGATGATTGATATGGGGGCAATCCTTGGTGGCCGAGCAATTGTCGGTAAGCATTGTCATATCGGTGCGGGAACCGTCCTTGCCGGAGTTGTCGAACCTGCTTCAGCCCAACCAGTGCTGATTGACGATAACGTATTAATCGGTGCTAATGCCGTGGTTATTGAAGGAGTTCATGTTGGTGAAGGCGCCGTTGTGGCTGCGGGAGCAATTGTTACCCATGACGTTGAGCCACATACAATGGTTGCCGGGGTCCCAGCTAAGTTTGTCAAAAAGGTTGATGCTAAGACTGAAAGTAAGACCGGCTTAGAAGACGACTTGCGGAAGTTATAGGAGCGCAAAATGTTAAGCGAAAGTGATTTAATTAAGATTCGGCGTCATCTTCATCAAATTCCGGAATTAGCACTTCAGGAGACCAAAACTCACCAGTTCCTTTTAGAAACGGTGAAGGCGATGAATCAGAAATTCTTAGAGATTCGTAATCCAGATGAACTGCCAACTTCAATGATGGTGTTAGTTCACGGCTTTGATCCGCAACGGACAATCGGGTACCGGACAGATATCGATGCTTTACCGGTAGAAGAACAGACTGGTTTGCCGTATTCTTCTCAGCACCCGGGCGTGATGCACGCTTGTGGTCATGATATTCACATGACTGTGGCATTAGGAGTCCTTTCCTACTTTAGTGAACACCAACCCAAGGACAACCTTCTCTTTTTCTTCCAACCAGCAGAAGAAAGCGAGAGCGGTGGTAAGCAATCATATGAACTAGGGTTATTTCATGGTCGTTGGCGTCCTGACGAATTTTATGGCTTACACGATAATCCTGATTTGCCTGCTGGGGCAATTGGTTGTCGAATGGGAACCTTATTTGCGGGAACAACTGAAGTGAACATTGATTTAACCGGAAAGGGTGGTCATGCCGCTTACCCGCAAGACGCCAACGATACGATTGTCGCGGCGGCAATGCTGATTAGTCAGGTGCAAACGATAATCTCACGGAGTATAGACCCAATTCAAAGCGGGGTAATTACTTTAGGAAAGATTGATGGCGGAACGATCAGAAACGTGATTGCTGGTCATACCCGAATCGAAGGGACGATCCGCGGGCTAACCCAAAAGATGATCGAAACGATTGATCAGCGGTTAAAAGATATTTGTGAAGGAATTGGCCGAAGTTACAACATGACGGTTAACCTTGAATTAAACCAGGGTGGCTATTGGCCAGTTGAGAATAACCCTGAATTGACCAAGCGTTTTATCTCATACATGAAGTCAACGCCTAATGTAAACTTTATTGAAACCGCACCGGCAATGACCGGAGAAGATTTTGGCTTTCTTTTGGCAAAGTTTCCGGGAACAATGTTTTGGTTGGGAGTCGATGATGATTTACAATTGCATTCAGCAACCTTAAAGCCAAAGGAAGAAGCCATCCAGCACGGTGTTGACGCAATTACAGGTTTCTTGGAATATCGGATGACAGAATAATTGGAGGAAGAGAATATGACAACATTAGCAAATGCAGATTTATTAACAGCGATTGTAACGCCTTTTAATAGTGATAACGAGATCGACTTTAACGCGTTAGAAAAGTTAACCAACTCATTGATTGACCGTGGTTGTAACGGCTTTGTCATCGGTGGAACTACTGGTGAAACTCCGGAACTAACCCATGATGAGAAGATTGCTTTATATACCCGGTTTGGGGAAATCGTTGATGGTCGGGTTCCTGTAATCGCTGGTACAGGAAGTAATAATCCTCAAGAAACAATTGCCCTCACTAATGAAGTTGGCCAAATTAACGGGATTGACTACGCTTTAGTAGTAGTACCACCTTACAACAAGCCAAACCAACGGGGGATGCTTGCCCACTTTAAGACGGTAGCAGACAACGTGAACTTGCCAATTATTATCTACAATATTCCAGGACGGACCGGCTCAAAGATGGCTCCAGAAACTGTCGTTGAACTTTCCCAACACCCAAATATCGCTGGAATTAAGCAGTGTGCACCACTAGAAGATATGGAATACATCATTGAACATAAGGCGGATGATTTCCTTGTCTTTACCGGTGAAGATGCCCAAGCATTGACTTCACGAGTATTAGGCGCTAATGGGGTTGTTTCAGTCGCTTCACATATTTATGTTAAGGAAATGCGGCAAATGTTCGATGCCCTTTACCGTGGCGATTACAAGCTTGCCGGAAAGCTTCAGCGGTGGTTAACTCCACGGATGGCAGCATGCTTCATGTTCCCATCCCCATCTCCAGTCAAGACCGTTCTGAATGCCCAAGGCTTTAATGCTGGTGACTGCCGCCTGCCAATTCTTTCCCTTAATAAGGAAGAACAAACTCAGCTTGAACAAGCACTCGACTTACCAGCAGATTCCTTAGAAAATAAGACACTTCCGTTAGACTTATAAAATAGAGGAGAGATCGCTAATGGCAAACGTATTAATCGCAGGAGCAACTGGTGCAATGGGTCAAAAAGCGGTTGACCTGGTTAACTCAATGCCGGACATGGAAATCACCGCTGTTTTAGCACCGCACCTGGATGCAGCTGACCGTGAGCAATATCATTTGGGCGAGGGCGTCAAGGTGTTTAATTCGTTAACGGATGTTGATCCAACAGTAGCGGATATCTGGCTTGACTTTACAGTGCCAAGCGCCGTTTACGAGAACGTTAAGTATGCGTTGAATAATGGTTTATTGCCAGTTGTTGGGACCACCGGCTTGACTGATGAGCAAGAACAAGAACTGATTGAACTGAGCGAAAGCAAGCACCTTGGTGGCTTAATTGCACCAAACTTCGGGATGTCAGCGGTTCTTTTAATGAAGTTTGTCCAAGAAGCAGCAAAGTACTTCCCGGATGTAGAAGTGATTGAAATGCACCATGCAGATAAAAAGGATGCACCATCTGGGACTGCTTTAAGCACGGCAAAGTTAATTGATCAGGTTCGTGAGCCGCACGAAAGTAATCCTGATGAAACCGAGTCCTTGGCTGGTGTTCGTGGTGGTGACTACCACGGAATTAAGATTCATTCTGTCCGTCTTCCCGGTTACATCGCCCATGAGCAGGTCCTCTTTGGTGGTGCTGGGGAAGCCTTGACAATTCGTCAGGACTCATTTGACCGCCAATCCTTTATGAGCGGGGTTAAAGTTGCTTTAGAGAAGGTAGGTGACTTAGATCACCTCGTCGTTGGTCTCGAAAAGATCTTGTAGGAGGAATTTGAAATGCCAAAGTTAGATCAACAACTAGAACAGGTTGTCAATCAGCGGGTTGCTGAATTACCGCCTGCACAGATTCGAGCATTTGATGATGAAATTTCCGCGGTTCCAGGAATTGTTAAGTTAACTTTAGGCGAACCTGACTTTGATGTTCCCGACCACGTTAAGCAAGTAGCTATCAATAGTATTAAGGACAATGACTCCCACTATTCAGCAAGTCGGGGCACTTTACCATTACGCAAGGCGATTAGTGACTACTTAATGAAGACTCGGTCAGTTCACTATGATCCAGAAGGAGAAATTATTGTCACGGTGGGGGCAACTGAAGCAATTACGGCAACAACATTTGCCCTGTTAAATCCTGGGGATGAGGTTATTATTCCGACACCAATCTTCTCCCTCTATTTCCCGAGCGTTTCGCTTACGGGAGCAACGCCAGTCAAGGTTGATACCTCAAATGATGGGTTCTTGCTAACTGCGGAACGATTAGAAAAGGTCTTAAAGCGTGAGGGCAGTATGGTTAAAGCAATCATTCTTAACTACCCGAATAATCCGACCGGCCGATGCTATTCCCGAGATGAACTAGTTTCGCTGGCAAAGGTAATTAAGGAACATCACCTGCTAGCGATTGTCGACGAGATTTATAGTGAATTGATTTATGATCAACCGTTTACCTCGTTAGCAACGCTCCTTCCTGAACAGACGATTCTCATTAGTGGCTTGTCAAAGTCCCATGCAATGACGGGCTGGCGATTAGGCTATGTAGCAGCTCCGCAAGACGCAATCAACCAAATTTCAAAGATGCATTCGTTTATGGTAACGGCACCGAATGATACTGCCCAGGCGGCAGCGCTTGAAGCTCTGACTAACGGTGCTGCTGATCCAGTTGAATTTAAGCAGCATTACCAAAAACGGCGGGATCGTTTGGCAGCGGCAATGAAGAAGCTGGGCTTTGAAATTGCGGTACCAGATGGTGCTTTCTATATCTTTGCGAAGATTCCGGAAGCGTTTGGTAATGATGATTTCAAGTTTGCTCGTCAGTTAGCCCATGAAGCTAAGGTCGGGGTAATTCCTGGTCAAGCATTTGGCCCTGGTGGTGAAGGACACATTCGTCTTTCCTACGCCGCTTCGGACGACAATATTGAAACAGTAATTCGCCGGTTAGGCTCCTTTATGGAACAGTTAAATTAAAGTAAGAAGGAATTTATGATGAGTGAAAAATTAAAAGTGGGAATTATCGGGGCAACGGGAATGGTTGGTCAGCGTTATGTTACCCTGCTTGCCAACCATCCCTGGTTCGAAGTGACAACGGTTGCTGCTAGTAAGCACAGTGCTGGAAAAACGTATGGTGAAGCCGTTAGCGGTCGCTGGAAGATGGGAGAAACGCCAATTCCGGATGCGGTTAAGAATTTGCCAGTGCTTGATGCCGAAGATGTTGATGCGGTTGCTTCACAAGTTGACTTTATTTTTTCAGCAATTAACTTGGATAAGGCAGATACTCGGAAGCTGGAAGATGAGTATGCTAAGCATGAAACTCCAGTAGTTTCGAATAATAGCGCTCACCGGTGGACTCCTGATGTTCCGATGGTGGTTCCGGAAATTAACCCCGATCACATTGAAATCATTAAAGCACAACGGGAACGGTTAGGGACGCAGCGGGGGTTTGTTGCCGTTAAGCCAAACTGCTCCATTCAAAGTTACACCCCTGCAATTGCTGCTTGGCAAAAGTTTGAACCAACCCAAGTACTGGCATGTACCTATCAAGCAATTTCCGGTGCTGGAAAAACTCTTGAGACTGCTCCTGAAATTCAAAATAACGTTATCCCATACATTCCAGGTGAAGAAGCTAAGTCTGAAGATGAACCACTAAAAATCTTTGGCCATCTCGATCCAGAAAAGAAGGAAATCGTAAAGGCACAGTCTCCAGTAATTACGAGTCAATGCTTACGGGTTCCTGTACTCTATGGGCATACTGTTGCCACCTTTATTAACTTCAAACAAAATCCAAGCAAGGAAGAATTGATTGAAGCCTTGGAAGAATACAGTGGTGTTCCACAAGAATTAAAATTACCAAGTGCACCACATCAATTTATTCAATACTTAAACGATGATGATCGTCCGCAAGTCCGCTATGACGTCAACTTTGAACACGGCATGGGAATTTCAATCGGTCGGCTTCGTCCTGACAAGATTTTTGATTGGAAGTTTGTTGGCTTATCCCATAACACTGCCCGGGGAGCTGCTGGTGGCGCAATTGAACTAGCCGAACTTTTGGCAGCTAAGGGTTACCTTGAACCTCGTGATTAGTAATATTTAAAAATGAAAAGCGATTCAGAAAATTTCTGAACCGCTTTTATTTTTTAAATGGTTTTAGTTACTAACGAGTAACTGACTGAAGAGTCTTAACAACAGCATCCTTTTCAGCTTGAACCAGTTTAACCTTACTTTCGATTACGCTAATATCCATGGTGATTTCACGAGTTAATCCTGGAGTGTCAATCTTTGGTTCAAAGAACTGCTTGAATTCAGCTAGTCGGGCTGGAGTATGGAATACGTTCGCGGTTACGGTGATGTAGGTTGCAAATTCCATATCACCACCGACGGTCTTTTCAAGCCAGTCCCAATCATTACGGATCCAATCCCAGGCAGCTTGTTGACCGGCATTGTTTGCAAGAACGTTGCGGTACCAGCCACGAAGGTCTTGGGGCTTAATTGTATCAGCGTTTTCAAATTCATTAATTAGTTCGGTGATTAATGAATTATCTGGAGTGCTAGTAATTGCACCGTTTAAGTCACCTTTATAACTAGCATCGGTTGTCTCCCGGTAATCTTCAAGCAATTCGTTGAAGAGTTCCTTGCTTCCGTAATGCTTAACTTCATTCCGCAATACTAGTGGTCGAATATCAGCAGGGAGCTTTTCTAACCGATGATGGTTGTTAGTAAAGATTTCATGAGCAGCCTTAATTGCTTCTGGATTTTCTGCATAGAGAGCAGCGCCCAAGACGATTGGCCGCGTCAATTGATCATCATTTGATTCACCAGCTTGCGGTTTCCAGCCAAGTCGACTAACCTGCTTAGCACTTAATTGGTTCACAAATTTCTTTAATGCACTTTCCTCTGCGCTACCGGGAGTTACGAATTGCTTTAACTTATTCACAATTGCATAAAGTGCGGTATTAACGATTTCGGAATGACTATCGGCAAAGCGTGGCAGGAGCGGAATGATGTCCGCGTAGGATAATTGTTGACCATCAGCTAAGAGCCGGAAATCTTGAAGTAGTTGTCGTTGATCAATCGCGGTTAACTCATCGAGATGATCAAGGATGTCATTCATCAAAGTTTGGTCGTACTTAACAATAAAGTGTGAATTGTTGCCAATATTGAGCCTGAATGGCTTCCCTTCTTGCTGGCGTAATTCTTGATAGTCACCAAGGTTAATGGTCTGTTCCTTCATAATTTGCGGTGCTTCCTTATAGTTAGCATTTAATGGAATTTGCCATAACCGACCAGTATCATGACCATCACCAATAAAGAACTGTTGTTGACTTAATTGAAGCTGCCCATCAACCACTTTTGCCTCAATAACTGGGTAACCAGGTTGTTCAAGCCATGACTTCATGATGGCACCGATATCAAGGTTAGCGGCTTTACCAAGAGCGTCCCAGAGATCCGCTCCAGTTGCATTATGGTACTGATGAGCTTCAAAGTAGTTCTTCAGCCCTTCACGTAAAGCATCATCGCCAATTAATGCGCGAACCATTACCAGCATCCGTGCACCCTTCGCATAGACAATTGCGCCATCAAACAGGGCATCAATTTCAGCCGGATTGTTAACTTGAACGTGGACTGATTGGACACCATCAGTGGCATCCCGTTGTAAAGCTATTGGTGCTTCAGAAGTTTGGAACAATTCCCAAATCTTCCATTCAGGATGAATTGCGTCTACCGCAACGTATTCCATCATGTTAGCGAAACTTTCGTTAAGCCAGAGATCATCCCACCACTTCATTGTGACCAGATCACCAAACCATTGGTGAGCCAACTCATGAGTAATAACAGTGGCAACAAGGCGCTTCATATCTAATGAAGTATTGTCTGGATCGAGAAGGAGGTACGCTTCCCGGTATGTTACCAATCCCCAGTTTTCCATTGCCCCGGCAGAAAAGTCAGGGAGCGCTAGTTGCCATGAGTGGGGAAGCGGGTACGGAGTTTGGTAGAACTTTTCGTAGAATTCAATTGCTTTTTTCGCAATTTCAAGAGCAAAGTCCAATTCTTTTAGTTGGTGAGCCTTAGTAGCAAAGACACCGACCTCAACACCGCTTTCAGTAGTTGTCTTCTTGGATTGAAGTTCACCAAAAGCAAAGGCGACTAGGTAAGTCGACATCCGAACGGTTTGCTGGAAGTAGTGTACTCCAGCTGAAACGTGATCTTCTGGCATGTTAGCGATGATTGTTTCTCCTGGATGTTCATCGAATTTAATTGCTAAACTAAAAGTAGCCTTGGCTTCAGGCTCATCAACACAAGGGAACGCTTGACGAGCAAAGGTAGTCTCAAATTGGGTTCCGATGATTTGCTTCTTTTCACCGTTAACCTTGTAGTATGAAGGGTAGATCCCCATCATTGTATCTGTTAATGGTGCAGAGTAATTAATTGTTAAGGTAACTTCTCCGGTTTCCGGTACGGTAATATTTACCGTTTCATCATCGTTATTTACTGTGAAGGGAACATCTTCACCAGCAATTTGGACGGATGAGATTGTGAGGAATTTTTGGTTAACACTGATTTGGGGTTCACTTGCATTTCCCGTAATGGTTGTGTTACCAGTGATGGTTTTCTTTTCCCGATCGATATCAATAAAGACATCGTAGTGGGAAGGTTGAAACTTTTCATAAAGATGTTTAATTGTTGACATAAATTCACCAGTCCTTTACTTAACTGCTTTAACAAATTCTTTTACCATTATACCGTAACTTGGTTCTTAGCTGAATAAGACAGCATTTTAGCCTAAAATTTGCTATAATAGTGGGCGATTTCATTCAAGTTGTTGGAGAGCTTGATTGGCTAGATGGTGGGCACCGTGATTTTCGCGCTCACTAATCCACTGGGTAACCACCGTTGTAAATTGGCTAAGAAGCTGATTTAACTGTTTTAATTGCGATTGGTAATGTTTAGTATAATTTTTACCAATCGCATCGCTTAATAACCGACTATCGGTATAAAATAAAACTGTTTCCTGATGGTCATAATGGTCAACTAGGTACTGAAAACCAGCAATCGCTGCCGCAAATTCACCCTCGTGGTTTGTTGCGGACTCAAGAGTTTGTGAGAGTTGTTGCTGTTGGTGCTGATTAATAATTAGGATTCCAAGTCCTGTTGGTCCGGGATTACCCTTGGTTGCGGCATCTGTATATATTTTTAGCATAAAATTAATTCACCCCAATTGAAAGGAAAACTTTACTTTATGGAAGAAGAAACTCGTTATTTTTATCAACCTAACCTTACTACGACAATCATTAGCTGGTGCTGGACATTCTTGATTTTTATCGCTGGTCTAGTTGTCTGGCTTGAGATTACTCACTTCCAGTGGTTAACAGCCCTTCTTTTTTTACTTTTTATTATTGTAACGCTTTTGGGAATTTTTCGGCGGACCGTGCTAATTACTCCAAGTAAAATGGTCTTTAGCAGAGTTTTGCAAAAAGACTATTTAGTAATTCCATTAGCTGATATTCGTCAGCCACGGTTCACTAAACATACGGTTAGTTTTACTGTAAATGGGGAAGTATTTAACTTTGCCTTTTCAAATAAGGCTATTCGGCGACTGAAACTGGCGTTGAGCAACTTAAAGGAGGAACAGTAGGGATGATCTTTTTTAGTTACCTCTTATTGATCCTTGCTTTAATCTGTCTTGATCAATGGCTGAAAATTTGGGTCAGCACTAATATTGCGTTGAATCACAGTCAACACTTTATTCCTGGGATTATGGATTTAACTAACCTCCATAACTATGGAGCTGCTTGGAGTATGTTTCAGGGTCAGCAATTATTTTTCAGCATTGTAACGGTTGTTGTAATTGTGGGAATTGGATACTGTTTTTGGCGCTTTCGTCAACGTCACCAGATTTTACTATGTTTGAGTCTAATTTTGGCAGGGGCAATTGGCAACTTTATTGACCGCTTGCTTCAAGGCTATGTCGTTGATATGTTTGAATTTTTACCAGTTAATTTCCCGGTGTTTAATATTGCGGATATGTGCCTAACGATTGGGGTAATTATGCTGATTATTATTGTGCTTCGTGAGGATGATGAAAAGTGACAGATGAGTTGAAGTTAACGATTGATTCAGCAATGACTGGGCGAATTGATAAGGAGCTTGCCCACCATCTAACCGATATCTCCCGTTCACAACTCCAAAAGTGGATCGAGGACGGTAACGTTACCGTCAACGGTGAGACCGTTAAGCCAAAGTACAAGCTTGCTGTTGGCGACGAGGTTGTTGTTCAGCCGGAAAAGCCACAGAAAATTGACTTAGAGCCAGAAAATATTCCCTTAGACATTGTGTATGAGGATGATGACGTGATTGTCGTTAATAAGCCACAGGGGATGGTAGTTCACCCGGCTCCAGGGCATCCCAACCATACCCTAGTTAACGCTCTTCTTTACCATTCGCCATTGTCGACAATTAACGGCGAGTTTCGTCCAGGAATTGTTCACCGAATTGATAAGGACACTTCTGGGTTATTAATGATTGCTAAAAATGATCTCGCCCACCGCTCATTAGCTGCTCAGCTAAAAGCAAAGACTAATGAACGGGAATACGTCGCCCTGGTTCATGGTGTGATTAAGGAAGAGCGTGGAACGATTGATGCGCCGCTTGGTCGATCAAAGAAGGATCGGAAAAAGCAGGCAGTGGTTGAAGATGGTCGGCACGCGGTAACCCATTTTAAGGTTTTAGAACGTTTTCAGCACTATACGTTGGTCAGCTGCCAGTTAGAAACGGGACGCACACACCAGATTCGTGTTCACATGAAGTATATTGGGCACCCACTAGCAGGCGATCCACTATATGGACCACGGAAAACACTGCCTGGCAATGGTCAATATCTCCATGCACGATTGCTGGGGTTTAAACACCCTCGTACTGGTAAGCAAATGACTTTTACGTCGCCGTTACCAGAATACTTCCAAAAAATGATCGATCATTTGGAGAAAACGGATCGACCTTCATAGTGAATTGGTAAACGTCTAGCAAACTATTTTTAAAATTTGCTAGGCTTTTTATTTAATAGCTCTTTGAAACATTTCCGATCATTTATATAATAGTTAAGGAAACAAATGCGGTGAAAAAAGGAGTGAGCACTGTGGCAGCACGCTACCTAATTTTTGAAGACGGAACCATCTTTAAAGGTGATGGATTTGGCTCACCAGCAGTAACCTTTGGTGAAGTAGTTTTTAATACAAGCATGACGGGTTATCAGGAAATTATTACTAACCAGATTTACGATAATCAAATTGTAACCTTTACCCAACCGAATATTGGCGGTTACGGGATCCAACGGAATATTTATGAATCAATTGTCCCGACTATTAAGGGGGTAATTGTTCGCTCGTTATCGAATGTAGCAACCGATAATATCCGTCGATTAACCCTGGATCAATATTTAAACCAAATGAATATTCCGGGAATTACTAATATTGATACTCGGGCAATCACCCATAAACTTCGTGATGCTGGCAAACCATTAAAGGGAAGTATCGTTCCGGTCCCCGATGATCATGCCTTTGATCAGCTTCACGCGACCGTTTTGACAAATCAGCAGGTCGCTCAGGTTTCAACGCCTAAACCATACCCTAATCCTGGAGTTGGAATGAGTGTGGTTGTGGTTGATTTTGGCTTAAAGAACGGGATCCTTCGGGAGCTGAGTCGGCGAAAGTGCAATGTCACTGTTCTGCCATATAACGCGACTGCTGACGAAATTTTACGGCTTGATCCTGACGGGGTAGTTCTTTCAAGTGGTCCTGGCGATCCGCATTATGTGAAGTCAGCGGTCCTAGAAATGATCCGAAAAGTTCAGGAACAAGTACCGCTTTTCGGAATTGGCCTTGGCCATGAACTATTTGCGTTGGCTAATGGCGCTCAGGTAATGCCGCTTGGTGTTGAGCATCACGGGATGAATCACCCAATTAAGGAAATCATTACTGATCACATCGTTTATGCGAACCAATCAGAGGGTTATACAGTTGATTGGAGTACGGTCGATCGGTCAAAATTATTCGTTACGTATACTGATATGATTGACAGTAGCGTCCAGGGATTGCGTCATCGGCAGTTTCCAGCTTTCTCCGTCCAATTCTTCCCGGATGGTGCACCAGGACCAGATGAAACAGATGGCTTATTTGATGAATTTATTGACACGATGAAGCGGAAGGAGGAACGACGGTAGTGACAAATAAAAAATCAATTTTGATTATTGGTGCTGGTCCGAACAATATTCAGCATGGGGATGAAGTTGATTCCGCAACTTATCAGCTAGCAACCTACCTTCGTCGAGCTGGTGTTACCACTATCTTAGCGGACAATAACCCATTTTCTTATAGCCTGAATGATTCTTCCGTGATCGATCATTCATCAATTGGACCATTGACCGTTAACCATTTGATTGAATTGATCGAAAAATACCAACCACGGGCAATCCTGCCGACATTAGGTAATCGGCAAGCTTTTCTTCTTACGCAGGAGTTGCTTGAAAAGGGAATTTTGCGAAAAAAAGAGATTGAACTTCTTGGAGTACCGGAAGCAACCGTGCGTCAAGTGAATAACCCAGTGTTACTTGAGCGAACTCTCCGTCAAATGGGTGCGCCGATGAAGAAAATCGTTACGGTTAATAATTATCCTGATGCATTAGAAGAAGCCCAACGACTCGGTTATCCGGTAATTATTCGCTCTGTCTTACCTAAAATTACAAGTACCAGGCAGATCGTTCATGATCAAAGTGAGTTAGCCGCTGCTGTCAGCAAGTGTCTCAGTCAATCGCGAGCAGAACAGGTTTACGTTCAGCAAAGTCTTGCTGGCTATAAGGAAATTGAAGTGGTTGTTCAGCGTGATCGATCCGGAACAATGATGATGCTCGGGATGGTTGAGGATATGGATCCGATTGGGATTCATGCTGGTGATTCGATTGCCTTTAATCCCGTGCAGACGCTCCTTGACCGCCAAATCCAGGATATGCGGGATACTGCATTTGCGATTACCCGAAAATTACGGATTGTTGGCGTTAATCACGTTCAATTTGCCCTAGATCCAGTTAATGATAATTTTTATGTCATTAAGAGTAGTCCATATTTCGACCGGATGGTTTCCTTTGTCGCCCAGTCAACTGGCTATCCAGTAGCAATGGTGAGCGCCCAGTTATATTTAGGCAAAACATTGCGGGAGATTGATTTAGGTCCGGGATTTGCTAAACATGCGGCCTTAATTGAACCGGCAATGGATCATATTGCGGCACGGGTACCCGTTTGGGGATTTAGTCCGGAACAAGCGCAAAAGCAATTATTGGGGACTGAAAAGAAGTCTGTCGGGACGGTTTTTGGAATTGGCAGAAGCCCAGCGGAAGCGTTATTTAAGGCGATTGAATCGCGGTATCATGAACCAACTGACTTTCACCTCCAATCGCAGGCAAAGTTATCTGATGATGAATTAGTTGATCGACTAGTCCATCCGCATGCTGAACGACTATTTTCTCTTTTGGAAGCGATGCAACGTGGCTATACCGCCTACGAACTAGTTGAAATGACTAAGATCGATCCCTTTTATTTTGATCAACTAGCAAAGATGAAGGAACTTATAACCGAATTGATTGAACATCCAGGAAAAGAGCCGGTTTTAGCTAAGGCTAAGCACAACGGATTAAGCAACCAGTTAATTGCTAAGCTCTGGGAAACGACTCCTAAACAGATTTACCAAATGATGCAGGATCATAATCTTACAGTGAAGTATAAGGAAGTTGAACCATCTGCTGGTGAATTTGATCAACATACCCAGACGTTTTATTCGGCCTATGAGGATGAAAATGAAGCATTAACATTGCCACAACCAAGTGCTTTATTTATCGGCACGGGTGGCTTACGACTGGGACTTAGTAATGCTGGGGACTTTTTTGTTGCTTCTATGATGATGCAGCTTCACCGACAGAATTTCCACACAATTATTATGAATTGTAATCCAAGTTCTGTGACCCTTAACACATTAATTGCCGATAAGCGGTATATTGAACCCGCATCAGCTGAGAATGTTCTTTCGGTTGTTGAGATCGATCAGCCACAGTTAATTTTCATTCCCGCTAGTTACACTAATCTCTTAGAGACGTTAAAACAATATAATTTGCAAAGCAAAGTTATTACCTTGCCAGATGACCGTTTAGGCAATTTGCAACCACGCTCTAACCAGTTAGTAGCACTTGATTACCTCTGGGACGGGAAAAATGAAAAGTTTCTCGCTTCAACCGCAGCTTTACAATCTGCCACTAATTTTGATTACGAGATGGTTAATTTACAGTTACCGGCTGCAATTAAAGATGAGGAGTTAAAGAAAATGCAGGCTACTGCTTGTGAGGTAGTTGAGCAGCAGTCGAAGCCAGGCTTTTATCAGGTAATTTTTGAACAAGATGGACTGGAATATAAAGCATTAACAGTTCAATCAATTAGCCTTCCGGAAGTAGCGTTCCTTTCAAAATCACTAGGGATTAACCTTCCAGCGCTTCTGGGAAGAGTTGTTAGTGATCAGAGCTTTAATCTTGCTGATACTGAAATCACGCAACCAACAGGAACCGTGACCTATCGCGCCACTTTTCCAGTTGAGTCGCTCCAGATGAAGCCTCAAGAAATTCTTGGTCCGAATAAGATTATCGGTGCAGAGATCCAATTTATGGATTAAAAAATTACATAATTATAAAAAGTGAGGATTCAAAGACCGGGGTTAACGAGCTTTGAATCCTCATTTTCAATCTAACATTAGATTAATTTTTTAGTTTATGTGGTGTAACATACAATGTTTTCTGACCGGTAAAAATCACAAAACCGGGCTTAGCACCATTTGGTTTATGGAGACGTTTAGCGGGCAGATAATCAACAGGAACGTTATCAGAATCGCGTCCCTTTGAGAAGTAAGCAGCAAGTTGGGCAGCTTCAAGCAGTGTTTGGTCATCCGGATCACTATCACGAATAATGACGTGCGAACCAGGAATATCCTTAACGTGAAGCCAAATATCGTTTTTGTTGGCAATCTTAAAGCTAAGGCGATCGTTTTGCAGGTTATTTTTCCCGACAAGAACGGTTGTCCCGTTGCTAGTATGAAATTCTTCCGGCTTACTTACCCTAACTTTTCGCCGTTTCTTACTTTTCTGTCGTTTTTGTTTAATGTAACCTTGTTGCTGAAGTTCTAAACGAATTTCCTGAATATCAGCTGGTGAAGCAAGGTCAATTTGACTCTCGATATTTGCAAGGTAGCGAATTTCGTCATTGGCAAGTTTCAACTGTTCCTTAACATAATCAACCGACGTCTTTAACTTGTCGTACTTAGTAAAGTACTTTTGGGCGTTTCGTGAAGGGGAAAGCTCTGGATCAAGTTTGATCTTGAGTGGTTTATTATCATCATAAAAGTTCGGCAGGGTAATTTCTGTCATTCCCGCAGTCAGCTTCCCTAAATAAGTTGTCAAAATTTCACCACGAATCCGGTAGTAATCTGCTTTTGCTGCATCCTCAAGTTGCTGGTTGAGCTTCTTGACTTTACGGCGGTCCTTCTTTAGTTCATTATGAAGCACTTTAAGAACCTGACCAGCTAATTCTTTAGACCGGTCCCGTTCTGCTTTTTGTGCATAGAAAGCATCAAGCATTACAGAAAGGATATCATAATGGGTAAGCTGCTCTTCTTTAATGTTGCTTGGTGGAAATGCCGCAAATTGCCGTTTTCCATTATTGTCGTCATAAATCACGGGATCCGGATTTTCAAACCGCTTCAAAAAAGTGTGATAAGTCGTTGGCAAATCGGAACTTGCCTTAAGTTCACGAGCTAGTTCTTGAGCAGACTGGCGACCTAATCCTTGGTAACGTGCTTGAAGTTGCTTAGCCAATTCGCTTTCATCGAGGTCTTCACGAATTAGATCCGTATAGATTTGATTAGGAAGGTATGGATTGACCTTATCTTGTTTCGGTGGCATCACAAAGGTTGCTCCAGGGAGAAGCAGGCGGACACGGTTTTGATCGGAACCAACATGCTTAATTGTATCGATGATTTTATTGGTCTTTTCGTTAACCAATGAAACATTACTGTGCCGGGCCATTATTTCGGTCACCAGGATAAGTCGTTGTTGATCTCCCAATTCATCCCGGGTTTTAAAATTCATTTTAATAATCCGGTCATTATCGACTTGCTCAATCGATTCTAAAATTGCCCCCTCAAGGTATTTACGCATAGTCATTGCAAAATTACTGGGAACTGCGGGATTCTGGTAGGCAATTTGTGTAATTTGCATTCGTGGATATGTCGGGTTGGCTGAAAGAAGCAGAGAGTAATTATGCCGATGTGCGCGGATGGTCATAATTAATTCTGCAGGGTAAGGTTGGTTAACTTTAGCTACTCGTCCAGTCGCTAGGGTCTGATTTAATTCGTGGACGACTGCATGGGTAAAGAAACCATCAAATGTCATTAGTTAGTTCCTCCTTTGTTTTAATTAAACGATTTTTCATAGCGATCACTATTATACCGTTTGTTTTACTAAATGGACAATTCAAAGGATTAGGATTATTGGTTTCTGTACAGTGATGTGGTATTCTATATCTATTACGATGTTGTTAAAATACCTATATTATGCAATTATTCTTTAATCATTAATAACAACATTCCAATGGAGGTAGTATTAATGAAAATAGCTGTTGTAACTGACAGTACCTGCTATCTTTCTGAAGAGGAGATCGCAGCCAATAATATTCATGTGGTACCAATCCCGTTCATCCTCAATGGTAAGACTTACCGTGAAGGTGTTGATATCACCACCGAGGAATTTTATGATCAATTAAAGACGGCTAGTACTTTCCCCAGTACTTCTCAGCCCTCAATTGGTGAGATGATGGAACTTTACCAGAAACTTGCTGACGATGGCTATGATGCTGCGATTAGTATTCACCTTACAAAGACTATTTCAGGATTTCTCAACAATATTACTCAGCTTGCAGAACAAATGAAAGATACAATTAAGATTGTTCCCTTTGATTCTGGAATCACGGTTAAGTTAATGGGATACCTTGCAATTGAAGCTTCACGATTGGCTAAGCAAGGAGCGGACGTTGACGAAATTATAAAGAAACTAACCGAGTTACGGGATACGTTCCATGATGTCTTTGTTGTTGATGACCTGCAAAACTTAGTGCGTGGGGGACGATTATCAAACGCATCCGCCTTTGTTGGATCGATTTTAAGGATTAAACCGTTGCTTTCTTTTGATAATCCTAACCATGATATTGAAGCCTTTGAAAAGGTTCGGTCAATGAAGAAGGCAAAGGCCCGGTGTGAACAGCTTTTCAATGAGTCGATTGAAAAACTCGATTATCCTGTACGGGCAATTGTTTTTCATGCTAATGCTAGAGAAGCAGGAGAAAAATGGATGACCAAGTTACAGGAAGAACATCCTGATATTAAATTTGAATTGTCTTACTTTGGCCCGGTAATTGGTGTTCATTTGGGTCAGGGAGCATTAGCACTTGCTTGGCTGCAAGATACAGAAAAGAAGCCTTTATCATGATGAAGAGAGTTCGTTTATTTCACGTTATCGTTTGGCTAATTATCCTACTAGCGATTTGTCTGTTGTCACCGCTAAACCTTCATGGCGTATTGCCGAGCGGAACAGTTATTGCTCCGGTGACCTCTTTGCTAGCAATTGCAACGATCCCATTGTTAGGAATGTTGAATTCCGCTTTGTTAATGGTCGTTTCCCAATTAATTTTGTTAGGGTTCAACCGAAGTGATTGGTTAACTGTAGTGGTCACTGCTTTAGCTACTCTTTTTAGTGGCTGGGTAGTTAGGTGGCAACAGGCGACTTCGCAAGAATTACGTCATCAACAAATGATTACTATTGGAATTAGCAGTGGATTGATCATTCTTGTGTTGCTAGAACTTGCCTACTTAATTGTCGGTTGGCGATTAACTGGCAGTAGCAATGGAATGATTGAAATTGCTCGATTAGCATTACCCACTTCTTTGCTAACGGGGCTTTGCTACGCATTCTTGGTTCCACCAATTAGTATTCTATTATTACGTCTCGGGAAGAAATGGTTGCCTAGTTCAACAAACCATGAGTCTTCAAACGATTCGGTAATTATTGACATGGGTAAAAAACAGAAGAAAAAAGATCAGGATAATCAAAAATAAAAACATCTCTGTAATTAACAATTGTGTTAACTACAGGGATGTTTTTTATGCTTTAGCGTCCCATTCTTGATGAAATTCATGAAGAAAATCAAGCATTACTTGTTGTCGGTGTTCGGCAATGGTGCGTGCAGTCGGCGTAAAAAGTTTGTCTTTTAATCCAAGAAGCTTTTCATCAAAATGATTAATAATTGTCTCGTCGTCAAGATTGCGATATTCTTGTTTACTCATCTTTTCCCGTGGCTTGATTTTCGGGTCATAAATAGTCTCGCCATGAGCACCGCCATAATAGATTGCACGGGTGATTCCAATTGCCCCGATTGCATCTAACCAGTCAGCATCCCGGACAATTTGGGCTGTTTTGCTAAGCTGAATCTGATGTCCCTCCAGTGTATGAGCAAACGAGATGTTATTAATTGTTTCCATCACGGTATCCACGTACTCGGTTGTCATTTCGATTTTTTGAAGAAATTCCTTGACCTCATTTTGAGCAGCGGTAACACTATCAACAATCTTTTCGTCTACAGTATCGTGAAGATAAGCTGCTACTTGGGGGAGGAAGGGATCGTAATCCTCACCGGCAGCAATTCGGGCAGCGTTTTTTACAACTCGATTAATATGGTCCATCCCGTGACCAGTCCGATCATTGGCGAGTTTATTAACCGTAAATTGCTTAACTGCCGCTAGTTGTTGTTCTTGATTCATCAAATCAATCCTTTCCAGTATTTTAATTTAGTATAATTGATATAATCAGGAGTGTTTGGAGGAAATTCATAATGAACTTATTATTTGCGATTGATGACAATTTTGTTCAACAGTTAGAAACCGTCTTACTGTCGATTCATTTAAACACCAAGTCTCAAGAATTCAACATTTATGTTTTACAGAAAAAGCGGCTAGCGAAGGAAGCAGAATTAGCAGCTTTTTGTAAGCAGTTAAAGATGACGTACCATCCAGTAATGGTCAAACAATCATTATTTGAAAATGCCCCAGTAACCGATCGCTATCCAACCACAATTTATTACCGATTGTTAGCTCACCAAATGCTTCCTCAGGATCTCCATAAAATCCTGTATCTGGATGCTGACATACTTTGTATTAATGACCTTTCACCTTTATATAATACCGCATTGGGCAATAACCTCTTTGCGTCAGCAATCCATGCCAGCTTAACGAATACTACTGACGTAATTAATAAGATTCGTTTACAGAACTTTGGGGCAGATGGTTACTATAACTCGGGGGTGCTCTTAATGAATCTTGATTTGATGCGTCAGGAGGTTGATGCGAATCAAATCTTTGATTATATCCGCCGCCACATTTTACTATTACCCGATCAGGATGTCCTAAATGCACTCTATAGTGAACGAATCAAAACAATTCCTGACCAATTATATAACTTTGATACCCGTAACGGAAAAATTTATGAAACAATATCGCTTGGTGAATGGGATCTTGATTGGGTGATTAAAAATACAGTGATTTTACATTATTGTGGCCGTGAAAAGCCGTGGTTACCAACGAAAAACTCAGGAAGACTGACGGCCTTATATAAACAGTATTTCCACATGACAGCAAAACTCCAGTCAAGTTTACAGGATTAGCCGATCACCAGCGAGAAAACTTTCTTGAAACTTTGTAAGCGGGTGAAAGTAGACCTTACCGAACTCATCAATTAAACCATGGAAATCTTGGGTGGCTGCACTAGTGAAGTTAGCAGGCAGTTTGACTTGCCTTGCGAGACTTTGGTAGTTAGTAAGGTTAGGGATGCCAAGTTCGGTAAATAATACTCGGGCATATTTATCACTGATGAATGTTGGTTGTTCAAAGATATAGGTGAGTAGGACATCAGCGGTTTCATCACCAATTCCGTGAAGTTTAAGCAATTCTTTCCGCAATGTTGGCCCCAAAGCTTGGCAAACCTGTCGGTAATCGTCATTATATTGCGATAACCAGGTAAAGACAGCCGCAACTGCTCGGCTTTTATTCTTGTAGAAACCTGCTGGCCGAACGAGATCGTATAATTCTGCAGTAGTTAACTGACGGATCTGGTTAGGATCAAAATTAGTTTGTTTTCGAAAACCGGCAACAGCCTTATCAGCGTTGCGCCAATTGGTATTTTGAATCATGATTGCACCAATGATGATCTCAGCTTTTGATTCAGCGGGCCACCAACCGGAATCCCCCATATTTTGGTGCATCTTTTCATATAATTCCGTAATGGTAAGCTTCATACTCCTTCTCCTCTTCACGATGATACCCTTAATTTATCATTAAACCGAACTTTGCGGTAGGATTAAGGGAAGAGGAACTTTTGACTTGCACATATCATTATTAATATGGTAAGTTAGTATGGTTGTTAATTTGTGAAAATTAAATTTCAATTGATCAGAAGGGAAGGTAATACGAATGCAATTACGCAAAGCTACCATGGAAGACTTGGATACAGTGATGGATATTCTTCGTGATGGTCGTAACCAATTAGCAGAACGGGGAATTGATCAATGGCAGGGTGATTACCCGAACGAAGAACACATTAAGGAAGATATTCAGCATGGTTGGGCATACTTAGTTGAGTCAGACGATGATCAAACTGTAGGTGCCTTAGCAATTGTGGATGCTCCAGACCACTCATACGATGCATTAGATGGCAAGTGGTTGTTAGATACTGATAAGTACCAGGTTATTCACCGGGTTGCGATTCATTCAAAGCATGCCGGTCACGGTTATGCCTCACGACTTTTTGAAAGCGTGATTGATTATATCAAAGAAAATCGGAAGGACATTAAGTCCCTTCGGATTGATACTCATGAAGATAACGAAATTATGCAACACTTGATCACTAAGAATGGCTTCACTAAAGTTGGTGAACTTCACGGCGTATACCGTCCTGAAGAAGAATCCTACGTTTACGAACTAGTAACCCAAAAGGATTAAACATTATAATTTGAGACATGGTACCGATAGTCAATTGGTGCCATGTTTTTTAATTGTGAAAATTGAATAATCATTATTTGGTCACATTGTAATACATACAATTTAGTTCTTGTATGCATCCTGGTCGTTCGCTAAAATAAAAGTCAATTGATTTTTATCCTGAGGGGGGAGTAAGTAATGAAAAAGCTGGATAGTGAATTCCGCTTTGCGCTGGAGAAGTCAATGCCAGTCCTGTTTGGCTATGTGACCCTTGGTTTAGGATATGGCCTTTACATGCATAACCTGGGGTTTTCTTTTTGGTATCCAACATTGATGGCATTAACAATTTATGGGGGATCAGTTGAATTTGTGATTGCCAATATGCTAGTCCAACATTTTAACCCCTTGAATGTCCTTTTAATTACCTTAGTGGTCGGCTTTCGTCAATCGTTTTATGCTTTATCCATGCTTAAGCAGTATCAACATGCTGGGTGGCGAAAGTGGCTGTTAATTTTTGGCCTAACTGATGAAACCTTTGTTATTAACCACTATACCAAGGTTCCTCAAGAAATGAGTCAAGTGAAGGTTAATACTTGGATCACGATCTTAGATTGGGGTTACTGGGTTCTCGGTGCTTTCTTAGGCGGCTTTTTGGGAAGTGCCTTACAACTTCAGGTAAAGGGACTTGATTTCGTTATGACAGCCTTATTTATCGTCCTGGCATTGGATCAGTTCTTACAAGAAGAGAGCCACGTCAGCTCAGTTAGTGGGGTCGTAATTACCATTATTAGTTTATTGACCGTTGGCAAGACGTACTTTTTGGTTGTTACCCTGCTTTTACTGGTTGCGGAATACTACTATTTAACAAAACGGCGAGCAAAGGGGGATGATTAAGAAATGACAGTTGTTCAGCAGGTAATTTCAATAGCGATCGCTGCAATTGCTAACTTCTTTACTCGTGTCGTGCCATTTCTTGTTTTTGACCGACAGCGAAATGGTAAAGAAGAAGTGAGTCCCTTTATTGAGGGTCTAGGGAATTTCCTTCCGCCCGCAATCATGGGAATGCTTGTGGTTTATTGTTTTAGAAATGTTCACTTCCTTAGTGGTAATTTTGGCTTGCCAGAAATTATTGCTAGCATCATTACAATCCTTGTTCACTTACGAAAGAGAAGCATGTGTTTATCATTATTGGTAGGGACAGTTAGCTACATTATTCTAGTGAATTTTATTTTCTAATAATCCCAAGCAAAAATTTGGTGATTAGTGAACGACTATTTTTTAGTGCTCTTGTAGGCAAGTTGAGCCAAGACGATGAAGCAATCGACAGCTTTCTTGATTTAGTAAAAAACGCCAGGCAATGAATCAATTTTGAAGTGCCTCATAATTGTTAGACAAAAGTTCTAACGATTGTGAGGCACTTT